>Ga0207657_10002535_pt1 | contig 19756 bp, 16 predicted proteins | sample KBSC33metaG_FD_184316 | JGI IMG/M metagenome (GOLD analysis project Ga0207657, IMG submission 184316) | Corn rhizosphere microbial communities from Kellogg Biological Station, Michigan, USA - KBS C3-3 metaG (SPAdes) (version 2) | ecosystem: Host-associated > Plants > Roots > Rhizosphere > Soil ... | reverse complement strand
CGACGAGCGGCAGCAGGACGCGCTTTGCGACGAGATGAACGCTCCGCTTCATCGGTCGTGCGTTTCGCCGTCGTGGCGCCATGGCATCAGCCGGCGCTCGGCAAACGAGAATGCGCCGTTCATCAGCCATCCGGTGACGCCGAAGCAAAGCATCGTTGCGATGACGGCGGGCACGTCGTAGCTCTGCTCGACGGAAATGAGATGCGCGCCGAGCCCGGAATCGGCCGCGACGAGCTCGGCGACGATCACCGTGCCCCATCCTGCCATCAGCGCGACGCGCGAGCCGATCAGCACTTCGGCAAGCGTGCCGGGCAGCACGAGGCTGCGAAAGCGCTGCCATCCGTTCATGCCGAGCATCGTCGCCGTCCGCTCGAGGTCGGCGGGCACGCGGCGGGATCCGTCGACCGCATAGACGATCACGACGAGGAATACGGCGAGGCCGACGAGGAACACCTTGCTCGTGAGGCCGAAGCCGAACCATACGATCGAAAGCGGCACCCACGCGATGCTCGACACCGGCCGGATGGCCTCGACAACGGGCAGGAACACTTTCCCGAGCCATCGCGAGCGGCCGAGCAATAGACCGGTCACCGCGGCAGCGGCCGCACCGATCAGCCAGCCGATCGCGAACACGCGCAGGCTGAACGCGAGATCTTTCGCGAGATCGGTGCCTGCGTACCGAATGAGCTCGCGCACGACGGAAAGCGGTCCCGGCAGGCGGTTGATGACGCCGCCGCCGTGCGCGAGCAGATGCGACAGCAGCGTCCATGCGGCGATCGCGACGGCGCCGCCCGCCGCACCGAGCACCCACGCCACCGCCCGCGGAGGAAACCGCCGCGGCGATGCCGTCGCGACGGGTTGCAACGTGGTTGCCATATGCGGTGCAGGATGCGAGCGGCCGGATCTAGCGCTTGGCGAGGACTTCCTTGGCGAGTGCGGTGTTCTCGAACTTCTTCGTGAATTCCGGCAGGTCGACGCCCTTCGGTGCGAAGCCGAGCTCCTGCGCCACCTTTTCCGTCTCGATGATGCCTTCGACATCGGGAACGTACGACGCGGCAACGCCAATCAGCTTCTTCTCGAACGAATAACGAACGGCGGCTTCGTCGACCTTCGCGAATTCGGCCATCGACTTGTACGCGTCGTCGGGATGCGTCTTGATGAAGTCGGTTGCCGCGAACTGCGCGCGCAGCACGTCCTTCACCGCATCGGGATGGTCGTGGATGAACTTCGTGCTCGCGATGAAGCCGTCGCCGGGCGCCGGCCGCCCGATGGCGTCGGAGCCGGTGAAGAGCACGCGGCCGATCTTCTTCAATTCCATATCGGCCACGTACGGAACGTAACCAGCAACGACTTCCGCGCCGCCCGAATCGAGCACTCCGACCATCCCGGGACCGGTACCCGACACGAAATACTCGTTCGCGTTCGGATCGACGCCTGCCTTCTTGAGGCCGATCTGGAAGAAGAGCGTCGACGCGGTCTTCATCCCGCTGACCACCACCTTCTTGCCGACGATGTCCTTCGCGCTCTTGATCGGGCTCTTTTCCGCCACGACGGTGACGTTCGCGTTGATGAACGACTGGCCGATGAACTGTGCGGCGTCGGGCGACTGCGAGAAGATCACCACGGCCGAGATGCTGTTGCCCCACGCGATGTCGAGCTTGCCCGCGGCGATCGCGCTCGCCGCACCCGGCAGGCCCTGCGAGATCGGCACCCAGTTGACCGTGTAGCCCTTGTCCTCGAGCAGGTGCTGCGTGCGCATGATCGGCACCGGCGAGACGACCGGGAAATAACCGATGTTGATCGTGATGCCCTTGCCGGGGGTCGTGGCGTCCGCGGCGGTTGCGCCCGGCTGCGTGGCGGCGAGAACGGCGAGCGAAGCAACGATGGCGAAGAATGTGCGACGAGTGCGTTTCATGGTCTCCTCCTTGTGATTGTGTCGGACCGATGCGGGGTTTCGAGCGAGCTCAGGGCTTCATCAGCACCTTGATCGAGTCGAGCGAATTCGCAACGCCGATCGCCTCGTTCCATTGCTCGAGCGCGTAGGCGTGCGTGACGATGCCCTTCGAGGTCACGAGGCCGCGCGCGAGCAGGTCGATCGCGATCGGGTAGCAGTACGGGCCGAGATGCGCGCCGCGAACGTCGAGCTCCTTGCGATCGCCGATGATCGACCAGTCGGCCGTGGTGTCCTTGCCGAACACGGAGAACTCGACGAAACGGCCGAGCTTGCGGATCAGCTCGAGCCCCTGCACGGCGCCGCTCGGGCTGCCGGTGGCCTCGATGTAGACGTCGCAGCCGTAGCCGCCGGTGAGCCCGCGCACGATCGCGAGCGCATCCTCGTTCTGCGGATTGATCGTCACGTCGGCGCCGTAGCGGCGCGCGAGCGCGAGACGCTCGGCGACCATGTCGATCACCACGAGCTTGCGCGGCGTCTTGAGCTTCGCCACCTGCACCATCATCAGTCCGATGGGCCCGGCACCCGCGATCACGACGACGTCATCGAGCTGGATGTCGCCGCGGTTGACCGCGTGGATGGCGCAGGCAAGCGGCTCGATGATCGCCGCGTCGTCGAGCGACAGCTCGGGCGGAATCCGGTGCACGATCGCCGTGGGCGGAATGCGCATGTACTGAGCCATGCCGCCGTCGGCCACTTCGCGCTGGAAGCCGAAGATGTTGTGCACCTCGCACATCCAGTACTTGCCGGAGCGGCAGTAGCGGCAGCGCTCGCACGGCACGATCTGCTCGGCGATCACGCGCTCGCCAAGCGCCACGCCGAAATGCGCCGCCGCGCCGTCCCCGAGCTCCTCGACGTAGCCGAAGAATTCGTGACCCGGCACCACCGGCGCCTTGACCCACGGTGGCGCGCCATTGACGCCCCAGAACATGGCTGCGCCCGACCAGCATTTGCAGTCGCTCGCGCAGATGCCGCAAGCGCCGATGCGGATCACCATTTCACGCGGGCCGGCATGCGGCCGCGCGATCTTCTCGACGCGATAATCCTCGGGTGCGTGGCACACGATAGCCGTCATCTGCGCTTCGTCGGCAATACCCATGTCTTTCGTCACTCCGCTTTGTCGACGTCGATGCGCTACGCGGCCTTGCCGTTGCCGCTCGCCACCCACAGGTCCCAGTCGGCGCCGACCAGATGCGAATCGGCGAACATCGGATGATCCGGCGTTGCGTTCTCGACGAGTCCGAGCTGGCCGCAGCCGGTGACGCCCTTGTCGCTGCCGTCGCGCCGCGGATCGACGTAGGTGCGAAACCACGCATCGAGGCGCTCGCGCAGCGACGTGAGCATCGCCGCGGCCGCCTCGTCATCGATCAGGTTCGCGCGCTCGCCCGGATCGGCGCGCAGGTCAAAGAGCTCGTGCGGCCCGTCCGGATAGCGATGCACGTATTTCCACGCGGATGTGCGCACCATGCGCACCGGGCCGTACTCGTCGTAGACGACCACCGGTGTTTCCGCGTCCGCCGGCTGGCCCTCGAGGAGGCGCCGGAAGCTCCGCCCGGGCTTCGGTTGCGGAGCGGCGTAGTGCGCGCCGACGTAATCGAGGATCGTCGGAAAGACGTCGTAGCCGCTGACGAGCGCGTCGCTGACGCGATGCGGGGGAATGCGACCCGGCTGCGACATGATGCAGGGCACCTTCACCGACGTGTCGTACATGTTCTGCGGGCGCGTGCCGTTGCCCTTGCCCCAGATGCCGTGATGGCCGAGGTTCATCCCGTTGTCGCTCATGAACACGACGAGCGTGCTTTCGGTCAGCCCCTGCGCATCGAGTTCGTCCAGCACGCGGCCGATAGCGGCATCCATCGCGCTGACCGCGGCGAAGTAGCCGACCAGGCTTTCGCGCCGCTCCCGGCGGCCCTTGGCGACCGCCGGCTTGCCACCGGTGAACCACGGGTGCGGCGCTTCGTCGGGACACGACGCGAACGCGCAATCGGCGTAGAGATCGGTGAACGTCTTCGGATGGCAATCGATCCACGGGTAATGCGGCGCGGTGAAGCACAGCGACAGCCAGAACGGCTCCGCGCGCGTGGCCTCGTCGCGCACGAAAGCGCGCGCAACGTCGGACAGCACGTCGGACAGGTAGCCGTCGACGATCACGGGACGATCGTGATCGATCATCGGCGCGTTGTAGTAGGGGCCCATGCCCGACTGATGCGCAAACCACTTGACGAAATTCGCCCGCGGCACGTCGCTTGCGCCGAGATGCCACTTGCCTACGAGCCCGCACCGATAGCCATCGCGGGCGAGCACGTCGGTGAGAAGCGTCTGCCCGCCGAGATAGTCGACCCGGTCGTCGCCGACGCTGCCGACGCGGATCCAGTCGTGCACGCCGTGGCGCGACGGGATGTCGCCGGTCAAAAGCGACGCGCGCGCCGGCGAACAGACGGGCGACGTGCAGAAGAAGTTATCGAAGCGCACGCCGTGCTGCGCAAGGCGATCGAGATTCGGCGTGCGGATCTCGGGATTGCCGGCGCAGCCGAGCGCCCAGGCGCCCTGGTCGTCGCTGAGGATGAACAGGATGTTCGGGTGTTCCGGCCGCCTGCTTGCCACGCTCGTTCTCCTCCCTGTGCTTCCCGGCCTCGGCTCACGCCGTACTGCACGATCGATCGTGCGGGTAGTCCGGTGTTTGACGGCAGCACCAGCGTCCGCTTATGCTGCACAATCGATTGTGCCAGCCGCGGCCGCCGCGCGCAACGGGTGCATCCGGCGCGCGGCCGCAGGGGCCCGGCGTTTCCTCGCGTCCACGCGAATCATGAAAAAGAAACGATCCACGATCTACGATCTGGCGGATCTCGCCGGGGTGTCGGCGTCGACGATCAGTGCCGTGCTGAGCGGCAACTGGCAGGCGCGGCGCATCGCGGCGGTGACGGCGAAGAAGGTGCAGCGGCTCGCCGCCGCCAACCGCTATACGGTCAACCGCCAGGCGAGCGGGCTGCGCAAGAGCCGCTCGGGGCTGATCGGCATGATCATCCCGATGCACGACAACCGCTTCTTCAGCAGCCTGTCGCAGGTGTTCGAGCGGCTGGCGCGCGAGCGCCACTGGTACCCGCTGGTCGTCAGCACGCTGCGCGATCCGGCGCTCGAGCTCGAAACGGTGCGCACGCTGATCTCGTACCGCATCGAATACCTGGTCGTCGCCGGCGCCACCGATCCCGACTCGGTGAGCCGCATCTGCAAAAGCCACGATGTCGCGCACGTCAACGTCGACCTGCCCGGTACCAGGGCGACCTCGGTGATCAGCGACAACTACTGGGGCGCGCAGCAGTTGACGCAGGCGCTGATCGACCGGTCCCGGCCGCAGCGAGCGCGCAGCCGGAACAAGGCGTACTTCGTCGGCGGCATCGCGACCGACCACGCGACGCGACGGCGGATGGAAGGCTTCGTCGACGTGGTGCGCACGCGGTTCGGGCGCGTCGACGGCGGACAGCTGCACGCGTGCGGCTACGAGGGCGAGCGCGCCGAGGCGGCCGTCGCCGCGCTCCACCGGCGCCTCGGCGGGCTTCCGCGCGTGCTTTTCATCAACTCGACGATCGCGCTCGAAGGCGTCGTTCGCTACCTCAAGACGCTGCCCGCCGACGAGCTTCGCCACTGCACCTTCGGCTGCTACGACTGGGACCCGTTCGCGAGCGTGCTGAGCTTCCCGCTGCTGATGGTGCGCCAGAACGTCGAAGGCCTGCTCGGCGAGGCATTCCGGATCATCGACTCGCGCTCGTTCGCCGGGAACCGGGTCATCGAGATCAAGCCGGAGCTGCTGTTCGCGCGGGAGCCGGGCGCCGCGGGCGCATCGTCGCGCTCGATGGCTTCCGTCGTTGCAGGCTGACGTGCGGCGAGCGGGCGCCGCCCTGTAAACGGTATCGCGCCCTTATCCGCCGCGCGGCATCAACGTCAATTCGGGTCGCGGCTTGTCACGCAGGCTGCCGTCGGGCAGCGTCACCTGGCACTCGTTGAAGATGCGCGCGCTGCATGCGGCGCATTTCGCCGCGTCGAGCCTGCCGTAGATCGCCGCGAGCGCCTTGTCCTTCGTCGCGAACACGCGATCGCGGCCGATCGTGTCGAGGTAGCCGCCGCGCTCGAGGAGCGCCAGCACCTCGGGACGCATCTTGCACAGGTACAGGTGCACGCCCGCCTCGTGCAGTTGCGTTGCGAGGTTCGCGAGAAGCTCGGCGCCGGCCGTGTCGATCAGGTTGACGCCGGTGCCGATCAGCAGCACGTGGCGCGCCGCGGAGCGTTGCGCGCGCGCCGCCTCGATCTCGTCGCGGATGTGCTCCACCGAGCCGAAGAACAGCGCACCGTCGATGCGCAGCATGTCGAGCTGCGGGCAGAGCGTCGTGTCTGCATGCGTGCGCCGGAAGCGCCGCTGCTGTGACGGGTCGGGTGCCACACGCAGCACCTGCGGGTGCGTCGCCCAGTTGAGATAAACCAGCAGCGACGCGAGAACGCCGACGAGGATCGCCACCTCGAGCCGGATCGTGAGCGTCGCGACGAACGTGATGGCGAGCGTCAGCGCGTCGGCGCGGCTCGTACGCCACACGCGGCGCATCGCCCGCACGTCGATCAGGCCCATCGCGACGATGAAGAGCACGGCGGCCATCGACGCCACCGGCAGGTAGCCGGCGAGCGGGCGCACGAGCAGCAGGATCACGAGCAGCAGCACCGCCGAGAACACGCAGGCGAGCGGCGTGCGCGCGCCGGCTTCGTAGTTCGCGCCGGTGCGGTTGAACGAGCCGGACGTCGGATAGCTCGACGTGAACGCGCCTACGATGTTGGCGAGGCCCTGGCCGATGAATTCCTGGTTGCCGTCGATGCGCTGTCCCGATTTGAGCGCCACCGCGCGTGCGCTGGAAATGGCCTCGGACAGGCCGATGACGGTGAGCGCGAGCGCGATCGGCGCCAGCGTCTGCCATGTCTGCAGCGACATCTGCGGCATCGACAGCGGCGGCACGGCCGACGGCAGCGCGCCGATCGTCGCCACGTGCGCGACACCGGTGAGCGCCAGCACCCACGCGCAGAGCGCACCGGCGACGATGCCCGTCAGCATGTAGGGCACGCGCGGCAGCAGGCGCCGTCCGACGAGTGCGGCAACGAGCGTGAACATGCCGACGCCGAGCACGGCCGGGTCGGTTGCGCCGAGGTGCGTGAAGAAATCGCGCAGGCCCGCGATGAAGCTCGCTTCCTGCGGCACGTCGATGCCGAAGAAATTGCGCAGTTGCGCGCCGATGATCAGCAGGCCCGCGCCGGCGGTGAAGCCGATCACCACCGACGTCGAGATGAAATTGACGAGCGACCCGAGGCGGGCGACGCCGAGGCCAAGCTTCACGATGCCGACCATCAGGTTCAGCGTGAGCACGATGGCGACGTACGCCGGCGTGAACGGGGCCGCGAGTGCGCTGACGGTGGCGAACACCATCAGCGACGTGGCGTTCGTCGGCCCCGACATCAGATGCCACGACGAGCCCCATAGCGCGCCGACGATCGCGGGGAGCATCGCACCATAGAGGCCGTACTCGGGCGGCATGCCGGCGAGCGTTGCGTACGCGACGCCCTGCGGCAGGACCATGACCGCACCGACGAGCCCGGCGAGCACGTCGGCGCGCAGCGTGACGCGATTGACACGGTGGCGCCACGCGAGGAACGGAAAGGCCTTCAGCGCGAACGGCGACATCGGACCGCTAGAAAGGCCGGTTGCGAAGGTTGGCGATCAGCGCCGGGTGCGAATGCGCGCAGCGACTCCGAGACACTTCAGACCTTGCCCTTCCAGGGCACGACCAGATGCTCGACGTAGCGCATCAGCAGATCGAAGAGATACGCGACCACGCCGATGACGATGATGCCCATGATCACGACGTCGGTGCGCAGGAAGTTCGACGCGTTCAGCACCATTTGTCCGAGGCCGACCGTCGCCGCCACCATTTCTGCGGCGACGAGCGTCGTCCAGCCGAAGCCGATCGCGATGCGCATGCCGGTGAGGATCTCCGGCATGGCGGCCGGAATCACCACGTGAAAGATCACCTGCCATTTCGACGCGCCCATCGAGTACGCCGCGTTGATCTGCTCGATCGTCACGCTGCGCACGCCCGCGCGTGCGGCCATTGCAAGCGGCGCGAAGCATGCGAGGTAGATCAGCACGATTTTCGCCGTCTCGTCGATGCCGAACCAGATCACGATCAGCGGCAGGTACGCGAGCGGCGGCAGCGGACGGTAGAACTCGATCGGCGGGTCGAAGATGCCGCGTGCGATCCGCGAAACGCCCATGGCGACGCCGACGGGGACCGCCGTGACCACGGCAAGCACGAACGCGGCGAACACGCGATACAGACTCCACCAGAAATGCTCCGCCAGCGGCTTGCCGCCCTGGATGTCGCCACGCCACGCTTCGCCGAAGCTCGTGAAGATCTTCTCCGGCGTCGGCAGGAACAGATCCTTGATCCAGCCGAAGTGCGTTGCGATCCACCAGAACGCGAGGAGTCCCACGACGGTGACGACGCTGATCAGCGTGCTCGGACCTTCTCCCGGCAGGCTGTAGCCCTTGATCGTGCGCATGCCGCTTGCCGCCGTGGAGCCCTCGCGCGGCGTCGTCGCGGGCATCGTTGTGGATGCGTCGCCGGGTTGCGGGGTGCCGGCCTCGGGCACGGGCGTGGGGATCGAGCTCATGTCGGTTGCAATGGGGCGTCTGGGGCGACTGATCGAACGATCGGAGCGAGCGTGAGAGGATGGTTCATCGATGCGGGAACAGGGCGCGGAGCAGGGATGGCTAGGCTGCCGCCTCGGCGTCGGCAGGTGCCGAATGAATGAGCTGGAGCACTTCCTCGCGCACGGCGATGAAGCGCGGGTCGGCCTTCACCTTGCGCGCGTCGCGGCATTCGACGAACTTGCGCCCGAAGTCGAGGGTGTAGCGATGCGCGATGCGGCCGGGGGAGGGCGTCATGACGATGAGCTCGGTCGCGAGGAACAGCGCTTCCTCGACGCTGTGCGTGATGAAGAAGAACATCTTGCGCGTCGTTTGCCACAGGTAAAGGATCAGTTCCTGCTGCTGCTCGCGCGTGAGCGCATCGAGGGCGCCGAGCGGCTCGTCCATCAGCATCACTTCGGGATCGCTTGCAAGCGCACGCGCGAGCCCGACGCGCTGCTGCATGCCGCCCGAGATCTGGTAGACCGGATAGGTCACGAACTTCTCGAGGCCAACGAGTCGCAGCTTGTCGAGCGCGACGGCGCGCCGCTGCGCTTTGGCTACGCCGCGCATCCGCAGCCCGAACTCGACGTTCTCGACGACGTTGAGCCACGGCATCAGCGCGTGCTTCTGGAACACGACGCCGCGCTCGGCGCCAGGACCGATCACCGGCTTGCCGTCGAGAACGATCTCGCCGGCCGAAGGCTGCATGAACCCGGCGATGCACGACAGAAGCGTCGTCTTGCCGCAGCCCGATGCACCGAGCGCGACCACGAAGTCGCCCGGGTCGAGGCCGAGGTTGACGTTGGACAGTGCGAGCGTCGTACGCCCGGAGGTGCCGGCGTACTTGACGCTGACGTTGCGGATTTCGAGCTTGCTCAAGAGAGGGCTGCCGGTGGACCAACAGCCCTCAAGGTTACCGCGAGCCGCGAGGAGGCGCGAGCGAAACGCGTTTTATCTCGTCGCGCACCGACCTTAGCGTCAAGCCTACGGCGTGATTTGTCCGACCTGGAGCAACATGAGCTGCGCGGGTCCCGTGGCCAATGGATCGAACTCGGAGCGACACCACAGGCCGATCGTGTTCGTCGATCCGGGCGGAACTGCGACGCCGCCGATGACCGCCAATCCGCTGAAGTTCTTGACGAACGGGCTTTGCGAGCCGAAGTTGCCGCTATTGCCCATCACGAATCCGCTCGAGTCCCGTAGTTGACAAGCGGTCGCGACCGAATGCAGTTCGTCGGGGGCGCCGTCGAAAAAGCCAATGCTCGTGCCGAGGTCCGCCACGGTCGCTACGGCAACCCACCAGCCCGCGCCGACAGTCCTCTCGACGACCTTCGTCCATGTCGCCTCCGGGCCTCCGGCAGCACCGGCGTTTGCGAAGGTGGCCGTGACCGAAGGTCCTGCGGGTCCCTCGGGTCCGGCAGGCCCGGCGACGCCTTGCGGTCCAGCAGGCCCGACCGGGCCGGCAGGTCCCATCGCCCCGGCAGGTCCCGCAGGGCCTTGAGGACCGGCCGGTCCCACAGGACCCTGGGGGCCCGGCGGGCCCTGGAGGCCGGCGATGTCGCCCGCCTTGACGGCCGTCGTCCCCGACACGCACGCCGGCATGGCGAACAACGCGCCGCCAGTGGTTCTGCAAAGCACCAGAGCGTCGGTCGCCGTAGCAGCGAGCGAGCCCGCGATCGCGAGCGCCGCAACGCCACAGCGAACGATGGTCGACCGGCTGGCGAAACAATCACCGAATGAAACATCGCATTTCATGACATCCCCCTCGCTTGGTTGACTGATGCATTGCCGCTGGAAGCATCGGCTCGTCGAGCCGGCCACCGGAATCGGATTCATCGCCCCGCTTCAAAATGCTGCGCCCTTGCAGTCGCTGCCAATCGATCGCGCCTTCTGCTGCATGCGGATGTCGCCGCCCGGTGCCTTTGGTGATGTAGCCGCGACAATCGCCCGAAAACCGAGCAGGAGTTCGATCGTCGTCGAACACTGCAGCGACGCCTTCGCGAGGATTGCCCGGATCTCATGCTCGCTGCGCTCCCGCGCGCCCAACATCACGAGCACGTTGAGGTCACTGATGGTGACGTCGAGGTGATCGTCGCAGTGATCGATGCGAGAAGGCAGTACGCGCTCGATGACCAGCAGCCGCGCGTGCTCCGGCATCGCTTCACGACATTTGGAGCAGATCGCGACGCATCGTTCGTCGTCCCAATCGTGCAGAACCCTTTGAAGGATGTACAGGTCACCGCGGGCGGGAACAGAATCGAAGAAATCACCTGGCAGAGCGTCGCAGCGATCGGCGACGCCCTGCGCCGAAAGCTTCGAGCGTGCGGCTGCGACCGCGTGCGGCAGGTCGACGAGTACGCCCCGTACACCGGGTTGCGCGGTCAGTAGCGCGCTGAGCACGGTTCCGTCGCCACCTCCGACGTCGACAATGGTCTTGACTCCGGCGAAGTCGTACGCACTGGACAGGCGCTTTCCCAACTGGCGCGCGAGTTCCGCCATGGCGCCGTTGAAAGCGGCGGCAGCCTCGCCGTCGGCGTCCAGCTGATCGAACCCTTCGAAGCCCAGCGCTCGGGCACGGCTTCCCCGCCCGGTCCTGAGGCTCGTCGCCAAATGCGTCCACACCGGCCAGCGATAGTGGCTCCACCAGGTCATTGTGTTGCGCACGCCGCCGTCAGCGTCGCTATGCAGCAGAGCACCGCGGGCGGTGAGCTCGTATCGCCCGCGCTTGCAACGGGCGACGATGCGTGCGCTTTCGAGCACACGAAGCAATCTTGCAAGACCTTCGCGATCGCAGCCGACCACCGACGAAAGCGCATCAAGGTCGCTGACACCTGCTGCTATGTGATCGGCGACACGCCACTCTGCTGCGATGCCGACCGCGTGCGACAACTGCGCATGGCGAAGCATCTCGTGATAGAAGGACCACGAGTCCGCGTCTTCGATTTCGCCGGGCGGCTGCACTATTCCACCGTGATGTGCGCCTGTTGCACGACGTCGTGCCAGCGCCGCGTCTCGTCGTGCACCAGCCTGGCGAAGCCGCTCGTTGCAACCGCGGAAGGCTCCATGCCGAGCGCATCGAGTCGAGCACGCACGCCGGGCATGGTCACGATCGCCCGGATGCTCGACGCAATCATCGAGATGACCTCGGGTGGAGCGCCGGCCGGCGCGACGACGCCCTGGAAGTCGCGCAACTCGACGCCTGTGTAGCCGAGCTCGTCCATCGTGGGCAGGTCCGGGTATGCAGCCAATCTGTGCGGGGCGAGAGTCGCGAGCGGACGCAGCACGTGGGCCTTGATCTGCCCCGCGAGCACGGCCAGCCCGCCGACGTGCACGTCCACGTCGCCTGCTACCAACGCATTGACCGCCGCGGGTCCCCCCTTGTATGGGACATGCTCGAGCTCGATTCCCGCTCGCGACTCGAGGAGCTTCATCGCGAGATGCCCTGGCGTAGCGATCCCCTGCGAGGAGTATCTCAGCGCGCGTGGCTGCCTGCGGGCGGCTGCGACGAGCTCGTCGACCGACCGGAACGGGGAGTTTTCCCGGACGCACAGTAAAGCGTAGTTCCAGGCCGCGACGGCAACGGGAGTGAGGTCACGCTCGGTGTCATACAGCGCGTGCCGCACGACCATGGGCGCGATCACATACGGCAGGCTGAGGATGCCGAGCGTATAGCCGTCTGCATGCGCCTTAGCCACTGCGTTCAGACCTATCGTGCCACCTGCGCCCGGGCGGTTCTCCACGATGACCGGTTGATGCAGCTCAGTGCCCAAATGATCCGCGAGCAGGCGTGCGATGACATCCGGTACGCTTCCCGCGGTCGTCGGGACAATCATGTGGATCGGCTTCGCCGGATACGCTTCCGCCGCAACGCTTGGGTTGCAGGCGAGGCTGTGTGCCAGTGCCGCAGCGCAAAGTGCATGAACGATCCGCATGATGTGTTAGCGAATGATGCGACGCGCTGACTTTGCTCCGCGCACCAGGTCGCCGGCAACGGGCGCCCAGTGAAGCCGCTCTTAAGAACCGATTAACATGGGCCGTCGCAACCCGATAGGGCGAAGTCGGAGACCATATGGATAAGCTCAGGGCGATCGAATATTTCGTCCGGACTGTGGAAGCGGGCAGCTTCGGGGCCGCGGCGCGGTCGCTCGACGTCAGCACGCCGGCGGTGAGCCAGCTCGTTGGCACACTGGAGCGCTCGCTTGGGATCGCGCTGCTGCATCGCAGTCCGCGCGGCATTGCGCTTACTGCCGACGGTCGCCGGTATTACGAGGTACTGCACAGGCTGACAGACGACTTGCGCGACATCGAGCGGCAACTCGGCCCAGGCTTGCGGCCGCGCGGTACGCTCACGGTGGGCATGCGCGCGGGCGTCGCGCAGGCATGCGTCATGCCGCACATCGCCCGCTTCCTGGCGCGCTACCCGGAAGTCGACCTGATCCTGAAGCCGGTCGAGACGCTCGAAGAGGTCGACAGCCAGGATCTCGATATCGCCGTCATGACGGGCTGGGCGCCGACTCGTGACTATGCGGTGCGCATGCTCGGCAACACACGAAGCGTCATCTGTGCATCGCCGGACTATTGGCGGCGCATCGGCGAGCCGAAGGACCCGGACGACCTGCGCGGGCACGAATGTCTGGTATTACGAAGCTCAGGCGGCACGCTGCTGGACCGTTGGGTGTTCGAGCGAAACGGCGAGCGCCGTACGGTCGATGTTCGCGCGCGCGTATTGAGCCACCAGAGCACATGGATCCAGGACGCGGCCTGCGCCGGCGCGGGTGTGATCCGCGTAGCGGACTTCTCGGTGCAGCGTCATCTAGCGAACGGTTTGCTGGTCGCCACGCTCGCCGATTGGGAGGTGCTAGAGTCGCCGATGCACTTTGCCGTCTTCCGCGCAAGGCAACGGCGATCGCGTGTCGTGCGTGCATTCCTCGACTTCCTGGTCGAGGTATTCGGTGCTTCGCAGGCTGACGCTGCGACTCGGCAGCCTGGACGTCCCGAATGGTTCGGCCGGGTCCATGGCCGCCAGTCGATGCACGCCACTGTTACGCGGATCGCCGGTGCGAGAGCGAATCGTCGTCCCTGACTGACAGGTTCTTCAACTGGAGGCGGCGCTTGCACTGTAACCATGCGGGCAACAGATCATGCCCGCGCACTCGCAGTTTCAGCGCGAAGTCGTCGCCGGTGTCCAGGGCGTGCGGCAGCGGCGGCCGCACGCGGACTGCTGATGCTGGCACATGAAGTCCTGTCGGCGAATGAGGTCCCCGGAAGCGCGCGCCCGACCCGGGTCGCGACCGCGCGCTTGCGGGATTGCCGCTGACCGCTACTTCATCGCATCCTTCACGTACTGATCGGTGACCACCGCCGAGTAGTCGGGCAGCGTCTTCTCGATCTGCTTTTGCGACAGCTCGAACTTCGCGGTCGCCTCGAGCGCCTTCGCCGCAATGCTGTTCTTGCCGCCGCCGAGCCACTTGCTGTTCTGCTCGGCGAGCGACGGGAAGCGGTAGAGCGCCATGCCTTCGGGAACGCTTTCGGCCTTGGCGCCTGACCACTTCGCCACCGCCTTGACCTCCGGCGAATCGGCGGTCCACTTCGCCTTGTTCGTGCGGTACTGCTCGTCGGCGGCAGCGAGCACCTTGACGAACTTCACCATGAAGTCGTGGTTCTGCTTCGCCCAGTCCTTGTTGACGACGTAGCCGTCGAACGTCGCCTTGCCGGTTTCCGCCGAAAGCTTGCCCGATGTCAGGATGACCTTGCCGTCCTTCTTCACCTCGGAGAGCACCGGATCCCAGATCCAGGTGGCCTGGATGTCGCCGCGCTGCCACGCCGCGCGCACCTCGGGCGGACGCATGTTGAGGATCTGCACGTCCTTCGGATTGATGCCCGCCTGCTCGAGGGCAACCATCGTGTGGAAATGCGTGGTCGAGTTGAAGGGCATCGCGATCTTCTTGCCCTTCAGGTCCTTGACGCTGTTGATGCCCGACCCGTTCTTCGCCACCAGTGCTTCGGCGTCGCCGATGTCGTCGAGAATCCAGAAGAGCTCGAACGGCTCGCCACGCGACACGGCCGCGGCGATGCCCGCGGAGCCGACCTCGCCGATCTGCACGGCGCCCGACGCCATCGCCTTGATGACTTCACCGCCGCCGCCGAACTGCTTCCAGTTGATCTTGTAGCCGGTGGCCTTCTCGAGATCCTTCGCGTCCTGCGACACCCGGTAGGGGTCGAGCATGTCCTGGTACGCGATGGTGACTTCCTTCTGCTGTGCCGAAGCGATTCCCGCGCCGAACGCAAGCGCCAATCCGATGCACCAGACTTTCCTCATGCCGGTCTCCCTGTTTTGGTCGGTCCGCGAAGACTAAAGCGCGGATACCGTCTTGCGCAAGATGTCGACGATGACGTCGATGTGCTGCCGCTCGGAAATCAGCGGCGGCGCGACGAGCGCGCAGTCGCCGGTGTTCTTGAGATTGAGGCCGTTGTCGAACAGCTTCTTCTGCAGCACGTTGCCGCGCCGGCCCGGTGCCCCGTCCGACTCGATGTCGAACGCCGCGAACATGCCGTAGCCGCGGACGTCCGTGACGTTCTTCGTGCCCTTCAGCGAGAACATCGCGTCCTGGAAGTACGGTGCGAGCTCGCGCCCGCGCTCGAACAGGCCTTCGTTGCGGTAGATGTCGAGCGTGGCGAGACCGGCGGCGCAGGCGGCCGGGTGTCCGGAATAGGTGTAGCCATGGAAGAACTCGATGGCGCCGTCCTGCGCGGCGGCCATCACCGTGTCGTGGATGCGCTCGGAGATGGCGACTGCGCCCATCGGCTGCGCCGCGTTGGTGAGCGCCTTGGCCATCGTCATGATGTCGGGCGTGACGCCGAAGCTTTGCGCGGCGAACGGCTGGCCGGTGCGCCCGAAGCCGGTGATCACCTCGTCGAACACGAGCAGGATGCCGTGTGCATCGCAGATCTCGCGCAGCCGCGCTAGATAGCCTTTCGGCGGCACGAGGCAGCCGGTGGAGCCGGCAATCGGCTCGACGAAGCAGGCGGCGATGTTCTCGGCGCCGTACAGGTTCACGAAGCGCAGCAGGTCGTCGGCGAGCTCGGCGCCGTGCGCACCTTCGCCTTGCGCATAGCGATTCTGCTCGAGCTGCGTGTGCCGCATGTGCGCGACACCGGCAATTCCCGGGCCGTACTTGCGGCGGTTGTTGACGATGCCGGAGAGCGCGACGCCGCCGAAATTGACGCCGTGGTACGCCCGCTCACGGGAGACGAACATCGTGCGGCCGGACTGTCCGCGCGCCTGGTGATAGGCGAGCGCGGCCTTCATCGCGGTGTCGACCGCCTCCGAGCCCGAATTGACGAAGAAGATGCGATTGAGATCGCCCGGCGTCAGCTCGGCGATGCGCGAGGCAAGCTCGAAGCTCTTCGGGTGACCGCGCAGGAAGGGTGCTACGAAGTCGAGCTCGCCGAGCTGACGGTGCACCGCCTCGCTGATTTCCTTGCGGCAATGGCCGGCCGCGACGCAGAACAGGCCCGACGACGCGTCGATGATCTTCTCGCCGCGGTCGTTGTAGTAGTACATGCCCTCGGCGCGCACGACGATGCGCGGATCGGACTTGAAGTCGCGGTTCGGCGTGAACGGCATCCACAGCTCGTCGAGCGAGATGGGCGTTTGCGCCGGCTGGTTTGCAAGGGTGAATTCGGAATGGCCCATGGGTCTCGGAGGTCAGGTGACAGAGGACAGGTAACAGAGGCAGGCGATCGCGGAGCGCCGCGTTTGCCTGCCGGACTGGTTCATCATATGCCTTTTAGCGTGAAGGCCTGCCGGTTACAAGGAGCCAGATAAGGCTGCAGCAATGGGCCAGACGCGCGCCGCGTACGCGGGTGGTCTGTTACCGCGGGTGGTCTGTTACCTGTTACCTGATCTCTGTTCCCTGACATGTGGAACCAGCTCATCCAGCTTTCCTTTCGCAGCAAGGTCGGGCTGCAGGCGCAGATCCGCGAAATGCTCGTCGCGGCGATCCTCGACGGCCACATTCCCGTCGGCGTTGCGCTGCCGTCGACGCGCGTGCTCGCGGCGCAGCTCGGCGTCGCGCGCAACACGGTCGCGCTCGCCTACGAGCTGCTGGTCAACGAAGGCTACCTGCTCACGAAGAGCCGCAGCGGCCACTACGTCAACCCGGAGATCGTCGCCGGCCGCGTCGCGCTCCCGCGTGCGCCGGGCGCGGGCGACATGGCGGCGCAGGTCGACTGGGCGCCCCGTCTGCGCGGCGGCGTGCTGATGCAGCGCAACATCGCGAAACCCCGCGACTGGCAGCGCTATCCGTATCCGTTCATCTACGGACAGTTCGACCCGGCGCTGCTGCCGATCCCGGGATGGCGCGAGTGCAGCCTCCAGGCGACGTCGGTGTCGGAGGTGCGCGGCTGGGCCGGCGACCTGATCGACGCCGACGACGCGCTGCTGATCGAGCAGATCCAGACGCGGCTCCTGGTGCGCCGCGGCGTGTTCGCGGCACCCGACGAAATCCTCGTGACCGTCGGCGCGCAGCACGCGCTGTTCCTGCTGGCGACACTGCTCGTCGACGCCGGCACGACGGTGGGCATCGAGAATCCGGGCTATCCCGACGCACGCAACATCTTCGCGTCGCGCACCGCGCGCATCGTGCCGCTGCCGCTCGACGATGCGGGTCTCGCACCCGGTCCCGCGCTCGACAGCTGCGACTACGTCTACCTGACGCCGTCGCATCAATGCCCGACGAACGTCACGATGCCGCTCGCGCGCCGCGAAGCGCTGCTCGCGTGGGCGCAGGCGAACGATCGCATCCTGATCGAGGATGATTACGAAATCGAGCTGGGGCTCGAGGGGCACGCGCATCCGGCGCTGACGAGCCTCGACCGCAGCGGTCACGTCGTGTATGTCAGCAGCCTGTCGAAGACGCTGGCGCCCGGCATTCGCAGCGGCTTCATCGTCGGCCGCCGCGAGCTCATCCGTGAGCTGCGTGCGCTGCGGCGCCTGATGCTGCGCCATCCGGCCGCGAACAACGAGCGCTCGGTCGGCCTTTTCCTCGCGATGGGGCACCACGATGCGCTGCTGCGGCGCCTGCGGCAGGCCTACGCCGAGCGATCGCGCGTGATGGCGGCCGCACTGGCGACCTATCTTCCAGGCGTGCGCTTCTCGACGGTGTCCGGCGCGTCGTCGTTCTGGTTGCGTTTTCCCCCGCATGTCGACACGCGGGCGCTGGCCGAGGTCGCTGCACGCAAAGGCGTGCTGATCGAACCCGGCGACGTGTTCTTTGCGGACCGCGGCGAGCCGGCTCCGTCCAATTACGCCCGTCTCGGCTTTGCGTCCATCGACGCCGCGCGCATCGACGCCGGCATCGCGACGCTTGCCGGCGCATGCACCGAAGTGGCGGCCGCGACCGCCTGACACCTGCCGCGCCATGAGCCTGATTCCCGTCGCTGCGACAGCCTGACTCGGCCGCTGCGACCGGGACACCGGCCGCCGCGACCCGCTGACACCACGCCGGCGCGCCCGCTGGCCCTATCGGCGCCGTCGCGCCCCGCGTAATCTCACGCCCGTCCTGTTCGGCAAGGAAGTGCGCATGCGCATCGGCGTCCCGAAGGAAATCAAGGTACTGGAAAACCGCGTCGGCCTGACACCCGGTTCGGTGCGCGAGCTCGTGCATCGCGGACACGAGCTGGTCGTGCAGGACGCGGCGGGTCAGGGCATCGGTGTGGGCAATGACGACTACGCGCGTGAAGGCGCAACGATCGCGGGAAGCGCGGCCGATGTCTTCTCGTCGTGCGACATGATCGTGAAGGTGAAGGAGCCGCAGGCGGCCGAGCGCGCGCTGCTGCGGCCCGGGCAGATCCTGTTCACGTACCTGCACCTCGCACCCGATGCCGAGCAGACGCGCGATCTCGTCGCCAGCAACGCGGTCTGCATCGCGTACGAAACCGTGACGTCGTCCGCCGGCGGACTGCCGTTGCTCGCACCGATGTCCGAGGTGGCCGGCCGGCTCGCCGTGCAGGCCGGCGCGCACTATCTGGAAAAGCCGCATGGCGGGAAGGGCATCCTGCTCGGTGGCGTGCCCGGGGTTGCCCCGGCGTCGGTCGTGGTGATCGGCGGCGGCGTCGTCGGCACGCATGCGATCGAGATCGCGCTCGGCATGGGCGCGCGCGTCACCGTGCTCGATCGCAGCGTCGACGTGTTGAAGCGGTTGTGGACGCAATACGGTGCCGCGCTGCAGACGCAATTCTCCACCGTCGATGCGATCGAGCGGCTCGTCGCCGCGGCCGATCTCGTCATCGGCGGCGTACTCGTCGCCGGCGCCGCTGCACCGAAGCTCGTCACGCGCGCAATGATCGCGACGATGCAGCCGGGATCGGTCGTCGTGGACGTCGCGATCGACCAGGGGGGCTGCTTCGAGACGTCGCATCCAACGACGCACGCCGACCCGACGTATGTCGTCGACGGGGTCGTCCACTATTGCGTGGCGAACATGCCGGGCGGTGTCCCGCGCACGTCGACGTTCGCGCTCAACAATGCGACGCTGCCGTTCGTCGTTGCGATCGCCGACAAGGGCTGGAAGCGGGCGCTCGCCGAGGACGCGCACCTGCAGCAGGGACTCAACGTCGCGTTCGGCAAGGTCACCTGCCGCCCGGTGGCCGACGCGCTCGGTTACGCGTGGACGGATGCAGCGTCGTTCCTGGCGTAGAGACAGCGCCGGCAGCAGCCGGCGCTTATCGGGCATGACGGAACGCCATGCCAATTTGCAAAGCAGCGTCGTTCCCGCGGAAGCGGGAACCCCGCGTCTTTCGCTCGAACGCGCCACTGGGTCCCCGCCTTCGCGGGGACGACGAAGCTTCGGAGCTCCACGTCACGCAATTTGCGAAGCCCCATCTCACACAATTCGTGGAGCCCCATCTCACACAATTCGTGGAGCCCCATCTCACACAACTCGTGGAGCCCTACATCTCACAATATTCGGAGCCCCACGTCACACCATCCTTTAGAGCTCAAGGGGCGATCGCGATCGTGCGGCCCGTTGCGTCCGATTCATGGATCGCGTCCAGCACCTGCTGACAGCGGAGGCCGT
>Ga0207657_10002534_pt1 | contig 19765 bp, 16 predicted proteins | sample KBSC33metaG_FD_184316 | JGI IMG/M metagenome (GOLD analysis project Ga0207657, IMG submission 184316) | Corn rhizosphere microbial communities from Kellogg Biological Station, Michigan, USA - KBS C3-3 metaG (SPAdes) (version 2) | ecosystem: Host-associated > Plants > Roots > Rhizosphere > Soil ... | reverse complement strand
AGGACTATGCAGGGACCGACGCCGACTACATCGTCGTCGAGCTCGCGAAGCACGTGCTCGGCGAATCGTGGATGGCCGATTACGTCGCGAACGCGAACCACGGCGGCATCGAGCGGGTGCTGGTCTAGCTGGCTTGCCGGGGGGCCGCGCGAAGCTCCGCGCGTCCGGCGGAGCCGCCCTGCGGCGTCGAAAAAAATCCCGCGGAGACCGCCGACTCAGCGCCTGCCGAACGCATCGCCGCGGGTGGAGGAAAGGGTTGCGCCTTGCGGCCCGCCTGGTCGCGATGCCGCATCCCCGGATGCTAGCGGCCGTCCCGCGCCGTGACGGCGTAAAAATCGCATCGGCGATGCGGAAAATTCACACCGCCGCGCCGCTCATCGGATCGTCGCCGGGCAGCGGTCATGGCCGGATGGCGTCCATGCTATAAGCATGAAACTTGACCGGCAGCCGCCGTCCGACGTGATGCGCACGGGAACGCGCATCCTGCGATGTTTGGACGACGCGCGAGCCGGTGCGATCGGATCGTCTTTCGGAGAATCACGATGCAGGACGTTGCCGTTCCGCCGCTCGTCGAAGCGGACGCCCCGGGCGAGACGGAGCTCGCGCCCGAGTCATTGCCGGAGCTCGCCTTCAGCGACGCGGCGAGCGCCGGCCGATGGATGAAGGCATTGCCGCTGTCGACGGTCGGGCAGGCGTACGAGATGCTGCTCGGCCAGCTGCGTGCACTGACCGCCTCGGAAATGGGGCCGCGCGATCGTGCGACGATCGCCGAGCTCGCACGCGAGCCGGTTGCGCACCTGCATGCCGAGCTTGCGCGACGCTACGCGGGCCGGCCGCAGCCGCTCGACGAGCGTGAAACCGATGCGGCCGACCAGGCCGTTGCGCTATGGCAGGCGCTCTGGATCCAGTACTCGGTGTGCCTGCGGCCGCTGCTCGAAGGCAGCACCGAGCTCAAGGGCGTCAAGGCCAAGCTTCTGCAGCGCGCGCTGTACGTGGGCAAGCAGCTCATCGTCGTGCATGCGCTCGCGCGCCGCGTACCCGATGCGGAGCTGTGGCAGGAGCTGCACGCGTACTATCGGCTCGCCGAAATTCTCGACTGCACCACGGCAGGCGTCTCCGATCACCTGATGCCCGGCGCCGAGGGGCTGTCGTGCTACTCGACGTACAGCCATGCGCTGTTGCTCGCACTGGCCGATCCCTATGCGCTGAGCGCGCGCCAGATCGAGCTCACCGATCGCTGGCTCGGGCTTTGGGCACGCAAGCTTTTTCCGTACGCGAAGCAGCGTGAAAGCGAAGGACCGATCATCGTCGTCGATCTCGAGGGCGCGCACGGCGCGATGCTGGCTGCTACCAGCGCCAGCACGCAAGGCGCGTCATGGCGCTTCGGGTATCCCGCCAAGCTTTCGACGAGCGTTCGCGGACGTCTCAAGCGGCTCGCAAGCGGTGCCTCTCCCGCCGATCTCCAGCTTGGCGAGGACGTGTCCGCCGAAGCGGCCGGCGCGTTGTTGACGCACCTCGATGCCCAGTGGCATCACGTCGCCGGCGGCGCCAGGCGCAAGCGCTCGAAAGCGATCGACATTGCGGCGGGCGGCATCGAATGCGCGTATTTCCGCGTCGGCGGACGATCGTTCCGCCACGTCGATCCGCTGGGTCGCGACAGCGACCCGACGAAATACCTGCAGACCGTCGGCGGCATCTCCGATTTCGACCGGCGCAAGGACGAAGCCGAGCGCAGCTGGCCGTGGGAAAAATGGTACGGGAGCTGCGAATGGCGCGACGCGTCGCTGCGACACCAGGGCGCCGGGGCCTATCACTGGTTCCTCGACCAGCTCGTCGTCGTGCGCGATGAGGGTGAAACGCGACTCGGCCACGTTTCGCGCGTTGCCGTCGAGGCCGACCAGGCGATCGCCATCGGCGTGAGGCTGTGGGCCGGCGCGCCGAAGGTGTTCGCGGTGCGGCTCGTGAATCCGAACCACACCGAGGAGCCGCCCGTCGCTGCGCTGATCCTCGACGAGACACCCGAGGAGCCGACGACGCTCGTGCTGTCGCCGCGCGCGTTCATCCCCAACCGCATCATGCGTTGCGACGAGCCGGGGCCCGTGCGCAAGTTCAAGCTGACGCGCATCGTGCAGCGCGGCGGCGACTTCGAGCGCGTCGCGTTCGAGCCGGTCGATCCCGACTTCTAGCTCCGGTCGACCCGGACGCCGAATCGCGAGCGGACGCGTCGGCCCGTCGGTTCCCCGTTCCGATCGCCGCGCGATAATGCGGGATGGGCAATCGTCTCGCCGGCGCCACGAGCCCGTACCTGCGTCAGCACGCAAACAATCCCGTTGCGTGGCATCCGTGGGGTGAGGAAGCGCTCGCTCTGGCCAGGCGCGAGAACAAGCCGATCCTGCTGTCGATCGGCTACTCGGCGTGCCACTGGTGCCATGTAATGGCGCACGAGTCGTTCGAAGACCCGGCGGTCGCCGCGGTCCTGAACGAGCGCTTCGTCAACATCAAGGTCGATCGCGAGGAACGGCCCGATCTCGACCAGATCTACCAGACGGCGCACGCGCTGATGACGCGCCGCTCGGGCGGCTGGCCGCTCACCGTGTTCCTCACGCCCGACGGCGCTCCGTATTTCGCCGGAACCTATTTTCCGAAGCTTCCGCGCTACGGAATGCCCGGCTTTCTCGAAATCCTGCCGCGTATCGCCGATGCGTTCCATGAGCAGGGTCCGGCGATCGCCGGCCAGGCAGAACGGCTTGCGCAGGCGCTCGATGCACTCGAGCCCACCGAGCCGGCCGGCGCGCTTCCCGCTGCCGCGCCCGCGCAGGAGCTTGCGCGGCTGAAGCAGGCGTTCGACCCGATCGATGGCGGATTCGGCGGCGCACCGAAGTTTCCGCACGCAGCCGAGCTCGACTTCTGCCTGCGCGCGTCGGCGCTGCACGGCGATGGTGACGCGCGCAACATCGTGCGCACGTCGCTGGAGCGCATGGCCGCCGGTGGAATCTTCGACCAGCTCGGCGGTGGCTTCTGCCGCTACAGCGTCGACGCGGGCTGGTCGATTCCGCATTTCGAAAAGATGCTCTACGACAATGCCGCGCTGCTCGCGCTCTACGCCGATGCGGCGCGCGCGCTCGACGAGCCTCGTTTCGCCGCGGTCGCAAGGGCGATCGTCGGCTGGCTCGTGCGCGAAATGCGTGCGCCGGACGGCGCGTTCCACTCGAGCCTCGATGCCGACAGCGAGGGCGTCGAAGGCCGGTATTACGTATGGACGCGCGAGGAGGCGCGCGCCGTGCTGTCCGACGACGACTGGGCAGTTGCGGCGCCGTATTACGGGCTCGACGGGCCGCCGAATTTCGAGCAGCACGCGTGGAACCTGCGCGTGGCGACACCGATCGGCGAGCTCGCCGCGAAGCTCGGTGCATCGCCAGCCGACGTCGAGACGCGGCTGGCGCGTGCGCGCGCCGCACTCTTCGCCGCGCGCGAAGCGCGCGTGCGCCCGGGCCTCGACGACAAGGTGCTGACGTCATGGAACGCGCTGATGATCGCCGCACTCGCGCGCGCCGCGCGGGCGCTCGACGAGCCCGCCTTCGCCGATCTCGCGTTTGCAGCGCTCGATGCGCTGGTGGCGGCCGCGTGGCGCGACGGGCGGCTTTACGCGACACGCCACGGCAACGCCGCATCGTTGCCGGCCTATCTCGACGACCACGCATTCCTGCTCGCCGCGTTGCTCGAGGCGATGCAGACAAGGTTCCGCCTGCGTGACTACAGGTTCGCCATCGAGCTCGCCGACGCGCTGCTCGAGCGCTTCGAGGATCGCGAGCGCGGCGGATTCTGGTTCACGAGCCACGACCACGAGCGGCTCTTTCACCGCACGAAGCCCATGCACGACAATGCGACCCCTTCGGGCAACGGAGTCGCGGCGCAGTCGCTCATCACGCTCGGCCATCTGGCTGCGGAGCCGAAATACGTCGACGCCGCGGAACGCGCACTGAAGCTCTTCGCGCCGCGGCTCGCCGAATCCGCCGGCGGCCAATCGACGTTGCTGGTGGCGCTCGAGCGCCTGCTGGCACCGCCTTCCACCGTCGTGCTCGATGGCGAGCGCGGACAGACGCAGGCATGGCAGCGAATGGCCGAGCGCGCATATCGGCCGGACGTGTGCATTGTCGACATCGCGGGTGCCGGCGCGCCTGCGGTGCTGCGCAAGGGCGATGCGCCGGCCGGCGCTGCGAGAGCGTGGATCTGCCGCGGCATGCAGTGCCTGCCGCCGGTTGCGGCGGTCGACGAGATGATCCTTGCGCTCCGCGCAAGCTGACACGTGCTATTTTTGGCGTGCGCTTCGTGTCACTTCCAACCCGATGGAGCCCTCATGAAAAAAATCGGTACCGCCGCTGTCGCCGCTGCCACCCTCCTTTTTGCGTCCGCCGCGATGGCGGATCAGCTCGAGGACATGATGAAGAAGAACGGGTGCAACGCGTGCCACTCGGAAGACAAGAAGATCGTCGGCCCGTCGTACAAGGACGTCGCCGCCAAATACAAGGGCGATTCCACCGCCGTCGCGAAGCTCACCGAGAAAGTGAAGAAGGGCGGATCCGGTGTCTGGGGCCCGGTGCCGATGCCCCCGAATGCGCAGGTGTCCGACGCGGACATCAAGAAGATGGTCGAGCTGATCCTGGCGCTCAAGAAGTAGCGCTCGCACGCCGGATCGCGAGCGCATTTTTCCCGCACGGCGACGAGCACGCCGCGCGCCCATGTTTGTGCTACGCTTGCCGCGCACGCAGGAGAGAGCGTCTGACATCGACGACGCCGCCGAAGGCGTAATCCCGAAACCGCTCAGGCAAAAGGGCTGCGTGCAAAGGCAGGCACGATCTGGAGAGTGGTTGCGTGGCACTTGACGCAACCCACCGAAGGGGCACCGGCGCAACGCAACACCGTTCGCCGCAATCTCTCAGGTAAAAGGACAGACGGGGCGACGCGGACATCCGCGCCGCCCTTCGTTCGTTCGCGCCGGGGAGTGCAAGTGACGAGAACCACCGCCCTCAATGCCGTGCACCGCGCGCTGGGCGCACGCATGGTCGATTTCGGCGGCTGGGACATGCCGCTGCACTACGGGTCGCAGATCGACGAGCACCATGCCGTCCGCAGCGGCGCCGGCATGTTCGACGTGTCGCACATGCGCGTCGTCGACCTGCACGGCGACGGCGACGATGCCCCGCGTGCATTCCTGCAGTACGCGCTCGCGAACGACGTCGGCAAGCTCGCCACGCCGGGCAAGGCGCTCTATTCGTGCCTGCTGCGCGCGGACGGCGGCGTGCTCGACGACCTGATCGTCTACTTCCTGAGCGAAAGCGTGTTCCGGCTCGTGGTCAATGCGGCGACCGCCGGCAAGGATGTCGCATGGCTGCAGGCACTCGCCGGCAAGCGCGCGCCGGGTCTTCGCATTGTTCCGCGCGACGATCTTGCGATGATCGCCGTGCAGGGCCCGCAGGCGCGCGCCAGGGTCTGGCAGGCGATACCGGGCAGCGAGGCTGCCACCAAGGATCTGGCGGCGTTCAACGCGGCCTGCGTCGCGACGCCGGACGGCGAGCTTTTCATTGCCCGAACCGGGTACACCGGCGAGGACGGCTTCGAGATCGTCGTCCCCGCCGGGTACGCGCCGGCGTTGTGGCAGGCGCTGCGCGAGGCGGGTGTGACGCCGTGCGGGCTCGGAGCACGCGACACGCTGCGCCTCGAGGCCGGCATGAATCTCTACGGACAGGACATGGACGAGGCGGTGTCGCCGCTCGAGTCCGGTCTCGCATGGACCGTCGATATGAAAGGCGGGCGCGACTTCGCCGGCCGCGATGCGCTGCTTGCGAGGCCGGCGTCGCATCGACTCGCCGGCCTCGTTCTGCAGGACGCGGGCGGGGTGCTGCGGGCACACCAGCGCGTGCACACGGCGCACGGCGACGGCGAAATCACCAGCGGCACATTCTCGCCGACAATGAAGCGATCGATCGCGCTCGCGCGCCTTCCCGCGGCCGTCGCCGACGGCGATGCAGTGCGCGTCGACGTGCGGGGCCGCCTGCTCGGCGCGCGCGTGGTCAAGCCGCCGTTCGTGCGTCACGGACGCGTGCTCGTCGCCTGACGCTGTCGCAAGAAACTCCATGGAGGAACGCTCGATGAATGTCCCGGAAGGTCTCAAGTACGCCGACACGCACGAGTGGTTGCGGGCGGAAGCCGACGGCACGGTGACGATCGGCATCACCGATCACGCGCAGGCGGCGCTCGGCGATCTCGTCTATGTCGACCTGCCCGCGCCCGGCAGGACGGTGGGCGTCGGCGAAGCCTGCGCAGTCGTCGAGTCGGTGAAGGCGGCGAGCGACGTTTACGCGCCGATCGCCGGCGAAATCGTCGCGAGCAACACGTCGCTGGCGGGCACCCCGGAAGCGGTGAACGAGGATGCGTATGGCGCGTGGCTCTTCAGGCTGCGCCCGGCCGATGCGTCGGCGCTGTCGGCGTTCATGGACGCGGATGCGTATAAACGCCTGATCGCCGATGCCTGAACGCCTGCAAGACGACGCGACGGCGCCCGTGAGCGGCGCGTCCGTGCTGCAATCGCTCGAGCGGCACGACGAATTTGTCGCACGCCACATCGGCACGTCGCCGCCCGCGCAGGAAGCGATGCTGCGCGAGATCGGCTTCGCCTCGCGCGCCGCGCTGATGAACGCGATCGTTCCTTCGGCGATCCGGTCCACGACGCCGCTCGACCTGCCGTCGCCGCTCGGCGAGGCGGAGGCGCTCGCGAAGCTGCGCCGCATCGCCTCGCGCAACCGCGTGCTGAAGTCGTTCATCGGGCAGGGCTATTACGGCACGTACACGCCGGGCGTCATCCAGCGCAACGTGTTCGAGAACCCGGCGTGGTACACGGCGTACACGCCCTATCAGCCGGAGATCTCGCAGGGGCGGCTCGAGGCGCTCGTGAACTTCCAGACGATGGTCACCGACCTCACCGGTCTCGCGATCGCGAATGCATCGATGCTCGACGAAGCGACGGCCGCCGCCGAGGCGATGACACTGTGCCAGCGCGTGAGCACATCGAAGCGGCGCGTGTTCTTCGTCGCCGACGATGTGTTCGCGCAGACGATCGATGTGGTGCGTACGCGGGCGGCGCCGCTCGGCATCGATGTCGTCGTGGGACCGGTGCACGAGGCCGGCGCCGCCGATGCGTTCGCCGTGCTGCTGCAGTATCCGGGTGCCGACGGCGACGTTCGCGATTACCGCGCCCTGGTCGACGCATTGCATGCAAAAGGCACGCTCGTCGTCGTCGCCGCCGATCTGCTCGCATTGACGCTGCTGTCGCCGCCCGGGGAATGGGGCGCCGACGTCGCGGTCGGTTCCACGCAGCGCTTCGGCGTGCCGATCGGATACGGCGGCCCGCATGCGGCCTACATGGCCACGCGCGATGCGTACAAGCGCGCGTTGCCGGGACGCCTCGTCGGCGTCAGCGTCGATGCGGCGGGCGCGCCGGCCTACCGGCTCGCGCTGCAGACGCGCGAGCAGCACATTCGCCGCGAGAAGGCCACGTCGAACATCTGCACGGCGCAGGTGCTGCTGGCCGTCATTGCCAGCCTGTACGCGGTGTACCACGGCGCCGAAGGCCTGGCGGCGATCGCGCGCCGAACCCGCCGCCTCACGGCGATCTTGCGCACCGGCCTCGCGCGGCTCGGCTTCGACGTCGTAACGACGACGTCGTTCGACACGCTCGTCGTCCGCACCGGCGAGCGCAGCGCCGCGATCGTTGCACGCGCGCTTGCCGCAGCGTGCAACCTGCGGCTGCGCGACGCGGCATCGCTCGGCATTTCGCTCGACGAGACGACGACGCGTGCCGATGTCGCCGCGCTATGGCGCATTTTCGCCGGCGACGAGACGGCACTCGACGTCGACACGCTCGACGCCGAGGTCGACGACGCGTATCCGCCGGGGCTCGCACGGACGTCGCTGTTCCTGACGCATCCGGTATTCCGCCAGCATCGGTCGGAGACGCAGATGCTGCGCTACCTGCGCCGGCTTGCCGACAAGGACCTCGCACTCGACCGCACGATGATCCCGCTCGGCTCGTGCACGATGAAGCTCAACGCGACGTCCGAGATGCTGCCGGTGACCTGGCCCGGGTTCGCGGCGCTGCACCCGTTCGCGCCGGCCGACCAGGCGCAAGGCTACCGCGAGCTCGTCGACGACCTCGAGCGCATGCTGTGCGCGGTCACCGGATACGACGCGGTGTCGCTGCAGCCCAACGCGGGCTCGCAGGGCGAGTACGCGGGATTGCTGATGATCCGCGCATACCATGCAAGCCGCGGGGAAGGGCATCGCGACGTGTGCCTGATCCCGGCATCGGCGCACGGCACCAACCCCGCGTCGGCGCAGCTTGCCGGCATGAGAGTCGTCGTCGTCGGCTGCGACCGCGACGGCAACGTCGACCTCGTCGAGCTGGAGGCGAAGGCGCGCGAGCATCGCGACCGGCTCGCGGCGATCATGGTGACGTACCCGTCGACGCACGGCGTGTTCGAGCCGGGCATCGTCCACGTGTGCGACATCGTCCACGCGCACGGCGGGCAGGTTTACGTCGACGGCGCCAATCTCAATGCGCTCGTCGGCCTCGCTGCGCCGGGCCGCTTCGGCGCCGACGTGTCGCATCTCAACCTGCACAAGACGTTCTGCATCCCGCACGGCGGTGGCGGTCCCGGTGTGGGGCCGGTGGCCTGCCGGTCGCACCTCGCGCCGTTCCTGCCAGGGCATCGATACCTGGATGCATCCGTAACCTCTCATCCGCCTCGCGGTCGCGCGGCTCCCGGCTTGCGTGGAGCGGGTCGGGACGAGGGAGCAACCCGTGCGGTGAGCGCGGCGCCGTACGGTTCGGCGTCGATCCTGCCGATCTCGTGGATGTACATCACGATGATGGGCGCGCGCGGCCTGCGCGATGCAACCGAGAGTGCGATTCTTGCGGCGAACTACGTCGCCAAACGTCTCGCGCCGCATTACCCGGTGCTCTACAGCGGTCCCGACGGCCTCGTCGCCCACGAATGCATCCTCGACCTGCGGCCGCTGAAGGCGCTCGCGGGCATCGAGGTCGAGGATGTGGCCAAGCGGCTGATCGACTACGGCTTCCATGCGCCGACGATGAGCTTTCCGGTGGCCGGCACGCTGATGATCGAGCCGACGGAAAGCGAGCCGAAGGAAGAGCTCGATCGTTTCATCGCCGCGATGATCGCCATCCGCGCCGAAGTGCGCGCAATCGAGCGCGGCGCGTTCGACCGCGACGACAATCCGCTGAAGCACGCGCCGCACACGGCGGCCGCGGTCGGTGCCGATGCCTGGATGCACGCGTACACGCGCCAGCAGGCGGCATGGCCGATCGCGACGCAGGTCGACGACAAGTACTGGTGTCCGGTGGCGCGCGTCGACAACGTCTACGGCGATCGCAACCTGTTCTGCACCTGCATCCCGGTGGAGGAGAGCGCAGCGCTCGGACCCATTCCACTGACGCCCGCGCTCGCCTGATGCGCATCCTCGTGCTCGGCGGGGGCGTCGTCGGCGTCACTTCCGCCTGGTATCTGGCGCGCGACGGCCACGACGTCACGCTCGTCGACCGGCAGCCCGGACCCGCGCTCGAGACGTCGTTCGCCAATGGCGGGCAGATCTCCGCCTCGTACGCCGAGCCGTGGGCCAATCCCGGCGCACCGCTCAAGATCCTGAAGTGGCTCGCGCACGACGACGCGCCGCTGCTGTTCCGGCCGCGGCTCGACTGGCGGCAGTGGCGCTGGGGCCTCGCGTTTCTCGTCGAATGCCTGCCGTGGCGCACGCGCCGGAACACGATCCAGTGCCTCAATCTCGCGCTGTATTCGCGCGATTGCCTGAAGGTGCTGCGCGAGAGCACCGGCATCGCGTACGACCAGCTCGAGCGCGGCATCCTGCAGTTCTATACCGACGCTGCGGAATTCGACCGCGGCGTGCACGCCGCCGAACTGATGCGTGCGTACGGCTGCGACCGCGACGTGAAAACGCCCGACGAATGCGTTGCGATCGAGCCGGCGCTCGCGCAGTGCCGAGGCAGGGTTGCCGGGGGCATCTACACGGCCACCGATGAATCGGGCGACGCGCAGCGCTTCACGACGGAGCTCGCGCGGCTCGCAGCGGCGGAAGGCGTCGCATTCGAGTGGAGCACCGAGATCCAGGCGCTGGCGCCCGCGGGCGACGCGATCGAGCGCGTGCGCATCGTGCGCGACGGCGGGCACTTCGACACGCTCGCCGCCGACGCTTACGTGATGGCGCTCGGCAGCTACAGCCCGTTCCTGCTCGCGCCCGTCCACGTGCCGTGCAACGTCTATCCGGCGAAAGGCTACTCGGCAACGATCGACATCGGCGAGCACCGCGGCGCACCGACGGTTTCGCTTACCGATTTCGACTGGAAGATCGTGCTGACCCGGCTCGGTCAAAGGCTGCGGGTTGCCGGCACCGCCGAACTGAACGGCTGGGACACCTCGCTCAATCAGACGCGGTGCGAAGCGCTGACCGCGCGAACGTTCGAGCTCTTTCCCGATGCGGGAAATCGCGACAGCGTGCGCTACTGGACGGGTTTGCGGCCCGCGACGCCATCGAACGCGCCGCTGATCGGACGCACCCGCTATCGCAACCTGTTCCTCAACACGGGTCACGGCACGCTGGGCTGGACGATGGCATGCGGCTCGGCGCGCGCGCTTGCCGACGTCGTGGCCGGCCGCAAGCCGGACGTCGACTTCAGGTTCAGCGGCACGTGAGGGTCCCGGCCGGGATCCGCGCCACCGGGGCCGAAAGCTACGGGCCGTAGCTGCCGCCGTAGCCGGGCGGCATCGTCGCGTCGCTGCTGCTGTTCACGCATCCCGGTGGCACCGGGCCAACGCGCGCGAGGCTGATCGTGCCCGCGTGGCCCGCGTTGCTGCCGCCGGTGAAGCTGAATTGCAGTTGCGCTGTCGAGCAGCTGGTGAAGCTCACCATGGCGGATCCGACGGCAACGCTCGTCTGTGCCGCGGGGGTCGGTTGATCGAAGACGCCGCCGGTCGTTTCGAAAAGCGTGAGGGCGATCATGCGGCTCCCGGATGTGAACGCTCCCTGTCCCGTGAACCAGCGCTGTCCGGCGGCCCCCGCCGTCTGGCCGCTCGGCGAATACGTGTACCAGGCGAAGAACACCACCGGCGAAATCGGATTGACCTCGAACACGAATCCCTGTCCCGACGTTGCGGGATCGAACCAGTTTCCGGAGAGCGCGAAATCGCCATTCGTCGTCGCCGCGGTTCCGGTCGTGCACGTGACGTTGGGCGTGATGCGCGACAGCGGTATCGTTCCGCTGCGCCCGCTGCCGTCCGAGAACGCGTACGCGAGCGTGCCGCTGTCGCACGCGGTGAACGAAAGCGTCCCGGTCCCGACGGCAACCGGCGCGGTGACCGGCGGCGCATTGAAATTGCCGCCGACGTTCTGGTAGATCGTGATCGGCACGCTCGGCTGGCCGCTCCGGCCGTTGCCGTTGAACGTGTACCAGCGCTGCCGGTCGGCGCCGCCGGCCGGCGCGGTGTCGAACGTGAACCACGCACCCTGGACCAGCGCGGTCCCCGCCGCAACGAGGTTCGGATAGAACTCGACCTCGAAACCCTGGCCGCTCGTGGCCGGTTCGAACCACGAGCCGGTGAGGCCGTGCTGGTCGAGGTCGGGTGTGGTGGCGGCGGGCGGCGTCGGCGTTGCCAGCGTACCGGTTGCACCGGCGAAATTCGTCGGCGTTGCGGCAACCGGGTTGCCGTTGCGGTCGACGGCCGTCACGCCGTCGGCGGGCAACGCGGGAAGCGTGATCGTGTCGACGCCCGCATAGTTGAGCGTGCCGCCGGTCCTGGGAATGAAGCCGGCCGGTATCGTGTAGTCGGGCGCCACGACGCCGAGTGCGGCGAATCCGCTCGTGGCGATGAGCACGCTGCGGCTCGCCGTGGAGGGCGACGGAAGATTGGCCGGGAAAAGGAATTGCTGCGTGCCTGCGGCGCTCGTCGTCGTCAGCGGATTGCCTTGCCAGAAGCTCTCGCCGTCGGAGCCGGTGACCTCGCGCATCACGACGTATTGCACGTTGCCGTCGGCGTTCGAATAGACCTGGTCGACGCGAAACAGATGAAACGCCGCGTGTGCCGACGATGCGAAGACCGCCGCGGCGAAGACGACAAGAACGCGCACGGCGCGCCCACACGAACGGGGCATGACGATTCCTTTCGGCGAAACCATGGCGGGCAAACAACGGCACCCGCCGGGCTATTCCCCGTCAGGAGCCGGGCAGGGTGACGTCGTACGCGAGGCGCCAGTGCCCGGCGCGATCGCGAAGCCACAGATGCGCGTAGTAACCGTCCTGCTCATGCGCCGCGCGGTCGGTCTCGCGGTAGCGGCCCCAGGTGACTGCCATGTCGGCCGATCGCGCTACGCGCGCATCGATGGGCATCCACGCCACACGCCCGATGCGCAGCGCGGTTGCGCGCGCGATCGCGCCGCGCGATGCGATCGGCGCTGCGCCGTTGCGGTGCAAGCGCGCATCGTCGGCAAGAAGCCGCGCGTACGCGTTGGGCGTGAGCGAAGCACCGGCGGCGCCGAACGCGTTCGCTTCGCGTGCGAGCAGGTCGCGCCGTGCTGCGTCGGGCCGCGCGTTACCGGCGTAACCCGCGCGGGGTGCGGCGCCGAGTGCTGCGAAGTCGACGGCGCCGGGTGTGGCGATGCCCGCGTCGAGGATCACTTGCCAGCGTCCCGCGGCATTGCGCCGCCACACCGAGAAGAACGCGCCCTCGTGCCTCGTGCCGGGATTGGCGGCGTTCGAGACTGTGTAAGGTCCCGTCGTGTAGCCGAAATCATGGCTGCGCGCGACGCCGGCCTGCGCCGGCTTCCAGTCGAGACGCAGCGCAAGCGGATCGGCCGGCGGACCGCGTTCGCGAAACGCCTGCTGCACGCGGACCGGCGCGGGCTGCAGCGCGACGCCGTCGGCCGCGAAATTCGCGAGGAATGCGGCATGCACGCCTTGCTCGCGTCCCATGCGGGCGAATGCAAGCTCGGCATCGACGAGCGAGCCGAGTGCCACCTCGTCGGCATCGGGCTCGTGCGGCATCGCTTCAAGTGCCAGGAGCAGGCACGAGGCGCCGATGCAGAGCGCCGCTAGCGGGCGCATCATCGACGACGTCGATTTCGTATGCGCCCGCGGTGTCGTCGCCGCTGTTCCCGGTTTCATCGTCAGATGCGATCGCTGCAATCGCAGCCTTTTCGCAATCGCTTGAGTATAATCAGCCGTTTCCGCTTGAACTACATGCGTCCGTTCACGCTTTCCTGCGCGCTCGTCGCCGCAATCCTCGCCGTTCCGGTTCCCGCCGCCGCCCAGTCGCCGCTGATCGTTGCCGCGAAATCGCGTCCGGCTGCCCGTTCCTCTGCACCTGCACAAACGGTTCCCGACGCGCCCGCGAATCCGCCGGTCGTGCTGCAGGCGCCCGGTGCGCCCGCCGCGCCATCGATCGCAGCCGCGTCGTGGGTGCTCGTCGACACGCTGTCGGGCCAGACGCTCGGCGCGTCCAATGCCGACGAGCGCCGCGATCCGGCGTCGCTGACCAAGCTCATGACCGCGTATGTCGCGTTCGCCGCGCTCCGCGCGAAATCGATCGCGCCGGCGCAGATGGTGAACGTGTCGGAGCGCGCGTGGAAAGCCGGCGGCTCGCGGATGTTCATCGAACCGCGCAAGCCGGTGAGCGTCGACGAGCTGCTGCACGGCGTCATCATCCAGTCGGGCAACGATGCGTCGATCGCCATTGCCGAGCTCGTCGGCGGCACCGAGGAAGCCTTCGTCGACAGGATGAACCAGGAAGCGGCGAAGCTCGGCATGACGGGAACGCATTTCACCAACGCCGACGGCCTCCCCGACCCGCAGCATTATTCGACGGCGGCCGATCTCGCGAAGCTCACCGTCGCGCTGGTGCGTGATTTCCCCGAGTACTACCCGCTGTATTCGCAGAAGGAATATCGCTACAACAACATCACGCAATCGAACCGCAACCGGCTGTTGTGGACCGATCCGTACGTCGACGGCGTCAAGACCGGCCACACCGATGCGGCCGGATTCTGCCTCGTCGCGTCGGCCAAGCGCGGCGACCGGCGCCTGGTGTCGGTGCTCCTCGGCGCCGGCTCCGATTCGTCGCGGGCCGCCGAGAGCCAGAAGCTGCTCAACTGGGGTTTCCAGTCGTTCGATACCGTGGCGCTTTATCAGTCCGGCAAGCCGGTCACCACGCTGCGCGTGTTCAAGGGTGCGAAGCACGATGTCCCTGCCGGCTTCCTCGCCGATCGCTATCTCACGCTGCCCAAGGGTAAAGCGGACCAGCTCGCGCTGACGCTCGAATCGAAGGAGCCGCTCATTGCACCGGTGCTGAGCGGCCAGCCGGTCGGAACCGTCAAGGTCGCGCTCGAGGGCAAGCCGGTTGCCGAGTTTCCGCTGATCGCGCTCGAGCAGGTTCCGCTTGCCAATCTCTTCGGCCGCGCCGTGGATACGGTTCGGCTCTGGTTCACCAGCCACCAGGGAAAATCATGATCGACGCCGACCGAGTGGTTTACCTGAACGGGGAATTCCTGCCGCTCGGCAACGCGAAAATCTCCGTGCTCGACCGCGGCTTCATCTACGGCGACGGCGTCTACGAAGTGGTGCCGGTGTACGCCCGCAAGCCGTTCCGGATGCCGCAGCATCTCGCGCGGCTTGCGCACAGCCTCGAGGGCATCCGGCTCGCCGATCCGCTCCGCGATCGGTGGACCCCGCTGATCGGCGATCTGATCGCGCGCCAGCCGTTCGACGACCAGGCGGTGTACCTGCAGATCACGCGCGGGGTCGCCAAGCGCGATCACGCGTTTCCGCAGGGCGTCACGCCGACGGTATTCATGATGAGCAATCCGCTCGTGGTGCCCACGCGCGAGCAGGTCGAGCACGGCGTCGGCGTGATCACCGCGGAGGACAACCGGTGGCTGCGCTGCGACCTCAAGACGACCTCGCTCGTCGGCAACGTGCTGATGCGCCAGCTCGCGGCCGACCACGACGCTATCGAGACGGTCATGTTCCGCAACGGCTACCTCACCGAGGCGTCGGCGTCGAACGTGCTGATCGTGCGCGACGGCAGGATCATCGCGCCGCCCAAGGACAACCTGATCCTGCCCGGCATCACGTACGACGCGACGCTGGAAATCGCCAAGGCGATCGGCGTCCCGCTCGATGTGCGCGCCGTGACGCGTGCCGAAGCGCTCGGCGCCGACGAGATGTGGCTGTCGTCGTCGTCGAAGGAAGTGCTCGCTATCACGCGGGTCGACGGCCAGGCGTTCGCCGGCGGCGCACCGGGTCCCGTTTTCCGGCGCGTGTGGGAAGCGTTCCAGGCGCGCAAGCGATAGGCGCTCCCCGAAGCAGGGTCAGAGACGACTTTCGCGCCCCGAAGCAGGGTCAGAGACGACTTTCGGGGCGCGAGGCCGGCAACGGGGTTGTCGTCGCCGAAAATCGTCTCTGACCCTATTGATCCGTCTACTTGTCGGGCGGCGAGGTCCGGCCGAACCGGCCATGCTGGAACACGAGGCCCTGTCCGGGTGCCCGCTCCACGGTCACCACTTCGCCGATGAACAGCACGTGATCCCCGGTTTGGTATCGCGCGTGGTGACGGCATTCGAACCAGGCGATGCACCCGTCGATCAACGGCGCATCGGACCACCCCAGCCGGTAGGGCACGTTCGCAAAGCGATCCGCATGCGGTCGCGAGAAGCGCCGTGCGAGCTCCACCTGACCCGCCGCGAGCACGTTCACCGAGTAGCGCGGGCTTGAGTCGAACGCGCCGAGGCTCGTCGAGCGCTGCGACAGCGTCCACAGGATCAGCGGCGGATCGAGCGATGCGGAACTGAACGAGTTCGCAGTGAATCCCACGTAGCGGGCGTCGGGCGCGCGGGCGCAGACGATCGTGACGCCGGTGGCGAACTGGGCGAGCGCATCGCGCAGTTGCCGCTCGCCGATGGCTGTCGTGCCGGTTGCGGCGTGGCGGCCCTTGCCTGACATGCCGGCAATGTACCGCAAGCCTCGTGCGGTGCCGTTCGAGACAGCCCTTTGGAGGGATCGGGTTTCCCCGCTTGCTACACTTTGAGTCCTCGCGTGAATCCGCACCCTCAACAAGATGCCGGACACCTTGCATAAAGTCATCGCCAACCGCTATGCCGGTCAGGAGCTGCCGGTGGCGCTCGTGCTCCCCGACGGCGCCCGCGTGCCGCTGTCTTCCCAGCCCGAAGTCGACGTGATCGCCCGCTCGCTCGCCGGCCTGCGGGCGCTCGCTGCGCCGGCGCTGGGTCGGCTTGCGCGTGCGTACGTTCGCGGCGACGTCGACTTCACCGGCAGCGCTCGACGCGTCCTCGCCATCGCCGAGCGGATGGTCGGCGATATCGCGCACGGCCAGGAAAGCGCACGCGCGAAGCTGCTGACGTTCGTGCATCACCGGCGCAGCAATCGCAGCAACATCTCGCACCACTACGACGTGTCGAACGCGTTCTACCGGATGTGGCTCGACACGCGGATGGTCTATTCGTGTGCCTATTTCAGGAAGCCCGACGATACCCTCGACGACGCGCAGGCGCAGAAGATCGACCACATCTGCCGCAAGCTGCGCCTTGCCAGGGGTGAGCGCTTTCTCGACATCGGCTGCGGCTGGGGCGCGCTGATCTTCTGGGCGGCCGAGAACTACGGCGTGCGCGCAACGGGCATCACGCTGTCGCGCAACCAGTTCGAGCACGTGCAGCGCGAGATCGCCGCGCGCGGGCTGTCCGATCGCGTCCGTGTCGAATTGCGCGATTACGCCGAGCTTCCCGACCAGGAATCGTTCGAGAAGATCGCCAGCGTCGGCATGTTCGAGCACGTCGGCCCGCGCAACTACGGCCGCTACTTCGGCAAGATCCGCCGGCTGCTCGTCCCGGGCGGCTTCGTGCTGAATCACGGCATCACGCACAACCAGCTCACCGGCCGTGCGCTCGGCAGCGGCATCGGCGAGTTCGTCGAGGAATACGTGTTCCCGGGGGGCGAGCTCGCCCACGTGTCGCGCGTCATGGAAGGCCTCGCTGCGCAGGGCCTCGAGACGGTCGACGCCGAGGCGCTGCGCGAGCATTACGCGAAGACGCTGTGGCACTGGGTGGATCGCCTCGAGGCGCATGCCGACGCGGCGCGCGCCGAGGTGGGCGAGGAGAAGTACCGGGTATGGCGCATCTACATGGCGGGATCCGCGCACGCGTTCGACCGTGGCTGGCTTTCGCTGTGGCAGTTGCTGGCCGGCAAGCCCGGCGCCGACGGCCGGCTGTCGCATCCGCTGACCCGGGAGTACATGTACGCGCACGCGAACGGCACGGCGTAACGCGGCGGTTGCATTGGGGAAAGGCGGCCGCATATTCGCACGTCGGGCCGTTGACGCGCCCTATCGGAGCCGCAAATGGAATCGCCAATCGGAGTCCCCATCGCCGCGCAGGTGAGTGCGCTCGAATTTCCCTGCACGTTCCCGATCAAGATCATGGGCCGCACCCGCGACGGCTTCGCGCAGGCCATTGCCGACATCGTGTGCCGGCACGCGCCCGATTTCGACCCGGGCACGCTCGAGATGCGCACGTCGAGCGCCGGCAACTATCTGTCGATGACCGCGACGATCAACGCGTCGTCGCGCGAGCAGCTCGACGATCTGTACCGCGAGCTCGTCGCCCATCCGATGGTGGCGATGGTGCTGTGACGCCGGTGCGGCTTGCAGCGCGTGCAAACGGACAGCGCGCCTGATCTGTCGACGCCGCGCGCGGCGTCGGAAGGCGCGACAGTCCGCACGCTTGGCCGCACCGACTACGAAGCCACCTGGCGCGCGATGCAGGCGTTCACCGACGCCCGCTCGGCCACCACTGCCGACGAGATCTGGCTCACCGAGCATGAGCCGGTCTACACGCTGGGGCTTGCCGGACGCCGCGAGCACCTGCTGCGCAGCAACGGCATACCCGTCATCAAGGTCGATCGCGGCGGCCAGGTCACCTATCACGGGCCGGGCCAGCTCGTCGCCTACATGCTATTCGACCTCCGCCGCGCGCGGCTCGGCGTGCGCGAGATGGTGCGGCGCATCGAAGGCGCGGTGATAACATGGCTTGCGACGTTCGATATCGCGGCGTTCGGCAGGATTTCGGCGCCCGGCGTCTACGTCGCACGCGACGGCGCTGAAGCGAAAATCGCCGCACTCGGATTGCGCGTGCGTAACGGCTGCACCTACCATGGCGTCGCGGTCAACGTGGACATGAACCTCGCTCCCTTCGCCGACATCGATCCCTGCGGCTACGCCGGCCTCGCGGTGACGCAGCTCGCCGATTTCGGCGTGCGCAGCACCGTGGCCGACGCCGGCCGCACGCTAGCGCCGCTGCTCGCCGCGGCGATGGGCACGCGCGGATGAGCCGCGATCTGCCGCCGGCCGGCGTCGCCGCGAACGCCGCCGGCGTCAAGCACAAGGGCGCTGCCAAGACCGCGCGCATCCCGATCAAGGTCGTCGAGGCCGAGCGCCTGCGCAAGCCCGACTGGATCCGCGTGCGCGCGCCGTCGTCGCCGCGCTTCTATGAAATCAAGCAGATCCTGCGCGAGCACCGGCTGCACACGGTGTGCGAGGAGGCATCGTGCCCGAACATCGGCGAGTGCTTCGGCAAGGGCACGGCCACGTTCATGATCATGGGTGACATCTGCACGCGGCGGTGCCCGTTCTGCGATGTCGGCCACGGCCGCCCGCTCGCACTCGACCGCGAAGAGCCCGTCAATCTCGCGCGGACGATCGCCGCGCTGCGATTGCGCTACGTCGTCATCACGAGTGTGGATCGCGACGATCTTCGCGACGGCGGTGCTCAGCACTTCGTCGACTGCATCCGCGCGGTGCGCGAGCATTCGCCGCAAACGCAGATCGAGGTGCTCGTCCCCGATTTCCGGGGGCGTCTCGACCGCGCGCTCGACATCCTGTGCGCCGCGCCCCCCGATGTCATGAACCACAACCTCGAAACGGTGCCGCGTCTCTACCGGCAGGCGCGCCCGGGGTCCGACTACGCGCATTCGCTGCGCCTGCTGCACTCGTTCAAGGCGCGCTTCCCCGCGCTGCCGACGAAGTCGGGCCTCATGGTGGGACTCGGCGAAACCGACGACGAGATCCTGCAGACGATGCGCGACATGCGCGCGCACGACATCGACATGCTGACCATCGGCCAGTACCTGCAGCCGTCGGCGCAGCATCTGCCCGTGCTGCGCTTCGTGCATCCCGACACCTTTGCACGGTTCGAGCGCGAGGCGTATGCGATGGGCTTTCGCCATGCCGCGGTCGGTGCGCTGGTCCGCTCTTCCTACCATGCGGACAAGCAGGCCGAGGAAGTGCTCGCGCATGCGTGACGCCCTGGCGCGCGTTGTGTCGCCGGGGAGGTGCTCACACATGCGTGGCGCGCTGGCGCGCGTCGTCGCTTCGATAACGACGTGCGGAAGAGCAGGCAGCCGGTCGACGAAACGCTGAAGATCCTCGAGGATCCGAACTCGAAATTCAGCGCCGTACCCGACGGCACGATGCGTTACGCCGAGTTCATGTCGCGCATCGGTACGATCAAGGCGAGGCCCGCGTCGTGGAAGGATCTGTTCTTCGAGCCCATCCATTCGGCGCCGGGAAGCTGACGCAGGCTCTCGCTCCCGGGCCTTACGGCGACCCGCCGGGCA
>Ga0207657_10002533_pt1 | contig 19769 bp, 12 predicted proteins | sample KBSC33metaG_FD_184316 | JGI IMG/M metagenome (GOLD analysis project Ga0207657, IMG submission 184316) | Corn rhizosphere microbial communities from Kellogg Biological Station, Michigan, USA - KBS C3-3 metaG (SPAdes) (version 2) | ecosystem: Host-associated > Plants > Roots > Rhizosphere > Soil ... | reverse complement strand
AGCGAGAGCCGGAATAGGGCTCGATCCAGAACTTGTTCTGTTTGGCATCCATTCGCAAATTGGGCCTATCTTCAGCCGCAATGTATTTTTCCGCCCGAACGCAGATTTTGAATGGGGCGAGGTTACGGACATGGTGGCGCTGAATCTAGAAGCCGTTTACAGGATGCGGACAACGGTCCGCGGCGGCGCGTGGGCACCTTACGTCGGTGGCGGCCCGTCGCTAAATTTCATACACCAAAGCTTCCAGACACAGCCTGGGCAGGGGCGGAATATTTCGTTCGGCGACTTCAAATACCAAACCGGCCTTAACGTGCTTATGGGCGTTGAGAACCGCCGCGGTGTATTTTTCGAAATCAAGACCAGTCTGTATTCGAAGCCTGCGCCCATCTTGCGGCTGATGATTGGGCGAAACTTCTAGGGCTTGACTGATTTGATCGCATGCTGAGGTGCTGTTGAAGGTCGGCCACGCGAGCCAGAAGAACACGTCTGCTTCGTAGGCTCGGCCTCTCATCAGCGCCTCTGCGTCGTTTCCGTTTGATGAATCTGCGCGCCGCGGAAGTCCTTTAGAAGCCGGCCGAACTTGAAACTTCGGGCTGAGCGTCTCCGTCTCCAAACTAAGCAGAAAATTTATTGCAGATAGCGGCCCAGCGGGTGGCATTTGGTCGCATTGCGCCCGGGCAAATTTTTTGATACGGGACGGACGGGATCTCACATGTGCCAGAAGAAAGTCTTAATACTGAACTGCGCTCTCATGACGATTGCGCTTTCCTTTGCTTCAGTAGCGCTTGCCGTGGAGGGTGTTACGGGCATTCATGACCCGTCCACGATCGCACTCGATCACGGCAAGTACTATACCTACGGCACGGGCGGCGGATCGCTGGTTTCAGATGATGGCTGGACCTGGCGTCGCGGGACAACACCCGCGATTACCGGCGCAGCACCCGACGTGATTCACATCGGCGACCGGTACTACATGTACGTGACCCGCGGTCAGGGTGCTGCCACCAAATCCCAAATCAAAATGCTATGGACCAAGTCGCTCGATCCCAACTTGCCTGACTACAAGTGGGTTGAAGGCGACGTGGTGGCTAGTTCCGATGGATTGGAAGATCTCAATGCGATCGATCCTGGCGCCTTCCTCGATCCAAACACTGGAAGACTTTGGCTTGTGTATGGTTCGTATTTCGGTTACATCCAGCTCGTCGAGCTCAATCCAAAGACAGGTGAGCGCCTGAATCCCAAGGACCAGCCGAAGAATGTGGCCATCAACTGCGAAGCCTCTGACTTGATTTATCACGATGGTTGGTACTACCTGCTTGCCACGCATGGCAGTTGCTGTGCTGGCGCCAACTCTGGATACAACATCCGCATGGGCCGTTCGCGCAAAGTTACTGGTCCGTACCTCGATGCCGAGGGCGTCGACATGATTCAAGGCGGCGGCAAGCTGCTCATCGGCTCCGAGGGGCGTTTCATCGGTCCCGGACATTTCGGCCTGGTTGATCTTGGCGACGGCGTGCAGAAGTTCTCTATGCACTGGGAAGCCGACCTCGACAAGGGCGGAGCAAGCGTGCTCGAAATTCTTCCGCTGCAGTGGAAAGACGGGTGGCCGGTTGCGGGCGATAAGTTGCAGGTGGGTACGTACGAGATTGAATCGGTTCGCACCGGTACGTCGCTTGAGATGGCGGTCGCCGGGATGCCGGTAGGTGGTTTCCCGCGGCGCTTCAGGGGCGGTCCGCCACCGAGTGGTGGCACTGGTAGCCGGCCCGCTGGCACTCCGGGCGCTCCTCCCACAAATGTTTCCAACGCAACACCTCGGCCCACAGGGGGTCAGGGAGGCCCGGGTGGAGCGTTCGGCGGAATGTTTGGCGGCACCGGCAAGCCCATTCCCGATCAGGATGCTGCGCAGGTGTCAAAGGATTGGCCCGATGGAAATGTCGACGCCGCCATGGCCAATTACATGAGCCAGGCACAGCAGAAGTGGCAAATCACGCCGGTTCCGGAAGCAGGCGGCTACCTCGGCGGTCCTTACGTAAAGATCACCGTCGCTGGTACCGACCGCACGCTGTCTGCCACTGCGGAAGGCGAGCTTGTTGTGTTGCCCGCATTTACCGGCGCGCCGGAACAGCTCTGGCAGCTAGATCAGCTTGCCGACGGCTCATGGCGCATTATGCCCAAGGCCGTTCCCAATACCAAGGAACCGATGGCTCTTTCGGCCGTGGGCGCGAGCTTTGCCACTCTCTCCAAATTTGATTCGAAGAGTGATAAGCAACATTGGCTGCTGAAGAAGCCGTAAGCAATTGCGCTCCGGCAGTAAGCCGACCGTCGATCCCGCACGAAAGCGGCGCGTCCGCGAAGGGAATTTTATGAAAATGCACTTCAAAGGTTTCATCTCTGCGCTGGCCATATATTCAGGCTTGACGATCGCCGCCGCCGCTGCTCCGGCTAACCCCGGCAAAACATACGGGCCCACTCTCACCGGCCCAGCGACGCCTGCGCGCCTCACTGCCGCTGATGGGTTTATTCAACGCTGGATGTTGCTGGAGCCGATTGGCGTAAATGGACTCACCAGGGGCGAGGTCCAGGCCATGGTCAAGAAAGAGTATTTTCCCGGTCAGCTGACCGTTCTCCCGCACGATGGGGATAAAGAGACGGTCGGCGCCGCGACTCTGGTTTGGCACGCTGTCGACACAAAGCTCTATAACGTGAATCTTTATCACTTCGCCTATTCGCTAAGTAAGCCAACCAGTAACATCCTTGTCTGGACCGTCACGATTGTGAATAGCCCGGAAGAGATGAAAGATGTGCGGCTCGCCATTGGGTCTAACGCCGCTTCAGTCTGGTGGGTCAACGGTCAGGAAGTCGTCGGCATTTACAACGATCGGCAGACCGTTATCGACGATGGCGTTTCCAAGCGCATCACGCTGAAGAAAGGGCCGAACATCGTGCGCGCTGCAATTGTTAATGGCGGCGGAGCCACCGATTTCTGTGCCCGTTTTTTAGACGCCAACGACAAGCCAATCAAGGGACTGACGGTAACGCTAAGCGAACCCGGCAAATAGATTTGCAGAAGCAAAAAACTGCGCGCCCCGTAAGGAGCGCGCAGTTTCTGTTTGCGGCAATACTGATACCGGCAGTTATTCCGGCAGCTTTTGTGTTCCCTTGATGCTGAACGCTCCCGCGACTGTCGGTGCACTGGTGTTTGGCTGGCCGCCGCCGATCGAAAGCTTGTACTCGCCTTCAGCAATCAGCGGATCGCCAGCTTCCGAAACCATGCTCAGGTCGCGATCCTTCAGTTCGAAACGAACCTTCTTCGACTCGCCCGGCGCAAGATGCACGCGCTGGAAGCCGCGCAGAGCTCGTACCGGAGCACCCTTCACATCTGGGAAGCTCAGATAGAGTTGCACGACTTCATCGCCGGCGACCTTGCCCGTATTTGTGACCGTCGCCTCGGCCGCAACGGGATCGCCGGCCCTTACCGCTGCCGTTGGCAGCGAAAGTCCGCTGTAGTTGAAGGTGGTGTAGCTCAGCCCGTAGCCAAACGGATAGAGCGGCGAGCCTTCGAAGTAGCGGTAGGTGCGACCCTTCATGGCGTAGTCTTCAAACGGCGGTAATTGATCCACGCCCGTGTAGAACGTAATCGGCAAGCGGCCTGCAGGATTGTTTTTGCCTGAAAGCGTTTCGGCCACCGCGGTTCCGCCTTCTTCACCGGGATAGAACGCGTCCAGAATGGCGTTTGCATGATCCTTGGCCCAGTTCACAGCCAGTGCGCTGCCATTTGTCATCACCAGCACTACGGGCTTGCCGGTTTCGGCGAGCGCTTTCAGCAGATCCTCTTCCGGTTTGGGCAGGTCGATGCTGGTGCGGTCGCCGCCTTTAAAGCCGGCTTCGCTCACCTGCATTTCTTCGCCTTCCAGTTCGCTGGTAATGCCCAGTACCGCGATCACCACATCTGCATTCTTTACGGCTTCAATTGCATCGGCGTGGGGCGTGAAATCAACCTTCGACCACACCAGGGATGCGCTCGGTTTGTTGCCTTCCTGCGGCGCATAATCTACGTCAAGCGTCGCCGGCTTGCCTGATTCAAGGTGAACGCGCCCAACTCTTGCATCGGCCCCGGATCCGTCGAATGCATTGGTCACGTTCTTACCATCGAGCTGCATCCGGAAGAAGCCCACCGACTTCATGCCCAGGTTGTAATCGCCCGTTTCCGGAGCAGTGAGCGAAGCCTGGTAGTGAATTACAAGCGGATGGATGCTTGCAGCCTGCGTGGGCAACTGCATGGCCGCGGGGTCAAGGTTCGTTTCGATTCGCGTGGCCACCGGCTTCGTAGCCGCAGGATTGTTGATGTTGCTCATATCGAACCGCGAGTAGCTTGCGCGCACTCCCGGCTTGCCATCCACAGTCAGCGCAGAAGCAGGCACCGGCACTGTGTCTTTGTCGAGGAACTGCGTGCCTGTTGAGTAGGTGATGGTGGAGTGCGAGAACTCCTTCAGCAGGCCTTCAAGGATTGAAACCGTGTGCGTGGGCTGGCCATTGTAGTTGCCCAGCAGAACTTTGGTCTGATTCGCCAGCGGGCCCACAACCGCGATTTTCAATCCGCTCGTTTTCAGCGGCAGAGTGCCATCGTTCTTCAGCAGCACCATGGATTCGTTGGCAATCTGGTGCGCAAGTTCGCGGTTTGCCGGGCTGTTGAGTTGCCGCTCATCAATCTTGGTGTAAGGAACCATCTCCGGCGGATCGAACATGCCGAGTTTCATGCGTGCCGTGAACAGCCGGGTTACTGCAGTGTCAATGTCGCTTTCTTTCAGGAAGCCCTTCTTCACCGCATCCCGATAAGCTTTGTAATCGCGGTCATCGCGGACAATGAAGCTACCGTCAACGCACTCGTTGTCCATCCCCGCTTTCAGGCTGGTTGCAGATGCCTCTTCCTGCGTCGACTTGAAGTGATGATTCCTGAAGATGTCCACCACCGCACCGCAGTCCGAAACAACGTAACCATTAAAGCCCCATTTGCCGCGCAACTGATCCTTGAGGAGAAAATCACTGGCGCAGGCAGGCTGCCCGTTGAGGTTGTTATACGCACACATCACTGAACCGGCCTTCGCTTCCGTAACCGTGGCGCGGAACGCGGGCAGATATGTGTCCAACTCGTCGTGCTTGCTCACCTGCACGTCTGCCGTGTGGCGCGTGTATTCCGGTCCGCTGTGAACGGCATAATGCTTTGGCGTCGAAATCGTCTTGTAATATTTGGGGTCGTCGCCCTGCATGCCCGTCACAAACGCCACGCCCATGCGTCCCGACAGGAACGGATCTTCGCCGTACGTCTCCTGGCCGCGTCCCCAGCGGGGATCGCGAAAGATATTGATGTTGGGCGCCCAGAAGTCCAGGCCCTGGAAGAACATGCTCTCGCGCTTCTGGCGAACAGCCTGCATGTATTTGATCCGTCCTTCGGTGCTGATGACTTCAGCCATCTTGTGAATGGCGTTGGGGTCGAATGTCGCGCCCAGGCCCACAGGCTCAGGAAACTCGGTTGTTCCCTCGTTGATGACCCCATGCAGCGATTCGCTCCACCAGTCGTATGCCGGAACCCCGAGTCGGGGAATCGCACGGGCCTGATTCACAAGCTGGCTTACCTTCTCGTCCAGCGTCATTTGCTTCACGAGTGCGGCGGCCCGCTGTTCGGGCGCCAGGTTCGTATCAAGATAGGCAGGCTTGCTTTGTGCGGCGGCCATGCCCAACAGACATACGAATGCTGTAAAGATTGCGGACTTCCTGATCGTTCTCATGCATCCTCTCAAGGCGGAACTTTAGTTTCAGCATCCCTGCAAAAATTCCGCTCGTGCTACGGTTCCGAAGTTTTCTAGCCCGCGCGCCGATGGCAATCCGCGCGATGCCAACCATAATCGGCAGAGATTGCCGAGTGCAAGAAATCGCTCACTGAGCGCTTCCGAAGCAGGGCTGCCGATAGCAATTGTGAATTCCGAAGGCAATTATAGTGAAGCGCCCGGGCTGCCCGCTGTGCGCGTCGAAGAGACAGATCTGAACCTGGGCGGCCGGTCCGTTGCTGAAAAGGCGCATTCACCCGGTGAATGCGCCTTTGTGAATCCCTGATCTGATCCTCCCTTACTGCTGCAGGACCACTTGCTGCCCTTCCTTTAGCCCACTGATGATCTCCGTCACCGATCCATTCGACAGCCCGATCTTTACTGGAATCTTGCGCTTGCCTTCCTTCTGGCTCTTGTCAGGAATCTCGACGAGCGCATTTTTCTGTCCGTCGTAAATCACCGCATTTTCCGGGACCATCAGCACGCCTTTGTGCTCATCCAACAGAATCTCCGCGTTAGCCGTCATGTTGGCCTTCAGTTCGCCACCGGGATTGTTGATAGAAACGCGCACCTCAAATGTGGTCACGTTGTCTGCTTCCACCCCCATCGGGGCGATCTTTGTCACCTTGCCATAGAACAGGCGATCGCGGAAGCTCTCAACCTTGATGCGCGCCGGTTGGCCCATATAGACATGCGCAATATCCGCTTCGTCCACCTTGCCCTGCACATAAACTTCGCTGGTGTCGCCCTCGGTCATGATCAAGGTGGCCGTAGAGCCCAGCACCAGAATAGAGCTGACAGCATCGCCAATCTCAACATCGCGCGAGAGGATAACTCCGTCCATCGGCGCAACAATCGTCGTGTACCCAAGCTGTTCTTCCAATTGCTTCAGGCTCGCCTGGCTCTGCATCACCTGAGCACGCGCCTGCTTCAGCTTGGCCGTATCAACGCCAATCTGCGCTTTCGCCGAATCCCGCTTCGTGAGTGCCGCAAGGTAATCGCGATTCGAGTCATCCAGCGCCTGCCGGCTTACCACGCCTTCTTTCTGCATTTCGCGGTAGCGATCGAGCGAAGTTTTGTACATCGGCAGATCAGGCGCGGCCGCGTTCACTTTGTCCTGATCAATGGCTGCCTCAAGCATGGTCACGTTTGCTTCGGTTGACGCCAGTTGTGCGCGCTGGGCCGAAACCTGAGCCAGGATCTCTTCCTGATCAAGCTGCGCCAGGGGCTGCCCTTTTTTCACCACATTGTTGATATCCACGTAGAGCTTTTCCACGATTCCTGAGGCCTTGCTCTTCACTTCGACCTTGGTGATCGGCTGGATTTTTCCAGTGGCCACAACGGAACGTGCCACGTCGCCCCGGGTCACTTTACCCAGCTTGTTAGGGTCGAGAGTCGTCCCCCTCACCAGGCGGCTGAGTCCTAACCCGGCTAACAGCACCACTATCATTCCGCCAAGGCTCAACCAGATCCAGAATTTTCTGCTTTTGCGCGATGTGGCCACAAAGCCCTCTCTTATCTGTAGAATGCGCTCACTCAAAGGGCGCCCGTTCAGTTGTCAGTAGTAGTAAGCCAATTGTAAGACGGTGACAGTACCTTGCCGTCACCCTGATTCCTTTACGCAAGTTAATTGACGATGGTTCCGGGAACTTATTGGCAAATTCAAGCGTATGAATTACAAACGCACGGAAGTCGGTGTCTAAGTACATATGCAGAGCTTTTCTGACACTCTCGCGCAGGTCCTCAGGGCCATGATGGCCAACAAGCTCCGGACATTTCTAACCATGTTCGGCATTGCCTGGGGTGTCGGATCGCTGCTGGTGCTTGTCGGCCTGGGCGAGGGCTTCCGCTCTGGGCAGCACCGGCAGTTGGCTACTTTCGGTAACGACCTCGTAGCAATGTGGAATGGCACTATCCCTGCACTCGCAAATCAGCATACAGGCATGAGGCCCTACCAGCTCACCCCCGGAGATGAGGAGGCGATCCGGGCGCTGCCGCAGGTTCGCGACGTAACCGGCTTTTTGCAGCGTGGTGATCTATACCAGGTAAGCGCCTACGCCAATATCTCCGGCCAGGTGATGGGAGTTGAACCGAACTACGCAAAAATCCGCTTTATACCGATGGCCGAAGGTCGCTTCATTAATGAAAGAGACGTGGAGCAGCGCCAACGAGTCGTGGTGCTTGGATCGAAATCCGCCATGCTGCTTTTTGCCGGCCGGCCTATGTTGGGCGAAACCATCACGATCAATAACGTCGCTTTTACCGTGGTCGGAAGTGTCGGCTCTATCAGCCGCGGCAATAATGATGGAGACAACCAAAAGCTGTATATTCCGCGATCCATCATGCTGGAACTATTCCCAATTCAAGGCAAAAACATTGCGCAGGATGCCCTCAGTTCTATCCAATACCAGCCGGCCGACAAAAATGACGACGCGTCGGCGGTGGTCGCCGTACACAACGTCATAGGCGAACGGCATGGATTCGATCCATCTTTAAAGGATGCTTTCAACGAATTTGACACGATCGAAGAAGAGAAAATGATCGGCACCATTTTCGACGCGATGGATCTGTTTCTTGGTGGTGTCGGAATTGTGACTCTTTGTCTTGGTGCGGTGGGCATCATCAACATCATGCTTGTATCGGTTACGGAGCGAACACCCGAGATCGGCCTCTTGAAAGCCATCGGCGCGACGAGGCGCAGTGTGCTGGCGCAATTCTTCTGGGAAGGCCTGATTCTGACCGGTATCAGCGGCATCATTGGCATCGCCGTTTCTGGCGGGTTCATGTGGCTGCTACAAATTGGGCTCACAGGCAAAATGCCCGGCTGGGATCCGCCGCGGATCGTCCCGTGGTCGGCGGCATTGGCATTGGGGTCGCTGGTGCTGTGCGGCGTGGTGGCGGGAATCTATCCGGCAAATCGCGCGGCTCAACTGGATCCGATTGAGGCATTGCGCAGAGAATGAGAAGCAGCTATTAGCTTTTAGCTGGTTAGCCAGATTGTGTTGCAGGACAGGCCCAATTTATTTCATCGATGAGATAAGAAGAATCGAGCAACGTTTAGCGAATATGCTTTAGCTCAGAACTGATAGCTAAAGCTCAACATCGAAGGCGAGTGCGGCAATGCTGAAGGACATCCTAAGTCAGGCATGGGAGGCGATGATTTATAACCGCCGTCGCACTGCCATCACCATGATCGGGATGGCCTGGGGCATCGCGACCGTCGTTCTTCTGCTGGCCTATGGCGCGGGATTCAACCGCGCTATCGAAAACATCTTCGCCCAGTGGGGAACCAATATGATTGGATTTTTCCCGGGGCGCACCAGTCAGCAGGCGGGCGGTGACAAGGCAGGCGTAAGGGTTCGCTTGACGGTGGAGGATGTGGATCGCGTAGAGGCAAGCGTTCCGGGCGTGCAGCATATATCTCCTGAAGTCGAAAAGACCGTGACGGTTCAGAACGAGCTGCACACGTATTCATGGCCGGTGCAGGGCGTACGCCCTGCTTTTCAGGACATCCAGAAACTCGATGTCGATCAGGGGCGCTTTTTCAACGGTGCCGAAGATCAGCAGAGAGCGCATGTGTGCATCATCGGTGCCGAGGCCAAGACCAAGCTCTTTTCCGGTGAATGGGCGATCGGCCAGACGGTTCGACTCAACGGCGTGATCTTCACCATCGTCGGCGTGCTCAAACCCAAAATGCAGGAAGGCGACAACAATCGCAACCGCGTCATCTACGTGCCGTTCAATACCATGAGCGACCTGACCGACACGCATTATTTGAACGGGGTGTGGTTCAATTATCGCGGCGACAACCAATTAGTCGAAAAGAGCTTGCGTGAGACAATGGGCGCGGCGCATCACTTCCGTCCCTCCGATCACAACGCAATCTACGTCGCAAACATCATGTCGCAACTGAATCAGTTCCACATGCTGGGTATTGCGCTGCAGGTTTTGCTATCCATGGTGGGCGCGTTGACGTTAGGAATCGCAGGCATCGGGCTGATGAACATCATGCTCGTCTCCGTGCAGCAGCGAACGCGAGAAATCGGAATCGAGAAGGCGCTCGGCGCGCAACGCCACCACATTCTGGTGCAGTTTCTGGCCGAGGCGCTGGCCATCACCGGAGTAGGCGGCGTATGCGGCATCTCTCTCGCATATCTCATCTCAGCGATGGTAGGCCGCATCACCTTCTACAGCGCACTGGCGAAGAACGCTACCGACGCCGATATCCAGCTGCTCATCTCGCCCACATCCGTTATGGTTGCAACCGTGATCCTCGTTATTACGGGCCTTGTCAGCGGCATGATTCCAGCCGTTCGCGCCTCCAACCTCGACCCGATCGAAGCGCTCCGCTACGAATAGCGCCTGGCCTGAGCCACTTCTTTCGCACTTCTCGGGAACCGAAAACGAGCCGCTCACGTATGCACAATCATGTTCAGTGATGTGAAGCTGGCAATTCGTCAACTAAGAAAGTCGCCCGGATTTGCGCTCACAGCAATTGTGACGCTCGCTCTCGGTATCGGCGCCAACGCGATTGTGTTCAGCGTTCTCAATGCGCTGGTGTTGAAGCCATTGAATCTGCCGGGCGCAGAGCGCCTCTACACCGTGCAGCGGTTCAAATATCCATCGCAGTCCTACCCGGATTACGTGGACCTGCGCGATAAGAACCGCACCTTCGAGAGTATGCTCGCGTGCCAGATTATCGGCGAGGTCGGTGTAGATTCAGGCGGAAATCCTTCGACAGCATGGCCCTACCTGACGAGCGGAAACTACTTCGATGCGCTCGGCGTCCAGCCTTATCTCGGGCGCTTCTTCCATGCCTCGGACGAGAAGGGCGCCAACAGTGCTCCATATGTCGTGCTGAGCTATGCCTATTGGCAATCCAATTTTCATGCCGATAAGGCTGTGATCGGGCGTCCGCTGGCAATCAACAAGCATCCGTTCACCATTATCGGAGTCGCACCGCCGGCGTTTCGCGGCACTGAAATCTTCTTTGCTCCGGGGCTCTGGATTCCTCTCGTCCAGCAGCCAATCGTCATGGGGTACGATCAGCTGAAACAGCGCGGCAATCACTCGCCCTTCGTCGTTGGTAAGTTGAAACCGGGAGTAACGCCGGCTGAAGCAGTGGCAGATCTCAATACGATCGGTGCCTGGTTGTCGAAAACATACCCAGCAGATGACGAAGGAATCAATTTCACGCTGGCGCACCCGGGCCTTATTGGCGACTTCATGGGCGGCCCCGCACGAGCTTTCGTCACTGGGCTCATGTTGCTGGCCGGTTTGATTCTGCTGGCAGCTTGCGCAAACCTGGGCAGCCTGTTTGCGGCTCGTGCCGCAGACCGCGCCAAGGATGTAGCGTTACGGCTGGCGCTTGGATCGAAACGTGGACGCATACTACGGCAATTATTTGCAGAAGCTGTTCTGGTTTCCTTGGTTGGTGGAGTAGTTGGAGTAACAGGCGGTGTCGTCATTCTTCGCGCTCTCAGCGCCTGGCAGCCGATCGGGGATCTGCCCATCAATGTGCCCGTGAATCCTGACTTCCGCACCTACGCCGTAGCGCTGGCACTCGCGCTCATAAGTGGCATGCTATTCGGAATAGTCCCTGTGCGCCAGGTTATGCGCTCCGACCCATGGCAGATCATTCGCAGCGGTATGAGCGGCACTTCGGGGATGAAGCGCTTCACGTTGCGCGATGTGCTGCTGGTCGTGCAGATCGCAATTTGTGCCGTGCTCGTCACGTCGTCGCTGGTAGCAGTGCGCGGCCTGGCGCGTTCAATGAGCAACAATTTTGGCTTCAACCCCAAGGGCGCCATGTTGGTGGAAACCGATCTGCGCATGGCCGGCTATGCCGACGATCGCCTTCCAGAAATGCAGCGCCGCATGATTGATTCAGTTTCCGCCATTCCCGGCGTCACCGCAGTGGGCTACAACAACCAGATTCCTCTCGGAATCGGCGGCAGCGACTCGTATGTCTATACCGACGCTACGACCGACTATCGGCCCACAAACTATGCAACCGACGCAATGAACTACACCGTTTCGCCCGGCTACTTGGGCGCTGCGGGAACCCGACTGATTGCAGGCAGAGATCTCTCTTTCAGCGATGACAAGAAATCGCCGACGGTGGCGCTCGTCAATCAGAAGTTTGCCGTCAAAGTTTTCGGATCGGTAGAAAAAGCCCTCGGCGGACACTTCAAATATTGGGGAGGCAAACGCGCTCAAGTTGTAGGCGTGGTAGAAGACGGCAAGTACCGCACACTTACTGAGGACCAACAGCCTGCGATGTTCTTCTCGTTTCAGCAACAGAACTCGAGCGAGACATGGCTCGTCGTGCGATCAAGCCGCAATCCAGGGGAGCTTGCCACCGCAATCGACAAATCACTCCATGGTCTGGACTCCGGACTTCCGGTCAAGACGCAGACGTGGGATGCGGGCATGGACACCGCGCTCTTCGCGGCCCGTGTCGCCACCGTCGCATTGGGGGTTCTGGGCCTGCTGGGCGCAATGCTTGCGGTGACAGGCGTATTCGGCATGGCCTCCTACGCGGTTAGCAAGCGCCTGCGCGAACTCGGCATCCGCGTTGCGCTCGGAGCAAGCCAGCGACAAATTCTGCACACCTCGCTGGGTCGTGCACTAGGCCTGCTGACGGCGGGTTCCGTAGCCGGCCTTGTGCTAGGCGTGCTTGCAACCCGCCTACTCTCCTACATCGTTTATGAAGCCACACCGAAAGATCCGCTCGTGCTGGGCGGAGTCGGTGTAACCATGCTGTTGCTTGGGCTGCTGGCAACATGGATTCCGGCACGCCGCGCACTCGCGGTCGATCCACTCATTCTGTTGCGCGAAGAATGATTCAAGCCCTCGCGAAGAGCGGGGGCTGCACCCCTGAGCATTGCGATGTTTTCAGATACCGATTTGTTGCGGTATGCCTATTGAAATTTGGCGAAGTGTAGCAGTTTTCGTCTCCGGCAAGAGTGTACATCTGTTTGCCCTTTGCGTTAATCTTGCCGGTCATGAAAAACCTGAAGAAAAGTAATGCCTCATCGTTTCGCGTCATCATACTTGCGCTCCTGGCACTCATTGCGACGGCACAAATCCGCGCCCAGGCTCCGGCTCCCGATTCACCCGCCATTGAGGCCAAAGCTAAAGCGATGCTGGCCAAGCTTTCTCTCGAGCAGAAGATTGAACTGCTCGGCGGGATCGAAAACATGTACACGCGGCCAATGCCGGTCATCGACCTGCCGCGTTTCAAGATGTCGGATGCTTCAGTAGGTGTACGCACATGGGGGCCCACCACTGCCTACGCAGGCGGCGTGGCGCTTGCTGCCACATGGGATATAGATTTTGCGCGCAGACTCGGCGAGAGCCTCGGAAGAGATGCGCGCGCACGCAGCGTTAATTTCCTGCTCGGTCCCGGCGTCAACATTGCCCGTGCTCCGGTGGGCGGCCGCAACTTTGAATATCTTTCGGAAGATCCGTACCTAAACGGAGCTCTGGCCGTTCCGTTCATTCAGGGTGTTCAGTCGCAGGGAGTTGTTGCCACGGTCAAGCATTACGCACTCAACAATCAGGAATACAACCGCCATAATTCCAGTTCTGATGTTGACGAGCGAACGATGCGCGAAATCTATCTGCCCGCGTTTGAGGCTGCGGTGGTGGAGGGCAAAGTTGATTCGGTGATGAATTCTTACAACGAAATCAACGGCGTGCATGCGACGCAGGATGATCTGCTTAACAACAAGATTCTGAAGAGCGAATGGGGATTCAACGGCGTGCTGATGTCTGACTGGGACGCCACGTACGATGGGGTTGCCGCAGCCAATTATGGACTCGACCTGGAGATGCCGAGCCCAAAATTCATGAACGCGAAGAATCTTATTCCTGCCGTCAAATCTGGACAGGTCAAGGAGTCGACAATCGATGGCAAACTGCTGCGCCTGTTCCGCACCGAGCTTCGCTATGGCTTCACCGATCGCCCGCAATTCGCGCCGGAGTACTCCACATACAACGTAGCGGCTCGCACGGTGGCGTTGCAGGGAGCGCTTGAAAGCATCACTCTGCTTAAGAACGAAGGCAACCTCCTGCCGCTCGACCCTAAAAAGATCAAGACCATCGCAGTTATTGGTCCTGACGCATGGCCGCAGGTCAGCGGCGGCGGCTCTTCGGAACCCACGCCATTCGCAGCAGTCTCCACCGTCAGCGGCATCGCAGATGCGCTCGGGCCCGATGTCCACATACTGTACAGCCGGGGATTGCCGGAAACTGTAGATGTGCTCCGCAAAACAAGGTGGGCTGACGAAGTGAAGGTGCAGACGTTCTCCAGCCCTGACTTTAGAGGCGCGTCGGTTGACGAAACACGCCGCGATCTTACCGACTGGCGGCCGAATGAGCGGACCCCCGCCGGCTCCACTCCGCAGAGTATCCGTTACAGCACATCCTACAAAGCTGGTGCCGCAGGCAAGTATCTGGTTGTCGCAGCGGCCTCAGGGTCGGACAGTTTCAAAGTCCTGGTGGATGGAAAGCAGGTGGTCGAGCAAGTGCGCGCGGAGGGTTCGGTACCTAGGTCCACATCCATCGATCTGGCTGCCGGGCAAACAGTCAAGGTTCAGGTGGATTATCTTCCCGGCTCAGCGACACCGCACATGGGCCTCGGTCTGGTCTATGAGCCGGAGCTGATTTCAGCTGAAGCAAAACAGTATGCGTCTTTTTCGGATGTGGTGTTAGTTGCTGTTGGCTTCAACGCATCTTCGGAGGGCGAAGGACACGATCGTACGTTCACGCTGCCTTACGGACAAGATGCACTTATCGAAGCTGTGGCCGCAGCGAATCCGCACACGATTGTTACGATCTCTGCGGGTGGAGCAGTGGACACTCGGCGCTGGCTCGATAAGGTGCCGGTGTTACTGCACACGTGGTATCCGGGACAAGAGGGCGGCACGGCAGTGGCGCGCGTGCTGTTTGGAAAGCAGAACCCGGAAGGCAAGCTGCCAGTAAGTTTCGATCGCGACTGGGAACAGAACCCCTCCCGTCCATACTATTACCCGGTTGCCGGCGGAGATACGACGCTGCATACGATCGGCACGGATGGCAAACCGCTCGATTACACCATTGAGCACATTAAATACGGCGACAAACTGATGGTGGGCTACCGCTACTGGACGACAACCGGCAAGCAACCGCTTTATCCATTCGGATATGGACTGAGCTACACCACCTTCAGCTTCGCCAACCTGCATGCGCCATCAACAGCATCGTCGGGTTCCACGGTTGCAGTCAGCTTCGACGTGACCAACTCCGGCAAGGTTGCGGGAGCAGAGGTTGCCCAACTCTATGTATCCGATCCCTCGACGAAAGTGCAGAGACCGGAGCGCGAACTGAAAGGGTTTGAGAAAGTCAGGCTGGCTCCTGGCGAGACGAAGCACGTGACTCTTAACCTCGATGCACGCGCCTTCAGTTACTGGAGCGAGACAACGCACAAGTGGACAATTGATCCGGGCAAGTTTGTAATCCTGGTAGGTGACTCAAGCGAAAACACCCCGTTGCACGCGGAGATAACACTCAATTAGCGGGCTATCATTGCCTGGACACCGAGCATGTTCCGCGTATTGCGGGACATGCTTTTTTGTGCACTTCGACGATAGAGTTTGCGTTCCCGTTCTGGTGGTCCTACACTTCTTGGCGGACTAAGGATGGCGAAAGGAGCATGGCCATGAATTGGACTGGATTTTTGAAGCAGGAGATTGATACCAACTACAAGGCAACCCTGGCTCTGCTGGACAAGGTGGACGGCAGCAATCTGGCTTGGAAGCCGCAGAGCGGAAGCAATTGGATGACTATGGGGCAGCTCTTAAAACACCTCACTGAAGCAACCGGGTATGGCTGCAAGGCATTCATCACCGGAGACTGGACATTGCCCGACGGCCGCAAGATGGAAGAACTCCCTGCAGACCAGATGATGCCCACAGCGGAGACGTTGCCATCTATCGAGAGTGTCGATGATGCCAGAAAGCTGCTCACCAATGACATCCAGCTTGCACTGAAGATGGTTGAACAAGCAGGAGAAGACGACCTGTCTCACCGCATGGTCGCAGCGCCCTGGGCTCCAAACATGACGCAAACAGTCGGATGGATGGTGCACCAAATGATTCAGCACCTGAACCAGCACAAGGGGCAGCTGTTCTACTACCTCAAGTTGCAGGGCAAACCAGTGAGTACGCCGGACCTTTGGGGCGCCTTTTAATGTTGCTCCATTAGTTCTTTTTCCGCATCTTGAAACGAAATGTTTGTCGGCAGTTGTCGGAATTTCGTCTTCTCATCGTCTTCCTGTTCTGAGATGTTCTTAAAGAACAATATGCGGCCGTGAATGTGCACATGCGTCCCGGTTATCTGCCACTCACCATTGCCGGTCTGCCGTCGCTCCACATTGAAAGTTCCTCCAGGGTCTAGCCCGCCAAGCAAACCGCCCAGGAACTTCACGCCACTCATCATGCGACCCTTGATGCTGACGATGCGGTGTTCGGCCTTGTTGACGACCAGGTCGCCTTCCATAACGGCAAAGACACGCGACTCGTAATCAGGAGCACTGAACTTCGGGTTGGGCTTGTAATGCAGCGTGATGTTCTCGCCCTGAGATGAGGTTACAGTCCAGATAAATGCGTGCGGCAAAAGGTTCATCATCTTTGCAGATTCACGATCGTCCTGCTGACCCGCCCGGCGCTGCCTCTCCTGCGCAGCGGTGTCATGAATAAAGCTCTCAATACGGCTGCGCTGCTGCTGCTCGCTTGTAGCCCGGCCGTTTTCCTCTACCACCCGCGTAAGCGAACCTTTAGAGGTTTCGGCCACCCATTGCTTGACCGTGTGGCCTGGCTTAATGTCAGTCTCGTAATAGAGCCATTTCGTATGATCCGACTTGGCTGCCTGCAATTCCGTTTGTACCGCCTCCTCAACAACTTGCTGCGGAGATTCTGCTTTTGCGCGTCTCCCCATTGAACCAATCAAGAGAATCGATGCAAACGCCGTCACATATGATCGCGTCGCATCGGATATTTGGGCCATGCCCAACCTCCACATCCCGGGCAAGTTAGCTTCAGTTGCCGATCGGGTAATCAACATCATTGGATGCGATTAAACCGCCGGGCGAAACCCCGGAACGCTATCATCGCTGATATGAAAAGAGTTCTGCTCTCTTGGAGCAGCGGTAAAGACAGCGCATGGGCGCTGGCAGTACTGCGTCGCGATCCCACGGTTGAAGTCTGTGGCCTGCTTACCACATTGAATTCAGAATTCGACCGCGTAGCGATGCACGGCACGCGCCGCACCGTCCTTGAGTCTCAGGCCCGCGCAGCCAATTTGCCGTTGTGGGTTGTGCCTTTGCCATGGCCGTGTTCGAACGAGGATTACGAATCGCGCATGGCTGACGTTTGCTGCCGCGCGGTTGCTGAAGGAATTCAGGCAGTCGCATTCGGCGATTTATTCCTTGAGGACGTCCGCTCGTATCGAGAAAAACAGCTGCAGAACACAGGATTGGAGCCGCTGTTTCCGCTCTGGCAGATTCCTACCGGAGACCTGGCGCGGCAAATGATTGCTGGTGGCCTGCGAGCCCGGATTGCGTGTGTGGACCAGAAGCAGATCGACCGTGAGTTTGCCGGACGCGAGTTCGATGAGAGTCTCTTGCGCGATCTGCCGGCCAGTGCGGACCCATGCGGCGAGCGCGGCGAGTTTCACACCTGCGTATACGCGGGGCCTATGTTCAGTGCCGCGCTGCCGCTTGAGACCGGCGACATCGTGGATCGAGAGGGCTTCGTCTTCGCGGATTTTGTTCTTGCGTCCGGCGCGGCGGAGTTGCAGGCGCGCTGATCAGTATGTTGCGCGACCGCCACTCACGTCATAGCACTGGCCAGTTACGAATGAGCAGTCGCGGCTTGAAAGGAAGTGGACCACTGCTGCCACTTCTTCAGGCTGCCCGGTGCGCTTCATGGGGATACGCTGCACCATGTAGTCTACCTGCGCCTGGGTCAGCTGTTCGAGCAGTCTGGTGCGGATGACCGCCGGAGTCACTGCGTTGATGCAGATGCCCTCGGTTGCCACTTCCTTCGCGATCGACTTAGTGAGGCCGATGAGCGCAGCCTTTGATGCGGAATACGCCACCATGTTCGGATTACCTTCTTTGCCGGCGATGGATGCAATGTTCACAATGCGGCCGTACCCCCGCGCACGCATGTGCGGCAAAACGGCGCGGCATAAGTAGAACGGTGCGTTGATGTTCAGATTCATTACTCGATGCCACTCCGCGTCGGTCTGTTCCCAGATGGGCGCAGCTCGTCCTGCAATGCCTGCATTGTTGACCAGGATCTCGAGCGATCCGGCGGTCTCCAATACCCTGGCGATTGCCGCCTGAACCTGCTGTACATCCGTCACGTCTGCGGGCACTGCGAACGCGCCGGCGCCGATCTTTTCAGCAATGGCTTTTGCGGCGTCGGGATCGAGATCTGCCACCGCAACTCGTGCACCTGCAGCAGCAAGCCTGGAAGCGATCACCTCGCCAATACCGGCACCTGCCCCCGTAACCATCGCCGTCTGGCCCGTGAGTTCGAACATTTCTTTACTCCACCCCTACGCTAAATACGAACAAAGATGCGCTTTCTGAACATCCAGTAGAGAAAAAGCCAGTAAGTACAAAGCGTAAGAACGCCAACGGATAAGTTCCCAAGCCTCAGCCCCAGCAACATCAATACAAACGGACCGAGGTTGATTCTAAAGCTGCTCTCGACGAAATCACGCGACAACTCTGCAATCAAATACGCGGCAATCGAGTTCATCCCGATGACCACCAGCGGAAACGCGAATCGATGATGTTTCCTGATGTCGACAATCCAGCAAAATGCGGTGAGAAATAAAAAGCAGACCCCTCCGCTGAACAATGTCCAAGATGGCGTCCAGATGCGTTTTACAATCGGACACACACCGGCGAAATGCAGCAGCAGTCCGGCCGCACAGAAGGCGACACCGGCAACAAGAAATCTGCGTACAGGAATACGCGGCGCTGCATCCAGAAACCACCGGCCCGCAGCCACACCCATCAACATCGTTCCCAGCGTCGGAATAAAGCTTAGCGTTAGATAGCCGCCGTTGTTGTAGAGAAAACGGCTCGGGCGTGGAAAGAGATTGAGGAACCACAAATCGAACGCATGCCCCAGGTTGCTGTTCTTGTTCCAGTGCGCCGCGAAACCTGTGAAGAGGTAGTGGTGTTGGAAATCGGGGTCAACACCCACTGCAGCCCAATCGAAGTTCGGTCCCGGGGCTGGATAAATTGCCCAAACCAGCCAATAGCCAAACAGGATGATCGCAAAGGCGATCCATTGCCATCGCGGCCGCGCAAACGTCAACAGAAATCCAAACGCATACCCCAGGCCGATCTGCGTCAGCGTGTCTTCAAACGTAAAGTTCGTCATCGGGCTGCTGGTTGAGCGAAGAAAGATTCCCAATGCAACAAGCAGAAGGCTGCGCCACACGGTATGGAAGAGCATTCTGCGGAAGCTTTGGCCCTTACGCTGCCGGCTGCGGATCGAGTAGGGAAGGGCGACACCGACAAGGAACGTAAAGCCGGGTTGAATCGTATCGTGCAGGCTCATTCCGGCCCAAGGCACGTGCTCCTGGTTGTACCCGAGCACATGCAAAAACAGACTGTTCGGGAACCGGAGAGAAACGGCATGTAGCTGCAGCACCTCGGCCATCATCAACAGCATGACCAGCCCGCGATACGCGTCGACTGCCAGGTTGCGCTGCTGCTGCGCTGCAACCAGCTCGTCGACCAGAAGCTCGTGATGGCGCACGTGTACGGGCACAACGACTTCTTCAAGAACAACATCTGCTTCAGCCGCACGAATCGCAAGATGATGGACGAGATGGCCAACCACGGCAACCGTATCCGATCGTACATGGACCGGTTCG
>Ga0207657_10002530_pt1 | contig 19780 bp, 25 predicted proteins | sample KBSC33metaG_FD_184316 | JGI IMG/M metagenome (GOLD analysis project Ga0207657, IMG submission 184316) | Corn rhizosphere microbial communities from Kellogg Biological Station, Michigan, USA - KBS C3-3 metaG (SPAdes) (version 2) | ecosystem: Host-associated > Plants > Roots > Rhizosphere > Soil ... | reverse complement strand
CCCCGATGCTGCCGGAGATCCAGATTCGGTCCCCGGCCCGGCCGCCCGAACGGCTGGGCGTTTTCTCGCCGGCCCGCCCGATCGCGGTCAGTCCGTACACAAGCGGCGCCGTCTCGGGCAGGGCGATCGTATCGCCACCAATCAGCGCGATTCCATAGCTCTCGCAGGCGGCCTCGATTCCATTGATGACGCCGGTGTCCCATTCGCTGCCGGAAAGGCACAAGGAAAGCAGCGCGGCGACCGGCTCGGCCCCCTTGGCCGCGAGGTCGGACAGATTCACTGTGACGATCTTCCAGCCGACGCTCGCCGGTGGATCCGTCGAGAGGAAGTGCACGCCTTCCGCGAGACTGTCATGGGTGATGACCAGCCCGTCGAGAAGCGCCACATCGTCCTTGAGCTCGCGCGCGCCGCTATGGGTGGCGAGGCGACGCAGGCGTTCGATGAGTTCCCGTTCGTTCATGGGCGCTTGATGGGCAAGCGGGCGAGCGGGTGCAACCGTCTAGCTAGCGCCGAACCTCTTTCGCGATCGCGTCGAGCAGGCCGTTGACGAAGCCGCTCTCGCGCTTGTCGTAGAATGCGTTGGCGACGTCGACATATTCGGAGATGACGGATCCGACCGGGACATCGGGCCGAGCGATCAACTCATAAGCCCCTGCGCGCAGAATCGCGCGGGTCGGCCGATCCAGCCGTTCCAGAGTCCAGCCGGCCGCAAGCTTGGCCGAGATCGCCGCGTCTAGATCCGCCCGGCGCGCATCTACCCCCGCGACGATGTCGTCGAAGAAGTCGATTTCGGCCTCGTGATATTGCTCATCCTCGATCGTCGCGCCGAGCCGGTGATCGTGGAATTCCTTGAGCAGCCTCGCGAGCGGGGTGGCCTCCATCTCCTGCTGGTACAGCGCCTGGACGGCGGCCAGACGGGCAGCCGATCGCGAACGGGAACGGGTCGAGGCAGTCATGGCTGGCGCGTGTAGCGGCGGCATCCGGTCAGGGATAGCTCACCGTCATCGGAATTTCGGGAAGCGGGATGAACTCGTCATGGTCGTCGGGCGGAAGCGCGAACTCGCCGGCCCGCCATGCGCGCTTCGCCTCGTTGATCCGCTCGCGGCTGGACGAGACAAAATTCCACCAGACGTGACGCTCGCCATCCATCGGTGCGCCACCGCACAGCACCAGCTGAGCACCGTGATTCGTCTTCAGTACCGGCCGGTGCCCCGGCGCCAGCATCACGAGGTGCTGCGGCGCGATCGCGATCCCGTCGACGGCAACATCGCCGGCGAGAAGATAGAGCGCGCGCTCGTCCGCCTCATTCTCCAGTTCCAGCGACGAGCCGGCGGGCATCAGGATCGAAGCGTAAAGCGTCGGCGAATGGCAGGTGACCGGCGATACTCCGCCCCATGCCTGGCCCATGATCAGCCGCACCTCGACCCCGTCCAGGTCGATCAGCGGAAGCTCCGCCTCCCCGGTATGTTCAAATCCGGGCGCCATCTCCTCCTTGGCCTTGGGCATCGCCAGCCAGGTCTGGATGCCGGACAGATGCGGTCCGCTCGCCCGCTCGTCGGGCGGCGACCGCTCGGAATGGGCGATCCCGCTGCCGGCGGTCATCAGGTTGACCGCGCCCGGTTCGATCCGCTGCCGATTGCCGAGGCTGTCGCGATGGAGGATCGCTCCGGCGAACAGGAAGGTGACCGTCGACAGGTTGATATGCGGGTGGGGCCGCACGTCCATCCCCTGGCCGGCGGAAAGATGGGCGGGCCCCATCTGGTCGAAGAAGATGAAGGGACCGACCATCGTCCGCTGCTTGTTGGGAAGAGTCCGGTGGACCTTGAACCCGCCGAGGTCGTGGGTCACCGGCTCGAACGTCATGAGGATTGGATCGTCGGTCATTCTTCCCCCGGTGCCTTGGCTCGGATCGAGAGCGCGTGAACCCGCTCGCCCACCAACTCGCCAAGCGCCGAATGGATCATCCGCTGGCGTTCGACTCGCGACTTGCCTTCGAAGAGAGGGCTTTCGATCAGCAGCGTGAAGTGGCTTTCGCCGGCGGGATTATGGCCGCCGTGTCCGCGATGCTTTTCGCTGTCGTCGATCAGCTCGATTTTCGCGGGCTTCAGCGCATCGAGGCGGCGATGAATTTCGCGCGAAACCGGTCCGATGGCAGGTGCGTCCATGCCCCCTATATAGGGGCGTTGGAAAAACGAGAAAGTCAGTGGCGTCGAGACATTCCAGATTGCACGGCAAGGTCGAGGGAGCGGCCGGACGGTGTGCCGTTCCCGGGTGCGGGGGCGTAGGCGAGTACAAGGCGCCCGTGCAGGCGGCCAACTTCGATGGGCCCGGCGATTACCGGCTGCTCTGCCTGGATCACGTCCGCGAGCACAATTCGAAATACAATTATTTCGAAGGGATGAGCCCCGAGGAGATCACGGAAGCGCAGGGACCGCTCGCCGGATGGGAACGGCCGAGTCGCCGGTTCGCGCACCATGGCGCCGACCCACTGCCGGCATGGGCGGACTTCGCCGATCCGCTCGATGCGATCGCCGCGAGCTTCCGGCGCTCGGACCGGGGTCCGCCGCTGCGCTTTACGCCCAATGAGCGACGGGCGCTCGGGACCCTCGGGCTGGGCGACGACGCCGGCCTGCACGAGGTCAGGAGCAGCTATTCGAAGCTGGTGCGGCGCTTTCATCCCGACCGCAACGGCGGCGACCGGAGCTATGAGAAGAAGCTCGGGGAGGTGATCGATGCCTGGCAGACCCTGAAGAAGGCGAAGGCGTTCGCCTAGTCGCGGTCGGGAGCGCCGAGCGGGAAGTAGGGCCGGTAGGGCCGTGCCTCGTCGACAACGCGTGCGACGACGGGATGTCGGAGTAACCGCGCCCGATAGGCTGCCAGCTTCGGGCGCTCCGGCCCGATCTCTTCGACCCAGTCGGCGTAGAACAGGGCCGGCGCCGCGGCGCAGTCGGCAAGGGTGAAGCTCTCGCCCGCCGCCCATGGCTCGCCGAGCTCGTCCTCGATCCAGTCGTAGGCGATTCGCAGATTCTTCCGCCCTTGTTCGGCTCCATAAGCATCGCCCATGCCTTCGGGGCGCAACGCGTGATTGACCGCCGGCTGCATATTGCCCTGGATGTAGAGGTCGAAGAAGCGATCGAGGAACCGGACCCGCCGGCCGACGTCGCCGTCCGGAATCCAGACATTGGGTCCGGGATGATGCGCCTGCAGATGCTCGATGATCGGCGTTGTTTCGATGACCGGCCTGCCGCCGTCGAGCAGCAGCGGAAATTTGCCCTGGGGCCAGATCCGCTTGAGCTCGGCGTAATTCTCCTCATTCTCGGGGACCTGGCGAAATTCGAACTCCGTCCCGTCGGCGTAGAGCGGGATCAGGACCTTCCAGGTATAAGAAGAGAAGGGGTGGCCGAAGAGCTGAAGACTCATTGGCTGCGCGCTTCCAGCTTCTCGCGCCGCTCCAGCTCCGCCTCGCTCGGGGGCTTCGTCTCGAAAGTGCCGGTTCGAACTTCGCCAGCCGGCTCATAGGTGGCCATGACCACGCCGGAGTTCGTGACGAAGTGGTCGACGAGCTTCATTGTGCCTGCTTTCTTCGAACCGTCGAAGATGCTCTTGCCATGGCCCAGGACTAGCGGAAAGGTCATGAGCATCAGCCGGTCGATCAGGCCGGCGGAGAGAAGCGGCGGATAGAGCGTGCTGCTGCCCTGGATCAGCAGATCGCGTCCTTCGCTGCGCTTCAGCTCCGCCACTGCATCGGCGGTATCGCCCGATAGCCGGTAGCTGTTGTCCCACTCCAGCGGCTCGTCCGAATGGGTCAGGACATATTTGTTGATCCGCTGGAATTTCGCGCCGATCGGATCGTCCTGATTGTACGGCCAGTAGGCTGCGAAAATGTCGTAGGTACGCTTGCCCAGAAGCAGGTCGTACTCCCCCATGATGACGCCCTCGAACGGACCCATGTCCGCACCCCAGAGCGGCTGCACCCAGCCGCCGTAGCGGAAGTGGCTGGTCGGATCCTCCTCCTTGCCGCCGGGCGCCTGCATGACTCCGTCGAGCGACAGGAAGACCGCGCCAGTAAGCTTACGCATCCGCGGTCTCGCCCTTCAGCGCGGATTCGATCTTCGCGACGTCGATCTTCTGCATGGTCATCATCGCCTCGAACGCTCGCTTTGCGGCGGCCTTGTCTGGACTGTTGTTTGCCTCGAGCAGAACGCGCGGCGTGATCTGCCAGGAGAAGCCCCATTTGTCCTTGCACCAGCCGCAGGCGCTTTCCTCGCCGCCGTTGCCGACGATCGCGTTCCAGTAGCGATCGGTCTCTTCCTGGTTCTCGGTCAGGACCATGAAGCTGACCGACTCGTTCGGCTTGAAATTGGGCCCGCCATTCAGGCCGACGAACGCCCGGCCGAGAAGGGTGAAGTCGACCGTCAGCTCATCGTCCTCCTTGCCGCCAGGATAGTCGCCCGGTGCTTTCATCGCCTTGCCGATGTGACTGTCGGGAAAGACGGACGCGTAGAATTCCGCCGCCTTGCGCGCCTCGCCTTTGTCGAACCAAAGGCAGGTAATCATCTTGTCGGTCATCGGTCTCTCCTTGATCGATTGATAAGGCTCCGGCGCATCGCAAGCGTGTTGCCCGGTCCGTGGACCGCCGCGAACAGGAGCCCGGCGGTGAAGGTGAAGTGATCGACGAAGAAGCCGAACTCCATCGGGTTCGCCGCCCACCGGTTCGGGCCGTGGAAACTGAAGGCCAGGAACAGCACGTAGACAATCGCAAGCGCGGCCGCTTCGCTGAAATAGGCGCCGGTCAGGAAGGCGAGCGCCAGCGCTGTCTCGAAGACCGCCGCCGCCCAGGCGAGGAGGTGCGGGATCGGGAATCCCGCCGCCGCGATCTCGCCCGCGGTCGCATCGATGCCCATGAAGACGAACTTGAACGCCGCCGCCATGGCGAACACGAACGCGAAGATCAGCCGAGCGACGAGGACGGCCGCGGCCCGCATCCTATTTGCCGACCAGAGCGAATTCCGCGCCCTGCGGATCGACCCCGATCACGATGTGATCGCCGCCGGGGACTTCCATCGGGCCAACCACGATCTTGCCGCCCTTCCTCTCCGCGGTCTCCTTGGCCTTCGAGACCGACGGGACGCGGAAGTAGAAGCGCCAGTGCGGTTGCTGGTCTCCCATGGTTGCGGCAATGGCTCCGAGCGTCAGCCCCTGATGGTCGATGAAGCGATATTCGCCGTGCTCGCCCATCGGCATGAAATTGTCCGTGGTCCAGCCGAACTGCTCGCCGTAAAAGCGCCGGGCCCCGACCGGATCGCTCGTCGACAGTTCGTTCCACCCGCAGCGGCCCTGCGCTTCGGCCGAGAAGACCGTGCTCGGCTCGTTCTCGCGCCCGGCCGGCGGAATCGGCTTCATTACATAGAAGGGCGCACCTTGCGGATCGGCGACCATTGCAATCCGTCCGACGTTGGGGATGTCGCTCGCAGCCATGTAGGTCTTGCCGCCGGCCACCTCGATCGACGCGACCTTCAGGTCCACGTCGCTCACATTGAGATAGCCGAGCCAGGCTGGGCGCGCGCCGTGCTGAGCCATGTCGGGGGTGATCGGAAGGACGCCGCCGGCAAAGCCTCCGTCGCGCGTCTTGATCATCCGATAGTCGTTGTACTCGGGTGAGCTTTCCCCAAATTCCCAGCCAACCACCGCATCGTAGAATGCCTTCGCGCCATCGGCGTCGGGAGTCATCAGCTCATACCAGATGAAGTCGCCTTCCGGGTTCGGGCCGGCGCGGTCTTGCCGGGTCGTCGCGGGCGCGTCGTGAGTGCGGACGTCGGTCATATCTGCCTCCGTGCTTTTTGCGGGTTCGGGTATTCGCTCAGGCGGTGAGGGGGGCGCTTGCGGTCGCGGTCAGCACGTCGTCAGCGCTGTCGATGACCTTCTCGAAGCCGCCCCAGAACATGCGCTTGCCGTCGAAGGGCATGTCGCCCTCCGGCTTCAGGCTCTCGTCGGCCATGATCTTCTGCCAGGCCTCGTCGCGAGCGGCCTTGTCGGGCCATTCGATGAACGAAAAGACGACGCCTTCGCCGTCTTCGGCCTTTACCGAGCGGTAGAAATCGGTGACCTGGCCCTTCGGCACGTCGTCGCCGAATGCCTCGATGACCCGGGTCGCTCCGTTGGCGCGGAACACCTTGGCCATCTTCGAAGCGAGCTTGCGGTACGCGTCCAGCTTGGCTGGCGGAACGGGAACGACGAAGCCGTCGATGTAGCCGCCTCCGCCCTGGCCTTCCTCCACGATCGCGTCGAACCCGCCCAGCACCATGCGCTTGGCGTCGAACGGCACGTCCTTGCTCATCTCCGACATGCGCGAATCGGTCATCATCTTCTCATTGGCGGCATCGCGCGCCCGCCGGTCCGGATATTCGAACCAGGCAAGGACCACCTTTTCATCGGGCCTGGCTTCGACCGCCATTCGGAAGTCGGTAACCTTGCCTTCGGGAACATCACTGTCCCAGGCTTCGACCTGCCGCCGAACCCCGACTTCCTTAAGGAGCGGGGTCAGCTCGCTGGCATGGTTGCGGAATGCGTTCCTGTTGCCTTCTGGCACGGGCACGATGAAGCCTTCGAAATAGGTCATGCTGCTGCTCCTTCCGGTTCGGGCTGGTTTGCCGCGTAGACGGCCATCTGGTCGGCGAGCGCGCGCCTGAATGCCGGCCGCGCTTCGCCGCGCTTCACATAAGCGGCGAGATTCGGGATTTCGGCGACCATCTCGTTGTGGCGAAGGAAGCGAAGCGTCGTGACCATGATGAGATCGCCGATGGTGAAACGATCGCCCTCCAGCCATTGCTTGTCGCCGAGCCAGTCGGAAATCCGCTTGAGCTTGAGCCTCGCGAACTCCTCGGCTCCGGGACGGCGAAGCTTCGCCCATTCCTCGCCCGCGTAGAAGATGTCGATCAGGAGCAGGTTGAGGATCGCGGGCTCGACGCTGTTGAGCGCCGCATAGGTCCACTGGATTGCGCGATATCTGCCCCGCGAATCGCGCGGCAGCAGCGCCTCGCTCTTCTCGCCGATATATTGGACGATTGCGCCGCTCTCGAAGATGCACAGGTCGCCGTCGCGAAGGATCGGCACCTGGTCGAACGGCTGCTCCTGAAGATATTCGGGCGGCCGCTGCTGGCCGAGCAGGCGGACGCGATAGTCGAGCCCGGCCTCCTCCAGCGCCCAGCGGGCGCGCAGGTCGCGGACTACGCCCTGGGCGAATTCGGGGACCCAGCTGAATGCCGTGATCTCGATGGACGCGTTGGGATTGACGGACATGTCGTGCTCTCCCGTCAGGCCGTTTCGTTGATTGCTTCAGCAACCGCGTCGGCGCCTCGCTCGGCGGCCGCGGCATCCATCCAGACCAGCTCGAATATGTGTCCATCCGGATCGGCGACGCTGCGCCCGTACATGACGCCATAGTCCTGTTTCGGCCCCGGATCAGCCAGGCCTCCCGCCGCTACGGCGCGCTCGACGCACGCATCAACCGATTCGCGGCTGTCCGACGAGAGCGCGATCAAAACCTCCGACCCGCTATTCGCGTCCGCGATCGGCCGCGGTGTGAACTGCCTGAACTTTTCGTGCGTCAGGATCATGATGTGGATCGACTCGGAAAAGGTCATCATCGCCGCCGTGTCGTCGGTGAATTTGGGATCGTTCACCGCGCCGAGCGCTTCCAGGAAGCGCCGGGACTTCCCAAGGTCCGAAACCGGCAGGTTGACGAAGATCATCTGGTGCTTGGCCGACATCGCATTTCTCCTCCCGAGCGACTCGATTCGCTTGCTTTTTGACTCGCTAAGTCATAAATTGCAACCATGCAGTTAGAAAAAGTAACTAAACATCGGCAGAACGAGGAAAAAAGGCGCTACGACGATGCCTGCGGCCTTGCCCATGCGATGGAATTGCTTGGCGATCGCTGGGCGATGCTGGTGCTGCGCGAGCTCGCCTACGGGCCGCGGCGATTTTCGGGGCTCAAGGCCGACCTCCAGGGAATCAGCGCCAACGTATTGACCCAGCGCCTGACCGAGCTCGAAGCGCGCGGCCTCGTGCGCAAGATCAAGCTGCCGCCGCCTGCCTCGGTCCAGGTGTATCAGGCGACCGAATGGGGCCTGGAAGCGGTGCCGGTGATCGCCTCGCTAGGCCGCTGGGCGGCGCGCAGCCCGTGGCACGATCCAACGCTGCCCATGAGCCATGTGTCGGTCATCATGTCTCTCCAGACGCTGATATCGCTCAAGCTCGCGGAAGGCCTCAATGCGCGGATCGGCTTCCGCCTCGGCGATGCCGATTACGTTACGACGCTGCACGAGGGCCGGCTCGACGTGCTGCGCGGCGACGTGACCGGCTGCGATGTTGTCTTCAGCGGGAGTCCGACGGCCATTGCCGCCGTCATCCACGGCGGCGCGCCGCTTGAAATGATTTCGATTGAAGGCGATATTGAGCTGGCGCGGCGGTTTGTGACGCTTTTCCCTCTCCCGCCCAAAGTGGAACCCGCGCGCTAATCTTCCTTTCACGACTTTATTGAGCCGGAATGGCGGCTGCCGTAAGGGCTTCAGCGATGAACGATATCTCCAATGTGAACCCCGAAAGCCGGAGCGAAACGGTAATGGCCGCGCCAGACCGGATGGTGAAGGTGCGCGACGCGTTCGGCGTCGATTCCGACATGGAAGTGCCTGCATTCAGCGAGGCCGATGAGCGCGTTCCCGACCTCGACCCGGCCTATGTGTTCGACCCGAATACGACCCTCGCGGTCTGCGCCGGCTTCTCCCAGAACCGCCGGGTGATGATCCAGGGCTATCACGGCACCGGAAAGTCGACCCACATCGAGCAGGTCGCGGCACGGCTCAACTGGCCGATGATCCGGATCAACCTCGACGCGCATATCAGCCGAATCGACCTTGTCGGCCGCGACGCCATCGTGCTTCGCGAAGGGCAGCAGGTCACTGAATTTCGCGAAGGGCTGCTGCCCTGGGCTCTGCAGCATCCGGTCGCGCTGGTGTTCGACGAATATGATGCGGGCAGGCCCGACGTGATGTTCGTCATCCAGCGCGTCCTGGAGGCCGAGGGCAAGCTCACGCTTCTGGACCAGAACCGGGTGATCCGGCCCAATCCATGGTTCCGCCTGTTCTCGACGACCAACACCGTCGGCCTCGGCGACACGACCGGCCTCTATCACGGCACCCAGGCGATCAATCAGGGGCAGATGGACCGCTGGAACATCGTCACCACGCTCAATTATCTGCCGGCCGCGGTCGAGGCGCAGATCGTGCTCGCCAAGTCGGGCGAATATGACAACCCCGACGGCAAGGCGACGGTCGAAAAGATGATCAAGGTCGCGGACCTTAGCCGCCAGGGCTTCATCAACGGCGACATCTCGACGGTGATGAGCCCGCGAACGGTGATCAGCTGGGCGCAGAACGCGCTGATCTTCGGCGATGTCGGCTTTGCCTTCCGATTGTCGTTCCTCAACAAGTGCGACGAGGCCGAACGGCCGATCGTGGCCGAATATTACCAGCGAGTGTTCGGCTCCGACCTTCCGGAAAGCGTCGTCGGACCGGCGTAGCGGTGCCCGAGAAGCTCGACCTCTTCCGCCGCGCGCTCGCCGGTGCGACCCGGGCGATTGCCCGCGATCCGGAAATCGACGTCGTCTTCGCTTCGGAAACTGCCTCGCCCGCCGGCCGGGCGGCGCGGGTTCCTTCGCCAGGACCCGGCCTCGAGCCCAAGCTGGTCGCCGAAGCGCGCGGCGCTGCCGACTCGGCGGCTCTTCGCCTTCGCTATCACGACCAGAAGCTCCACTCCTCGCTCTCGCCGGCCGATCCCGAAGCCCGGGCAGTGTTTGATGCACTGGAGACGGCCCGGGTCGAGGCACTCGGCGCAAGAGCGCTCGGGGGGGTCCGGGCAAATCTCGCCGAGCTGGCCGATGCGCGAGTTCGGGGCGACGCGATCGTTCGGGCACGGACCGCCGAGGAGGTCCCGCTCGCGACGGCGGTCGGGCTCATCGCCCGCCAGCGCTTGACGGGGGAGGCGCCGCCCGGCGCGGCCCAGGCCGGGCTCAAGCTGGTCGAGCCATGGATCGAGGAGAAAGCCGCGGCGGAGCTGGACGCTTTGGCGCTGACGCTGGACGACCAGTCGGCGTTCGCGCGCCTGTCGAGGCGGTTGCTGGAGGATCTTGAGCTCGCGGCCGCTGCCGAAGACTCCGAAGACGCGCTCGAGGACACGGGCGAAGAGGAAGGTGACGAGGCTGCCGGCGACGAGGGCCAGGAGGAGGGCGAGTCCGCTCCTCAGGGCGGCGATTCGGAAATGCGGGCCGAGCAGACCGACGAAGAGGCCGACAGCAGCGAGACGAGTGACGATTACGAACCCGGCGAGGACCAGCTGTCCGACGGCGACGAGACCAGTGACAGCGGCCGTCCCGGGCAGGCGCGACGCAACTGGGAGCTTGCTCCGCCGACCGATTACAAGGTCTTCACCACCCGCTTCGACGAGATCGTCGAGGCCGCCGAGCTGTGCGACGAGGCCGAACTCAACCGGCTTCGCGCCTATCTCGACCAGCAGATCGGTGGCCTTCACGGCATAGTAACCAAGCTCGCCAACCGCCTGCAGAGGCGGCTCATGGCGCAGCAGGCCCGGAGCTGGGATTTTGACCAGGAAGAGGGACTTCTCGACGCGGCGCGGCTCGCCAGGGTGATCGTCAACCCGCGCCATGCCTTGTCCTTCAAGGTCGAGCGGGACATGGAATTCCGGGATACGGTCGTCTCGCTCCTGATCGACAATTCGGGATCGATGCGCGGCCGCCCGATCGCGATTGCCGCGATTTGTGCTGACATCCTCGCGAGGACTCTGGAACGTTGCGGGGTGCAGAGCGAAATCCTCGGCTTCACGACGCGCGCATGGAAAGGCGGACAGAGTCGCGAGGCATGGCTGGCTGCCGGCCGCCCGCCGCATCCCGGGCGGCTGAACGACCTTCGTCATATTGTCTACAAGCGCGCCGACGAGCCCTATCGGCATGGCAAGCGCAACCTCGGGCTGATGATGCGCGAAGGGCTGCTCAAGGAGAATATCGACGGCGAGGCTTTGCTGTGGGCACACCAGCGGCTGATCGCGCGGCCGGAGGAGCGGCGAATCCTGATGGTGATCTCGGACGGCGCGCCGGTCGACGATTCGACGGCCTCGGCCAATGGCGGGACCTATCTCGAGAGGCACCTGCGGCAGGTAATCGCCTGGATCGAGCAGAAGTCGCCTGTCGAGCTGGTCGCGATCGGGATCGGCCATGACGTGACCCGCTACTACGAGCGCGCGGTGACGATCATGGATGCCGAGCAGCTCGGCGGAGCAATGATCGAGCAGCTCGCGAGGCTGTTCGAAACTCCGTGACTCGGGGCGAATGAAAAATGGGCCCGGGGCGATTGCTCGCTCCGGGCCCGCCCTCGTTACGCGACACGAGGGAATTTGCACGGCCAGGCCGCGCCATGGCAGCAGGGAAAAAGGGGGAAACCCCGCCACGTTCGCGACCTTTGCACGAGGCGCAGGCAATAGAGGCTGAACCGCGATTGCAGCGGATGTTCAGAAAAATGTTCGAGAGGGCCGGACGCGCAATCGCGCCCGAAGCGCAATCAGGCGGCCTTGGATTCGTCCTGCTTCTTGGCGATCTCGCGCTTCAGCTTGCGCGCCTTGGGCGAAAGCTTGTCGTCGCTCGTCTTCACCAGCCAATTGTCGAGGCCGCCGACATGCTCGACCGAGCGAAGGCCGTGTGTCGACACGCGCAGCTTGACGCTGCGCTCCAGAGCATCGGAAATCAGCGTGACGTCCTGCAGGTTGGGCAGGAACACCCGCTTGGTCTTGTTGTTCGCGTGGGAAACATTGTTGCCCACCTGCCGGCCCTTGCCGGTCAGCTCGCATACGCGCGACATGTGTTTATCCTGATTTTGGCCGGGCCCAGAGGGTCCTGAAAACGCGGGCGTCCGTTACCGTCTCACATCCGCGTCGTCAATGCGCGGGTGGAAACCTCGACGGCACTTGCGGCGTTTCCTGTTGTCGCTCGTTCAACACAGCGGCAGGGGAACCCGATGCGCGCCATTCTCTTAATCCTTATCATTGCAGTCGTCGCGCTATTGATCGCGTTCGCCACCGGCTTCCTGAAGATCAGCCAAACCCGGGAAGCGCGGGCGCCGGATGTCAGCGCTTCGGCCAACGGGGTGGCTGCCCGGGGTGGCCAGCCGCCGACGTTCGATATCGAGACCGGGTCGGTATCGGTCGGTACCACGCAAAAGAACGTCGCCGTTCCGACGGTCCGGGTGAACCCCGCGAATCGGCAGGCCCAGCAGCCCGACGAGAACGTCGCGACCAACGCCGGCTGACGGCCGCGGAATGACAGCCCGCGCCGGGCGCGCTACCGGGGATCGTGCCATTTCCGCTTCCCTTGCCGATGCGCCGTGCGCTCGACCTTGCAGCCGAGGCAGCTTCAGCCGGCGAAGTGCCGGTCGGGGCGGTTATTACGCTGGGCGATCGGGTCGTCGCGGAGGCAAGGAACGCGATGCGCGGCTCGCTCGACCCGACGGCGCATGCGGAAATGGTGGCGATTCGCGCGGCTGCCGAAACGTTAGGCGAGCCGCGGCTTGACGGCTGCACCTTGTGGGTGACCCTGGAACCCTGCGCGATGTGTGCGACCGCCGCTTCGCTCGCCCGCATCGAGGCGATTCGCTACGCTGCCGACGACCCCAAAGGCGGCGGCGTCATCCACGGCGCGAGAATATTTGCCCAGCCGACCTGTCATCACCGGCCCGACGTTTTCGGCGGCATCGGCGAGCAGGAGTCGGCAACGCTGTTGAGGGCCTTCTTCGAGGAGCGGCGCAGTTGACCGGCTGTCGGCCGCTTGCTGCCGAGCCGATTTGAAGGCACACACTTGGCCCTTCCCATGAGCAACCACCTGCTCCCGTTCCCCTGGATCGACCTGATCGTCATTCTCGCGCTGATTGCGCTGAATGGGGTGCTGGCGATGAGCGAGCTCGCGGTCGTGTCATCGCGCGATGCGCGGTTGAAGGCGATGGCGCGAAGCGGAAGCCGGGGCGCCAAGACGGCGCTCGACCTGGCCGCCGATCCCGGACGGTTCCTGTCGACGGTGCAGACCGGAATCACGCTCATTGCGATCTTTGCCGGTGCCTATTCCGGCACCAACCTCGGCAAACCCGCCGCCCAACGGCTCGAACTCCTGGGCCTGGATCCGGAGACGGCGCAAAAGGCCGGCTTCGCCCTGGTCATAATCGTCGTCACCTACGTCTCGCTGGTGATCGGCGAACTCGTGCCGAAGCAGCTCGCCTTGCGCTCTCCGGAGCCGATCGCGGCCATCGTCTCGCGGCCGTTGCTCTGGCTGTCGCGCGCTGGGGCTCCGTTCGTGTGGTTGCTCGACCGCACCAGCGCGCTCGTTTTCAACCTTCTCGGCCTAAGCCGCGAATCGGAAAGTGCCGTTACGGCGGAAGAGCTCCACCTGGTCGTCGCCGAGGCCAAGACCGCGGGCGTTCTCGAGGAGAGCGAGCGGGCGATCATCTCTGGCGTCGTCCGGCTCGCGGACAGGCCCGTTCGCGAAGTCATGACTCCGCGTACCGACGTCGACTGGATCGATATTTCCACGACTCGTGAAGAACTCAAGCGAGCGCTGAGGGAGACGCCGCACAGCCGGATTCCCGTCGCCGAAGGTTCGGTCGAGAACATCGTCGGAGTCATCCAGACGCGCGACCTGCTCGACGCGATCCTCGATGGGCGTGAGCTGAATCTTCGCCAGTTGGCGCGCGCAGCTCCGGTCATTCCGGACCTGATGGACGCGATGGACGCCCTGGCGGTGCTCCGCTCGGCCGACGTCCCGCTGGCGCTCGTCCACGACGAATATGGGCATTTCGACGGGATCGTGACCCCGGGGAGCCTGCTTGCTGCGCTCGCCGGCGCCTTCCGCCACGATATCGAGGAGGGCGAGGAGCCTGAAATCGTCGAGCGCGACGACGGCAGTTACCTGGTTTCCGGAGCCGCTACGGCCGACGTCCTGGTGGACCGGCTTGGTATCCAGCTACCGGCGGACCGCGACTTTTCTACCGTGGCGGGATTCGCGCTCGAGGTGCTCAAGCATCTTCCCGAAACCGGGGAGAAATTCACTCACGACCGCTGGACGTTCGAGATTGTCGACATGGACGGCCGCAAGATCGACAAGCTGATCGCGGCTCCGAAAAGGCGAGCGCAGCGAAAGGAAGCCGAAAGCGGAACGGACTAGCGCCCACAACCCGGGGCCGCGCCGCCGCGGTTACAGCTTGCCGAACCTTTGCTCAAACCCGTCTTCGTCGCCGCGCGCCAGATAATCGGCCTGCAGCGGCACCTGGTCGCGCTCGAGCCGGCCCCTGAAAGCCCCGAGGTGCTGGTCCAGGCGCTCGATATCGCCTTCGCTCAGGCGGGCGAGCTGGTCGAAGCGGGTGATCCCGAGCTGATTCAGAAGCATTGCGAATTTGGGACCGACGCCCTTGAGCTTTGTGAGATCGTCGGGCGGCCCCGAAGCTCCGGGCAGATTCTGATGGACTCGCGCGCCGATGATCTGCCCACCGACGTCGCTCACCGCCGCCGCGGCCTCCGACGCAATTCCCCGGCCTTCGCCGGCCGGCTCCCGCGATTGCATGTGCGGGCGAATTGGGGCGGCGTCCCTGGTCAGCTCGACGCGCTGCCTTGGCCGCAAGAGCAGGAAAGCCGCGACCAGCACGATCACGATCAGGGCGAGAATCAGCAGCCAATATTCGCGGATCAAATCCATCAGATCACCATTCCCACTGCGCGTTGTAACGACGGCGAAGCTCGACGAGATAAGCGAGCAACAGCCCGAGAAGAAAGCCCAGCGCCGAAACGATCGCCGCTTCGCCGATCAGCGGGATGCCGCCCGACCGGTCCCATGTCGCCCGCCCTACTCCCGGGATCTGGCTCATGATCTCGACCAGCCTGTCGCGCTGGAAATCATCGGCCTCGCCCGAGAGCAGAAGACGTCGCGAAAGCGGGTTGCGGTGGAGATGCGCCTGGACCTGCGGCATCTCCCAGTCGGCGAGCGTCGCCTTCGCGCTCCGTTCGACACCGGCCGCGAAGCGGTCGGCGGCGCCAAGCGGCCCGTGCCACAGCGCCGCGCCAGCCAGCGACAGCACGGCTGCCGCAACGAAGACCGAGTTTCGGCGCCGGCGGCGAAAGCCGAGCAGGCCGGCGATCGCGCCGAGCGCGAAGGAAAGCGTGAAGATTGGCCAGAAATAAGCCCAGAAGGCGTTCATCGGCTCGTTCGCTCCAGTTCGCGCCAACCGATGTCGCGCCGGTGGAATCCGTCGGCGAAATCGATCTGATCGACGGCCCGATAGGCGCGCGCACGGGCATTGGCGAATGTCTCCGCGATGGCGGTGACGGCAAGCACCCGGCCACCTTTTGCGATCAGCCCGCCGCCTTCGCCGAATGCCGTGCCCGCGTGAAACACCGTCACGCCCTCGACCTGTTCGGCCGCTTCGATTTCCCGGATGAGTCCGCCGCCGATCGGCGTGGCGGGATAGCCGAGCGCGGCGACGATGACCGTCACCGCCGAATCGGCCGAGAGTTGCGGCCCAACCCCGCCAAGGCGGCCGGTTGCGACAGCCATCAGCAGTTCCGCGAAGTCGCCCTCGACCCTCGGCATGATCGCCTCGCACTCGGGATCGCCGAACCGCACGTTATATTCGATCAGCTTGGGGCCGTCGGAGGTAAGCATCAGCCCGGCGAAAAGCACGCCGGAGAAGGGCGTGCCCGCTTTCGCCAGCGCCCGGGCGGTCGGCTTGACGATTTCCTCCATCGCGCGCCGTTCCAGCGCGGCGTCCAACACCGGAGCGGGGCTGTAGGCGCCCATTCCGCCCGTGTTCGGGCCAGTGTCCCCCTCGCCGACGCGCTTGTGGTCCTGCGCGCTTGCGAACACGACCGCGGTCTCGCCGTCGACGAGCGCGAACAGGCTGGCTTCCTCGCCCTCGAGAAATTCCTCGATGACGAGCGGTGATTTGCCGGCGGCACGGATCGCCTGTTCCGCCTCCGCCCGGGTGAGGGCGACAGTGACTCCCTTTCCGGCGGCGAGGCCATCGGCCTTCACCACCACCGGAAGCCCGAAATCGTCGAGAGCGGCCAACGCCGCCGCCGCATTGTCCGCGCGGACGTAGCGGGCGGTGGGAATCCCGTTCGCCTGGCAAAGATCCTTGGTGAACCCCTTGGAGCCTTCCAGCCGAGCCGCCCCTGCATTGGGCCCGAATACCGCGAAACCGGCGTCGCGAAGCGCATCGGCGACCCCGGCGACGAGGGGCGCCTCGGGGCCGATCACCACCAGGTCGATCGATCGCCGCGTGGCCAGCTCGGCGACGGCGGCGGAATCGCACGGGTCTGCGGAAATGCACTCGGCCCAGCGGCCGATGCCCGGATTGCCCGGGGCAGCGACCAGCGTTTGGCAGCTCGGCGATTGCCTCAGCCGCCACGCGAGCGCATCTTCCCGTCCGCCCGAACCTAAAAGCAGAATGTTCATGGATCTCCCGGACAACGAGCGAAGCGGCCTGTTAGCCAACGTCCCGCCCGGCGACAATTCGCCGGCGATGACGGTTGGCGAGCTCGCCGGGTCGGTCAAGCGGGTGATCGAGGGCGCGTTCGGCAAGGTTCGGGTGCGCGGCGAGATCTCGGGATTCAAGCGCCACGGCTCGGGCCACTGCTATTTCTCCATGAAGGACGAGAGCGCCTGCATCGACGCCGTCATCTGGCGCGGCAATGCGCAATCGCTCGCCTTCAGGCCGGAGGACGGCGCCGAGGTGATCGCCACCGGCCGGATGACGACCTATGCCGGCCGGTCGAAATACCAGCTGGTCGTCGAGCGCCTGGAGCTTGCCGGCGAGGGCGCCCTGATGGCGCTCCTCGATCGCCGCCGGAAGGCCCTCGCCGCCGAAGGGCTGTTCGACGAAAGCCGCAAGCGCAAGCTCCCGTTCCTGCCGGGCGTGATCGGAGTCGTCACGTCGCCGACCGGCGCAGTGATCCGCGACATCCTCCACCGGCTCGAGGATCGTTGCCCGACCCGGGTGATCCTGTGGCCGGTGCCGGTGCAGGGGGAGGGGGCATCGGCGAAGATCGCCGCGGCAATTCGCGGCTTCGCGCAAATCGACGGCCTCGGCGCCATTCCCCGTCCTGACCTGCTGATTGTCGCCCGCGGCGGCGGCTCGATCGAGGACCTTTGGGCCTTCAACGAGGAAGAAGTGGTCCGGGCGGCGGCCGAATCTCCGATTCCACTGATTTCCGCCGTCGGGCACGAAACGGACACCACGCTCATCGACCATGCCGCCGACAGGCGCGCCCCGACGCCGACTGCTGCCGCCGAAATCGCGGTCCCGGTCAGGGCCGAGCTGCTTGCGCTCGCGGACGAGCTCGGGCGGCGGGCGCAGCATTGCCTGGCCCGGATGGCGGAACGGCTGCGCGAGCGGTTCGACCTCACGGTCTGTCGCTGGCCAGAGCCGCAGGCGCTGTTCGCGCCGGCGGCACAACGCCTGGACGAGATCGGCGACCGGCTCCCGCGGGCGCTGGCTTCGCGCACGAGCGACGCGCGCGCGAATTTGAACGCCGTCGGCCCGAGGCTCCGGCCCCAGCTGTTACTGGACCGGCTGAGCCGCGCCTCGGAACGTCTCGAATCCCTGTGGACAATGGCCACGCTCGTTCATCCCGACCGGCCGCTGTCGCGCGGTTTCGTTCGCGTCACCGACCGCGCCGGAAGAACGCTGGCGCGGGCAGCGGATGCGATCGCCGCCAGGCTGCTTACGCTGCACTTCGGTGACGGCGAGGTCGAAGCGACGACGGGCACCGCCGCGCAGCCGGTTGAGCGCAAGCGCCGCTCTTCCTATGTTTCGAGCCAGGCGGGCTTGTTCGACGCGGAGGATTGAGGATGTTGATGACCGGTGGCGGAACGCCCGCGCGAATCCACTATCTGGCGGGCACGTTCCGGATTCTCGCAAACGGCGACTATGTCGTGTGTGCGGTCACCGGCACCAGGATTCCGCTTCACGAGTTGAGATATTGGAGCGTCGAGAGGCAGGAGCCGTATCTGGACGCCGAGGCCAGCCTGAAGGCGGAGCAGCGCGCCGGCTTGCTGTAGGGCCCGGGACCGGGGTCCTAGCCGATCCGCTTGACCTTGATTTCCGGCTGCTTGTTCAGCCTCAGCTTGAAACTGCCCATGATTCCCCGGCTGACGACCACCTTGTCGCCCCTCTCGGGCGGAAGTCCGAGCGGCCAATCGTCCTGCTGGCTCCAGATCGAGCCGTCGGCCAGGTAGAAGACCCAGCCTCCGAACTCGTTGTGCGCCGATTTGGTCACGGTGCTCTCGATCGTCTTGACCTCGTCCTCGCCGCCGCCGAACAGCCCCCCGAAATTCGGGATGGAGAAACCGAACAGGGCTCGACCCGCCGCCCGCGCTTTCTCCTTGTCGACGAAAACCAGGTCCCTGCTGGCGATGGCCTGGTCCATTGCAGCGGTCTCGCGATCGAAGCAGGCGAGTCGCTCCTGAGCCGCTGCGATCGCCCTGCACGCCATCAGCCGCTGGACCTGCGCCGGCGTTCCGGTGCTCGACGGTTTCGCTGCCTGGGCCTGGCCCGCGACGATCAGCGCGCAACCCGCGGCTACAAGGACAAAATCGCGCATATCGCTCCCCGCTCAAGAACAGCTTTCAACCTAGGCTGCAGGGCGTAATCGCTGCAAGTGGAGCGCTGTTGCAAATTTGATACAGCGCATTGACAACTTGACGCGAATGGACGCGCAAACGTTGCCAGCACCTTAGCGCTTAACTTATCACTCAGGACAGTTCGGCAATTTCGGATTGCCGCGCCATGGCGGCCGTGTCCGGTGGCACGGTCTATAAGGGGATGGATTTTATGAAGCTCGAATACCGCCAGCGTCTACTCGCATCGACGCTCCTCGTTGGCGCCAGCATGGTCGCCGCTCCGGCATTTGCCCAGGACACCAATCCGAATTCGAATCCGCCCGACACCAGCGCGGTTCCGTCGGCTCCGCAGACGACCGCTCCGGTCGAGGCGGCTCCCGTCCCCAGCACCAACGCTCAGGGCGCGACGACGAAGTCGAGCCAGGACATCATCGTCACCGGTTCGCGTATTCCGCAGCCGAACCTCGAATCGACCAGCCCGGTCACGGTGGTCAGCAGCCAGGAAGTGAAGGTTGCCGGTACGTCGCGTACCGAAGACCTGATCAACTCGCTGCCGCAGGTGTTCGCTGCCCAGGGCTCGAACGTTTCGAACGGCGCGAGCGGCACGGCGACGATCGATCTTCGCGGCCTCGGCTCGAAGCGCAACCTCGTTCTCGTCAACGGCAAGCGGCTCCAGGCCGGCGACACGGGCAACCCCGTCGCCGACATCAACTTCATCCCGACCCAGCTGATCAAGCGCGTCGACGTGCTGACCGGCGGCGCCTCGTCGGTGTACGGTGCCGACGCGGTCGCGGGTGTCGTCAACTTCATCATGGACACGACCTTCACCGGCTTCCGGATCGACGGTCAGGCCAGCGTGTTCAACCATAACAACAACGCCGATCAGAGCATCCTCAATGCCAACGCGGCGCGCGGCTTCCATCCGCCGACCGGCTGGAGCACCAATGGCGGCGCGCAGGATATCGCCGGCATGTTCGGCGCGGCATTCGACGACGGTCGCGGCCATGTCACCGCTTATGCGACGTACCGCACACAGGACTCGGTGCTCGAATCGAC
>Ga0207657_10002529_pt1 | contig 19785 bp, 11 predicted proteins | sample KBSC33metaG_FD_184316 | JGI IMG/M metagenome (GOLD analysis project Ga0207657, IMG submission 184316) | Corn rhizosphere microbial communities from Kellogg Biological Station, Michigan, USA - KBS C3-3 metaG (SPAdes) (version 2) | ecosystem: Host-associated > Plants > Roots > Rhizosphere > Soil ... | reverse complement strand
CATCCAATGTGTCACATAGTTAACTGGAGCGTCGTCAATGCACACATAAATATCACCTGATTTTGGATACCGGATGCCTTTGGAAAATAATACTCTTTCCAAGAGAACTGACTTTTCTCCGTCCTGATGGGATATTTGTTTACGTTTACCTGAATGCAATTCTTTAAGCATTTCATCATAGGTCTTGTAACCTAAAAATCGTAAAAATTTGTATCTCAAATTCATTAGGATGTGTCCGTTAGTATTGCGCCTTACCCGCTAATTTATGTTATAATACACTACACTCCCAAAAAAAATTATATCTGAAAGTCAATTATCCCTGAATAAAGTTCCGGCTTATTTCTTCATTTACTGTAATTGGAAACAAATCCATTCCCGTTTAACCATCACCGTTATTTATTATTTAGTTCCCAATCATCAGTTCTGAATGGAGAAGCAGGCAAACCGGCTTTGTTAAAAAGGTTTGGAATGGCAGTGTTGGTAAAGCCCATTCTCACGGCTGCGGGATGCGGTACTTTAGGGCTGTAAACAATTACGGTGCTGTCAGCGATAGCAGCTTTTGCAGGAAAAAATTGACGATCGTCACCGGCAATTAAAAAGTCAGTAAGCAGATCGCCTTTTTTCACCAGTCCGGCATTTGCAAAATCAAAATGTATAATTGCCTTGCCCTCTTTTACCTCCATGGAGCGGTAAAGCGGTCCCGAATAGTTGATAGATTCTTTGCCATAAGTTTTAGCCAGCGCCCATGCTGCAAGCCGCTTTCCAACATCCTGTTTGTCCTTCGGATGAATGTCATTCGTATCGCCGGTAATGTCTGTCACTACTACCATTCCGGTGTTTGGCACGTGCCGGTAGGTTTGCAGTTGCGCCTCTCTTACCTGCGCGCTTCCATATCCTTTACCATAATTGAAAGGCGCTATCTGCACAAAATAAAAGGGAAAATCTTTTTTCCAAATCTCCCGCCAGGCGTGTATCATTTCACTGAAAGTTTCCTCGTAGGTGTCAGCATTGGGTACGTTGGATTCGCCCTGGTACCAGATAGCGCCTGCAATAGGAAAATTGGTAATTGGCGCTATCATTGCATTATATGCGATTCCCGGCAGTACCGGCCACCACGGAGTGGGCGTTATTACTGCTGCTGAAGTAGCCAGCCTTTCATTGCGTTTGAAAACTTCACCAGGTGTCCAGGTCCCTACCGGAGTGCCTCCCCAGCACGATTCTATTAGTCCTACGGGTTGATGAAGATTCTCGTTCAAACTCCTTCCGAAAAAATATCCCGCAGCGCTGAATGAATGCATCGTTTGCGGTGTACATACTTCCCATCTGCCGTGTACTTCCTGTTGTGGATAAGGCGCAGTTATTTTTTGAATATGAAAAAACCGTATCTCAGGATGGTTTGCATTACTGATTTCTTCCTGGTAATTATTGAGATGCCAATCGGCGCTAAATTCCATGTTGGATTGCCCGGAACATATCCATACTTCGCCAATTAAAACATTCTTTATAGTAATAGTGCTATCCGCTATAATAGTTATCTGGTAAGGACCTCCGGAGTTGGGAGTTTTTAAATCAACAGTCCACCGGGCGCCTGACAGGGTTGTGGTTTTTAAAGTGTCTTTATTCCATCCGGCTACCACGCTTATCTTTTGCCCCGGATCAGAGAAGCCATAAAAGTGAATGGTGGTTTGTTGCTGCAATACCATATTATCTGAAAAAATATCAGGGATCCTTATATAGGCATTTGCAGAAAAATAAAAGAATAAGAGAAAGGCACCAACAAGAGAAAGTGTAATGGTTTTCATCATGAAAATTTTTTGAGTTGAACGAAAGTAGTTAATTGTAAAACAAATTCATGATACGATTGCTATTGCCATTTTTGATTTTGTATTAGTGTTGTGTCAACTGTGAAGTGTCATTAGTATCCCACAAAGACACCGGGCACACAAAGGCAAATCCTTTGTGCGCTTTGTGACTTCGTGGGAAATCTGGCAAGTTACACATGACATAACATTAGTATAAAGAGAGGCGCCTGTTATTCAGAATATTTTTTATAAAATGAAAATTCAGCGGGTAATCATTAATTTTAAAAAATTATTTTTTCACTCTATCCAAAATAATTCACCACGAAATGAATAAGATATTAATTGTCTTTTTTGCATTGTGCACGTTCCAATTTTCTATAATGGCACAAAGTTTCCGAACCACTTCTGCTATTTATAATGTAAAAAATTTTGGCGCTAAAGGCAATGGTACTGTTACGGATACAAAATCCATCAACAAAGCGATTACAGCCGCTGCAACTGAGGGAGGCGGTACCGTTTATTTTCCTGCGGGAAATTACCTGAGTGGCTCTATCCGTTTGAAAAGCAACATCACACTTTACCTGGATGCAGGCGCCACACTTATTGCAGCTCCTGGTGAAAATGCCGATGAGTATGATGTTCCGGAAAATAAGATCGACAATATGTATGAAGATTTTGGGCACCGTCATTGGCACAACAGCCTGATATGGGGAGAGAATCTTCATGATATTTCTATCATCGGATCCGGAATGATTTGGGGAAAAGGATTGGAAAGGAGCAATAAAGGTGAAGACGATAAACGTCCCAATAAATCTATCAGCCTCTATCTGTGCAGGAATGTAATCATACGCGATATTTCGATGTTGCACGCCGGATGGTTTGGGATACTGGCTACCGGCGTAGATAACCTGACGATAGATAATGTAAAAATGGATACCAACCGCGATGGAATGGACATAGATTGCTGCCAAAATGTGAGAGTTTCCAATTGCAGTATCAATTCGCCAAATGATGACGGGATTTGTCTGAAAAGCAGCTATAGTCTTGGTTTTGCAAGGGCTACCGAAAATGTAACGATTACCAATTGCCAGGTAAGCGGCTTTGAGGAAGGAAGCTTTTTGGATGGCACCTACAAACGCAACGAATCGAGACGTCCTACCGGCCGTATAAAAATGGGAACAGAATCGAACGGTGGATTTAAGAATATTACTATTTCTAATTGCGTATTTGAATACTGTAGTGGCCTCGCACTGGAAACAGTGGATGGCGCCCAGCTTGAAGATGTAACGATCAATAACATCACCATGCGCGATATTGTAAATGCGCCAATCTTTCTGCGGCTCGGTGCAAGAATGCGCGGCCCGGAAGGAACGCCGGTTGGCACGTTAAGAAGGGTAATAATTAGTAATATAGTGGCATACAATGTTGATGGTAAAGCAGGCGCTATTATCAGCGGCATACCGGGCAATGATATTGAAGATATATCGCTGCATGATATCAATATTTATTTTAAAGGCGGAGGCACTAAAGAGCAAGCGTCAATTGAAGTGCCTGGTTTAGAAAATGGATATCCGGAACCGGGGCGCTTTGGAGTAACGCCTGCGTATGGATTTTTTGTACGCCATGTTGATGGTATCAGCTTTGATAATATCCATCTTGGGTTGATGTCCAATGACGAGCGGCCTTCATTTGTATTAGACAGTGTGAAGAATGCCTCTTTTCGTTTTGTAAACACACCCGTTCGGCAAGGTCTTGAGAATTTATATCTAAAAAATACAGAAAATGTAAAGATATTTCAGTCATTTGGCAGTGAAGATACCACAGTAAAAAAAGTAAGTTTCGTAAAGATGTAAAAGAAATAATTGAAACTGAAGGAAAATAAATTACTTCAGTTTTTTATTTGCTTTATGGCGTTCACTGTCTCTAAGAGTTTTCTTTTCAAAATTCTTTTCAAGTGCATCTGTAAGGTTCACTCCGGTTTGGTTGGCAAGGCATAATAACACCCAAAGAACATCGGCCATCTCATCAGCCAATTCTTTTCCTTTATCAGATTCTTTAAAAGATTGCTCGCCAAATTTTCTTACCATTAATCTTGATAACTCGCCTACTTCTTCCATTAGTATTCCGAGATTGGTGAGTTCATTAAAGTAGCGCACGCCATTGGTTTTAATCCATTCATCTACTTTATTCTGAGCTTGTTTTAAAGTAATATCTTCCATAAAAGTTGTTTACTGACAAAGAAAAATTTGTGAATTCCGATAGCTATCGGAAGTGAAATTAGTGGCTATTCTCTATTCTTCGTGTCTATCAATATAGTTACCGGGCCGTCATTTACCAGTTCCACTTTCATATCAGCCCCAAATTCCCCGGTAAATATTTTTTTACCAAAATCATTTTCAAGCTGTGTAATCATTTTTTCATAAACCGGAATAGCAAAATCCGCTTTACTTGCTTTTAAATAAGAAGGCCGGTTTCCTTTTTTTGTGGACGCCTGGAGGGTGAATTGACTCACCAGCAAAATATCGCCGTTAATATCTTTTACCGAAACGTTCGGCACCGTATTTTCATCATTAAAAATGCGAAGATTTACGATCTTATTACTTAGCCATTTTATATCTTCTTCATTATCAGTGTCCTCGATACCTATAAAAACCAGTAAACCAACATTTATGGCAGATTTTACCCTGTTATCAATGGTTACAGAGGATTTTAACGTGCGTTGTATTACCACTTTCATAGTATTTTTTAATTACGTATAACAAAAAAAGTTAATGCCAAATTTTTTTAAAAATCGGAAATATTTTTATTCCTATAATGCAAAAAACCAGTTAAGTCAATGCCAGCCTGACTAAGAAATTTTTGCACAATTCTTATCCACACCCTGTTGATATTTATTGACATGATTTGTGGCAGAGAAAAAATATTTTCGTTCTCCCACAGACACAAAAAACAAATTATTTAATCAAAAATACTATTAACCCGATGTCATTAAAAAAAGAATCTGCTTCCGGCATTACTTTCGCCAGGCATTTTACAAAAGAAGAGATTTCTCCTTTTGATATGTTCGAATATGACTACCGCACATCGGTGATAAAAAATACAACCGGTGAGATAGTTTTTCAAATGGATAATGTAGAGGTTCCTAAGCAATGGAGCCAGATAGCTACCGATATTTTAGCACAAAAATATTTTCGCAAGGCAGGAGTGCCCCAGGCAGACGGGAGTACCGGAAGAGAAACGTCTGTAAAACAAGTGGCGCATCGTATGGCGCATTGCTGGCGCGTATGGGGCGAGCGAAATGATTACTTCGCTTCTGAGAAAGACGCGCAGGTTTTTTATGATGAATTAATTTACTCAATATTAAACCAGGCTTGCGTACCCAATTCTCCGCAATGGTTTAATACCGGTTTACATGAAGTATATGGTATTACAGGAAAGCCACAAGGGCATTATTTTGTAGATGCAAAAGATGGCCAGCTTAAAAAATCGACCTCAGCTTATGAAAGACCGCAACCTCATGCGTGCTTTATCCTGAGCGTAGATGATGACCTGGTAAATGACGGTGGCATCATGGATCTGTGGGTACGGGAAGCCAGAATTTTCAAATACGGAAGCGGCGTAGGAACTAATTTTAGTTCTATTCGAGGAGAAGGGGAGAAACTGAGTGGTGGCGGTACTTCCAGCGGATTGATGAGTTTTCTGAAAATAGGCGACAGAGCTGCCGGCGCTATCAAAAGCGGCGGTACTACACGTCGCGCTGCCAAAATGGTTTGCCTTGACATAGACCATCCCGAAATTGAAAAGTTTGTAAACTGGAAAGTAGAAGAGGAAAAGAAAGTGGCCGCGTTAATAGCTGCAGGTTATCCGAGTGATTATGAAGGAGAAGCCTATCGCACAGTAAGCGGACAAAATAGCAATAATTCTGTTCGCATTTCCAATGAATTTTTTCATGCGTTGGAAAAAGATGGCGATTGGGAATTGAAGGCAAGAAGTGATGGCCGCACTATGAAAAAAATAAAGGCGAAAAAATTATGGGACGAAATTAATTTTGCCGCCTGGGCGTGTGCCGATCCGGGAACACAATATGATACCACCATCAACGAATGGCATACCTGCCCCGAAGGAGGAAAAATAAGGGCAAGCAATCCGTGCAGTGAATATATGTTCTTAGATAACACAGCCTGCAATCTTGCTTCGGTAAACCTTCGTAAATTTTTCAATGAATCCGATAATTCATTTGACGTACCGGGGTTTGAATATATTGTTCGTCTTTGGACTACCGTTTTGGAAATTTCTGTTTTAATGGCGCAATTTCCGAGCAAAGAAGTAGCGCAATTAAGTTATGATTACAGAACATTGGGTTTAGGATTTGCCAATCTGGGAAGCATGCTTATGGTAAGCGGTATCGCTTACGACAGCGACAAAGCCCGCGGTATTGCAGGTGCTATTACAGCTATAATGACCGGTATTGCTTATAAAACTTCTGCAGAACTTGCAGGCCATCTCGGCGCTTTCAGCAAATACGAAGAAAATAAAAATCACATGCTTAGGGTGATGCGCAATCATCGCGCCGCAGCTTATGATGCTATGGATGCTTATGAAGGTTTAGAAATAAAACCGCAGGGAATTAATGCGAAATATTGCCCGGATTATTTGCTGAAAGCTGCTACCAAAGCCTGGGATGACGCAGTGATGCTTGGTGAAGAATATGGATATAGAAATGCGCAAACAACAGTGATAGCGCCTACCGGAACAATAGGCCTTGTGATGGATTGCGACACTACGGGTGTAGAACCTGATTTTGCTTTGGTTAAATTTAAAAAATTAAGCGGTGGCGGTTATTTTAAAATTATCAATCAAAGTGTGCCGCAGGCGTTGCGTAATTTGAAATATGCCGAAAATGAAATAGATGAAATTGTAAATTATGCAAAAGGACATGCTACTTTAGAAAAAGCGCCTCATATTAATTTTGGATCACTTTCTGAGAAAGGCTTCACTTCGGCTGATCTTCAAAAGATAGAAGCAGCTTTGCCTACAGCCTTTGAAATTGGATTTGTATTCAACGTATTTAACCTGGGAGAAGAAACCTTGCAGCGTTTAGGATTTAAGGCTGAAGATTACAATAATTTTGACTGGAACTTATTGGAGGCATTAGGCTTTACCGATGAGCAAATAGAAGCAGCCAATGTTTATATCTGCGGTACAATGACTGTTGAAGGCGCTCCGTATTTAAAAGAGGAACATTTATCGGTGTTTGACTGTGCTAATAAATGTGGCCAAACCGGTGAAAGATATATTCATTACAGCGGTCATATAAGAATGATGGCAGCAGCTCAGCCTTTCTTAAGTGGCGCTATTTCCAAAACCATCAATCTTCCCAACGAAGGAACTATTGAAGAAATAGCAGATGCTTATTTCCTGAGCTGGCAGCTTGGTTTAAAAGCGTGTGCTCTTTACCGTGATGGTTCTAAATTGTCTCAACCATTGAGCAACAAAAGCGATAAGAAAAAGAAAGCAGAAGAAAGCGAAGCCGATCAACATGAAACCGCTTTGGTAAATATGGGGCAATTGACAATTGACGATCTTTTAGAGGAAGTAAATAAGAGAGTACAAAACAGCGCCGACACTTCATTAAAACGCCAATTAGCAATGATAGTAGAGCGTCGTTCGCTACCTGCAAAACGCAGGGGCTTTACCCAAAAGGCAAAAATCAACGGGCAGGCATTGTTCCTGAGAACAGGCGAATACAGTGATGGAACTTTAGGAGAAATTTTTATTGATATGGCTAAAGAAGGAGCAACTATGCGTAGTATGCTGAACTGTTTTGCAATATCTATTTCTATCGGATTACAATACGGGGTTCCTTTGGAAGAATTTGTAGAAAAATTTGTATTCACCCGCTTTGAACCATCGGGAATGGTAGAGCATCCTAACATTAAAACAACTACTTCCATCATTGACTTTATGTTCCGTTCACTGGCTTATGAATATTTGGGAAGAAATGATTTAGTGCATGTATTGGATAAGCCGGAGGTGGAAAACCTGGGCAACAAACCCTGGGACGAAAACACGCCTACCATCGGCGAGCGCGTTCCGGAACTTAGCGAAATAAGAGTTACCGGTTCCTCTAACGTGAAAGCACAAACGCAAAAATCTTATAGAGAAGCGCATACAAAAAAAGCCGGCATCGGTATAGATGCCGTGAATGCTGCTTCTAAAAATATGCAAAGCGACGCACCCGCTTGTAACACTTGTGGACACATTACCATCCGCAGTGGCACTTGCTACAAATGCCTGAATTGTGGCAACAGCATGGGATGCAGTTAATAACTATTTTTCTTTGGGGTATAAAAGGGCTATCTGTAAAAGGATGGCTTTTTTTATTTCGTTTAAAAACAAGAATCTATTTTATTTATTCGTTTACTGCTACTATCTTTTTTGTGTTTGTCAGAAGCGTGTTAATAATGTTATTTTTCAAAAAAGATTTGGCAAATAAATTTCCTTGCTCCAACTTTGCGGCAGTTCTTTGTGATTCACTTATCAAGAAAGGCAGAGGGATATGGCCCGACGACGCCTTGGCAACCGGAAATGCGTTTTAAATCATTCAAAGGTGCTAACTCCATCCTGGTCTATGATCGGGAGAGATAAGACAGATTCAGGTTTTAATTAATAACGATTGGTTTTTCCCGATTGAAAATATATTAACTCATTTGATTCTGTCAGATGAGTTTTTTTTTGTCCAAAATTGTAGCTCAGAAAATCTCAATTGCTCTGTGGTAAGTGTGTCGTCAAATAACTTTAATTTTTTTTATTAAAAATAAATAGAAATGGTAAATCGTAAAAAGTTGGTATTGGGGATTTTTGGTTTTGGCGTAGTAGGCGAGGGGCTTTATAAAGTGCTGAAAATGACACCATCATTGAGTGCCTCAATAAAAAAGGTATGTATTAAACATCCGGATAAAAAAAGAAATGCACCTGCAGAATTATTTACAGCAGACAAACAAATATTGCTAAAAGATAATCAGATAAATGTAATTGTAGAATTGATAGACGACGCTGACGCAGCTTACGAAATAGTAAAGGAAGCTTTGTTAAGCGGAAAATCTGTAGTGAGCGCCAATAAAAAAATGATAGCAGAACATTTGCCTGAATTGCTGGAACTCCAAAATAAAACCGGAGCTTCATTGCTTTATGAAGCTGCCTGCTGCGCCTCAATTCCGGTAATACGGAACCTGGAGGAATATTATGATAATGATTTGCTGCATTCTATCAATGCAGTAGTCAATGGTTCTACCAATTATATTCTTACCAAAATCTTTGAAGAAAAACTTTCTTTTAAAAATGCTTTGATACAGGCACAGCAGTTAGGCTTTGCAGAAAGCAATCCTGTACTGGATGTGGAAGGATATGACGCGCTGAATAAATGGACGTTTTTGCTGACACATGCTTATGGAATTATACCCCAAAAAGGGCAACTATGTTTTACGGGAATACAAAGCATCACCTCGGAAGACGCGCGGCAGGCGGAGAAAAAGGAATGTGTGATCAAACTGGTAGCTTCTGCCAAAAAATTGCAAAACGGAAAAGTAGCCGCTTTTGTATTGCCTCAATTTGTAAAAAAAGAAGATCAATTGGCATTTATCAAAAATGAATACAATGGCGTAGTAATTGAAAGTTCATTTGCAGATAAACAATTTTTTTATGGAAAAGGCGCAGGAAGTTTGCCGACCGCATCCGCTGTATTAAGCGATATATCTGCATTGAGCTACGACTACAGGTATGAATATAAAAAATTAAACCGCGAAGAGTCAAATGAGCTTACCAATGATTTTTATGTAAAAGCCTACATTGGATTTACAGATTGGGATCACATCCGGAAAGAAGATTTTGAAAGTATTGAAGAATGGCATTCTAACGAAACCATTAATTATCTTATAGGGATCATTCATTTTGAGAAGCTACAGACAAGTAATTGGTGGAAAGAAAATAATGTTTCGCTGGTGCTTACTGCTGATCCTATTATTGAATCATTGGATATTGTAAAGTTGAAAAAAAGAAGCCTCGTGTTGGCAGGTTTTTCGGGCGGCAATCATTTGTCGTAATAAGTTTTTGCTTTTTAATTTTATACAAAAGCCATCTTGAAAAAGATGGCTTTTGATTTGTAATAAGGCTTTGTTTTTTATCCTATCGGAACTGAGTCCGGATTTATTTTGACTCCGTATTTTTTAAATAATCAGCTAATTTTGTTATTGCATTTGCATCAACCAAAATCTGTTCCTGCGCTTCCTTCCAATTCTTTTGTTCAATAGCTTCACGGATGCCCGGCATTGTTTTGACGCCGTATCCGGTATAAAATCCCGGCGCGTAAATAGTATGCTTATACCAGCCCCTGCGTGGCAGCCCGTTTTCAGAAAGTAATTGTTGCTCTGCCTGGTAAAGTGATTGATTAAAAGCTACGCTTGCTGAATTGTTTTTTACTTTATTCTCGAAAACAACTTTTAAACTGTCTGCACTGTTTTTCAAATCAACCAATGCATTTTGCAAAGGAGAAAAATCCAGGTAAGGAACGTCAGACTTTACTTCCGGGCTAATGAATATTTTTGTTGGATCTTTTCCTGCTTTATAATCTCCCGAACTGATAATCGTATTTTCCACTTCTGTAGATTCCCGCGACTCTTTTAGCAGATTGATTAATTCATCCGCGTATCCGTTTATGGTATTGTACAAATGAGTAAAATCAAAAGGCAAAACATCAGCTTCTGCCATTCTTAAAACAGCACGTCCTGCAGTCTGTGCAAGCGCCACTTCATAATGAAAACCCGGATCTTTGAAAGTGGTAAAATCATAATAAGAATCATAGATGGAATGATACTCGCCGCCACTGCCTTCTCCGCCAAAACCCAGGTTGAGCGCGGGGATGCCGGCATGTTGTATAAAAGAAGAATAGTCAGAACCGGAGCCCATCGCACCAAGTTTTAATTCTTTTTCGTTTAGTATTTTTTCTTTTGCAGCCGTATTGGTTGCAGAGATGGCATCATTGGCTTTTCTGCGTTCAAAAATACTCACATTGGTTTGAGGATCCATTACTGTTTTGGCAATTTCATCCATCAAAGGTTCCAAAGCGTGTGAGCCTTCGGCAAATAAAAAACCGCGTTCGTTATTATCTGAATTAATATACACTATTGCTTTTTGTTGTAATTCTTTTTCATGAGTTTCCAGCCATTCTGTTGATCCGAGCAAGCCTGGTTCTTCGCCATCCCATGAACAATACACCAAAGTACGATCGGGTTTCCAGCCGGTTTTTAAAAGTTCGCCGATTGATTTTGCTTCTTCCAGCATGGCCGCTTGTCCGCTGGTTGGGTCGGTTGCTCCGTTAACCCAACCATCATGATGATTGCCTCTTACCACCCATTCATCAGGGTATTTTGAGCCTTTTATTTTTGCAATTACATCATAGCATGGAACAATGTCCCAATCGAATGCAACTTTTAAATGCACCACAGTTTTGCCCGGCCCTATGTGATAAGCAAAGGGTAAACCGCCATGCCAGTTTCGTGGAACTACCGGGCCATCAAGCGCTTCCAGTAACGGCGTAGCATCATGATAACTGGTTGGAAGTACAGGAATTTTTAAAAGATTGGGCGCCTGTAATCTGTCTAATCTTTTGGCATCTTCAGTAGCGCCTGCGCCAGGCGTTAAAGGATCGCCCGGATAAATAACCATATCCATCACGGAGCCTCTTTGCACACCGTATTCATTTTTAAAAGGACCTTTCGGGTACACATCGCCGTTAAAATAGCCATCATCCATCGGGTCGCTGTAGATAATACAACCGATCGCGCCGTGTTCCTGTGCCACTTTGGGTTTGGTGCCCCGCCAGCTATGCCCGTATTTTGCAATTACAATCTTACCTTTCACGAATATCCCCATTTCATCCAGAATCTTATAATCATCGGGTAAACCATAATTTACAAAAACCAATTCGCCGGTTACATCACCATCGGCGCTATAAGCGTTGTAAGTTGGCAATTGTCCTGCTTGCCCACTTGTTGGGTCTTCTTTTATTGCCGGTTCTTTTAAAATAGCCTTATAAGATGTAGGAGAAGTCATTTCTAAAACCCGTGTCTTAGGAGTGGGAAACAGCACATGAAATGTTTCTATCTCGGCATCCCAACCCCATTTTTTATAGAGACTTAGAATATATTCTGCATTTTGTTTATCAGCCGGAGAACTTAAATGATGCGGAACCGCTGAAAGTTTTTTCATGGTTGCTCCGATATTTTCAGCGCTTAAATTTTTATCGAATTGTGATTCAAGTGAAATTTGCGTTGCGGTATTTTTCTCATCAAAACCAATTATTTTTTTAGTTTGGGCAAATGAGCATTGAAAAATAAAAATCGAAAGAAGTGTAACAAATAATTTATTCATCATTTAAAATTTGATTTTAAAACTTGCTGTCAAGGTATTTATTTTTTGAATAGGATAATTAAAAAGAGAAAACCCCCTTATTTGCTCGTTTACTGAAAATTCCTTGCAATCCTTTTCCAATCACTATCAGCGCGAAGGAAAAGAAGTTTGCATTTCTCTTTTTCGAATAAACCATCCAATCGTAAATGTAGGAATGAAATCAAGCCCCGGTGATATTTCCTCCAGAAAAGAAAATATACCTCCGTATAGGGCAAACTTCTTTTTCCCAAAAAGAAAATAAAAAATAACTGCAGAAACCGGCGCCCATATAATATCTGTCGCTTCGCCAATTACAGGCAGCAGGTAGCTCATTATACCAATGATGTCAAGAGTAATACATAAGTAAACATTCGGTAAAAAGTTCTTTTTCAATTCCTGGTTCTTTTTGAAAAGAATATCTAAACAGGTTACAAATATAATTTTTTTAACTACCGCCGGTCTCATTTCTTCTTGCTAAGAATCAGTTTTAGCGTAACTTTGCACCCTCAAAAAATTTCGGACAAAAAGTCCACACAGGTTAAAACAATTTATGGATATCAGAAACATCGCAATTATTGCCCACGTTGATCACGGTAAAACTACTTTGGTTGATAAGATTTTACACAGTACTAATATTTTTCGTGACAACCAGGAATCAGGCGAACTGATTATGGATAACAACGATCTTGAAAGGGAGCGCGGAATCACTATTTTCAGTAAAAACATTTCAGTAACTTATAAAGGAGTAAAGATTAATGTTATTGATACTCCCGGCCATAGTGATTTTGGCGGCGAAGTAGAGCGTGTTTTAAAGATGGCTGATGGCGTGGTTTTATTGGTTGATGCTTTTGAAGGGCCAATGCCACAGACACGTTTTGTGTTGCAAAAAGCCTTACAATTAGGGCTTCGCCCGATTGTGGTTATTAATAAAGTAGATAAGCCTAACTGCCGTCCTGATGAAGTACACGATGCCGTATTTGAATTATTTTTTAACCTGGATGCTACAGAAGAGCAGCTTGATTTTGCTACCATATATGGTTCAAGCAAACAAGGGTGGATGAATACAACTCTTGAACCTACAGAAAATATTTTTCCTTTATTGGATACTATTCTCGAAAAAGTACCACCGCCATCTACTGCAGCAGGGACTTTGCAAATGCAGATCACTTCGCTGGATTATTCTTCTTTTTTGGGAAGAATAGCGGTAGGAAAAGTGGCGAGAGGTGTTATAAAAGACAATCAGCCACTATCTTTAATGAAGTTGGATGGCACTATACAAAAGACTCGTGTAAAAGAATTATATGTTTTTGAAGGATTAGGAAAAAAGAAAGTTGCAGAAGTACCTGCCGGCGATATTTGCGCCGTTGTAGGTGTTGAAGGTTTTAATATTGGTGAAACTCTTGCCGACTTTGAAAACCCTGAAGCGCTTCCGGTTATTAGTGTGGATGAGCCAACGATGAATATGCAGTTCAGCATCAATAATTCTCCTTTTTATGGAAGAGACGGAAAGTTTGTAACGTCCCGTCATTTAAAGGACAGGCTTGAAAAAGAACTGGAGAAAAATCTGGCTTTGCGTGTATCCCCTACCGATAGTGCCGATAGCTTTATGGTTTACGGACGTGGAATTCTACATTTAAGTATTCTGGTAGAAACCATGCGCAGAGAGGGTTACGAGATAACCGTGGGACAACCGCAGGTAATCGTAAAAGAAATAGACGGCAAAAAATGCGAGCCTTTTGAAAACCTTGTGGTAGATGTTCCGGCTGAATATAGCGGACGTGTAATTGATTTGGTTACACAACGCAAAGGCGAAATGCTTATCATGGAAAGCAAGGGTGAAATGCAGCATTTGGAATTTGAAATTCCTTCAAGAGGATTGATAGGATTGCGTTCCAATATGCTTACCAATACCGCCGGCGAAGCAGTGATGGCGCATCGTTTTCTTGAATACAAACCGTGGAAAGGATATATTCCCGGCAGGAGCAATGGCGTATTGATTTCAAAAAACCAGGAAAAAACAACAGGATATTCTATTGATAAATTGCAGGACAGAGGAAGATTTTTCGTTGATCCGGGAGAAGAAGTTTATGTAGGCCAAATCATTGCGGAACACATCAAACCGGGAGACTTAATTGTGAATGCAACAGAGCCAAAAAAATTGACCAATCACCGCGCCAGCGGAGCAGATGACGCATCGCGCATCGCGCCTAAAACGTTGATGACATTAGAAGAATGCATGGAGTACATTCAGCAGGATGAATGTATAGAAGTAACTCCGAAATTTATCCGTATGCGTAAAGTGATCCTTAACGAAGACGAAAGAAAAAAGACGCAAAGGATGCAGCAGGTAGAAGCATAAATAAGAATTTTATTATAATAGAAAAAGAAAATTCCGGCTGATGAGGCCGGAATTTTTTGTTTTATGCAAACACCAACCATTTAATATATCGCACACAGCAAACAGATAATTATTGAAGATTCCCATTTTGTAAATGATAGAAAAAATACTATCTTCGATTTATCAACCGAAAACAACTTCTTATGATTAAGAAAGTAAGAGAAATGATTAGGATCATTGAAAGTGATGGATGGATTTTAAAAGCACATAACGGTACAAGCCATCGCCAATATGTACATCCTTCTAAAAAAGGGAAAGTAACGATTAATGGTAAGCCAAGTGATGATTTGGAACATTTTTTAGTAAACAGTATTTTAAAACAAGCAGGTCTGAAATAGAACCGACTTCAAAAATAAAAAAAACCATGAACAATAAAGTATTAGTGGAAGTTTCATACAGTGGCAGAAACTTTGGTGCGCATGCGCCTATATTACCTGGTTGCGTATCTACTGGCGATACGCCGGAAGATATAAAGAAAAACATAAAAGAAGCTATTGACTGGCATGTAAAAAGTAGTTTAGAAGACGGCGATCCTGTTGCCCCTGTTTTTAAAAGGGATTATCAGCTTATATATAAATTTGATGCCAAAAGCCTTTTGAATTATTACAAAGGCATTTTTACCAATGCTGCTTTTGAACGTATTACCGGCATCAACCAAAAGCAAATTCAGCATTATGCGACTGGCCACAGAAAACCTCGTCCCGCACAAACCAAAAAAATTGAACAGGCATTGCACGCATTAGGCAGCGAACTTATGGCCATAGAACTTTAGTTTTTGGGTTTTCAGTTCGCATTGGTCAACTTTTAAAAGTTGGCAAATCTAAGGCTGACAGTAAACCGATAAATAACCAGGATTTCTATTTTTTTCTGGATACATTTGGAGGAGTCCAAATTATCATTTGCCGTGGCACTCTCTTTTTGAAGAGAACCTCTTTGCGTCATTCAATTTTCTATAAGTCAGAATTTCTTCTCACAAATTTTTGAATAGCGGATTTCTTTGAAATTTATTATTTTTAGAAAAAAGAAAAAATGGATTTAGATAAATTAAATTTTCTTCCTGAATGGGAAGATGACAAATTTGATGATGAAGAAGGAGAAGCATGGAAAACAAATGAGATAAAGGCAGCCGGTAAAGCGTTGTACCTCAAATGGCGCGAAGTTTTCGGGCTTGTAATTGCTTTTACCGAAAATCTTTCGGATGGCGAATTTGCCGGAGAAAAAGAAACGCATGAGCAGTCAACACAAAGACTCATTTATGAAAATGCCATGATTATCGCACCTAAAATAAGAAGCGCTTCGGCGGTTGATTTGTATGTTTTGCAAATGGAAAACGCAGCTATCATACGCACCAATGCAAGGCAGCTAATGGAGCAGGTGGGGTTTTCGGTATTAATGGGTTTTGCCGATGAAAGCTATAAAATGGTAATTGAAGAGGCAATGGATGAATTCAGGGAGCTATTCAAAAACTGGGTTTCCACTTTTAAAAAAGATGATATCGAAGATGAATGGGGACTATTTACTTAATAAGCCAGGGGATTACCTATTCATTCCATTCCTGTTTTTCCTTAATCAGTAAACCAGCATTTATTCAATATTTCCATTTTATTTTTAAATCTCTTCTAATTTTTCAAAATCAGGGTTAATTTTGGAGATTATGCTCCGATTCTCGTAAAACCCTTTACTATACTGTATTTTTATATTCAAAAAGTAGTTGCCGATAGTAGAATTGTGCTATTTTTTATTTTATTTGCAAAACTTTTGAAAGTAATTTCAGCAGCATTTGCCTGGCAAATAAAGTCGGGATATTTAGTTTATATGCAATATCTTTAAGGCTCATTGAAGATTGAAATTTAGAATACAACGCAAAGGTTATATAATTATGGAAAACAAAGGTTTATACGCTCCGGAATTTGAACATGATTCTTGTGGTATCGGTTTCGTCGCTAACATAAAAAGCACCAAAAGCCACCGGATTATTTCTGACGCTTTAACCATCCTCGAAAATATGGAACACAGAGGAGCAAGCGGCTGCGAAATCAATACCGGCGATGGCGCAGGCATTCTCATTCAGACACCTCATGAATTTTTCTTTGACGAATGTTTAAAATTAGATATTCACCTGCCGTCTTACGGTAAATACGGCGTAGGCGTTTTATTTTTACCAAAAGAAATCCGCTTAAGAGAAGAATGCCGCGATATATTTACCCGTTGTGCGGAGACCCTGGGAATGGAAATAATGGGATACCGCAGAGTGCCTGTAAATACTGAAGATCTTGGCTCGTCCGCTCTATCGGTAGAGCCAGAAATGGAACAGGTATTTATTGCCTGCCCGGATCACATTACCAATCCCGAAGAGTTTGAAAGGAAATTATTCGTTTTGAGAAATTATGCTACTCAAACAATCAATAATACGGTTAAAAAGGACAGCATTGGTTTTTATGTGGCTTCGCTTTCTTATAAAACTATTATTTATAAAGGGCAGCTTACGAGTTTACAGGTTCGGGGATACTTTCCCGACTTAAGTAACAAAAAGGTAGTTTCGGCCTTTGGCCTTATCCATTCCAGGTTTGCTACCAATACTTTTCCTTCGTGGAAACTGGCGCAGCCTTTTCGTTATATAGCTCATAATGGGGAAATCAATACGTTGCAGGGAAACCTTAACTGGCTTCGCACCAGCGAAAAGAGCTTTGTCTCCCAATACTTTACCAAAGAAGAAATGGAAATGATTTTACCCGTGGTTGACAAGGGGCAATCAGATTCCGCTTGTTTGGATAACATGATTGAACTGCTTCATTTATGCGGACGTTCACTCCCACATGTAATGATGATGCTGATACCGGAAGCATGGGATGAAAATGAGCAAATGGATCCTGTAAAAAAAGCATTTTATGAATTTCATGCATCTTTCATGGAACCATGGGACGGCCCCGCTTCTATTTCTTTCACCGATGGCAAAATTATTGGTGCTACTCTCGATAGAAATGGCCTTCGCCCTTCAAGGTATTGTGTTACTACAGATGACAGGGTGATTATGGCTTCTGAAACGGGCGTCCTTCCGGTAGATCCTAAAATGATTAAAGAAAAAGGAAGATTACAGCCGGGTAAAATGTTCGTGGTAGATATGGAGGAAGGAAGAATAATAAGCGACGAAGAAATAAAACAAAAAATATGCGGAGCTAAGCCTTATGATGAATGGCTGAACAAATACAAAATACGACTGGAAGAATTACCGGCTCCAAGGGTGATGTTTACCCACCTTGAGCACGACCAGATATTCAAATACCAAAAGGCATTTGGATATTCTACCGAAGATCTTCAGCTTTTGATAACACCGATGGCGCTTACCGGTAAAGAACCTGTTGGCTCCATGGGCACTGACGTACCGCTGGCAGTTTTAAGCGATGAGCCACAACATCTGAGCAGTTATTTTAAGCAACTTTTTGCGCAGGTAACCAATCCTCCAATAGACCCAATCCGGGAGAGGCTGGTGATGTCCCTGGCGACATTTGCAGGCAACAATGGGAATTTATTGGAAGATAATCCTTTGTCATGCCACACACTTGCCCTAAGACATCCGGTACTTTCCAATACCGAATTGGAAAAGATCAGGAGTATTGACACAGGCATTTACCAGGCGCATACTTTACAAACTTATTTCATGGCCGATGGCAAACCCGGCTCCATGCAAAGAGGAATTGAACGCCTTTGCCGTTACGCAGCCGAAGCGGTTCAAGATGGCTTTGAAGTATTGATTTTATCTGACAGGGCCATTGACTCAGAACATGCAGCTATTCCGTCTTTGCTGGCCACTTCTGCGGTACACCATCATTTAATTAAAAAAGGGCTTCGCAACCAGGTGGGCTTAATTGTAGAAGCGGGCGATGTTTGGGAAACACATCATTTTGCCTGCCTTATTGGTTTTGGCGCCACCGCCATCAATCCTTATCTCGCGCTTTCAACTATTCGCGATCTGAGAATACAGGGAAAATTAGGAACCGAATTGGATTCAAATGCCCTAAAGAAAAATTACAAATATGCAATAAACAGTGGTTTACTGAAAGTCTTTTCAAAAATGGGGATTTCTACATTCCAGTCATACCAGGGCGCGCAGATATTTGAAATAGTAGGCATTAATAAGTCAGTGATTGATAAATATTTTGTTGGCGCTACTTCGAGGATAGAAGGGATGGGCCTAGATGAAATTGCGAAGGAAACTTTAGTAAAACATTCATTTGCTTTCAGCAAAAAAGATATTCCGGTTGATCGTCTATCTGTTGGCGGGCTTTATAAATGGAGAAGAAAAGGAGAATTTCATTTATTCAATCCTACTACCATTCATCTGTTGCAGTATTCCACCAGGATGAATGATTATAAAATATTTAAAAAATATTCAAAGGCAGTTAATGATCAGAGTGAGAAAGCAGTTACTTTGAGAAGTCTGTTTGCTTTCAGGAAGAATCGTCCATCCATTTCAATAGACGAAGTGGAACCTGCTGAAAATATTTATAAAAGATTTGCTACAGGCGCCATGTCGTTCGGATCCATATCATGGGAAGCACATACCACGCTTGCGATTGCAATGAACCGCCTTGGAGGAAAAAGCAATACTGGCGAAGGAGGGGAAGATGAAATACGTTATGAAAAATTACCGAATGGTGATTCTATGCGCAGCGCTATCAAGCAGGTGGCTTCCGCAAGGTTTGGTGTTACCAGTTGGTATTTGAGCGAAGCAGACGAATTGCAAATCAAGATGGCGCAGGGAGCAAAACCGGGTGAAGGAGGACAGTTGCCCGGCTTTAAAGTAGATGACTGGATAGGCAGGGTTCGCCACGCTACACCAGGCGTTGGATTGATATCTCCTCCACCTCATCACGATATCTATTCTATTGAAGATTTGGCACAATTGATTTTTGATTTGAAAAATGCCAACAGGCATGCAAGAATTAATGTAAAATTAGTTTCTAAAGCGGGTGTAGGCACCATTGCCGCAGGTGTTACCAAGGCAAAAGCAGACGTGGTTTTAATATCCGGGCATGACGGCGGAACGGGCGCATCGCCAATGAGTTCAATTAAGCACGCTGGTTTGCCATGGGAATTGGGTTTGGCAGAAACACACCAGACTTTAGTAAAAAATAAATT
>Ga0207657_10002527_pt1 | contig 19795 bp, 18 predicted proteins | sample KBSC33metaG_FD_184316 | JGI IMG/M metagenome (GOLD analysis project Ga0207657, IMG submission 184316) | Corn rhizosphere microbial communities from Kellogg Biological Station, Michigan, USA - KBS C3-3 metaG (SPAdes) (version 2) | ecosystem: Host-associated > Plants > Roots > Rhizosphere > Soil ... | reverse complement strand
TGGGCCGCCGCGATCAGGCAGCCCCCAAAGCGCGATTCACTCCGCCGGCACGGTAGCCGCGCGGGCATTCGGCTCCTGCATGTTGCCGCGCGGCTGGCGCAGCTTCATCAGGAAGTCCCAGCACATCAGGACTGCACCGAAGGAAAACACGACGTCGCCTGGCAGGCGCATCCACTGCCAGAACAGGGTCTGGTCGTAGAAGGCCTGGCTTCGCGCCCACGCGAACCCATGCTCGTAGACGGCGTTGAGCTGTGGCCAGCCGATCGGGAAGAAGTGGAGGAAAATCCACATCAGGAGCCCGATGTTGTAGCACCAGAAGGCAATTCTCCCGAGCCGCTCGTTGAAGACCGCGTTGGGCCCGGCACGGTAGCGCAGGCAGAAGTAAATGAGGCCCAGCGCAAGCAGGCCGAAGGCTCCGAACAGCGATGTATGCGCGTGGTTCAACGTCAGGAAGGTGCCGTGCTCGTAGTAATTGACCAGCGGTGCGTTGAGCGTTCCGCCACCGAAGACTCCGGCGCCGACGAAATTCCAGAACGCCGAGCCGAGGACATAGAGATAGGCAAGGCCGTAATCGAACGCCGCCTGTCCCTTGATCAGCCGGTGCTGCGAGATCGCCTCGAGGATCAGGAGTACGAGTGGAAGGACCTCGATGAACGAGAACATCGAACCCAGGGGCACCCACATGCTCGGCCCGCCGCCCCAATAGAGGTGATGGCCCGTGCCGAGAACGCCGCCGAGGAAAATGAGGATGAGCTCCAGGTAGACCGACCGCTCGGCGAGCTTTCGCGAAACGAGGCCGAGCGACATCAACAGATAGGCGCTCATCGCCACCGCGAAGAACTCGAAGGACTGCTCGACCCACAGGTGCACGACCCACCACCGCCAGAAGTCGGTGATGGTGAAGCTCTTCTCGATCCCCGTGAGCGGGATCATTCCGAAGATGTAGAGTACGGCGACGTTGATCGTCGCCGCCCAGATCAAATGCTCGAGCCGGATTCGACCGCTCCAGAATTGCTTCGTGGCCTCGACCAGCGTGTCCTTGGTCGGCCACAGCGCACGGAACATGAGAATGCTCCAACTCAGCAGCGCGGCGAAGAAGCAGATCTGCCAGAAGCGGCCGAGCTGAATGTACGACAACCCCTGGTTGCCGAACCAGAACCAGCCTTTGTCGATCACGCCCTGGATGCCGAGATAATTGCCGACCAGCGCGGCGGCGACGACGAACAGAGATACCCAGAACAGGATGTCGACGAGCAGCCCCTGCCCCTTCGCCTCACGCCCTCCGGCAATCGCCGGCGCCAGGAACAGGCCGCTCGCGATCCACCCGAGCCCAATCCAGATGATCGGCGCCTGCAGGTGGAAGCTGCGAAGGAAGTTGAATGGCAATATGTAGTTGAGCTGGATGCCGTAGAAATATTCCCGCTCGTAATAGGAGTGCGCCATGATCGCACCCGCCCCTTGCGAGGCGAGGAACACCAAGGCGACCACGATGAAATATTTGGCGGTCTTGATCTGGCTCGGCGTCAGCGCCCGATAGACCGCGAGGCCGCGCTCGCGCGCCGCGTCGTCGGGATGGTCGAGATAGGCTCGGTAGAGCCACAGCACGAACCCGAACGCGAAGAAGGTGAAGCAGAAGCTAATCCAGGTCCATTGGAAGGTGTTGGTCGTGGGCGTGTTTCCGACCGAAGGCTCGAACGGCCAGTTCTCCGTCCATGACGTGTTCGGATGATCCGGCCGCCGCGCGACCGTTGTGATTGCGGAATAGATGATGAAGTCGGCGGTCTGCATCCGAAGGGCCGGATCCAGGCTCTTTGCGGGCACCCAGCCGGCCGACAGGTTGACCGTGTTCAGCTTGGTCGTGAGCTCACCCTGCAGGGCGCGGACGGCTGTCGCGACGGAATCCGGCAAGACCACCGTCTTCTGCGTCAAGTCGATCCCTTGCAGCTGTTTCTGCATCGTCGCGGTGATCGCGGCATCGGTCAGCGCCTCGGCGGCCGAAGCTGGTGCTGGGGTGGTGGGTTGCGGCGGCGGCCCTGCCGGTCCCGTCAGCGCCAGCGACTGGTTCGCGGGCGCCTTGGTGTTCGGCGGCGTCGTCCCGGAGTTGGCAAGGCTCTGCTTGGTGAGCGCGCCCAGCCGAACCAGCGTCGAGGCGGTATAATCCTCCCCGAAATACGACCCCATGCCGTAGATGCTGCCGTAGTCCATCAGGTCGGCTTTCTGGAAGCCGCCCTTGCCGGCGACGATGTCGGCATTCGTCATGATGACCCTGCCGCTCGTGTCGGTGAAAACCTGCGGCTGCGGCGGCGCCTTCTCGTAAGTGAGGATCGTCGCCCAGCCCAGAAGCGCGAAGCAGCCGATCGCTGTGACCAGCAACACCCACTTCAGGATGTCACTGACCGAATCGACCGATGGTTCGGTCAGACTCGTCTGCTTCGCGTGCTTGGCCATTTTTCGCCCCCGAAATGAATGCCGCTGGGGACGCAACTACCTTAATGCCGGTTAGGTTTCACGCGGCAATTTTCATGCCCTCGTCGTGATAGGGCGACGGCGCGATCTTCGCTCTTTCCACAGGCTGTCCGCCAAGCTCGCTCGCAAAGCCGTGGTTCACGTCGCGGTGGTGCGCTTCGTCGGCGCGAACCACCAGCACCACGTCACGCAACGTCGCGCTTTCCGGCAGACCCCAGTAGCGCTTCGCGATTTCCGGCGCAGGCACGTTCTTGCTGCGGCCTTCGTCGATCTCCTTGAGATAGTGCGTGTAGCTCAGCACCGCTTCTTCCTCGAAATAGCCGACCACCCGGTGCGCGGTCTTCGACGAGATCAGGTAGAGCGCGAAGAAGCCGAGGTAGAAGACCCATTGAACGGCGAGGATGACTAGCCGCTCGAACACAGTCGGCCTTGCGACCTCGATGAAGGTCATCAGGTGCATCCGCTCGTTCTCGGCTTCGTCCATCAAAGTGCGGATCCATCCTCTGTCGTCGCACATGCGGCGAAGGCATTTGAGATGATTGATCGTCGCACCGACCATTCCCGGGACAGCGGCGACCGTCTCGAGGACGATTGCGCGATGACCGTAGCGCTTCGCGAAGAATGTATCGGCGCAGAAGCGAAGCGCCTTGGTGAATCCGAAAGCGAAGCGGTCGGAGAAGCCTTTTGGCGCATGGTGAACGCTGATGTCGACAATTGGCGGGGTCATGAGTCTTTCCTGGTTTCGATCGGCACCCGCGACGGGTGCGATGGCGATTTAGTGGGGCGCGACCCGAAACCGATTCCGTAATGTCCCCTAGTTCAGCCCAATAAGCCCGGCGAGCTGCTGGCGAGGTTCCAAATTGCGGCGCCTTCGCCTAGATGCCCGCCCATTCCTTCATTCCCGGAGTATCCATGGGCTTCCGCTGCGGCATCGTCGGCCTGCCGAACGTCGGCAAATCAACGCTCTTCAATGCCTTGACCGAAACCGCCGCGGCGCAGGCCGCGAACTATCCCTTCTGCACGATCGAGCCGAACGTCGGCCGCGTCGCGGTCCCCGATTCTCGGCTCGACAAGATCAAGGCAATCGCCAAGTCGGCACAGGAGATCGAGACCCAGATCGAGTTCGTCGACATCGCCGGGCTGGTTCGCGGCGCGTCGAAAGGCGAAGGCCTGGGAAACCAGTTCCTCGCCAACATCCGTGAGGTCGATGCAATCGTACACGTGCTGCGCTGCTTCGAAGGTGGGGACGTCACCCATGTCGAGGGTCGCGTGGATCCGATCGCCGACGCCGACGTCGTCGAAACCGAGCTGATGCTCGCCGACCTGGAATCGCTCGAGCGCCGCGTACCCACCTTGCTCAAGAAAGCGCAGCAGGGCGACAAGGAAGCGAAGATCGAAGCGTCCGTTCTCGGCCAGTCCCTCGACCTGCTGCGCGCCTCGAAGCCGGCGCGCCTGACCCAACCCAGGGATGCGGAAGAAGCGAAGGCCCTGAGCCGCGCTCAGCTTCTGACCGCCAAGCCGGTACTCTACGTCTGCAACGTCGACGAAGGCGATGCCGCGACGGGCAACGCGCTTTCAGGGCGGGTCGCTGAGAAAGCCAGCGCCGAAGGCGCGGTCGCCGTCGTCATCTCCGCCGCCATCGAGGCCGAGATCGCCACCCTTCCGGAAGAAGAGCGGGACGCCTTCCTGTCCGACCTCGGCCTTCACGAGACCGGCCTCAACCGGATGATCCACGCGGCCTACCAGCTGCTCGGGCTGATCACCTTCTACACCGCCGGTCCGAAGGAAGCCCGCGCCTGGACCGTCCACAAGGGCGCCAAGGCCCCGGAGGCCGCGGGCGAGATCCACAGCGACTTCGAACGCGGATTCATCCGCGCCGAGACGATCGGCTACGACGACTTCATCGCCTGCGGCGGCGAGGCCGGCGCGCGCGACTCCGGAAAGCTGCGATCCGAAGGCAAGGACTATGTCGTCCAGGACGGAGACGTGATGCTGTTCCGCTTCAACGTGTAACGAGCGAAGCCGGACGAATCCCTGAACCTGATTCAGGGTTCATTCTACATCACAGGCCGGACGTCCCCCTCGCCTCCCGGCACAGCATCCAGCTCAGGAACGCCGGAACCACGATCCCGACATAGCTGCACCACATCGGGACGCTGTGGTTGCCCACGATGATCTGAAAGCCGGTGAACAATCGAATGACGTGAACGATTGCCATCAGCGCGAAGATCACGGCTGCAATCCAGGTGAATGGTCTTGAGCGGCCCATCGGAAATCCTCCCCCAAAGAGGCAGGGACGATACTATGACGCCAAGCGCTCCGCCAGCGGCAGCGCGAGCAGCACCCACAAAAGCCCGAACGCCCAGCCGCCGATGACGTCGGTCGGCCAGTGCACGCCGAGCATGACGCGGCTGAGGCCGATACAGAAGGACAGGACCAGCGCCGCCGCAACCGCCGGCCCCTTCCACCGCGTGCCCGAGGCAAGGACGAGCGCCAGAGTCAGGTAGACGATCATCGAGCTCGACGCATGGCCGCTCGGGAATGACGGCGTGCTGACGGGCACCAAATGAACCTCATCCTCCGGTCGCAACCGCGCGATCCCGTATTTCTGCGCTTCGACGAGGCCCCTGCCGAGGAGCGTCACCGCGATGACGACGAGCCCGTACCGGCCCCGCCCCTTCGCCCACAGGAACAAGGCGAAGGCCACCCCAAGCGCGATCAGGAAAACCGCCTCGCCGAGGAGCGTGAAGCCGCGCGCGATCGGTGCCAGCAACGGGTGGCCGCCGGCATACAGTGCATGGAGAATGGCATCGTCGGCTGGTCCCGTCCCGGCAGTCAGCATCGCCAACCACAGCAGCGCAAGCAGCGCCGCGGCGACAGTCACCCGTAACGATGGCGCATTGGCGCGCGACTTGTCCGGCATAAGTGCGGTCAACGCGGCAACCGCAGAACCGGCCCTTCGCTTCTAGAAGCGGGCGCCGAGCCTCAGGCCGATGGTTCGCGGCCGGCCCGGAAGCACGTACGTCCGGGTGCAGATGCTGCAGGCCACGAACCGGGCCAGCTCGTTGCGTTCGTCGAAGATATTGGTGACGAACAGCTCCGCGCTGTACTTGTCCCAATCGTAACCCGCGAACAGGTCGACGAGCGTGGAAGAGCGCAGCCGGCCCAGATAGGAGTTCGGGTTCACGCCGCCGCCGATATCCTGCCGGATGTCCGCCGCAGCGGACCCCTGATAGGCGATGCTGCTCTGGACATGCGCTTTCCCGAGCCCGACGTCCCAGCTGTAGCGAGCAGTGGCCGTTGCCTTGAACTTGGGCGTGATCGGCAGACGAGTCCCGGACGGAGTCACAATATAGTCGCCCGCGGCCGAACAATCCGCGGACGGATCGACCGACGAGTGACATATGGCGCCGCTGGTCTTGGCGTCGGTGTAGGCCGCCGCCGCATTCAGGCTGAGGCCGCCGGCGATGTACGACAAGTCCGTTTCCACGCCGTCGATCTTCGCGTTGCGCCCGTTCTGGATGACGGTCAGGCTGTTTTCGCCGAGGAAGCTGAACTGGAACTTCTTCCAGATCTGATGATAGATCGCGCCGTTCCAGGTGAACGGACCGAAGCTCGTTTTCCAGCCGATTTCGTAATTGGTGAGGAAGTCCGCGGCATAGGCCGGAGCGCTCGGTTGCCGGTTAATTCCACCCGGACGGAAGCCGCGCGACCAAGTCGCGTAGAACATCAGATTCTGCTGCGGCTTCCAGCGCGCGCTCAGGCGGTGCGTGAAGCCGTCGCCCTTGCTCCTCCGCGGGACCGCAACGCCATCGACGACATTGCCGACGTTCGTGCATGGCGTGCCCGCGACGCCGCCGCCCGCCAAAGGCGATCCTTCGTCGTCCAGCAATTGCAGGCCGTTGACGGTCAGGCAGCGACGAACGCCCGAGCTGCCGCCGGCGGCGTTGGGCGGCGGCGGGAATCCGCTCGTCTCCGTGAATGCCGGATTCTTGCCGAAACCTGCGAACCCGAACAGGCTGTTGTCATATTTGAACAATCGCCCGCCGGCGATCAGGGTCAGCTGCGGGGTGACATCGAACTCGCCTTCGCCGAACAGCGCCCAGTCCTTGTCCTTGCGGTCCTGCAGAGTCAGCCACAAGGTTCCCGGCCAGCCGTTCACCGACAGATCTGGCGCGAGATTGTCGATGAGATAATTCTGATAGATGTGGTTCTGCTGGACCTGGTAGAAACCGCCGATCAGTGCCCGGGCGCGCCAGTCCTGGGGCGTCGCGATCCGCACTTCCTGGCTCATTTTCTTGAAATGCTCGGACCCGACGATGTACTGGCGCGGATCGATCGTGTTGCCGGCGGCGTCCTGATAATAGAAGTAGTTCGCTAGACCCCCATGGCTCTCGTAATATTGGTCGTAAGCGTCTGAATAATCCGTGTAATCCGCCACAGAATAGGTCGGCCGGTCCATATAGGCGCCGGCATAGGTCAGGTCGAAATCCCAGATTTTACCCTCGACCGTAAGCGCGGCTTGGGTGAACTTGTCCCTCGCGAATTCATTGCGGAATCTTTGCACCTTCAGGTCGCCGAGAGTCGGATCGAACCCGTAGAAGCCGTCGAGCTTCGAATATTGGTGCATGATCGTCGGGGTGACGGTCCAGTTATCGTCGAGATCGATCTTGAGCGCAGCACGGCCACCGTAGGTGGTTTTCTCGTTGATGTTCTTGCGCAGGAACGCCGTGTTGTTGACGCTGATTCCGTTGTGGATGCAGCCGTTGATGTCGCCGGAGACCGGATCGAATGTCGGATCGCCGCAATAGGTTCGCGACCCAGGAACATTGTCGATGAAGCCTGCGTCGCGCTGGTAGAAAGCCGACCCGCGGAAAGCGATCGAGCGTGCGATCGGGATGTTGACCATCCCCTGGAGGAGCCCGCCGATGTCGCCGTGATCGACGCTGTTCAGCTCGCCGTCGACGCGGCCGTAGGTCTTGCTCAGGTCCGGCTTGTTGGTGATGATCCTGATCGTTCCGGCTTCACTCGATGCGCCGTAAAGCGTGCCCTGCGGTCCGGCGAGGCTTTCGATCCGCGCGATATCGTAGATATGGACGTCGAGCGCTCCGCCGATCGTCGTCACCGGCTGCTCGTCGAGATAGACACCAACCGATGGCAGCGATCCCGAGTGGTTGCCGTCGCCGCCCGTCGCCACGCCGCGCATGTAGATGACCGATCCACCGGACTGCGACGTGTTGAAGCTGACCGACGGGAGCTGTTTCGTATAATCCTCGAAATTAGTGATGTTCAGCTGGTCGAGGCGGCGGGTCCCGAGCGCGATCACGCTCTGCGGGACGTTCTGGAGGCGCTCCTCGCGCTTGGTCGCAGTTACGATGATCTCGTTCGGATCGTGGACCTGGCCCTGTTGCGCCACCTGAACCTTCGGCGGCTGCGACGTCACGTCTGTCGCATTAGTTCCTGGCGCCGGCGTCTGGGTCGTCGGAGTCCCCGGGGTTGCGTCGACTGGCGCAGGGTTCTGCGCGAAAGCCGGCGAAGCCAGGGTCGTTGATGCAAGAAGTCCGAACGCAATTGCGCGAAATTGGCGGTCAATCATCGAATGCAGCCCCCATCCGAGTATGTCGGAATAGCGACAGACCTGCGGGCGAATGTCAACGGCAGTCGAGAATTGATCGGACGATTGTTACGCTACCGTTGCCCGGCGGACGCGGGTGCGGCTGGATAGGAGCGGACGAGACCGCCCAGCGCGCTCTTCAGCGGCGCCAGGCGCGCCTCGTACGCGCGCCATTCCTCGGTCGAGTCGCGATAGATGGGACGACGCACCTGTTCCGAGCTCGCGGTCCGGACCGCCCGCTCGGTCTTGTGGAACTCCAGGCACGCCGGTTCGAAGTCGAGCCCGCAATAGGCCAGGAGCGCGCGAACTTCGGCTTCCGTGTCGTCAACCATGCGCTCGTAGAAGACTCGATGCACGCGCCCTGGAAGCACCGAGTCCACGTGCGCCATCAGCCGCGCATAATCGGAATAATATCGCCCGACGTCCTGAAGATCGTAGGTGAAGTCCTGGCCGCGCGCGAATTGCTGTCGGAAATTTGAAAAACAGCAGGCCATCGGATGGCGGCGGGCATCGATGATCTTCGCATTCGGAAGCACCAGCTGAATGTAGGGCACGTACATCCAGTTGTTGGGCAGCTTGTCGATGAAAAAGGGCCGCGCCGTGCGCCTCTGGACGGACGCGCGCTTCAGATACTCTTCGCCCCGCTCGCGCCGCTCGCTCTCCGACAGCTTCAGCGCAGAGGCCGGGTACCGCCCGTCCTGGCGAGCGACCGCCGGCAGGTCGGGAAGCTCCGACGTACCCTCCACCTGACTGTGGGACGAAAGAATCTGCTCGATCAGGGTCGATCCCGCCCGCGGCATTCCGACGATGAAGATCGGATCGGAGGACCCGCACCCGCCCGGCCGAACGAAGGCCTCGGCGGTGAACGCCGCTATACTCTCGTCAACCAGCCGCTTTATCTCTTCGCCGCGGTAAGGGTGCAGCTTCAGCCGTAGCGCATTGCCCATTGCGTAGTGGCCGAACGCTTCGTCGGGCTGTGCGGAATCGTGCATCGCCTTGCCGAGCGCGAATTCGAGGTGGAGGCGGTCGACATCGCTCAGCGCCGCGGATTCCAGCGCCCCTTTCATCGCGCGAATGTCGGCATCGTCGAACTTGACCGTCTTCAAATTGGCAAGGCTCCACCAGGCTTCGCCGAGTGTCGGCGCGAATGCGATCGCCTTGCGATAGGCGGCGACCCCCTCCGCCTGCCGTCCCACCGTCTTCAGCATGTGACCGTAGCTCATCCAGACCTTCGGCTGGTTCGGCGCGCGTTGGAGGACACCTTCGTAAAGCCGCATCGCCTCCTCGAATTCACCGAGGCGGCCGAGGGTCGCCGCCTTGAGGTTCCAGTGGCTGATCGCCTCGGGCTCTTCGGCGAACACGCTGTCCAGAAGCGCGATCGCTTCGGCTGGCCGGCCCATCCGGCCGAGGACGAGGGCGAGGTTCGCTCTCGCGCTCGTCCAGCCGGGCGCAAGCTCGACCGCGCGCCGAAGCAGATTCTCCGCGTCGCGCCAGCGTCCGATGCGCGCCGCAAGCTCGGCCAACATCCGGATTGCCTTGGCGTCGAACGGATCCTCGCTGAGGTGCGGCTTCAGGATCCGTTCGGCCACGTCCAGCCGGTTCTCGTTGAGAGCCATCGCCGCCTCGATGAGGCGCGGATGGATATGCGCAGGTGCCGGAGCCTTGGTCGCCACGAACGGCTGTGTAGCCTACTTGTCCGGGTCCGGGTAAGCAAATGGATCGCTCGGCGCCGGCTGCGTCGGGAGCGGCGGTCGCGGCAGCTCCTTGTCGCTGTTCGCCGCGGCGAGGAGCACGCCCGCCATCACCACCGCTGCCTGGCGCAGATCGTCGCCGCGCATGTGATCGAGCGTATCGATGCTCGAATGGTGCACCCGGCTTTCGTAGTCGAGCGGGTCCTGGATGAACTGGAAGCCCTGGATTCCGACCGCCTGCATGAACACGTGATCGGTCCCTCCGGTCTTGCCGGCCACGACTCGATCGGCGTCCATCGACGCGAACGGCGACAGCCATTGCTTGAGCAGCGGCACCGCCTCGGAATTGCCTTCCGCATAGATTCCGCGGATCTTCCCGGAACCGTTGTCCAGGTTGAAATAGCCCTTGAGGTCGGAATAGCCGGGCTTCTTCACCAGCGGGAAGCGATTGCCCCAGGTCATGTAGGCGGTGAAGCCGTCCATGTCGGGCGGACTCGGCCGGTCGACGATATGCTGCTCGAGATAGGCGCGGCTGCCGAGCAGGCCCTGTTCCTCGCCTTCCCAAAGCACGAAGCGGATGGTCCGCTTCGGCCGCACGCCGAGCTGGCTGAGGATTCGCGCGGCCTCGAGGACCACCACGCTGCCGGCGCCGTTGTCCGATGCACCGTCGCCCGCGATCCAGCTGTCGAAATGGCCGCCGGCCATGACGTAGCCCGCCTTCGGGTCGGTTCCACGGATGTCGGCGACGATATTGTTGGCGTTCATTGTGCTGTCGTCGAACTGGGCGTCGCTCGACAGCTCGATGATCGGCGCCGGGCCAGTCTTGGCGAGGCGTGCGAGGCGGCGGTAATCCTCGGCCGCGAGTTCGAATCCGGGAAGCGACGGTGATCGGCCGGCCATGTAGGTGTAGCCTTCGCCGCTGACGAGCTTGCCGTCGCGGTAGCTCTTGCGGACCCAGGCGAGCGCACCTTCGCTCTTCAGGAACGTATCGAGGTCCTGCGCGAACTGAATCCGCTTCAGCCGTCGGTCCAGGGCCTCGGGATCGTAGTGCGGAATGTCAAATTTATCCTCGCCGGCAATATCCTTGTCGCCGAGCCGCTTGAACACCGGGTCCGTCGGCTCGTCGCTCGTCCCGGGGAGCGTCACAAGCACGATCTTGCCGGCGAGCTTGCCGTGCCAATCGGCGAAATGCTCCTTCTTGCTCATCGGAGCGACGACGATCGGCGCCCGGATCGCGCCGTTCGTGCCCGGCGTCCAGGCGACCGGGATATGGACCATGTCGATTGGCCGCGGCGAGATCATCCGCGCGCTGCTCGATGTGAAGTTCCACCCCCGACCGAACGCGAACGGCTCGCGGTGGACGTTCGAAAGACCATAGGACCGGAATTTCCCAAGCGCCCAATCCTCGGCCTTGCGCAAATTGTGCGAATTCGTGAGCCGCGGGCCGATCCCGTCCATCAATTCGGACGCGGTCAGCATCAGCTGGCTGTGGTTCATGCCCTCATCGACGACGCGGCTGGTTTCGGATTGCGCTCCGGCCGGAGTTGCAGCGATCAACATCCCGGCGGCACCGCCGAGCAAGACATTCTTCAACGTCATTGATTCCCTCCCCTGGTCGCCGACACGCTGCCCCAGCTTGCGCGTGCGCGCAAACCGTCTTTCGACGAGGGGTGGACTTGGCCGCCGAGTTACGGGAGGGAAACGGCCGATGATCTATTTCGAGGACCTGCAAGTCGGCGCCGAAACCTGTTTCGGCTCCTACGACGTCACCCGCGAGGAAGTGCTCGACTTCGCCCGCAAGTACGATCCACAGCCTTTTCACCTGTCCGACGAGGAAGCCGCCAAGACTCACTTCGGCCGGCTGGCCGCGAGCGGCTGGCACACCTGCGCGATGACGATGGCGGTGATCGCCCGCTCCGTCGTTGACGACCAACAGGCGGGGCTTGGCTCCCCGGGCGTGGATGAGCTTCGCTGGCTGAAGCCCGTCTATCCCGGCGACACGCTGCACGTGCGCGGAAGGATCCTCGACAAGACTCCGTCGCGGAGCAAGCCCGAGATCGGTTCCTTCCGAACGGAGACGACGGTCACCAACCAGGACGACGTGCCGGTCATGCGATTCACGTCGATCGTCCTCATCCGCCGGCGGCCGGCGGATTAACGCGGCTTACTGCGGCCGTCGGTCGTCGGACTTGCGCGGCCGATCGTTGCTCCGGTCATTGTCGCGGCGGGTGTCGGTCCGATTGGCGCGATCGAAACCGCTCCAGTTCTGCTGAACTACGGTACGCGTAGTTGCGCGGTCGCGGTCGCGGTCGTGGTCCCGGTCACTGCGCTGCCAGCGCTCGCGACGGTCGCTCCAGTAGCGCCTCTGGCGATCGCTCCAGACATGCGGCTGGCGGTACTGGTCGTAAACGTAATAGCCAGTGCCGGGGTAATAATAGTCGTCGTACCAGCCGTAATAGGGGTAGCCCAGGTTGTTCGTGTACCCGCCGTACGGACCATACGGATAGGCGCCGTAGCCATATCCGCCGTAATAGCCGTCATAACCCGAGCCATATCCCAGCCCGACCGACATGCCGCCATAAGGGCCGTAGTCGCCATAACCGTAGGCGCAGCCGCCGAGAGCCACTGTGCCCGCGAGCAGAATCGCAAGACGTGCGCGCATAAATCCCTCCACAACGCGAGGATCGATAGACTCAATGCGTGGGGGAGAATGCGCGTTCCCTCATGTCGCCCGGATGAATGGATTTCATCCGGGCGACACGAAAAAGCTAATCGCGGTTAGGGTTTAGCCCTTAACCCCGGCCTTGCGGCTGGCGCTCTTGCGCTTCGCCTTGTTCACCGGCTCCAGCGGTCCGGTGACGACCACCTTGCGCTTCGCCTCTGCCCACACGTTCTTGTAGGCGAAGAAGGCGAGGATGGTGCCGAGCAGCAAGAACACGACGACCGCGATTCCGGAAGAGTGGCGGCGCTCGAGGCTCGGCTCCGCGGTCCACACCAGGAAGGCGGCGACATCGGTGGCCATCTGGTCGACCGTCGGCTTGGTGCCATCGTCATAGGTCACCTGGCCCTCCGTCGTCAGCGGCGGCGGCATCGCGATGTTCAGGTTCGCGAAGTACGGGTTGTAGTGGAGGTTCGCCGGGGTCTTTGACGCCGGGAACTTCCTGAGCAGCTCCGCCGGCTGGTTCTGGTAGCCGGTGAGGATCGAGTGGACGTAGGCCGCGCCGCCCTCGCGCGCCTTGACAATCAGCGACAGGTCCGGCGGCAACGCATTGTTGTTCGCCGCACGCGCCGCGACCTCGTTCGCGAACGGCGGCGGGAAGTGGTCGGACGGAAGCGGCTTGCGTGTGCTCGCCTCGCCGGTGTCCGGGTTGATCGACGGGACCTCGGTCTTCCAGTAATTGCCCGAGCCCGCGTAATTTTTGATCTGCGCTTCATTGTAGCCGAGCTGCGAAAGATCGCGGAACGCGACATGCTCAAGGCTATGACAGGCCGAGCAGACCTCGGTGTAGACCTTGAGGCCGCGCTGCAGCTGCTTCTTGTCGAAATGACCGAACGGGCCGTCGCTGGCCAGGTGAAGCGGCTTGGGCGGGAGATGGAATTCCGCCTCGGCCGTCGGCGCCGGCGGGCTCGACACATATTCGGACACGCCAACGAACAGCGAAATCAGAAGAACCAGGGCGAAGGCCGCTCCGACGAAGAAACCGATGACACGGACCATGATTTTTGGCTTTCCCCTTAGCCCGCAACTTTGCTGGATTTGCCGGTCTTCACTCCGGCGGGTGCGCTTTCCTGCCCCTCGCCGTGAAGCACGGAGTCGGTGATCGACTTCGGCAGCGGCAGCGGTTGTTCATACTTGGACACAAGCGGCAGGATCACGAGGAAGTGCAGGAAGTAATAAGCGGCTGCGAACTGGCCGAGCGCGACGTTGAACGGCGTGATCGGAGCCCCGCCGATATAGCCGAGGATGAGCACGTCGACGACGAGCAGCCAGAAGAAGCGCTTGAACAGCGGCCGATAGCTGCCCGACCGGACAGGCGACTTGTCGATCCATGGAAGGAAGAACAGCAGCAGGATCGAGCTGAACATCGCAAGCACGCCCCACAGCTTCGCCGGCAGGATGACGTCCACCGTGAAGGAACGCAGGATCGCGTAGAACGGCCAGAAATACCATTCCGGAACGATGTGCGGCGGAGTCGCAAGCGGGTTCGCCGGAATGTAATTGTCCGGATGCCCCAGATAGTTCGGGGCGAAATAAACGACCAGCGCATAGGCCAGGACCACAGCGGCTGCGAACCAGCCGTCCTTCGCCGTGTAGAACGGATGGAAGGGCAAAGTATCCTTCTCGTCCTTGACGTCGACCCCGGTCGGATTGCCCGAGCCCGGGATGTGAAGCGCCCAGATGTGGAGGATGACCACACCCGCGATCACGAACGGCAGCAGGTAATGCAGGGAGAAGAAGCGGGTCAGAGCGGCCTGGTCCGGTGCGTAGCCGCCGAGCAGCCACACGCGCAGCGGCTCGCCGATGACCGGGAAGGCGCTGAAGAAGCCGGTGATGACCTGCGCTCCCCAGAAGCTCATCTGCCCCCACGGAAGCACGTAGCCCATGAACGCCGTCGCCATCATCAGCAGGTAGATGACGAGCCCGAGCATCCACACCAGCTCGCGCGGCGCCTTGTACGAACCGTAATAAAGGCCGCGGAAGATGTGGATGTAGGTGACGAGGAAAAAGAAGCTTGCGCCGTTCATGTGCGCGTAGCGGATGACCCACCCCGCGTCGACGTCGCGCATGATGTGCTCGACCGAGTTGAACGCGCCGTCGGCGGTCGCATAGTACCACATCGCCAGCACGATTCCGGTGACGATCTGGACCGTCAGGAAGATCCCGGCGAGGACCCCGAAATTCCACCAGTAATTGAGGTTGCGCGGAACGGGGTAGCCCCCGCCGATCGCGCCATAAACGACGCGCGGAAGCGGCAGGCGCTCGTCCAGCCAGCGCATGAACGGCTGCTTGGGTTCATAAGGCTTGGCCCAGGAAAAACTCATTCTCGCATCACCCCTTTGCGCCGATCACGACCGTCGTCGGCGACGTGAAGTTGTAATCGGGAACGAACAGGTTCTTCGGCGCCGGCCCCTGCCGGATTCGCGCCGCAGTGTCGTACATCGACCCATGGCACGGGCAGAAGTAGCCGCCGTAGGGTCCCTTGTTCTCGCCTTCGCCGATACCGAGCGGAACGCAGCCCAGATGCGTACAGACGCCAAGCGTGATCAGCCAGTTGCTATGGCCGGCCTTGGTGCGCTGCTGAAGGGTCTCGGGATCGCGAAGCTCCGACAGCGGCACCGCGTTGGCTTCGGCGATTTCCTTGTCGGTGAGGTTGCGGACGAACACCGGCTGCTTGCGCCAGACCGTCTTGATTCCCTGTCCCCGCTCGACCTTCGAAATGTCGACCTCGGTCGTCGACAGCGCGAGCACGTCGGCCGGAGGCGACATCTGGATGAGAAGCGGAGAAATTGCAGCGACGGCGCCCACGCCTGCAAAGCTCACCGCTGCGACATTGAGAAAATCGCGGCGGCGAACGCCATCGCCATCCGTAACCGGAACGTCAGCCATGCTTACCCTATGACTAGTGGCGGCCCGCCCCTGCGGGGCCCCCGTTAAGGCGATTGCGGGCCTGATAGCGAGCACATCCCGCACTGCCAAGGGTCCGAATTGTCACAATGCCGCCGTAACCGTTCCGGAGCCGCCTTTTCCTTCGTGTCTCCCGAGGAAGGAAGCGCGGAACATGACGGCCGCTGCATAGAGGACGACGACGATCACCAGCCAGCGCAGATATTCGAGCGGCATGGTGACGACGAGATAAGCCGCGATCAGCACACCCGGAATTCCGCCGATTGCCAGGCCAAGCACCACCTTGAGATCGATCTGGCCGAGCTGGATGTGCTTCGCGCCCGCCCCGGCGCCCATCAGCGCCGCACCGGCGGCCATGATCGGAAAGCACAGCCGCGGATCCATTCCCATCAAGCTCAGGAACACCAGCGTCGGCGCATAATTTCCGACTCCGAAATTAAGCAGGATTCCGAAACCAAAGCTCGCCGCGATCGCAAATATGGTCAGCATCGGCGGAAGGCCCGCCGCGGTCCCGCCGCCGGGAATGATATGGATGTTGTGAGCTGCCGCCGCATCAAGTCCGTAGAAAATCGCAGCGAGCAGCAGGCCGATGGCAACCGTCAGTTGCACGATCCAGACCCGCGCCCGCGCCACCAGCGGCGCGCCCATCAGCCCTCCGAGGAGGACGGCGACCGCCGATCCGAACAGCAGCACCGGGTCGACCTTCACCCCCAGCTTTGCCAGGAAAATGATCGTCTCCACCATGACCGGCGGCGTGAGGCCGACGATCATCGTCGGCGGGATCAGCCGGTCGGGGACCATGTTGCGGAATTTGAACCAGGCGGCGGTCGGCGCGAAGGAGCCGATTCCCAGCGTATCGAAAAAGGCGACGACGGAACCCAGCGCCATCGCCTCGGCATTCGGTTTCGCATGCCTGGCGATCGCCGCTCGGACCAGGATGAACGTAAAGAACAGGATCGCGAGTCCCAACGGGACCAGCAACGCAACCAGCATCATCGATTCGCCTCCGCCAGCCCCGGTGGAAGCGCGGATGCTAAATCATTGCGACTCGTTGGCAAGGCGCCGCGGACGAGGGCATGCAATCCCGGCGATCACGCGTTAGAGACGCGCCATGCTTCCGCTCGACGAACAACAACAGGCGGCCAAGGACTGGTTCGAAAGCCTGCGCGACCGAATCTGCGCCGGGTTCGAGGAGATCGAGCGCGAGGCCGGCTCGCGGGCGAAGTTCGTGCGAACGCCCTGGGACCGTCCCGACGAGACCGAATCGACCGGCGGCGCCAGCAATGGCGGCGGCGGAGTCCGCAGCCAGATGAATGGCAAGGTCTTCGAAAAGGTCGGTGTCAACGTCTCGACCGTCGGCGGCAAGTTCTCCACCGAATTCGCCAATTCCGTCTTCGGAGCCAACGAAAAGCAGCCGCGATTCTTCGCCACCGGAATCAGCCTCGTCGCGCACATGGCCAACCCGCACGCTCCCGCCGTGCACATGAACACGCGATTCCTGACGACGACGAAGCGATGGTTCGGAGGCGGTGCCGACCTCAATCCGGCGATCCCCCGCGCGGAGGACACGGACGCTTTCCACGCCCGTCTGCGCGCCGCCTGCGCCGCCCACGACCCGACCTTCTATCCGCGATTCTCGAAATGGGCGGACGACTATTTCTTCCTTCCGCATCGCGGCGTGTCGCGCGGTGTCGGCGGGATTTTTTACGATCATCTGGAGTGCCACGAGCCCGGAGAAGGGGCGACGTTCGAACAGAATTTCGCCTTTACCCGCGACGTCGGCGAGGCTTTCCTCGACATCTTCCCGAAGATCGTCCGCAAGCGGATGGAAGCGCCCTTCACTCCCGAGGACGTGGACCGCCTGCTCGAATTCCGCGGACGCTACGTCGAGTTCAATTTGCTCTACGACCGCGGCACCTTGTTCGGCCTCAAGACGGGCGGCAACATCGACGCCATCCTGATGAGCCTGCCACCGCTCGCAAAATGGAAATGACGGCATGAGCTACGAACCTGTCGCCGACGGAGAATTGGCCGCGGTCGTCACTTTCCTCGAGATGCGCAAGGCGCCCGACTTCCAGATTCCCGCGTCGAGCCTTTCGCTGCGCCGAATCCAGCATCCCGAAGTGGACGAATACCGGCGGCTGTTCCGCCGAATCGGCCGCCAGTGGCTGTGGTTCTCGCGTCTGGTGATGAGCGACGAGGACCTGGCCGCAATCATCCAGGATCCTGCCGTCGATCTCTATGTCATCATCGACGAGGTCGGCACCGATATCGGCATGATCGAGCTCGACTTCCGCGAGGCCGGCCAGTGCGAGCTCGCCTTCATCGGCCTGCTCCCGGAGCTTGCGGGGCTCGGTCACGGCCGCTGGCTGACGGCGGAGACTCTAAGGCTGGCCTGGCGCGAAGATGTTCGGCGCGTGCATGTCCACACCTGCACGCTCGATCATCCGGCCGCCTTGCCTTCCTATCGCCATGCCGGTTTCAGGGCCTACAAGCGCGCGATCGAACGCTTTCCCGATCCGCGTCTCATCGGAATCCTTCCGAAGGAGGCAGCGCCTCAGGTCCCGCTTCTCGGCACCGAAGCTCCGGCGGTCCGGCCGGTGAGCTGAAGGTAGATTCGCGCAAGCATCACCGCGAGGAACACCGTCACAGCTCCGTTCACGATGGAATCGAACAGCCCGACCAGCAGTGCCGAGAGCGACATCGGCGCGATCGCTCCGAACAGGATGACCGAGACAGCCGTCACCGCCCAGTTGACCGCCGCCAGCAGGACCAGCGCGCCGACCACGAACAACACGATGAACCCGAACAACCGCAGCCAATGGCCGCGGGTCAGGCCCCAGCTCCGGCGCAGGATCTGGACCGGCCCGGCGTCCTCCTCGCTCGCGACCGGCGACGACATCAGCATCCGGATGGCGACGAAAATGAGTAGCGCGAAGTAAAGCAGGCTCAGAAGCAGCGCGACCGGGGACTGCAGGAACGCCTGCTCGCTCGAACTGTCGAACGGAACGCCCGCGGCAAGGGCAACCAGCACGAACGGGATCATCGCGACTATGAAGCCGATGGTGAGCAGGATCGCCGCGACCAGATAAATGGGCATTCTGCGCGCGCCATGACTGATCGCCTCGCCGACCGAGACCGCCGGCGTGACTGCCAGGCGAATGATCGACAGCTGCCCGATCAGCCCGAGCAACGCGCTGATCAGGAACAGGACCGATTCGAGGACCGAGGAATCGGTCCGAATCGAGCTGGGGCTGATCACTTCGACGATCAGTCCCGGCAACACGATCAGCGCAGCCGCGACGACCGCCATCAACCGGCCATCGGCGGCGATCCGCGTCTTCGATTCCTCCCAGGCCTTCGAAATCGACAATGCCGTCATGCGCTAAAATCCCTCGGTTGGGCGGGCGTTATGCGGGCCTCGGTCCGCCCTTGCAACTTGCCGCGAAAGGCCGCGCGCGCCATCTCACGCGCGATGGAGAGGATCGACGGCATCGAGTGGCGGGTGAGCGAATCGCCCGTTCCTTACGAACAGGCGCTGGCATTCATGGAAGGGCGCGCCGCGGCGATTCGCGCCGGCGAGGCCGACGAGTGCGTCTGGCTGCTCGAACATCCGCCCTTGTTCACCGCCGGTACCAGCGCCGATCCGGCCGAGCTGATGAACCCGCTTGATCTTCCCGTCTACGAAGCCGGCCGCGGTGGGCGCTACACCTATCATGGGCCGGGCCAGCGCGTCGGCTACCTGTTGCTCGACCTCGACAAGCGCGGGCGCGACGTGCGCAAGCTCGTCCATTCTCTCGAGGGCTGGATTATCTCCGCCCTCGCCGAGCTCGGAGTCCAGGCACATCGTGCGCCCGGTCGAATCGGAATCTGGGTCGGCGATGGCCCCGCCGAGGCGAAAATCGCCGCAATTGGCATCCGCGTGAAGCGGTGGGTGACGCTCCACGGATTTTCCATCAACGTCGATCCGGATCTCGCGCATTTCGCCGGCATCGTGCCTTGCGGCATCAGCGATTTCGGCGTTACGAGCCTCGCAGCGGCAGGGAAAGAAATGCCGTTATCGCGCGTTGATGCGGCTCTGAAGGGGTCATTTCATCACTTTCTCAATGACTTGGTGGAAGCCCATCAAGTCTCTTGATGGTAATGAGCCGTTCAGACTATGCTGAGCACGATTTGGGAGGCGGGCAACCGCTCCAGATCTAAATAATTAGGGAGTTTTGAATGCGTGCTCTGATCCTGGTCGCTGGTGCGGCCCTGGCGGTTGCGGCTTGCAGCAGCAACAACGCCGCTGACAACAACATGGCCGTCGAGAACCTCGAAGCCGGTAACCTGGTTGTTGAGAATGACATGAACGCCGTTGACATGAACGCCGTCGACATGAACGCGACGACTGACATG
>Ga0207657_10002526_pt1 | contig 19797 bp, 21 predicted proteins | sample KBSC33metaG_FD_184316 | JGI IMG/M metagenome (GOLD analysis project Ga0207657, IMG submission 184316) | Corn rhizosphere microbial communities from Kellogg Biological Station, Michigan, USA - KBS C3-3 metaG (SPAdes) (version 2) | ecosystem: Host-associated > Plants > Roots > Rhizosphere > Soil ... | reverse complement strand
AGGCTCTGCGGCTGGTGCCGGAGATGCACATGGTCGGTTTGATCCGCGCCTACGAGCGGATCGTCGTCGACGGTGTCGAGGTTCCCGCCGACCTGCTCGAGGGGCTCCGGCGGTTGATCACCGGCCGGACCCGCGCGGAGCGCTTCGGCATCGAGGACGACGAGACCGGCGACGTCCACGCCGCCGCCCTCGCCGGCTTCCGGGCATGGAAGATGTTCGAGAACGCCGGCAATGCCGGCCCCGCAGGGCGGCGGGTCGCACGCTTGGTGGCCCGCAGCTACGAGCAGTACGCGCGCGAGGCCGAGGCGGCCACGCAGTAGGGGGGCCGAAACAGGCTCCGGAGCCGTCCTGCTCGGATCAGGCTCCGAGCAGGACGGGGGCGACCTGTTTCTTGCGGCTCATCACGCCCGGCATCGAGATCAGCCCGTCGTCGTCGCCCTCGCCGAAGGCGCGGACGACGGCGGAGTCGTCTCCGGACGTGATCAGCACCGTCCCCTTGGAGAGGATGTCGGTGACCATCAGCGCGGCGAGGGCGTAGCCGTTGCGCTCGCGGACCTCGGCGATCGCCTTGGCCAGCTCGTCATGGCGTTCGAGGACCCCGCTGCCGACCGTTTCGATCTGGGCGATCGAGATCGTCTCGCCCGAGGCGAGCGTGTACTCCTTGGCGTCACGACTCACGATCTCGGCCGCCGGCATCTCGGAGACATCGGAGGTCGAGGCGAACATCTCCCGCCCGAGCTCGATCGCATTGACGTCGATCAGGTCCTCGAGGAGGTCGATCGCGTTCCGGTCGCGGTCGGTCGTCGTCGGCGAGTTGAGCAGGACCGTGTCGGAGAGGATCGCGCAGATCAGCATGATCGCCGTCGAGTCCATCGGCTCGATCTCCGCGCCCGCGAACCGCTCGGCGATCAGCGTCGCGGTCGATCCGACCGGATCGAAGGTCGCTGTCACCGGGATCCGCGTCTCGATCGAGCCGATGTGGTGGTGGTCGAGGATCTCGACTATCTCCGCCTGCTCGACGCCCGGCACGCTCTGCGCGGCCTCGGCGTGGTCGACGAGGATCACCCGCCGTGGGCTCGGGGCGACGAGGTCGCCGCGCGTCAGCAGCCCGACCGGGCGGTTGCGCGTGTCGACCGCGACCGCGGCCTGGTAGTGGACGTCTTTGACCTGCTCGGAGACGTCTGCGATCAGGTCGTCGGGATCGACCGTGAGCGGCTCGCGGTCTGCCATCCCCTCGCAGGGTGAGGCGAGGGTGACCATCCGGCAGCTCACGTAGGAGTCGAGCGGGCTGATGATGATCCGGCAGCCGCGCTCGCGGGCGAGCTCACGGATCTCCGGCTCGGGCGCGAGCCCGTTGCTCGCGATCAGCACCGCTGCGCCGAGCTCGATCGACTGTCGCTGGGCGTCGACCCGGTTGCCGACGACGACGACGTCGCCGGCGGAGATCCGGCTGTCGCTGCGCGTCGCGTCGATCGAATGCACCCAGACGCGGCCGCTGACCATGCCGTCCTCACCCTCGACCAGCTCGCCGTCGAGGACCTCACAGATCGCCGTGACGGTGGTCGGCGCATCGGCCAGGCTGTGGGTCCTGCCGGTCTCGCGGATGTAGCGATGGGCGAGGGCGCGCTCGGTCATCACCCCGATCAGCTCGCCGCGGTCGCCGACGATCGGGACGATGTCGAGGTCGCCGGCGGCCATCTCCCGCCCGACCACGCGGATCGGCTCCTCGTGGCCGGCAACCGGGAACTCCTCCCGCATCACGTCGCTCACCCGGAGGAAGACGTGGACCATGCGGTCGGGTGAGCGGGCCGCGCTGCGCTCGAGCGCCCACGTCGTCTGGGTGTTGACCTCGCCGAGCCGGACCGGCACGTAATCACTCTCGGGGTCGAGCTGCTGCTTCAGCTCCGCGTAGGCGATCGCCGACGCGATCGAGTCGGTGTCGGGGTTGCGGTGCCCGGTGACGTAGATCCGGCGCCGGCGGGGATCGATCGCTTCCGCTTCGCTCACGTCCGGGGATGATCGTGCATCTCCCCGGGACGTGGGTCGCTCAGCGGTTGTATGGCATCACCTCAGCGACCCAGGTCCGAGGTCCGGGCGGCGGCGGCTCATCCGAGCGTCCTGCCCGCGGCCACCCACTCGCCGAGCAGCGGATCGACGACCCGGTACCCCGTCTTCGTGTCGGGGTCGCGGTAGATCTCGCCGCTGTCGGCGAGGGCGTCGACGGCGGCCTTCGCCGAGCCGCCCCGTGAGCCGCCGTGGCGGCGGCCGGCGGCGTAGATCCCCTCCCGGTTCTCGGCAACGGCCGTCAGCACGCGCCGCTGGCCGGCGCTGAGCCCGGTCCAGATCGCCCGCAGCTCGTCCTGGACCTCGACCATCGCCTGCTCGGCGGCGCCGAGCCACTGCTCCTCGCCGGCGCGGGAGCCGGCCGGGGTCCGCTCCCAGAGCAGGTGCGCGAGCAGCATCGTCCGCTGTGGGTGGCCGTGGGCGAGCGCGAGCAGCGGGTCGAGCGCGTCGCCGATCTCGCGGTTCGTGGCCCGGAAGCGGCCATCGAGGTACTCGGCGACGTCGCCGGGGTCGAGAGGGGAGAGGTCGAGGGCGCGGGCCTGGCCGTAGAGGGCGCGGCGCTTGTCGGCGAAAAGGCTCCGCATCATCCCGAGCTGGGAGCCGGCGAAGACGTAGCTGGCGGCGTCGCCGTGGTGCTGGATCTCGCTGCGGATCACCGCGTCGGCGCGATCGGAGGCAGTGAGCACGTCCTGGAACTCGTCGAAGACGACGAGCGTCCGGGTCCCGGTTCGCTCGAACATCCGCTTCGGGATCGACAGCCGCTCCAGCAGCGGCGGCTCCGCTGCCGGGTCGAGCGAGAGCTCGAGGTCGGCGCTGACCGTCTCGTCGGCGCCGATCCGCAGGCTCGGTCGCAGCCGCCGCCGGAACCCGGCGAACCAGGCGGCCACCTTGCCCTCGAGCTGGGTCGCGTAGGCGCGCTCGACCCGGGCGCTTACGTCGGCGAGGGTGAGGACGCCGAAGAAGTCGACGTAGACGGCGTTCCAGCCCTCCTTCGCGAGCGCTTCGCCGAGCCGGTTCAGAAGCGACGTCTTCCCGTAGCGCCGCGGCGCGACCAGCCGGCTGTTGTTGCCGCTGACCGCGGTCTCGACGAGACTCGTGGTCTCCTCGTCGCGGTCGATCAGCTCGGCCGGCGGCACCGGCTCGCTGTAGCGGAAGGGGTTCACTCGAATCCCGCCAAAGGATAGAGCAGCCCCGCTCTAATATCTAGAGCAGCCGCGCTCTACTAATCAGAGCAACCACGGAACCGGGCTTGCCCCACGCCTCAAATTCCGTAGGCCTCCTTCAGGGCCGGGTCCTTGTCGGCGAGCATCTCGGCGAGGTCGACCATCACCTTGCACTGCTTCCAGGTGGCGTCGTCCTGCATCTTCCCGTCGATCATGTGGACGCCCTTGCCGTCGGGGATCGCTTCGATCACCTTCCTGGCGAACCGGACCTCCTCGGGGTCGGGGCTGAAGACCTTCTTGGCGATCTCGATCTGGACCGGGTGCAGCGACCAGGCGCCGACGCAGCCGAGCAGGAACGCGGCCCGGAACTGCGCCTCGCAGCCGGCCGTGTCCTTGATGTCGCCGTAGGGGCCGTAGAAGGGCAGCAGTCCCGCCGAGGTGCAGGCATCGACCATTCGCGCGATCGAGTAGTGCCAGGGATCCTGCTGGGCGGTTGCCCGCGGCGCGTCGGGGTCGTCCGGGTTCGGGTCGTTGATGACCAGATAGCCGGGATGCCCGCCGCCGACCCGGGTCGTCTTCATCCGCCGCGAGGCCGCCAGGTCCGCCGGCCCGAAGCTCATGCCCTGCATCCGCGGGCTCGCGGTGGCGATCTCCTCGAGGTTGACGACGCCGAGCGACGTCTCGAGGATCGCGTGGACGAGGATCGGGCGGTCGAGGCCGGCCTTCGCCTCGAGCTGGGCGAGCAGGCGATCGACGTAGTGGATGTCCCAGGCGCCCTCGACCTTCGGGACCATGATGACGTCGAGCTTGTCGCCGATCTCGGTGACGAGCGTCGTCAGGTCGTCGAGGGCCCAGGGGCTCTCGAGGGAGTTGACGCGGGTCCACAGCTGGGTCTCGCCGAAGTCGACCTCGCCGGCGATCTTGACGAGGCCTTCGCGCGCGGCGAGCTTCTTGTCGACCGGGACCGCGTCCTCGAGGTTGCCGAGGAGGATGTCGGCCTGCTTGGCCATGTCCGGGACCTTGGCCGCCATCTTCTCGTTCGAGGCGTCGAAGAAGTGGATCATCCGCGAGGGGCGGAAGGGGACTTCGAGCGTCGGATCCGGGGCGCCGATCGCAAGCGGGTCGGCGAAGCTGCGTGGGTTTCTCAATTCTGCTCCTGGGGTCTGAGGGTCGGCGAGGGACGCTAGCGCGCCGTGCCGCGATCATGTCCGGCGCACCCTTAGACTGCAGCGCGGCAAATTGGCCCTGGTTAGAGAGGGCCCCAACCAGGGAGTTAAATGAGACTTCTCAGAATTCCGCTACTCATCCTCGCTCTCGTCGGGCTGATCGCGGTCGCCGGATGCGGTGGCAGCGACAGCAGCGACAGCACCGACGGCACCAGCTCGGAGGCGCTGAGCAGCGACGAGTACGCGCAGCAGGCACAGCAGGTCCTCGTCGAGTTCGGCACGAGCTTCCAGCAGCTCGGGACCCAGATCTCGAACTCGAAGAACCCGCAGCAGTTCGCCGACCTCGTCAACCAGGCCGAGGACCAGATCCAGGGCGCGATCGACGACTTCAGCGCCCTGACGCCGCCGCCGGAGGCCCAGGAGGCCCACGATCAGACGCTCGCGGCACTCGAGGACTTCTCCTCGAAGCTGAGCGACGTCAGCAATGCGGCCGAGTCGGGCGACAAGCAGGCCCTGCAGGAAGCCGCGCAAGCGCTCCAGCAGGCCGGGCTCGACTTCCAGAGCCAATTGACCGAAGCGGCCCAGAAGTACCAGGACGCCGGGATCGACCTCGGCGGCAGCTCGACCGACTCGACGACGGGCTGAGCAGCCCCCGATCGACGGTCGGAGACGACCTCGAGGCTCCCCCGGACCCGGTCCGGGGGAGCCTCTTTCTTTCCGCGTCACGATCGTGGCGCCGGTATCCTTCGCTGCGTCGCCGGCGCCCGCAATGCCGCGCTGCCGCGCCGGCCCGCGACCAGGTCCGACGTACGCCCAAGAACCCCGCAGGAGCCCTCACCACATGGCCGTAGACGCCCCGAGCTTCGAAGAGAAGACCGACATCCAGAAGGAGATCACCGAGATGGTGCGCTCCTTCGTCGACAACGAGATCATCCCCGTGGCCGAGGAGTACGACCACGAGGACAAGTTCCCGGAGCCGATCGTCGAGCAGATGAAGGAGCTCGGGCTGTTCGGGGTCACGATTCCCGAGGAGTACGGCGGGATGGGCCTCGACCTGACGACCTACGCGATGATCGTCGAGGAGCTCTCGCGGGGCTGGATCTCGATCTCCGGCGTCGTCAACACCCACTTCATCGGCTCCTACCTGCTGATGAAGTTCGGCACCGAGGAGCAGAAGGACCACTTCCTCCCGCGGATGGCGACCGGCGAGATCCGGGCCGCCTTCTCGCTCTCGGAGCCCGAGGTCGGCTCCGACGTCCAGGGGATCAAGTCGACGGCGAAGAAGGACGAGGCGAGCGGCGACTGGATCCTCGACGGCCAGAAGATGTGGGTCACCAACGGGCTCCGCTCGGCGGTCGTCTTCGCGCTGATGAAGAACGATCCGAAGGCCGACCCGCCGCACACCGGGATGACCTGCTTCATCACCGAGAAGGCCCCCGGCGAGCACAAGAACGAGGGCCAGTTCGCCGGCCTCGAGGTACCGCCGCAGATCAAGAAGATGGGCTACAAGGGCGTCGAGTCGACCGAGCTCGTCTACAACGGCTACCGCTGCCCCCCCGAGAGGATCCTGGGCGGCGAGGAGGCTGGGCTCGGCAAGGGCTTCGCGCAGATGATGGACGCGCTCGAGGTCGGCCGGGTCAACGTCGCCGCCCGTGGCGTCGGCATCGCCCAGCGCGCCCTCGAGCTGGCCCTTCGCTACAGCCAGGAGCGGAAGACCTTCGGTAAACCGATCGCCCAGCACCAGGCGATCCTCTTCAAGCTCGCCGACATGGCGACGAAGATCGAGGCGGCCCGGCTGGTGACGCTGAAGGCGGCGCGGATGAAGGACGCCGGCCAGCGCTCCGACCTCGAAGCGGGCATGGCGAAGCTGATCGCGTCGGAGACCGGCAAGGAGTGCGTCGAGCAGTCCTTCCGGATCCACGGCGGCTATGGCTACTCGAAGGAGTACGAGATCGAGCGCCTCTACCGGGACGCGCCGCTGCTTCTGATCGGCGAGGGGACGTCGGAGATCCAGCGCATGGTGATCGGCAAGAAGCTGCTCCAGCGCCACAAGATATGAGCCGTCCGTCCTCCTCCGCTTCGCGTCCGGGAACGGCCGGGTTCGCGTGAGCTCGATCACCCAAGACCTGATCGGGATCGCCTACAAGCGGCTGCTCGAGCAGCTGCCGGCGCTGACGACGTTGAAGCTGGTTGCGCGGCTCGAGCTCCGCGGCCGCGGCGACGTCCAGGTCTTCCGGGTCAGCGCGCCGGGTCCCGAGATCACCAAGGAGGAGCCCGACGACGCCCGGATCGAGATCTCGCTGCCCCGGGCCGACTTCAACGACCTCGCCGACGCCGACCTCGCCCATTGGCACACCGCCTACGAGCACGGCGTCGTCAAGATCGGCGGCGATCCGGCGGTGCTGCGCCTGCTCGGCGGCGTCGTCGCCAAGCACGAGGCGCGCGGCAAGCTCAAGCGCGTCCGCTGAGCCGCGCCGGCGCCGGCAACCGACTTCCGAAGCCCCACCCGCGAACCGAACGAGGAGCAATGAGCGACAACGACACCCATGAGCTGATCACCGACCAGGCCGGTCGTGAGGCATCGGGCGCCCACCCCTACGGCCGTTACCTGGAGGAGTTCGACGTCGGCGCCGTCTACAAGCACTGGCCCGCGAAGACGGTCACCGAGTCCGACGACCATCTCTTCTGCCTGATCACGATGAACCACCACCCGCTGCATCTCAACGACGTCTACGCCGGCGAGTCGCAGCAGGGCAGGAACGTCGTCGTCGGCCCGCTCGTCTACTCGCTGGCGCTCGGGATGTCGGTCAGCGACGTCTCCGGCAAGGCGATCGCCAACCTCGCGACCGAGGAGCTCAGCCACCCGAACCCGGTCTTCCACGGCGACACCCTGTACTGCGAGTCCGAGGTGCTCGAGGTCCGGCCCTCCCAGTCGAAGCCCGACCGCGGCATCGTCAAGGTCCACACCAGGGTCTACAAGCAGGACAACACGCTGGTCGCCGAGTTCAAGCGGACCGTCCTCGTTCCCCGTAGAGACCCGGCCGAGTAGCAGGCTCGCCGCCGGTGGCCGACCCCTACGCGACCCGGCGCCCCGATCTCAGCGACCGCCCCGAGGGGCCGCCGCCGTGGGCCGAGGAGGTCGCCCGTCGCGGCGGCGCGCCGATCGGCCCCGGCGGCGATCTCGAGGATGGCTGCGCGTTCGCCGTCGTCGCCTGCCGGGGGATCGGCACGTTGGCGCCGCTCGCTCGGCTGGAGCCGCCGCTCGCGGTCCTGCTCTGGCTCGAGCACGTCGCCGACCCGCGTGACGGTGAGGCAGCGAACGCGCTCCTCGCCGTGCTCGCGGGCCTCGACCGGCCGCTCCTGGCGATCAAGCAGGGTCTGGTCGGCGGCCCGCCCGACCGCCCCGGCTGCGCCGAGGTCGCTCCGGAGCTGATCGTCGCGGCGCTCGACGGGCTCGGCGGCATCGCCTGGGAGCGCGATCCCGACTTCGGCTACGAGGTCCCGGCCGCGGTCCCGGGCGTGCCCGAGCCCGCCGCGCGGATCCTCGAGCCGCGCCTGATCTACGCCGACAACGATCGGGTCTACGAGCACGCCGGCCTCGTCGCCGACAAGCAGCGGGAGCGACACGCGATCGCCGCGGCGGTCCCCGGCCTCGACCCGCGCGTTGCGGCCGCCGCCGGCTGGCCGCCGGTCCCGACCGGTGGCGAGTGGGGCGGCTGAGCGATGGGCGAGGTCGAGCAGAGCAGCGATCTCGCGGTCGCGGCGGACGATCTCTGGGAGGAGGTCGGGACGCTCGCCGGCGTCAACCGTGAGCTCGGACCGTGGCTGCGGATGACGGCCCCGCGCGACCTCCGCGGCGCGACGCTCGCGGACCTGACCCCGGGCCGGCCCGCCGGCCGGGCCTGGCTGCTGCTCGGCGGCCTGATCCCGGTCGACTACGACGATCTCTGCATCGAGTCGCTCGGCGCGCGCAGCTTCCGCGAGCGCTCGCGGATGCTGACGATGGATCCGTGGCGGCACGAGCGGACGATCGAGGAGGTCGGTCCGCGGTCGTGCCGGATCACCGATCGCCTCCGGTTCAGCCTTCGCCCGCTGCCGGCACGGGTGCCGGGAGCCGATCGGCTCGCGGCGGCGATCGTCGCGGCGCTCTTCCGGCATCGCCACCGCCGGCTTGCGAAGCTGTACGGCCAACCGAGCCAGCGATGAGGAGAGTGCACGAATGAGCGAGACCCCTGAGACCCTGGACGCGCTTATCCGCGTCCCCGCGCCGTCCGGCTACGAGACACCCGCCGCCGAGGTCTGGCGCGAGGCGGCATCGTTCGGCGAGGTCGCCGCCGACGTGCTCGGCTCCTCGACGGTGGCGGTCGGCGTCGCCGATGACCGGCCGACGGTCGCGATCGTCGGGCACATCGACGAGATCGGCCTGTACGTGAGCCACGTCGACGACGAGGGATTCGTCTGGTTCGGCCCGATCGGCGGCTGGGACCCGCAGAACCTCGTCGGCCAGCGCGTCATCGTCCGCGGTCGTGACGGCGAGGTCTCGGGTGTGATCGGGAAGAAGCCGATCCACCTCCTCGAGCCCGACGATCGCAAGAAGCCGGCCGAGATCAAGGCGATGCACATCGACATCGGCGCCAAGGACAAGGACGACGCGCTGCAGCTCGTCAGCGTCGGCGACCCCGCCGTCCTCGCCGCCGAGCCGCTGAACCTCCCGAACGGGAGGCTCGTCTCGCGCTCGCTCGACAACCGTCTCGGCTCCTACGTCGCCCTCGAGGTCGCCCGCCGGATCAGCGCCGGCGAGGATGTGCCGGTCGGCGTCGTCGGCTGCGCCGTCTCGCAGGAGGAGATCGGCCTGTTCGGATCGGCGACCACCGGCTTCTCGCTGAACCCCGACATCGGGATCGCCGTCGACGTCACCCACGCCACCGACGCGCCGGGAATCTCGAAGCAGGAGAACGGCGACCACGCGCTCGGCTCCGGGCCCGTCATCGGCCGCGGTTCGACGCTGAGCCCGAAGGTCTCCGCGCTGCTCCGCGAGACCGCGGAGGCCGAGGGGATGGACTTCACGCTCGAGGCCTCGGGCCGCTACACCGGCACCGACGCCGACTCGCTGCAGGTCGCGCGCGGCGGCATCGCCGCCGGGCTCGTATCGATACCGCTCCGCTACATGCACTCGACCGTCGAGATGATCTCGCTCGACGACGTCGAGGGCACGATCCGCCTGCTCGAGGCGTTCATCCGCCGCCTCGACCCCGAGGAGTCGTTCCTGCGGTAGGGGTAGGGGCCGCCGTGGCTCGCGCCGGGCCGATTGGCGGCGGGCGGTGGTTTGGCTGGGGAGGGGCGGATGCGAGCGACATTTGGCCTCATTCGGCAGTCGAAACGCAAATTTGTGCTCTGTGAGGGACCAAATTTGCAGTTCATGCGGCTAGTGAGCCTAGGGCCCCGTTCTCAGCCAGACCCACCTCCGCACCCCGGGGGCCGCTGACGCGACAGCGCGAAGCTCAGTGAGCCTCGTCCGCGGCGTGCGCGGGCGGGCGGGACTCCTCGGCCAGCGAGGTGATCTCGAGCGGGCCGCGGGCCGCGTCCTCGAGGACCTCGGTCGCCTCGTTCGAGGAGCGGGCGTAGAGCTCGACGAGCAGGTGGATGACGATCCGCTCCTCGTCGTGCTTGTGGAACCGCACGTGGGTGAAGAACTCGCGGGTCCCGGCGTCGCCGAAGGCGCCGTAGGTGAGGCTGTCGGCCGCCTCCGGGCCGGAGCAGACCTCGACCAGGTCCTGATCGACGGTGACCGTGCAGGAGGCGACCCAGGGCGTGCCCGCGACGAGGCGCTCCCAGCGGCCCTCGATCGGCACCACCTTGCCCTCCTCGACGGCGAGGTGGGGCTGGTCGTGCATGCAGTCGAGGCACTGGACGACCGACTCCTGGACTTCGTCGATCCGCTCGGCGGGCTCGCCCGTCTCGGGATCGATCCGGAGGATCGCGTCGTAATGGACCTGCGCCTCGAGGCGCTGCGACCAGCAGCGGTAGCAACGCAGCCAGGCGCTTCGATCCGTGTTCAACTCTTCAGCCATGCCTGCACTGCCAATTGTGGCGCTTCCGGCAAGTCGGCGTGGCTGCAGGGTGCGCCTGTCAGGAGACTTGCGAGGCCTCGTCGCGCAGCAGCGAGTACATGGCGGTGTCCCGGCGCTCGCCCTTGATGACCTGCCAGGAGCGCAGCACGCCCTCGTAGGTGAACCCGGCGCGCTCGGCGACCGCGCAGGATGCTCGGTTGCCGGGCTCGGCGGTGATCCCGATCCGGTCGACGGGAAGGCTCGCGAATGCCCAGTCGCCGAGGATCCGGACGGCTCGCGTGGCGACGCCGCGACCGCGAGCTGCGGGAGCGAGCCAGTAGCCGATCTCGCAACGGCGCTCGTCGCGCTCGAAGCGGACGATCCCGGCCGCGCCGAGGAGCTCGTCGGAGCCGGCGTCGACGACGATCAGATGGAGCTCCTCGCGCGGCCCCGCGTGCCACTCGCCGATCCACTCCCGCATCGCCTCGGCGCTGTTGTCGTCGGGGACGCGGGTCCAGCGCCGCACATCGGGATCGAGCGAGGCGGCCGCGACCCGGTCGAGGTCGGAGTCGGCGTGGAGCCGCAGGCGGACGACCCCGTCGTCGATTCCGCCGATCGGGAACTCGAGCGCCGTCACCGGCCATCTGCCTAGGCCGGCTGCGAGGCCATCGCCCGCGCGGCGACGAGGTCGGCGATGTCGCCCATGATCCGGTTCAGGTCGAAGTCCTTGGGCGTGTAGACACGGTCGATGCCGGCCTCGGCCAGCTTCGCGGCGTCGGCGGGCGGAATGATCCCGCCGACGACGACGGGTGCGTCGACGCCGGCCTCGCGGAGCAGCTCGACGACGCGGGGAACGAGCTCGCGATGGGATCCGGAGAGGATCGAGAGGCCGATCACGTCGACATCCTCCTGGACTGCCGAGGCGGCGATCTCCTCGGGGGTCAGGCGAATCCCCTGGTAGATCACCTCCATGCCGACGTCGCGGGCGCGGACGGCGATCTGCTCGGCGCCGTTGGAGTGGCCGTCGAGCCCCGGCTTGGCGACTAGGATCCGGATCCGGTGGCCGATCGAGTCGCTGACGGCGCTGACGCGATCGCGGACGTCGGCGAGCAACTCGGCGTTGCCGCCGGCGGCAGAGCCGTCGAGTCCGGTCGGCCCGCGGTAGGGCCCGAAGACCTCGCGGAGCGTCTCCGACCACTCCCCGGTGGTCGCGCCGGCGCGAGCGGCGTCGATCGTGGCCGGCATCAGGTTCGCCGACTCGTCGCGGGCCGCCTCGGCGAGCGCCGCGAGGGCCCGCTCGACCGCCCCGCCGTCGCGCTCCGCCTTCCACCCCTCGAGCGCCTCGATCCGCTCCCGCTCGACCTCCGGGTCGGGGGTGAGGATGCCGCCGTCCTCACCGACGGTCAGCGGCGAGTCCTCGGTCTCCGTGAAGCAGTTCTGGCCGATCACCTTGAGCTCGCCGGTCTCGATCCGCGCGAGCCGGTCGCGATGCGACTCGACCAGGCGCGCCTTCATGTAGGCGACCCCCTCGCCGGTCGTCGCGCCTCCGTGTTCGGCGACCACCTTCATCTCCTCCTTGGCGCCCTCGACCAGCTCGTCGACGAGGCCCTCCATGACCTTCGACCCCTCGAAGATGTCGGGGTAGTCGAGCAGGTCGGTTTCGTTGGCGAGGATCTGTTGGATCCGCAGGCTCCACTGCTGGTCCCAGGGACGCGGCAGCCCGAGCGCCTCGTTCCAGGCCGGCAGTTGGATCGCGCGGGCGCGGGCGTTGCGACCGAGCGTCACCGCCAGGGCCTCGAGGACGATCCTCGGGACGTTGTTCTCGGGCTGGGCTTCGGTCAGTCCGAGCGAGTTGACCTGAACGCCGTAGCGCATCCGCAGGAAGCGGGGGTCGGCGACGTCGTAGCGGTTTCGCCCGATCCACTCCCACATCTCGCCCATCGCGCGCAGCTTCGCGTGCTCCTCGATGAAGCGGACGCCGGCGTTGACGAAGAAGCTGATCCGGCCGAAGACCTTGGGGAAATCCGCCTCCGAGACCTGACCGCGGTCACGGACCGAGTCGAGGACGGCGATCGCGTTGCTGAGCGCGAAAGCGATCTCCTGGACGGGCGTCGCGCCGGCCTCCTGCAGGTGGTAGGAGCAGATGTTGATCGGGTTCCAGCTCGGGATCTCGTTGACCGTGAACGCGACCATGTCGGCGATCAGCCGCATCGACGGCCCCGGCGGGAACGCGTACGTGCCGCGCGAGAGGTACTCCTTGATGATGTCGTTCTGGGTCGTGCCCTTGAGCGCCTCCCGCGGCACGCCCTGCTCGTCGGCGACCGCGACGTAGAGGCCGAGCAGCCAGGCCGCCGTGGCGTTGATCGTCATCGACGTGTTCATCTCGCCGAGCGGGATGCCGTCGAGGAGCGTCTCCATGTCGCCGCGATGGGCGATCGAGACGCCGACCTTGCCGACCTCGCCGCGGGCGAGCACGGCGTCGGGGTCGTAGCCGGTCTGGGTCGGCAGGTCGAACGCGATCGAGAGGCCGGTCTGGCCCTTGGCGAGGTTGCGCCGGTAGAGCTCGTTCGAGCGGCGGGCGTCGGAGTGGCCGGCGTAGGTGCGCATCACCCACGGGCGATCGCGCTCGGGCAGGCGGTGCTCGCTCATACGCCGATTCTAGATGGACCCTGGCGTACCACCGGCCGCGACCACCGGCCGCGGGCTCGTGCGCCCGTACGATCCCGGCCATGGATGCGGCGCGGCTGATCGACACATGGCACCTCGGCCTCGACCGGGTGATCGGCGTCTGGGAGCGCGACGGCATCCTCGTCGATCCGGGCCCGTCGAGCACGATCGACCGCGTCCTCGCCGAGCTTTCCGGCGGCCGGCCGCGGGCACTCCTGCTCACCCACATCCATCTCGACCACGCCGGTGCGACGGGCGCGCTCGTCGAGCGGTTCCCGGACCTTCCCGTCTACGTCCACGAGGCGGGCGCTCCCCATCTCGCAGATCCGGCGCGGCTCTTGCGCAGCGCCGCCAGGCTCTACGGCGAGCGGATGGACGAGCTATGGGGGCCGGTCCTGGCGGTGCCCGAGCGCAACCTGATCGCGCTCTCCGGCGGCGAGGTCGCCGAGGGCCTCGAGGTGCTGGCGACGCCGGGCCACGCCTCCCATCACGTCGTCTACGTCGATTCGGCCGCGGGGGATGCCTACGTCGGCGACGTCGGCGGAGTCCGGATCCCGCCCGGCGACACGGTCTGGCTGCCGACGCCGCCGCCCGACATCGATCTCGAGCTCTGGCGGGCGTCCATCGAGCTCGTCGCCGAGCGCGAGCCGGAGCGGCTGCTGCTCACCCACTACGGCTCGGTCGACGAGCCCAGGCGACATCTCGCCGCCACCCTCGCCGAGCTCGAGCGGCTCGCGGCAAGCTCTCGCGAAGCCGAGCGCGAGAGCTTCCTCGCCGAGCTCGAGGGCCGCATCGGCGCCGAGCCGGCCGAGCTTGCGGAGCGGACCCGCTCGGCGATGCCGCCCGAGCAGGTCTGGATGGGCCTCGAGCGCTACTGGCGGACCCACTGACCGTCCTCGGCTGACACGGCGCGACCGCGACTCCGGCGCTCTCGGCGTGTTCGCAATGTTCGAGGCACCCGGCAACCGGGCGCCAACCGAGGTCCGCCGACCCGGCTACGCTCATCACCGATGACCAAGCGAATCGCACTGACAGCCACGATCTTCGCCGCGCTCGCGCTCGCCGTGCCCGCCTTCGCCGGGATCACGGTCTACAGCAACGACTTCAAGTCGAAGGACGACTACAGGTCGGTCACCAAGCAGTCCGGCAAGAAGAAGAAGTGCAAGCGCCAGTGGCGCAAGAAGTCGGCGCTCGGCGTCACCGTCAAGAGCGGCAAGCAGAACTGCGCGCTGAAGACCCCCGTCGAGGGCGATTCTTCGCAGCCCGACCTGATCGTCCGAGCCGAAGCGAAGATCACGGCGAAGACTGAGAAGGCGGCCCGCAAGGGCGCCTACGTCGGCGTCTCGGTCCGCTCCGGTCGCAAGGACGGCTACGTGTTCCGGGTCATCCCGAAGACGCGGAAGTGGGAGCTCGTCGAGAAGAAGGTCGTGCTCGAGAAGGGCAAGGACAACGCGGTCAAGGGGATCAAGAAGCGGAACGCGCTCGAGATCCGCGCCAAGGGCGACACCATCGTCGGCAAGGTGAACGGGAAGTCGATGGTCTCCTACAAGGACCCGGCCCCCGAGGACGTCAAGAGCACCGGCACCGGCCTCGTCTACGGCATCAAGCAGAAGGTCAAGAAGAAGGAGGCGGTCGCCTTCTTCGACAAGCTCAAGGTCCAGGTCCCGAACCCCTGACGATCCTGACCGCCGCCGCTCCGCGCTAGATTCAGCGGGGCCGATTACCGAGCCAGCGATGACGACCGAGACGATCGAGCGACCACGCACGGCAGGCCCCGGGTCGGGTCAGGGCGGTTGGCGCGTGATCGTCCGAAACGACGACCACAACACCTTCGAGCATGTCGCCGCGACGCTCTCGCAGGTGATTCCCGGGGTCAGCTACGACAACGGGATGGCGTTCGCGAACACGATTCACAACACCGGACAGGCGATCGTCTGGAGCGGCATGCGCGAGCCCGCCGAGCACTACTGGGAGCAGCTCGCGGCGGCGGGGCTGACGATGGCGCCGCTCGAGCAGCACTAGCCGGCCAATCCGATCCGGCGCGGAACGACGAAGGGCGCCCATGGGGCGCCCTTCGGGGTCCGATCGCTGCACCGATCAGAGCTGCAGGAGCCGTCCTCCGGCGCCCGGCGGCGAGCCGCCGAGCGAGCCGGGAGCGCGGCGCGGCCGGCGGTTGCGGCGATTGCGACGGGCTTCGCGGATTGTCTGCGCGATCCCCTCCTGGCGGCGCTTCTCGGTCTCGGTGACGACCGGCGGGGCAATCAGTGTCGAGCTGGTCATGGTGGCCTCCTTGGTCGGTCGAAACGTGATGAGTCCAGGGTGGCGCACGGTCGGAATAAGCGCAATAGATTCATCTACGCAGCGTGATAAGGTTTACTCATGCTGGATCTGAAGCGACTCCGCGTCCTCCGGGCGGTCGCCGAGCACGGCTCCTTCTCGGCGGCAGCCGACGAGCTCTACGTCTCCCAGTCGGCGGTCAGCCAGCAGATCGCCAACCTCGAGGCCGAGGTCGGCGAGCCGCTCGTCCTCCGCCTTCGCGGCGGCCCCGTCCTCACCGACGCCGGGCGGGTGCTCGTCGCTCACGCCGAGTCGGCGATGGCACGGCTCGAGCAGGCCGAGCGCGATCTCGCCTCGCTGTCGGGGCTCGAGACCGGCGAGCTGCGGATGGTCAGCTTCGCGAGCGCCAGCGCAACGGTCGTCACCGAGGCGATCTCCCGCTTCCGTGACGCCCATCCCGGGATCCGGATCAGCCTCACCGAAGCGGAGCCCGAGGAGGCGCTGCCGGCGCTCCGCCGCGGCCGCTTCGACGTCGGTGTCGTCTACGACTTCGAGCTCCATCCGTTCCCGGCGGACCCGGACCTCGACCTGACCCCGGTGATCGACGAGCGCATGCACCTGGCGCTGCCGCCGGGCCATGCGCTCGCCGGCTGCGAGGCCGTCGAGCTCGGCGAGCTCTCCGACGAGTCCTGGCTCTGTGGCAGCAGCGAGACCTCGTGCCGTCAGCTCACCCTGCGGAGCTGCGAGCGCGCCGGGTTCGTGCCCGACGTCGCCTACGAGAGCAACGACTACACCGTCATGCAGGCGCTCGTCTCGGCCGGGATGGGCGTGACGCTGATCCCCGATCTGGCGCTGCGGCTGCCGAGCCCCGATGTCGCGCTCGTCGAGGTGATCCCCGACCCGCCGGTCCGCCGTGTCTGGGCGGGGACGCTCGACGCCGGTTCGCGGAGCGTGGCGGCATCGGCGATGGTCGCGGTGCTCGCCGAGGTCGGTGCCGGCCTCGCCGCCGAGGCGGTCCCGGCTGCAGCCGTGTAGGGGTCCAGGAGGGCCGGGGCGTGACCCGACGGCCCGGCGCCCGATTCAACTCGGAGCAGCCCAGAGGGCTGCGAGTCGCCCAGTTGTCTAGCCGCGGGTGTTCGACTCCATCTCGGCCGACGCGACGCCGGGCGGCACCCAGCCGGGGCCGTGCCAGAGGACGCCGAACTTCGAGCGGATCCCGTCGGCCCGCTTCATGTCGTGCCACATCGCCACGTATTCGTGGAATGCGGCGCGGACCGGGTTGAAGGTGCCGATGTTGGACGTCAGCCCGTAACGGACGCGCTCGCCCTCGGGCTGGTAGGTCCCGAAGAGCTTGTCCCAGATGATCAGGATGCCGCCGTAGTTCTTGTCGAGGTAGACGTCGTTGGAGCCGTGGTGGACGCGATGGTGCGACGGCGTGTTGAGGACCGCCTCGAACGGCTTCGGCAGTCGCTTGACCCGCTCGGTGTGGATCCAGAACTGGTAGATCAGCGACCACGCCTGGGCGAGCAGGACCATCCACGGCGGGAAGCCGATGGCCGGCATCCACAGCCAGAACGGCAGGTAGGTCATCGGCACCCAGGTCTGCCGCAGCGCCGTCGAGAGGTTGTAGTGGGTGCTCGAGTGGTGGACGACGTGGCTCGCCCAGAAGAAGCGGCTCTCGTGGCTGCAGCGGTGGAACCAGTAGTAGGAGAAGTCGTCGGCGAAGAAGAGCAGCACCCAGGTGAGCGGGTTACCGGGGTCGAGGCGGAGCGGCGTCAGCTCGTAGATCGCGGCGTAGAGCGCGACGACGACGAGCTTCCAGGCGACGTTGATCGTGACGTTGCCGACGCCGAGGGTCAGGCTCGTCCGCGTGTCGCGGATCTCGTAGCCGATCAGGTCGTCCTCGTCGCGCGCGTAGCGGAACGAGAGAGCCTCGACGATCAGCAGGAGGACGAAGAACGGGATCGCGTAGTAGAGGACCTCGGCCACGCCCCGAATCTAAGCACCCCGGCGGCCGCGACGGGGAACTGGTTGGACCGGCGGTGCCTGCTTATTCGCGCTCGGCGGCGATCAGCACGTGCCAGACGGGGAGGACCGGCTTGTTGAACCAGCTGCCGGCGGCCTCGCGGGCGTCGGCGATCTCGTCGGAGGCCCAGAAGCGGTCGAAGTCGGCGCGGTTCTCCCAGGTCGTCGTCTGGATGAAGTGGAGATGGTCGTCCTCGGAGCGGGTCAGCGAGAAGGAGGTCGCACCGAACGACGGGGCCCGCTCGAGCGCCGGCATCCAGACCTGGTACCAGCGATCCGCCCGCCACGGGTTGACGTGCCAGTTGATGATGTTGACCTCGGCCATCGGCCCGGCATCTTATTGCCCCGCGTCGGCGCTCGGCAGATACAGCGCCATCCGCGCTCCGCCGAGCGGCGAGTCGCCGACCTCGATCCGGCCCGCCTGCGCGCTTGCGAGCTCGCGGGAGATCGCGAGGCCGAGGCCGAAGCCGCCGCCTTCCCGGCTCCGCGAGCGGTCGAGCCGGGCGAACCGGTCGAAGACACGCTCGCGTTCGGCGACCGGGATGCCGGGGCCGTCGTCGTCGACCGTGAGCGTCCCGTCCCCGGCCTCGGTGGCGGCCGTCACCCGGACCCGCTGGCGACCGTAGGCGAGCGCGTTAGCGACGAGGTTGCGCGCGATCCGGACTGCGTCCTCGCGGTGCCCGACGACGATCGCCGGCGATCGGGCGTCGAGCTCGACCCGGCCGGCTTCGTCGGGGGCGAGCGCCGCCACGACCTCGCCGGCGACGCCGGCGAGGTCGAACTCGGCCGCCGGCTCGGCCGTCGCGCCGCCCGAGTCGAGCCGGGCGAGCTGGAGGAGGCCGTCGACGAGCGCGCCCATCCGCTCCACCTCGCGCTCGATCAGGCCGGTGACCCGGGCGACCTCGGCGGGATCGGGATCGGGGTCGGCGGCGAGGACCTGCGCCTGGCCGAGGATCGCCGTCAGCGGCGTCCGCAGCTCGTGCGAGGCGTCGGCCACGAACGCGCGTTGCGAGTGGAAGGCGGCCTCGAGGCGATCGAGCATCCGATCGAAGCTGTCGGCGAGCGCGGCGATCTCGGTGACCCGGGTGTGCTCTTCCATCCGCAGCTCGAGTCGCCCGGCATCGACCTCGTGCGCCCGCCTTGCCATCCGCTCGAGCGGCCGCGCCGTGCGGGTCGCGATCAGCAAGCCGAGCCCGGCCGCGGCGAGCACGGTCAACGAGCCGATCAGCAGGTAGGTCTTGGCGACCTGTCGCTGCGCCTGATCGGTCGCGGCGGCGGGCTCGCCGGCCTGGACGACGACCTCGCCGGCGCTCGTCGGGACGGTCCGGGTCAGGAGCCGCAGCTCGCCGCTCTCGGATAGGTCGATCGTCTCGTAGCCCGGCGCCGCCGCCAGCAGCTCACGCACCTGCGCGCGCTCGTGTTCCTCCTCGCCGCCCTCGGCGTGCTCCTCGCCGGAGCGACCGCCGTCGGCGGGGTCGAGCAGGTTCGCCTGGTTGCTGATCGGCGCCGCGACGCCGGGCACCTGTGCGACCAACAGGCGCGACCCGGCGAGGGCCTGGCTATCGATGAAGCGGCGGGCAGCGGTCGCCTCGGTGCCGGCTGGGGCTTCGGCGATAGTGCCGCTGAGCGCGTCGACCTGGTCTGCGAGCTCGGAGTCGACGCGGTCGTCGAGGCGACTGCCGACGAGGTTGTAGACGGCGAGCCCGAGCGCGGCGACCGAGACGAGGACGAGGGCGCCGATCGACAGCGTCAGGCGGGTGCGAAGGCTCATCTCATCCCGACTCGCCCGCCGGAAGCCGATAGCCGGCCGAGCGGACCGTGTCGATCGCCTTCGGATCGCCGAGCTTGCGGCGCAGGTAGCCGACGTAGACGTCGACGACGTTGGTGCCCGGGTCGTGCTCGTACCCCCAGGCCTCCGAGAGCAGTCGGTCGCGGGACAGTGCTTCGCCGGGGTGGCGGACGAAGCAGGCGAGCAGCGAGAACTCGCGAGGCGAGAGTGCCACCTCCTCGCCGTCCGACCAGACGCGGCGGCTGAGCAGGTCGAGCTCGATCGCCCCGGCGCGCAGCCGGCCGCTCTCGGCGCTCCCGGCGCGCAGGTGGGCGCGGACCCGCGCGAGCAGCTCCGGGACCGAGAACGGCTTGGTCACGTAGTCGGTCGCGCCGCTGTCGAGCCCGGCGATCCTGTCCTCGATCTCGCCCTTGGCGGAGAGGATGATGACCGGCAGGTGCGGCCGCACCTTGCGGATCGCCCCGAGCACGTCGAGGCCGCTGCGGCCGGGCAGCATCAGGTCGAGGATCACGAGGTCGGCCTCGCCCTCGAGGATCAGCTTCTCGCCGCCGGGACCGTCGTTCGCCAGTGCCACCGCGTAACCGGCGGCCTCGAGG
>Ga0207657_10002525_pt1 | contig 19797 bp, 19 predicted proteins | sample KBSC33metaG_FD_184316 | JGI IMG/M metagenome (GOLD analysis project Ga0207657, IMG submission 184316) | Corn rhizosphere microbial communities from Kellogg Biological Station, Michigan, USA - KBS C3-3 metaG (SPAdes) (version 2) | ecosystem: Host-associated > Plants > Roots > Rhizosphere > Soil ... | reverse complement strand
GGCGGCCGGGGTTGCGGCATCGTCGCGCCAGATGTTCGATATGCGCTTTGGCGGTCTGTCTCACGAGGCCATTATCGAAACCGCCGCCACGGGTCGCAAACGAAATACCTGCATCGCTTGCATGCGGCAGGCGAATGAGGGAACCTGCCGCCGGCGTACTTCCCAAGGCTGCCAACGCCAAGTCGGAAAGCCCGTGCGAGCGCGTGGAGGCAGACGGCCCCCAGCTTTGCGGCGCAGGGGGCGCTGCCCATGCCGGAAGGCCGAGTGGCCGATTTTCGAGTGGTAGTTTTTGACGCTTTTGTGTAGAATTCCGCGACTTTCTGACGGAAGCTTGGCCCTGCCCCACGGCGGGGCCAACGCGTTTTGGCGTTTACACGTCGGCCCGGGCACAAGATACGACGGATCCCGGGTCGGACATCTCGAGGCCCTTAGTACCGAGCACTGCATGTGGGGAGCCGGGCCAAACGCTGACTTTTCGACTGAATACAACAATTCCTGGAGACAACATGCTGAAAATGACCCGCCTGGCCATGCTGGCCGCGGCCCTGCTGCTTGCGGCGGCCCCCGCGGTAGTTCCGTTCGCGGCGCAGGCGCAAGGGCAGCCCGCGACGCCCGCCACCACGCCGGAATCGACGCCGCCGGCCGCCGCGCAGCCGGCGACACCCGCAGCGCCGGCCGCACCAGCGGCCGCCAAGGGAGAACGAAGCACTGAGCTCGTCGACAATCCGTACGGCCTCGAGGCGCTGTGGAAAGGCGGCGACATCGTCGCCAAGGTGACGCTGGCGATCCTGGCGCTGATGTCGATGGGCAGCTGGTACATCATCGTCACCAAGGTTTACGAGCAGTGGCGGATGAACCGCCAGGCGAAAGACGCCGACCGCTCATTCTGGAATGCGCCGTCGGTGCGCCAGGGCGCGGAGAAGCTCAAGGAGGGCAGCCCTTATCGCTTTATCGCCGAATCGGGACTCGAGGCGTCGAGCAAGCACGTCGGCCTGCTGGGCAACGTCGATCTCAACACCTGGATCACGATGTCGATCCAGAGAGCGATCGACAACATCCAGGCGCGCACGCAGGATGGTCTGGCCTTTCTGGCCACCGTCGGCTCGACGGCGCCCTTCGTCGGGCTGTTCGGCACGGTATGGGGCATCTACCACGCGCTGACGGCGATAGGCATTGCCGGGCAGGCGTCGATCGACAAGGTGGCGGGCCCCGTCGGCGAAGCGCTGATCATGACGGCGTTCGGCCTGGCAGTCGCCGTTCCGGCGGTTCTGGGTTACAACTGGCTGATCCGCCGCAACAAGGCGGCGATGGACCTGGTGCGCAGCTTCGGCGCCGATCTTCATGCCGTGCTGCTGAGCGCCCCGAAAGTCGCTGCCGCTCCGGCCAGGGCCTGATGCCATGGCGATGAGCGTCGGTTCTTCGAGCGCAGACGAGGACGAGATCGTCTCGACGATCAACACCACGCCGCTGGTCGACGTCATGCTGGTGCTGCTGATCATCTTCCTGATCACGATCCCGGTCGTCACGACGTCGATTCCGGTGCAGCTGCCCAAAGAGCGCAACGAGGTTCGCGAGACCAAGCCGGAGAACATCGTCCTCTCGGTCGATCTGCAGGATCGCATTTACTGGAACGACTTGCGCATCCCGACGACGGCCGCGCTGATCGAGCGGCTGAAGAAGGTATCGGTGCTCACGCCGCAGCCGGAAGTGCAGATCCGCGGCGATGGCGGCGCCAAGTACGAGGCGGTCGGCCGCATCATCTACGCCTGCCAGCGCGCGGGCATATCCAAGGTCGGATTCATCACCGAGCCGCCGCCGCGCAGCAGCGGCTGACCGGCCCGGCGAAGCCTCGAGGAGCGCGATATGGCAATGAACGTAGGTACCAGCGGCGGCCAGGGCGGCGACGGCGACGTCATGCTGGACATCAACACGACGCCGCTGATCGACGTCATGCTGGTGCTGCTGGTGATGCTGATCATCACGATTCCGATCCAGCTGCATTCGGTCAATCTCAACATGCCGATCGGCAACCCGCCACCGCCGCTGGTTCTGCCCGAAGTCGTCAAGATCGACATCGACGACCGCGGCGCCATCTACTGGAACGGCGAAGTCGTCCCCGACCGCGCCACGCTCGAGCAGAAGATCACGGCAGCGGCCTCGCAGCAGGTACAGCCCGAGGTCCATCTGCGGCCGGACAAGGAATCGAAATACGCGGTCGCTGCCGCCGTGATGGCATCGGCGCAACGCCTGGGGCTGACCAAGATCGGCATCGTCGGCAGTGAGCAGTTCATCGAGTAGCCGCGTCGCGAACTGCGGCAGACGGCTGGAGTCATAGGCACATGGATTTCGCACGACAACAGCGAGACCCGACACGGCATCTGATCGGTATCTCGATCGTCATCCTGGTGCACGCGATCGTGATCTACGCCTTGGTCACCGGTCTGGCACGGCGGGCGGTCGAGGTGATCAAGAAACCGCTGACCGCGACGATCATCGAGGAGATCAAGCTCCCGCCGCCGCCGCCCCCGCCGCCGCCGAAGAAGATCGAAATACCCAAGGCGCCGCCGCCGCCCGAGCAGCCGTATATTCCGCCGCCCGATATTCCGCCGCCGGTGACGCCCGCCGAACCGGTGATCGCGGCGCCGACGATCACGCCGCCGCCCGCGCCCTACGTGATCGAGCCGCCGCCTCCGCCGGCACCGCCGCCACCGCCGCCGAAGCCCGCGATCCGCCGGGGGCTGGTCCCGATCGACAAAGTCGATCCGGTCTTTCCGGAAAGAGCGCGACGCGATGGCGTCGAGAGCGGCAAGGTCGTCGCCCGTCTTCAAGTCGACGAAAAAGGCACGGTGACCGACGTCCGGATCATCAGCGCCAATCCGCCGCGCGTGTTCGACCGCGAAGTGGTCCGCGCGCTTTCGATGTGGAGGTTCAAGCCCGAAGGCGAGAAGTACGAAGCGGAAGTCGAGGTCAACTTCCGACTGGAATAACGTGGAGCCAGCGCGCTCAGCCGGGAAACAAAATGGCCGCTGAAACAGCGGCCATTTTTTTTTAAGTACGCAGGTTGCCGCGCGCTAACAGCGGCCTTGCGATCGGCCTCAGTTGGCCCGCGCAGCGTACACCAGCGAGGTCCACGCGGCGGCTCCGAACAGTGCTAGCAGCACCGCGAAGTCGGCCAGCCCCATCCGATGTCCCAGCAGCAGCGCCACGCTGCTGCGGAATGCGTCGTCGAAGGCGCCCGGCAGCGTGACAAACGCGCCGGCGCCGGCCAGCAGCCACAGCAGCACGATCACCGGCCGCCGCCATGCGGGCAGCGTCGGCGCCGCAGGCAGACGGCCGACCACCCGCGCCGTGAACCCATCGTCGGCAACATACGCGGCGCGATGCTCGTGCCCCGCCTCTTCGAGCGCGGCATCGAGCCAGTCGGCGGTATCGACGTCCTGCGTATTCATGCTTGCGGGCTCCATGCACCCAGTCGCGCCTTCAGTTTCTGCTTGGCGCGCAGGATATGCGTTTTCACCGTCCCGACAGGACAGCCCAGCACCTGCGCGGCTTCCTCGTGCGACAGGTCGTTATGATAGCACTGCACGATCGCCGCTCGCTCCGGCTCGGAAAGCACAAGCATCGCGCGCTCCAGGTCGACGCTCAATGCCGCCTGCCGCGACAGGCTCGGTGCGGTCGCGTCCGCCACGGCGACCGGCTCGCCGTCGGCGTCCTCGGGCATCGGCAGCTCCTTGATCTTTCGCGCGTCGGCCAGAAAAACGTTGTACGCGATCCGATACAGCCAGGTCGAGAATTTGGCTTCCTGGCGAAACGACTTCAGGTTGCGGTAGGCGAGCAAGAACGTCTCCTGAGCCAGATCGTCGGCTTGCGCGATGTTGCCTCCGGTCAGCCTGCGCAAGGTCGAGCGCACCGCGGACTGGTGCCGCCGCACCAGTTCGCCGAAAGCATGGCGATCGTCCTGGACGACTGCGCGGGCGATCAGCTGCGCGTCGCTGACCGGGGTGGACGACATCGAGATTGCCTGCCAGCGTACGCACGTCTCCGTTCAATCGTTGCCGTCACCGCCGCTGACGCGACGCTCCAGATGCCGGTCTTCCAGCCACCATAACGCGACATAACCTGCGCCGACGAAAAGCAGCACCAAACCCAGCCAGTTCGCCTCGCCGGCGTCGGTGATCGAATACAGAACCAGCGCCAGCCCGACCGCAACCAGGAGTACGCCCTTGCGCAGGTCCGACCACACGGCGCGGCGTCGCGTCGCGACCGCCTGCGGAACGGCGGCGGCGATTGCCGGCGGTACCGCTTGCGCCGGCGGCGTTCCGGCCATCACCGCGTCGACCGCCTGGGCCGAGGGCATGACGCCTCTTTCGGCGAGTTTCAGAACGGCATCGTTTTGCAGGCGCGTCTTGCGCAGCTTGTACCAGATGATGCCGACCAGCAGGATGATAGGCGTGAGGAAGATCGATCCGAGCACCAGGAAGACGACGCCGACGATCCACGGCGCGACGTCCATCGCCTGCTTGAACGAATCGAAGTCATCGATCTGAATGCGGCCGCGGTGGCGGCCGAACGGAAACGGATCGTCCCGCTCGTCGGCAGTTGCGCTGTCGTCGGCGGGCGCCGCTGTCGAGTCCGTGGCCGCGGCCGCGGGCAAGGGTGGCGGCGGCGACGCCGGCGGCGGCGTCTGCACGGCGGTGGCGCCGCTCTTGGCGGGCGCATCGGCGGCCGTGCCTGAGCCGGCGCCAAGGAACAGCATCGAGACCAGCAGTACGCCGACCGCCATCGGCATGACGCGGAACCGGACAAACTGGCTGGGCATATGCGCTCCTGAAATCGTGGTTATGGCCTTAGATGATGCGAGATGGCGCGGCGGATTCAACATCGGGAGGGCGCCCGGCCGCGCCCGGGCGGGGTCGACCTGCATGCTATCATTGCCCGGATTTTCGGCCCCACGCGGTAAAGCGCGACACGGAGCGATATGACGGCAACGACGCCCAGCCCAACCTCCCGCTCTCCGTGAGCCGACCGGGCCAATTGCTTGCCGCCGCCGCGGTCGCAGCCGTCCTGCTGGCGCAGCCGCTGCGCGCGGCCGACGATGCGGTGACGCTGAATTTCGTCAATGCCGACATCGACGCCGTCATCCGGGCGGTCGGCGAAATGACCGGCCGAAACTTCGTGCTGGATCCGCGGGTGAAGGGTGTAGTCAACATCGTCTCGGCGACGCCGGTTCCGCGCGCGCTGATCTATCCGACGCTGCTCTCGGCGCTGCGGCTGCAGGGGCTGGCCGCGATCGAGAGCCCCGGCGGCGTCACCAAGATCGTGCCCGAAGCCGAAGCGAAGCAGCAAGGCATGCCGGTGGTTACCGGTCCCGTCACCGTCGGCGGCGACCGCCTGGTCACCGCCGTGTACGTGCTGAAGTACGAATCGGCGACCCAGCTCGTCAACGTCCTTCGGCCGCTGATCACGCCGAACAATGCGATCGCCGCCGTGCCGACCGCGAATGCGCTGGTCATCACCGACTATGCGGAAAACTTGAAGCGGATCGACCGCATCATCGCGTCGCTGGATGTGACCCCTGCCGGCGAGCCCGTCGTCGTGCCGCTGAAGAACGCCTCCGCGCTCGACGTCGTGCCGATGCTGACGCGGCTGCTCGCCGATACGGCGCCGGGCGCCGGCGCGGTGGCAGATACGCAGCAGCGGCTGACGCTGGTCGCGGACCCGCGCTCCAACAGCGTGCTGATCCGAGGCGAGAACGCGGCGCGGATCGCCCGCGTGCGCGCCTTGATCGGTGAGCTCGACACGCCGGGACGGGCCGGCGGCAATATTTCGATCATCTATCTGAAAAATGCCGACGCGGTGCGCGTGGCCAGGACGCTGCGCGCACTGTTCAGCGGCGGCGGCGACACCGGCGAAGCGACCCCCGCGGCATCGCTGGCGCCCAGCGCCGGGGGGCTCGCCGCCGGCGGGATGACCACCGCCACCGCCGCCAGTGCCGGTGCGACGGCTACGGTAACAGCGGCGCCGGCCGGCGGCACGGCCGCCGGGTTCGCCGCCGCCGGGGTGACGATACAGGCGGACGCCGCCAACAATGCACTTCTGGTGATGGCGTCGGAACCCTTGTACAACAACATTCGCGCGATCGTCGACAAGCTCGACGTCCGCCGCGCGCAGATCTATGTCGAAGCCCTGGTGGTCGAGGTCTCTGCTGACAAGGCCGCCGAGTTCGGCATCCAGTGGAACATCCTCGATGCCAACAAGCTCAACAACGGCGCGACCCAGGTGGGCGGCGGCACCAACTTCGGCACGCGCGGCACCGGCACCAACATCATCGACGCGCAGGCGAACCTGGGCTCGGTCGGGCAGGGCCTCAACCTGGGCATCATTCGCGGCACCATCAACATTCCCGGACTCGGCACGATCACCAACCTCGCGCTGCTTGCGCGCGCGCTGGGATCGGACGCGAACACCAACATCCTTTCGACGCCGAATTTGCTGACGCTCGACAACGAGCAGGCCAGCATCATCGTCGCGGAGAACGTGCCGTTCATCACCGGCCAGTATGCGCAGACCGGATCGACGGCGACGGTGACGCCGTTCCAGACGATCGAGCGCAAGGACGTGGGCCTCATCCTCAGGGTCAAGCCGCAGATCACCGAAGGCGGCAGCGTCAAGCTGACGATCTACGAGGAAGTGTCGCGCATCGAGGACACGACCAACGCCGCCGGCATCATCACCAACAAGCGCTCGCTCGAATCGACGGTGATGGTCGACGACGGCCAGATCATCGTCCTGGGAGGATTGATCCAGGACTCTTTCACCGACGGCACGAACAAGGTCCCTGTCGTCGGCGACGTCCCGGTGCTGGGCCAGCTCTTCCGCTACGACAACCGGCGACGCATCAAGACCAACCTGATGGTCTTCCTCAAGCCGACGGTCGTGCGCACCAGCAGCGCGGGTGGCGCCCTGACCGGTGATCGCTACGATTACCTGATCGGCGAGCAGCAGCGCCTGGCACCGGGGCCGCGCTTCTTCTGGCCCGATCCGACCGAGCCGCGACTGCCGCCGCTCACCCAGCCGCCGGCGCCGGTGTCGACGCCGCCCGCGCCGGTCCCGGGCGCGAAGTAGGGCAGCAGGCCCGCGGGCCATGCCGGCACCGATTTCCAATCCCTCGTCCGGCGCGAGCGCCGCGCCGGCAACGCTCGAGCGCGTGCCGTACGCATTCGCGCGCATGCACGGCGTGCTGCCGCTGAAGGACGACGGCGAGTCGATCCTGGTGCTGGCGCGCAGCGACGCATCGGTCGAAGGCATCGCCGAGCTCAAGCGCGTCCTGCAGCGGCCGCTGAAGACGCTGACGGTCAATGCCGAGCGCTTCGCCGCCGAGCTTGCGACGGCGTACAACCAGGCGGCGCCGGTCACGCAGTTTTCCGGCGATCTTTCGCGCGATGCCGACCTCGCGCGGCTGCTGCAGGATATTCCGCAGGCCGAGGATCTGCTCGGCGCCACGTCCGACGCGCCGGTGATCCGGATGATCAACGCGCTGTTGCTGCAGGCACTGCGCGAGCGTGCGTCGGACCTGCACTTCGAACCGTACGAAGCGCGCTCGGTCGTGCGCTTCCGCGTCGATGGCGTGTTGCGCGACGTCGTCGAGCCGCCGCGTGCGCTGCACGCCGCGCTGGTGTCGCGGCTCAAGGTGATGGCGAGCCTCGATATCGCGGAAAAGCGCCTGCCGCAGGACGGGCGGATGGCGCTGAAGCTCGGCGACAAGAGCGTCGACGTGCGGGTGTCGACGCTGCCGACCGGCCCGGGCGAGCGGGTGGTGCTGCGGCTGCTCGACAAGGATACGGCGCGGCTCGACCTCGCGGCGCTGGGCATGAGCGAGCCGACGCGCGACGCGATCGATGCCCTGGTCCGCGAGCCGCACGGCATTCTGCTCGTCACCGGACCGACCGGATCGGGCAAGACGACGACGCTGTATGCGGCGATGTCGCGGCTGCCGCGCGGCGAGCTCAACGTGATGACCGCCGAGGATCCGATCGAGTTCGCCCTCGACGGCGTCGGTCAGACGCAGGTCAATCCGCGGATCGATTTCACGTTCGCGCGAGCGCTGCGCTCGATCCTTCGGCAGGACCCGGACATCGTGATGATCGGCGAGATACGCGATCTGGAAACCGCGCAGATCGCCGTGCAGGCGAGCCTTACCGGCCACCTGGTGCTGGCGACGCTGCACACGAACGACGCGGTCAGCGCCGTGACCCGGCTCGCCGACATGGGCGTCGAAACCTACCTGATGGCGTCGAGTCTTCTCGGCGTGCTGGCGCAGCGGCTGGTGCGCTGTCTTTGTCCTGCCTGCCGCGCGGCATCGCCACCGACCGCGGGCGAAGCGGCGCTGTTGCGCGAGCTGGGCCTGCCGGCGGGACAGCCGCTGTACAAGCCGGTCGGCTGCGCCGAGTGCGGCGATTCCGGATATCGCGGCCGCACCGGGATCTACGAACTGATGCTGGTCGACGAAACCTTGCGCCGCCTGATACACGATCACGCCGGCGAGGCGGCGCTGCGCGAAGCGTGCGCGCGCGCCGGCGTGCGCAGCTTGCGCGGCGACGGTGCGCGGTGGCTGGCCGACGGCACGACCTCGCTCGCCGAGTTGCTGCGGGTTACCGGCGCCGCTTAAGCCGCTTCGGTCGATGGCCCATCCGCCGAAATCCTACTTGCTCGAACAGCTTCGGTTGCAAGCCGACTCGGTCAACGCGCGCCGGGTTCAGGAGCAGCGCCTGTCGCGCGAAGTCATCGAGCGGGTCGATCGCCGCCTGCACGCCGTGTTCCAGTATTTCGACGAGGCCTGCAAGCTGTTGCAAGTGATCGCGCCGCGCATCGAGCGCGAATTCGTGCTGCCCGAGATCGCGCGCTACTCGGACATGGTGTTCGATCGCGGCCTGGTGATGTTCCGCAAGCAGCCGCTGCAGAAGCACGAGGTCTATGCGCATGTCGTCGTCTATTACACGCTGACCGGGCCGGCGCCGCCGCCGCTGCACGTGGCGATGCGCCGCTCCGGCGAGATCGAGCGCGCGCTGGTCATGGCCAATATCGAATTCAGCTGCGAGTCGGACTCGACGGTGCGCGGCGCGGCGACGAAGAACACGATCCGCATCGCGCCGGGCATGCGCTGCGAGGTTCGTTTCGACCCCGACTTCGTCAACGAGAGCATCATCGTCACGCTGCGCAATGTCGACCGGTTCGAGCCGGTGGTTTTCGATTTCCATCCGGATGCGCTGGAGACCCCGGTGCTCGACGACCTGGTCAATCTGATGCTGGGCAAGCCGAGCCAGTTTCTTCTGCGCGCGCCGTTGCGCGGCTTCGGGCGCTAGCCGCGCCGCGGAACGGGCCCAACGATGCCCTCGTTTCGTTACGAGGCAGTCGACGGCGCGGGTCGCGCCCAACGCGGACTGCTCGATGCCGCCAGCGCGCGCGCCGTGCGCGACCAGCTGCGCGGCGATGGATTGTTCCCGACGGCGATCGAGCCGGCCGGGACAGCTTCCTCCGTGCGCGCCGCGACGACGCACCTGGCGGCGCCGTTGCTGGCGCTGCTGACGCGCCAGCTCGCAACGCTGGTCGCCTCCGGCATGCCGCTCGACCAGGCGCTGGCCGCCGTCGCCGAGCAATCCGATCAACCGCGCGCGGCGCGCGTGCTCGCCGCGATCCGCGAACAGGTCGCGGCGGGTGAGCCGCTGGCGGCTGCGCTGTCGCGCTTCCCGCGCACCTTTTCCGATCTCTACCGCGGCCTGGTCGCGGTCGGCGCCGAAAGCGGCCAGCTGGGCGGCGTGCTGAGCCGGCTGGCCGATTATCTGGAAGCGCGCCAGGTCCTGCGCGCGCAATTCACCGCGGCGCTGATCTATCCGGCGCTGATCACGGTGATCGCGCTCGCCGTCATCGCCACATTGCTGCTGTATGTCGTCCCGCAGATCGTCGCCGTCTATCAGCAGAGCCGCCAGGCCTTGCCCTTCCTCACGCGCGCGCTGATCGCCAGCAGCGACTTTCTGCGGGCAACCGGCGTCTACTGGCTTGCCGCCGTCGCGGTGCTCGTCGCCGGCGCCATCGTGCTGTTGCGCGCCGAAGCGTGGCGCGATCGCTGGCATCGGCTGCTTCTGCGCACACCGGTGGCCGGCAGCGTCCTGCGCGGCCTCGACACCGCCCGCTTCGCGAGCACACTGGCCATACTGACCGGCAGCGGCGCTCCGTTGTTGCGCGCACTCGAAACGGCCGCGGCCGTCGTCTGGGCCCGCCCGATGCGGCGGGCGGCGCACGATGCCGCCGGCCTGGTTCGCGAAGGCGTGTCGCTGGCGCGCGCCCTGGCGAGCCAGCGCGTATTTCCGCCGCTGCTCGTGCACCTGGTCGCCAACGGCGAGCAGAGCGGCCAGTTGCCGGCGATGCTCGACCGCGCCGCGCGCGAGCAGGAGATCGACGTGGAACGGCGCCTGACGTGGCTCGCCGCACTGGTGCAGCCGCTGCTGATCGTGTTCATGGGCGCGATCGTGCTGGTGATGGTGCTGGCCGTCATGCTGCCGATCGTTTCGATGAACCAGTTGATCCGCTAACCCGTGCCCGCGCCGGTGCGCTTCTGCGCCTGCTGCGCCAGCGCCCAGGCGACATGCTCGCGCACCAGCGGCGAAGGATCATCGCGTCGTGCGGCGAGTGCCGCGACGATCGCGGCGTCGTAGTTCGCATTGCCGAGGCCCACGGCAAGATTGCGCAGCCAGCGCGCGTAGCCTATGCGGCGGATCGCGCTGCCTTCCATGCGACGCTCGAACTCGTCCGCGGTCCAGGCGAAGAGCGTCACCAGGTCGGCGTCGTCGAGACCGTTGCGCACGGCGAAATCCCCAACGCCCGCGGCTTGGGCGTACTTGTTCCACGGACACGCGAGCTGGCAGTCGTCGCAGCCGTAGACTCGATTGCCGATCAGCGGGCGCAAGGTTTCCGGAATGCTGCCCTCGAGCTCGATCGTCAGGTAGGAAATGCAGCGGCGCGCGTCGAGCTCGTACGGCGCGACAATGGCACCGGTGGGGCAGGCGGTTATGCACGCGCTGCAGCTGCCGCAATGCGCGCTGGCCGCGGGCGTGACCGGCAGCGGCAGATCGGTGTAGATCTCGCCCAGAAAGAAGAACGAGCCGGCATCGCGCGTCAGCAGCAGCGTGTGCTTGCCGCGCCAGCCCAGGCCCGACTTGGCGGCGAGAGCGACTTCGAGCACCGGCGCGCTGTCGGTGAAGACACGATAGCGAAAATCGCCGACGCTTTCGGCGATGCGCGCCGCCAGACGGCCGAGTCGGCGCCGCAGCACCTTGTGATAGTCGCGGCCAAGCGCGTAGCGCGAGATGTAAGCCTTGCCCGCATCGGCCAGCGTCGCCGCCGCGTCGCGCGCCCCGGGCGCCAGGTAGTCGAGCCGCGCGGTGATCACGCGCAAGGTGCCGGGAACGAGCTCGGCCGGCCGCGCCCGGCGCACGCCATGACGTGCCATATAATCCATCTCGCCATGACGGCCCGCATCGAGCCAGGCGAGCAGATGCGCCTCCTCGGCCTCGAGGCGGGTGTCGGCGATTCCGATCTCGCCGAATCCCAGCTCGAGACCCCAGCTGCGGATGTCGCGTACGAGCGCGCGGAAGTCGGGTGCAACGGCGCCGGACGATGTAGTGGCCAAGATAAGTTCAGACCTTCGCTGGGCACGCGCGATGTCGCGCGGCCCGTTCAACGATGACGACAATGCCAATGTCGCGCAAGTATCTGCCCGACGCCGACGCCACGATGCGCGCCGGCGCGGCGCTGGCACCGGGATTGAGCGGAGGCATGATCGTCACGCTCTCAGGCGAGTTGGGATCGGGCAAGACGACGCTGGTTCGCGGACTGCTACGGGGCCTGGGCTGGACCGGACCGGTCAAAAGTCCGAGCTATACGCTAGTTGAACATTATCCGATTTCGAGCTTATACTTGTATCACTTTGATTTTTATCGTTTCGACGAACCAGCCGAATGGGAAGATTCCGGCTTCGCCGAGTACTTCCGCCCCGACGCGCTGTGCGTGATCGAATGGCCGGAAAGAGTTCGCGGCATGCTGCCACCCGCCGATGTCGCGCTGTCGCTGCGTTATCGGGGTGCGGGTCGCGAACTGTTGCTCGAAGCCGGGACGCCCGCGGGTAGCGCATGCCTGGCCGCGTTCGACTCGACGGTGCCGTAACGCGAATCTCGCTGCAGCGGCGGCGCGTCTGCCAATGGTTGCTGCTTCCGGCCGGCCAGTTGCTGCTGCCGGGATTCTCGTCCGCCGCAACGGTCGCTTCCGCGCGCATATGGCCGGCGCAGGAATACACGCGCTTGATTCTGGAGTCGCCGTCGCCGATCGCGCACCAGATGATGCTGCTCAAGGATCCGCAGCGCCTGGTCCTCGATCTCGAGGGTGTCGAACCCGACGGCGAGCTGGCGCAACTGGTGCAGCGGTTGCGACCGAGCGATCCGCATATTCGGTCGATACGACTGTCGCGCTTCCGGCCGGGGATCGTCCGGCTTGTCCTCGACCTCAAGGACGAGGTGCAGCCGCAGATTTTCGCGTTGACGCCGGTCGGCGAGTACGGCCATCGCCTGGTGCTCGACATCTATCCGCTGACGCCGCCCGATCCGCTGATGGCCTTGCTCGAGACCGACACCAAGACCGGCAAGAGCGGCGCGCCCGACGTGCAAGCCGACAAGCCCAAGTCGCGCGATTCCGACCAGCCCGCGCCGCGCGACCGGCCGAAGTCGGCGCCGGCGTCGCGACGGCCGATCATCGTCGCGCTCGATCCCGGGCACGGCGGCGAAGATCCAGGCGCGATCGGTCGCCGTGGCACGCGCGAAAAAAACGTGACGCTGGCCATCGCGCGCAAGATCCGCGCGCTGATCGACCGCGAGCCGGGCATGCGCACGATGCTGACCCGGGACGACGATTATTTCGTGCCGCTCAACGTGCGCGTCGAAAAGGCGCGTCGCGTGCGCGCCGATCTGTTCGTGTCGATCCATGCCGACGCTTTCACCACACCGACTGCGCGCGGCTCGTCGGTGTTCGCCCTGTCCGAGCATGGTGCGACGAGCTCGGCGGCGCGCTGGCTTGCCCAGCGCGAGAACGAGGCCGACCTGATCGGCGGCGTCAACCTCGACAACCGCGACCCGATCCTGGCCAAGACGCTGCTCGACCTGTCGCAGACCGCGCAGATCAGCGACAGCCTGCGCGTCGGGCGCTCGGTGCTGGAAGGAATCGGCGCGATCAATCCCCTGCACAAGGGCAGCGTCGAGCAGGCGGGATTCGCCGTGCTCAAGGCGCCCGACATCCCATCGATCCTGGTCGAAACCGCCTTCATCTCGAATCCCGACGAAGAGCTCAAACTGCGCAGCGACCGGCATCAGCAGCAGTTCGCCGTATCGATCGTCGGCGGCATCAAGCACTATTTCGCACAGAATCCGGCCCTGGCGCGGGCGAAGCTGAGCTAGCGTTCCTGCTTGCCGGGACCATCACGTACAATCGCAAGCGATGGTACGTTTCTTCCTCTGGTTTCTTGTTGTGCAAGCGGCATTGTTCGGACTGGAGTTGACGCCGTGGGCGCAACAATGGTTCGTCGTGCCGTGGACGAACACGCTGGCCGCGATCAGCGCGAGTGTCGTCAAGCTGTTCGATCCCCAGGTCCTGGCGCACGGCAAGGTGCTGCAGAGCGCAAGCAACGGCTTCGCGGTCTCGATCGAGGCCGGATGCAACGGGGTCGAGGCGACGATCGTCCTGGTGGCGGCGATCCTCGCGTTTCCGGCGCCGTGGCAGCGCAAGCTCGCCGGGCTCGCCATCGGCATCGTCGCCGTCCAGGGGCTCAACATCGTCCGGGTGATCAGCCTGTTCTACCTCGGGCAATGGAACTTCAACGTGTTCGAATGGGCGCATCTGTATGTCTGGCAGGCGCTGATCATGCTCGATGTGCTGGTCGTCTGGCTGCTCTGGGTGCGCACATTGCCGCGGCCGGAAGCCGAGCTGCCTGCAGTCGCCGCCTGATTCGATGCCATCCGGTTCGTTTGGGCGATTCATCCTTCTGGTCTTCGCGTGGCTCGCCTGCACGCTGTTTGTCTGGTGGTTGGCCTCGGCCTTGCTCGCCTGGCCGATCGGGCTGCTGGCCGAGCTCGTAAGCCGCGTCGCGCTGGCCGATCTGGTCCAGGGGGTGGAGCAGCACGGAGACGTGATCACTTTCGTCACTACGCTGCACGGTGCCAAGGCGACGGTCGCCGCGGCGGCCGGCGGCGTCGTGTCGGACGACATCGACATTCGGCACTTCACCTTCGGCTTGCCGCTGCTGGCGGCGCTGATCCTCGCGGCCGGGGCGCCGCATCGCGCCCGCAACCTGCTGATCGGCTACGCGATACTGCTGCCTTTCCAGACCTGGGGCGTGATCGCCGAATTTCTCGAGGATATCGCCGGCGGATTGGGACCCGGCGTTGCGTCGCAGACCGGGTTCAGCGCCTGGCAACGCGAAGCGATCGCGTTCGCCTACCAGTTCGGCACGCTGATCCTGCCAACGGTAGTGCCCGCCGTCGTCTGGGTCTTGATGCACCGCCGCCTGCTCGAAGGCTTCGCACGCGGACGCGCCTGACGATCGCACGCCGTCAGCCGCGTGAGATCTAGCGCGCGATCGAATCCTTTTTGCGTTCGAGCTCGCGCTGGCGCAGCACGCCGCGCTGCACCTTGCCGGTCGTCGTCATCGGCAGGGCGTCGATGAATTCGATCTCCTTCGGATATTCGTACGGTGCCAGATGCTCGCGCACATGGCGCTGGATCGCGTCCTCGAGCGCCGGCGAGGGATCGTGGCCGGGCGCCAGCACGATATACGCCTTGATCACGTTGCCGCGCGTCTCATCGGGACTGGGAACGATCGCGGCATTGGCCACCGCCGGGTGCCGCACCAGACAATTCTCGATTTCGGACGGACCGATGCGATAACCGGCGGCCTTGAACATGTCGTCGGAGCGGCCCTGGTACCAGAGGTAGCCATCGTCGTCCTGCGTCGCCAGATCGCCGGTGCGGCACCAGTCGCCGCTGAATTTTTTGGCGGTCGCCTCGGGATTCCTGAAATACTCGAGAAAGAAGACCGGGTCCGGCGTCTGATCGGGCGCAAAACGGTTGACCGCCACTTCGCCCATCTCGCCCGGGGACGAAGGCCTGCCTTCGTCGTCGAGCACGGCGATCCGGTGGCCGGGATAGGGCCGCCCCATCGATCCCGGTTTGGCCGGCCACAGCGTGTGCGAATTACCGACGATGTAGTTCATCTCGGTCTGACCGAACATTTCGTTGATCGTGACGCCGAGCGCTTCCTGCGTCCACCCGAACACCGTCGTTCCGACCGCCTCGCCTGCGCTCATCATGCTCCGCAGGTCGAGGTCGTAGCGCTGGCGCGGTCGCGGCACCGCCTTCATCATCATCTTGAGCGCCGTCGGAAACAGGAACGTATTGCGCACGCGATATTTTGCGATCAGCGCGAGCGCGCGCTCGGGATCGAAGCGGCCGCGATAGCCTACGACCGGGCAGCCGAAATACAGCGTCGGCAGCAGCGCATCCATCAGGCCGCCTGTCCACGCCCAGTCCGCCGGCGACCAGAAGACGTCGCCCGCCTTCGGGAACTCATCGTGCGAATAGACGAAGCCGGGCAGGTTGCCGAGCAGGCATTGTTGCGGCATCAACGCGCCCTTCGGCGGCCCGGTCGTTCCGCTGGTGTAGACGAGAATCGCCGGGTCCGTCGCGCGCGTCGTCACCGGCGAGAACTGGTCCGGCGCCTTTTGCAGCAGGTGATCCCAGTCGAGCAGCCAGGCCTCGCGGGCGCCCGCCACGCCGATCGCATGGCGGAGCGCGGGCAGGCGGTCGCGGATCGGGGCGAGGTTCGGCAGTGACGCCGGATCGACGATGGCAACGGCAGCCTCCGAATTTTGCAGCCGGTATTCCAGCGCGTCGGGGCCGAACAGGAAGGACAAGGGCACGGCGATGGCGCCCAGCTGATAGCAGGCGATGTGGGCGATCGCGGTTTCGGGACGCTGCGGCAGCATGATCGCAATCTTGTCGCCCCGGCCCACGCCGAGGGAGGCCAGCGCGTTGGCGCAGCGATTGGCCTGGCGCTGCAGCTCGCCGAAGCTCAGGCTCGTCGTCGCGCCGGATTCGTCTTCCCAGTAGATCGCAACGCGCGCGCCGTCGCTCGCATGGCGCCCGCATACCGCCGCCGCGATATTGAACTCATGCGGCACGTTCCAGCGATGCCGCGCGCAGATGTCGCGATAGCGATCGACCGTCATCCGGCCTGCGGCTTCAGGCGGCCGACGCCGCGGCGGCGCGAGCCGTGTTGTCCTGCGATTCGATCGTCGCCCAGATCCATTCCGGCTGCTGCTCGAGCAGGCGGCCGAACGCGATCTGCTGCGAAACCCGCGCGACGCGCATCTGCATGCGCTTGCCCGGCTGGTATTCACCGGCCGGCACGATCAACGTCTGGATCGTCGCCTCGCTGTCGCGCCGGCGCAGTGACAGGAACAGCCCCGGGAATCGGCGGCCGCTGACCGTCGGCACGACGCCGTCGACCGAATAGTCGGCGTCGCCGCGCTTCTGCTCGAACAACTCGACGCCGACCAGGTTGTTGGCGATCACCTGCAGCCCGATCTCGGCGCGCTCGCTGGTCAGGCGCTTCATGCGTCGCACGATGCCCAGCGTCCACAACGGCTGTCCATGCGCGCGAATCGCGACCAGCGTTCCAAGGGTGACCGAGTTGATCACGCTCATTGGCGCGACCAGCCGGTAACCGGTGTGCGATACGTCGCGGATGTCCCAGGCGCCGCCGGGCGCCGCATAGGTCGCCAGCAATCGCCGCGCGACTTCCTGCACCCGCGCATTTTCGTTGCGCATGTGGCCGAAGGTCGCGAGCTCGATCGAATCGTCGAAACTTCCGCCGCGGTGCCGCTTTTCGCCGAGCGGGTGCGCCTCCTCGTCGTGCAGATAGCCGGCGATCTTGGTGAAGCCCATGATGGCGTCGACCGCTCCCGACGCATTGATGCGCTCGCCGCGTCTGGGCACCGGCCGGAATTCCGGATCCACCTGCGCGGCGAGCTTGGTCATCAGGTTGAGCTGCTCGGTGCGGCGCAGCGTGCGCTCGGACAGCGGGTCGCTGCGCACCTTCTGCTCGAGCATGACGACGTTCTGCATCAGCAGCGCATGCAGCGGCCGCGTATCCAGGAACAGGACGCGCCCCTCGAGCGGCTCCGGGCCGCGACGCTTCAAGCCGTTGCGCGCGCCAAGATCGACGTAGAAGCTGGTCGCCGTCGAAGATTCAACGTTCAGACGCAGCGGCGCGCACCATTCGGACAACTGCTCGGCGACCCATTCGACGTGACGCGCCGAGAGGTTGCCCGCGTTCATCAGCTGCAGCAGCAGCACGCGCAGGTACTCCTGCTCGATCGTCGTCAGGCCGCCGTCGGCCAGCGCGGCAATCGGCTGCCGCTCGAGCTCCATCGAACAGGCGATCTGGAACAGCGAATGCAGATCGGACCAGCGTGCCGGAATCCACTGCTCGTAACGATACAGCCGGATCTTGGCGTCGAGTCCGTGATGGATGATCTGCCGCGCGATCAGCTCGGGCAGCAGCGCGCGCCAGCGATTGCTCTGGGCATGGTCGCTGACTTCACGCGCGAACGCCTGGTAGCACAGCAGAAAACCCTGGGTCAGATCGAACATCGCCTGCCAGAGCTGGCTTTCGACGCGGCTCGAGCGGGTGCCGTGCTCGTGGTATTGCGAGGTGAGCGTGCGGCGCAATGCCTCGCTCTGCACGTCGAGACGGAACACCGCCTCGAGCCGCGCCGGGGCGCGGTGCGCGGTGCGCTCGGACAGCGCGCCGAGCTCGGTCAGGATGGCCGAGTGCGCGGCCAGCGGATCGTTCGCCGGAAAGGTCGAAAGCCACCGTTCGGCGGTCCGGGCATCCGCCAGGGGGTCCTTGATCGACTTGCCGAAACCGAACATTTCGAGCGGGCTTCCCCCGGCCGGTACGATATTTGCACTAGCCTGATTGTGGTGAGCAGATGAGCAAAGACTTGGCGGTAGAACTGTGCCGGAAGCCCTTGTTCGTAAAGCCGGATGATGGAGCAAAGCCGCAGCGCTAGCAATACGCGGCTGCGTGTGGTGATCGGGACTGACGTGCTGCGGCAGCCTATGCCGCAGTGCGACCAGCTGAAATCCACAAGTTAAGTCTTTATACTTGTAACCAACAGGAAGCTGAGGTTTGTCATGGGAATCTTGATCAAGGCGCCGACGCGCCGCAGCAATCCGGGACTGCAAATCGCCGCCCCGGCGTCTGCCGGCGGCGACGAGGGACGGGCCGCTTTGCACATTCGGGAAGTCGTGCGAATCACCGGCTTGCGGCGCGAGCAGCTCTACATGTGGCAGCGTCGTTACGGGTTTCCGCATCCGGCTCGCGACGGTTTCGGCGATCGCGTCTATCCGCCTGACCAAGTGGCGCGACTCAAGGTCATCAAGCAGTTGTTGTCCGAAGGCTGGCGAGCAGGAGCCGTCGTCCCGCTGGCCGAGCCGGCGCTGCAGTCGATGCTGGGCATCGCCGTCGACGCGCCCGCCCCGCTTCCCGGCGAAATCGAGACCGCGGTCACCCTGCTCGGCGAGCACCGCGTCGGCGAGTTGCAGAACCACCTGTCCAAGCTGCTGGTCGGACAGGGTCTGCGCCGCTTCCTCGAGCAAACGCTCATCCCGCTGAACGAGGCCGTCCACGAGCGTGTCGTTCGCGGTGAAATGCAGAACTTTCAGGAATTGCGCTTCGCCGACCTCGCGCAACGGCTGCTGCGCGACGTCACGCGGCTGGTACGGCCGACCCGCGATGCGCGTCAGATTCTATTGGCGACGCCGCCGAATGATCCCAATCAGCTGGGCCTCGCCATTCTCGAGTTGCTGCTGTTCACCGAAGGCATCAACTGCCTGACGCTGGGCAGCGGCGTGCCGCCGCAGGAAGTCGCCGGCGCGGCGCGGGCCTACAAGGTGTGCCTGGCGATCCTGCTGTTCGATCGCGGCATTTCCGGCAAGATTGCCGGGCAGGAAATACGGTCGCTGCGTGCTGCGCTGCCGGCCGAGCTGCCGCTGGTTGTCAGCGGCCGTGCCGTCAATCTGCTCGCCAAGCCGATCGCCGATGTTCGCACCGCCGCAGACTTCAGCTCGGTGATGGTCGCCATGCGGGAGCTGGGCGCGGTCGGCCCGGTCGCGCAAGTTCCGCAGCGCGCCTGATGCACTGATGCCCGTCGGCCCGGCGCATCATCGCGCCGGCGTCGATCGGCCAGCGGCCTCTCCCGGCCTGGCCCGGCCGTCGGCCCACTCTCACCGGCGACCGCGGTCTTTGCCGGAAACAGCGCTCATCTTTCCTCGAAAAACGCCCTGAGCTTGCGGCGCTCGCGCTTGGTCGGCCGCCCAGGGCTGGTCGGCGCCGTGGCCGCCGCGGCTTTGCGGCGGGCGATTTCCTCGGTACGGGTGGCGATGCTCTGCGGCGACTCGCGGTAGAGCTGCGCGGCAGCGGCGGCGTCGCCGCGCCGGTCCGAAAGCGCCAGCACGACAATGTCCCATACGAGGCCGTCCCTGCGCAGCACGACCCGCTCCCCCGCGGCGGCAAGGCGCGACGGCTTGATCCGCTGATCGTCGACGCGCACGTGTCCAGCCGTGATCGCGAGCGCCGCCAGGCTTCGCGTGCGGCAGAAGCGCGCGGCCCATAGCCACTTGTCGAGGCGGACG
>Ga0207657_10002519_pt1 | contig 19811 bp, 15 predicted proteins | sample KBSC33metaG_FD_184316 | JGI IMG/M metagenome (GOLD analysis project Ga0207657, IMG submission 184316) | Corn rhizosphere microbial communities from Kellogg Biological Station, Michigan, USA - KBS C3-3 metaG (SPAdes) (version 2) | ecosystem: Host-associated > Plants > Roots > Rhizosphere > Soil ... | reverse complement strand
GGCGGCGCAGAAGCGGTGACCGCCGCTCGCGGCCTTACCCGCCGCCGCCTGCTCGGAGTGGGCGCGGCGACGGTGCTCGCACGGGCGCTGGGCGCCTGCGCCGACGCCGCAGCGGCGAGTGCGCCCAAGGTCGTCGTCGTCGGCGGCGGCTATGGCGGGGCGACGGCGGCCCGCTATTTGCGCCTGTGGAGCGGCGGCACGATAGAGGTGACGCTGGTCGAGCGCGACGCCGCGTTCGTTTCCTGCCCGTTGTCCAACCTGGTGATCGGCGGCAGCAGGCAGCTGTCCGACATCACGATCGGCTACGGCGGCCTCGAGAAGCTGGGTATTCGCCGCATCCGCGGCGAGGCGACCGCCATCGACGCGACGGCGCGCACCGTCGGCGTCGCCGGTGGGGAGCGCCTGCCCTACGACCGGCTGATCCTCGCCCCGGGCGTCGACTTCGTCTACGACGGTATTCCGGGGCTGGCGAGTGCCGCCGCGCAGGCACGGGTGCCGCACGCCTGGAAGGCCGGGCCGCAGACGGTCGCCTTGCGCGCACAACTCGAGGCGATGCGCGATGGCGGCGTGTTCGCGATTCACGTGCCGAGGGCGCCTTATCGCTGCCTGCCGGCGCCGTATGAACGCGCGTGCCAGGTCGCCCATTATTTCCTCCGGCACAAGCCCAAGTCGAAAGTGATCATTCTCGACGCCAACGAGGAAGTGCAGTCGAAAAAGGCGCTTTTCACCGCGGCGTGGAACGGTCGCTATCGCGGCTATGTCGAATACCGGCCGAACAGCGAGCTGGTCGACGTCGATATCGCGGGCTCGACGATCAAGCTCGATTTCGACGATGTTCGCGCCGATGTGATCAACGTGATTCCGCCGCAGCGCGCGGGCGCCATCGCGCGTCAACTGGGCATCGCCAATGCCAACGGCAGTTTCTGTCAGGTCGATTTTCTTTCCTACGAGTCGACGGCACAGAAGTACATTCATGTACTCGGCGACGCGATCCAGACGGCGCCTCTGATGCCGAAGTCCGGGCACATGGCCAACCAGCACGGAAAAGTGTGCGCGGCCGCGATCGTCGCGCTGCTTCAGGACAGCGACGTCAATCCGTCGCCGTTGATCGCCAATGCGTGTTACAGCTATATCGACGACAAGGAAGTCGCGCACATCGCGTCGGTGCATGCCTACGACCGCGCGCAAAAGACGATGCTGGTCGTCCCAGGCAGCGGCGGCCTGTCGTCAGCACCGAGCGTCGAGGAGGCGGTCTACGCCGAGGCCTGGGCGCGCAACATCTGGTTCGACATACTGGGCTGATATCGCATGATCCGTCGCTCCGCGGCTCGCGTCACCTTGCACATCGATTCGCTCGGGCGTTCGGCGCGAACTCGCGCCCGAGCCGACGGCCGAGGCGGGCTGCGCCGAGGCATCCACCTGCTGTTGCTCGCGCTGCCGCTTGTGTGCGCGATCGTCGGCAACTTGGCCGCGGCCGCGGACGAGACGTACCCGGACCGGCCGATTCATCTGGTCGATCCGTACGGGGCCGGCGGGGCGAACGATCTGTTCGGCCGGATCGTCGGCGCGAGACTCGCCGAGGCTCTCGGACAACCGGTGATCGTGGAGAATCGCGGCGGCGCGGGCGGCAACATCGGTACCGAGTACGTCGCGAAGGCGAAGCCCGACGGCTATACGCTGCTGATCGGCTCGAACGGCAACAACACGATCAATCCGGCGCTTTATCCGTCGCTGCCGTTCGATCCGGCGCACGCGTTTTCACCGATTACCAAGCTGGCGACGGTCCCGGTGGTTCTCGTCGCTTCGCCGTCGCTGCCAGCCGCCAAGCTTGGCGACGTGATCCAACTCGCGAAAAGCCAGCCGGGAAAGCTCGCCTACGCAAGTCCCGGCGTCGGCTCCACTGCGCACCTGACCGCCGCGCTGCTCGCATCCCGTACCGGCATCGAATTGCTTCACGTGCCTTACAAGGGCGGCGGAGCCGCGATCGGCGGCGTTCTGACCGGTGACGTGCCATTGGCGTTCGTCGTTATCAGCACCGCTCAGGCGCTCGCACAGGCGGGCCGGGTACGGGCGATCGCGGTCACCAGCATCGCGCGCAGTGCGGCGATGCCCGAGGTGCCGACGGTCGCCGAATCCGGTGTTCCCGGATTCGACGTCTCGTCGTGGTACGGCCTGCTCGCGCCGGCGGGGACGCCGCCGGACATCATCGCGCGGCTGCACGCCGAAACGATCCGCATCCTCAAGCAACCGGATGTGCAGCAGCAGTTTCTCGCGATGGGTGCGGCGCCGGTCGGCAATACGCCCGAGGCATTCGATGAAGAAATCCGCGCCGATCTCGCGCGCTGGGCAGCGGTGGTGAAGGCGGCAGGCATCCGTGCCGAATGAGCGGCCACGCCGGCGCGCGCCGAGCGCTGCCGTGCGATCCGTCGAACCCCGCGTCGAATCATGACGATCAGCGTGCTGCTGGCTGCGACGGCCACCCAGTACATCGGAACGGCGCGCATCCCCGGCGCGCTCGCCGCCAACGGCTTCGAAGTAAGCCTGCTCGCGCCGCGCGGGACGCTGGCCGAGAAAAGCCGCCACGTCGGCAGGATCGAGCACCTGCCCGACAGTGCGACGCCGCGGCAATGGGTTCACGCGTTTGCCGCGATGGTCGACGCGGTTTCGCCGCGGGTCGTGCTGTCATGCGATGACACCGCACAGCGCCTGCTTCAGGCCGTCGCGCTCTCGCCGCCGGACGACATGCCGGCGACGCAGCGGCTGCGCCTCGCCGACCTCGTGCGGACATCGCTTGGCGCGCCTGAATTCTATCGGGTCAGCGTCGACAAGACGCTGCTGCCCGCCGCCGCGAGCGAGCTGGGGGTGCGCGTGCCACCGTACGCGGTCGTCTCGGAGCTTGACGAGCTCGAGGATTTCGCCGCCGTCCACGGATTTCCCATCGTGCTCAAGCGGGCGTTCGGCGCGGCCGGGGAATGGGTGGAGATCGCCGCCGATCGGCAGCAGCTTGCGACGGCGTATACGAAGTTCATTTCGGCCGTGACCCTCGAGCTGGCCGACGTCGCGCCGCGGACCTTGCTCGCGCAGGCACACGTCGCCGGCATGATCCGTAACCAGGGTGTGGCCGCATGGCAGGGCCGGATGCTCGCCGGCTTCGTGCGCGAGAAGATGATCGCGCATCCCCATCCGATGGGACCGTCGACCGTGAATCGCTATTTTCACTCGCACGAGACCCAAGACTTCGCCGAGAGGCTGGTGCGTGGTTTCGGAATGAGCGGAATGTTCGGCATCGAGTTCATCGCCGATCACGACAGCGGCGTCGCGTACCTGCTGGAGATCAACCGCAGGATCACGCCGGGTTCGCCGACGGGTGCCCTGGTCGACGTCGATCTTTGCGCTGCGCTCCGCGCTGCGATCGAAGACGCTCCGAACCCGTCGCGACGCCGGCTGGACGATGGCGAGGAGCACGTGATCGCGCACTTTCCGCAGGAATGGCTGCGCGATCCGGCCAGCCGCTATCTTCGCCGCTGCCGCGTCGACGCGCCTTGGGACGACCCTGCACTCTTCAAGGCGATGGCGGCGCTGCGTCCGACGTAGCGAAGCATCGCTCGCATGCAGACAGGCCGGGTCGAGTCGACGCGGAAGACATTTCCATAAGGTGGACACCCATTTGTCCCCGTCGCAGCGGGCTCGGCTGCGGAAGTTCGTGGGAAATCAACGGCGTTTATTACGCCAGCGCCGGCTCGGAGGTGCGATATAGTGCGTCGCAGCAGATAGGGGCGGCGAAAGAGCTTGTTTTCTTCCATCATCCGGAATTCATTTTTAACTCGATGATTATTTGTAATATTTATCATAGTGCAGTGCGCAAAATAGGCTTGTAATTGCCCGGAGCCTTTGCTACCGTCGATTGAACAGCAGCGGTGCGCGGTCCCGACACCGGCTGTGACAAGGGCTTCGTTCACGACGGCGGGAGCAGCGATGAATTACGATCTCGAAGCGGCAAGGCTGAAGAAAGACTGGGCGGAAAATCCGCGCTGGAAGGGAATCACCCGCGCTTACGCGGCCGAAGATGTCGTGCGGCTGCGCGGCTCGCTTCACATCGAGCACACGCTGGCGCAGCGCGGCGCCGAAAAGCTCTGGCGGCTGGTCAACGACGAACCGTTCGTCAACTCGCTCGGCGCGATGAGCGGCAACCAGGCGATGCAGCAGGTGAAGGCGGGCCTCAAGGCCATTTATCTGTCCGGCTGGCAGGTCGCGGCCGATGCCAACATCGCGGGCGAGATGTATCCGGATCAGTCGCTGTACCCGGTCAATTCGGTGCCTGCGGTCGTGCGCCGGATCAATGCGACGCTGACCCGAGCCGATCAGATCCAGCAGATGGAAGGCACCGGCGACACCGACTTTTTCGCGCCGATCGTCGCGGATGCGGAAGCCGGTTTCGGCGGCGTGCTCAATGCCTTCGAGCTGATGAAGGCGATGATAGACGCCGGCGCCGCGGGCGTGCATTTCGAAGACCAGCTGGCATCGGTCAAGAAGTGCGGCCATATGGGCGGCAAGGTGCTGGTGCCGACGCGGGAAGCGGTCGAGAAGCTCGTCGCCGCGCGGCTCGCCGCCGATTGCATGGGCGTGCCTACGGTGATTCTGGCCCGAACCGATGCGGAAGCCGCCGACATGGTGACTTCTGACATCGACGAAAACGACCGGCCGTTCTGCACCGGCGAGCGCACGGTCGAAGGTTTCTACAAGACCCGCAACGGTCTCGAGCAGGCGGTATCGCGCGGACTCGCCTATGCGCCGTATTCGGACTTGCTCTGGTGCGAAACCGGCAAGCCGGATCTCGGTTTCGCGAAAGCGTTCGCCGATGGCATCCATGCGCGCTTCCCCGGCAAGATGCTGGCGTACAACTGTTCGCCCTCGTTCAACTGGAAGAAAAATCTCGACGATGCGACGGTGGCTCGCTTCCAGCGCGAGCTCGGTGCGATGGGCTACAAGTTCCAGTTCATCACGCTGGCAGGATTCCACAGCCTCAATTATTCGATGTTCCATCTGGCGCATGGCTATGCGCGCAACCAGATGAGCGCGTTCGTCGAGCTGCAGGAGGCGGAATTCGCCGCGGTGGGCGAAGGATTCACCGCGGTCAAGCACCAGCGCGAAGTGGGAACCGGCTACTTCGATGCGGTCACGCAGACGATCCAGGGCGGCAAGTCGTCGACGACTGCGCTGAAGGGCTCGACCGAAGACGAGCAATTCTTCGACCGGCCGAAGACTACGTTGTCGGTGGCCAACGGATAGGCGCACCCCGTCGGCGCAAGCCGCCGAACGAACGGCAGACGGCGCGGGCCCCGCAAGGAGCCCGCGCCGTTTTGTTTTATATTGCCGCGATGGCCGATCCGAAGCTGCGACTGTTCTTTGCGCTGTGGCCCGATGCGCAAACGCGAGCCTCGCTCGCCGCACTGGCGGAGACCGTGGCAGCGGAAACCGGCGGCCGCGCGACGACGCCGGGCAATGTCCATCTGACGCTGGCGTTTCTCGGTTCCAAGCCGCGCGACAGCGTGGCCGAGCTGGTCGCGCGGGCGGACGCGATCGACGCGTCGGCGTTCGTCCTCACGCTCGACCACATCGATTGCTGGCGCAAGAACGCCGTCGCATGGCTCGGCGCGAGTGAGATTCCCCCGGCGCTGGCTTCGTTGCGCCAGGCATTGCTCGCCTCGCTCGCGCCGCTGCACGTCGATGACCAGGCGCGTCCGTTCGCCGTGCACGTCACCCTCGCCCGCAAGATCACCGCTTCGCTGCGCCGCCGCCTGCCGGCGCCGATCGCCTGGCCGGTCGAAGGACTGGTACTGGTCGCCTCGGAAACCGGGAGCGAAGGTCCGGTGTATCGCGTCGTCGCCAGCCTTCCGTTCGCGCGACGGCGCTGATCGCTAGCTCCCGCGCGCGACCGGATGCGTCGGATCGGAGACCCACTCGCTCCACGAACCGGGGTAGAGACGCGAGCCCGGCAGACCCGCGACGGCCATCGCCAGCAGGTTGTGGCACGCCGTGACACCCGAGCCGCATTGATGCACGACCGATGACAACGGCGCGGCTCCGAGCTGCGCTTCGAACTCGGAGCGCAGCAGCTCGGCCGGCTTGAACGTTCCCCGCGGCGTCAGGTTGGCGCCGTACGGGCGATTGATCGCGCCCGGAATATGGCCGGCAACCGGGTCGAGCGGCTCGATGTCACCGCGAAAGCGCTCCGGCGCGCGGGCGTCGACGATCGTGAGCGGCGCCGACGCCTGGTCGCGCAAGTGCTGCAGGATTTCGGCACTCGAAGCGACCGGTCGCGGTGTCATCGCGACGAACCGCGCCGGCTTGACGCGCGGCATGTCGGCCGTCGTCGGCCGCCCTTCGGCGATCCACTTGTCGATGCCGCCGTCGAGCACCGCGGCGGCATCATGGCCGAGCCAGTGCAGCAGCCACCACAGACGCGATGCCCACATGCCGTTGTTCTGATCGTAGGCCACCACCTGCTTGGAAGCATCGATGCCGATGCGGCTCAAGCCCGCGGACAACGCGGCAACATCCGGCAGCGGATGGCGGCCGTTGGTCCCGGTGCGCTCGCCGGACAGATCGCGATCCATATGCATGAAGCGCGCGCCGGGCAGATGCGAGGCGAGATAAGCGCGCTCGCCGGCTTCGACGTCGCTTAAGTTGTGGCGGCAATCGACGAGCACCAGCGCCGGGTCGGCGAGCTCGCGGGCAAGCTCGTCGGTCGAGATCAGCGTCGTATGCATCGCCGCGCTGTCAAAACAGCCTGCCGGCAACCGGCCAGACTTCGAGCGGGCCGAGTTTCAGCGCTTCGAGCGCGGGTTGCAGGCTGGCGCGGTCGCCGACCGCGATCACCACCATCGACGCCGGATCGAAGTAACGCTGCGCCAGCGGCGGCAGATCGGCGCCGCGGACCCGGGCCAATTGCGACGGCAGGCGGCGGAAATAGTCGAGCGGCAGGCCATAGGCGAACAATTCGCCGAACGAGCTTCCGGTTGCGCCGTTGGTTTCGAACATCGCCGGCAAGGACTGGGTCAGCGAGCCGCGCGCGCGCTGCAATTCTTCCGTCGTCAGCGGCGCCGCGCCCGCGCGCTTGAGCTGGGCGAGGATTTCCCGGATCGCCGGGATTGCCGCGTCGCTCTTCACCGCGGTGCGCACGACGAAAGGACCGGGACGGCGACCGTATTCGAAGCGCGAGCCGATGCCGTAGGTGTAGCCTTTTTCTTCGCGCAGGTCGAGATTGAGCCGGCTGGTGAAGCCGCCGCCGATGGCTTCGTTGAGCACCTGCAGCGCCGGGAAATCGGGCGTCGTCCGCACGGTGCCGATGCGGCCGATACGAAGCTCAGCCTGCGGAGCGCTGGGCTTGTCGACGATCACGACGCGGGCCGTGGTGCTCGCGGCCGGCGTCTCCGGCTTCGGTGCCCCCGCGATCGGCGCCGCCGTCCACGACGCCCACAAGCGCTCGGCCAGCGGGCGCAGCTCCGCGGCGTCGATCGCGCCGACGACGATCAGCGCCGCGTTGTCGGGCCGGAACCAGCGCCGCCAGAAGTCGCGCAGATCGGCCTCGCCGATGCGCTGCATCGATTCCTCGGTGCCCAGGTTGCTGCGTCCGTACGGATGATCGATTCCGTAGAGCGCGCGCGAAAACGCCACTTCCGCGAGCGTGCCGGCATCTTCGCGCGCCTCGACGATCGCCGACAGATGTGCCTTGCGCTGCCGCTCGACTTCCTCCGCCGGAAACGTCGGGTGCTGGGCGATGTCGGCGACCAGGCCCAGCGCCGCGGGAAAATTGCGCGCCAGCGCGTCGATCCGCAGCGAAGTGGCGTCGCGCCGCGTCTGGGCCGAGTAGCCCGCGCCGAGCTGCTCGATTTCCTGCGCGATCTGGACCGCATTGCGCGTCGTCGTGCCCTCCTCGAGCATCCCGGCCGCGAAATCCGCGGCGCCAGGAAGGTTGGGATCATTGGCGCCCAATCCGGCGTTGACGACAAGCTGCGCGCTGACGATCGGAAGCGCCGAGCGCTGCAGATGCAGCACCGTCAGGCCGTTGGCGAGCTTGAACGACTGCGGGGCGGGCAAGACGGGCACCGGCGCCGGGCCGGCTGCCGGCGGCTTGCTGCGCCAAGCCTCGTCGGCATTGATCGACTCGGTTGCCCGCGTGCGGGGCGGCGTGGTCGCTGCCGGCTCGGGATCGAGCTTCTTCGCGCCGCGAACGGCGAAGACGACCACGCGCGCGTCCTTGCGCAAATGAGCGCGCACCGCGCGCTGCACGGAGGCGGTCGTGACCGCGGCATAGCGTGCGATGTCCTTCGGCAGGTAGCCGGGATCGCCCGTGTACTGGTTGTACATGTTCAGCGTGTCGGCGCGCCCGACGACCTTCTGCAGGCCCTGGTACATCGAACGCTCGATCTGGTTGCGAGCGCGCTCGACCTCTGCTTCGGTCGGCCCTTCCGCGGCGAAGCGGTCGAGCTCGACATCGATCGCGGCCTGCAATTCCGCCGCCGTGTGACCCGGCCGCGCGAATGCCTGCAGGTCGAATATCGACGTCAGCGCATAGGCGTCCTGCGCGGCGCTGACCTCCTGCGCGAGTTGCAATTCGTAGACGAGGCGCTTGTGCAGGCGGCTCGCCTTGCCGCCGGCGAGGATAGTCGCGGCGATGCTGAGCTCGGCGTCGTCGGGCTTGAAGCGTGGCGGCGTCAGCCAGGCCAGGTCCACCCGCTCGAGCTCGATCTGGTCGGTGACGGTTTCGCGACGCTCGCCGACGATGGGCGGCGTGACGATGGCCGGCCGTTCGACATCGGGCCCGCGCCGGAACGAGCCGAAATACTTGTTGACCAGGCGCTTCGCCGCCGCGGGATCGAAGTCGCCGACGATAGCCAGCGTCGCGTTGTTCGGCCGGTAGTAGCGCTTGAAAAAGTCCCGCACGTCGGCGAGCCGCGCCGCCTGGATGTCGGCATGCGAGCCCATGATGTACGGGCGGTAAGGGTGGCCGACGGGAAAGAGGCTACGGAACACCGCCTCGTCGACGATGCCATAGGGTTGATTCTCGATGCGCTCCCGGCGCTCGTTGCGAACCACGTCCTGCTGGTTCGACAAGGCCTTCTGGTCGAGCGCGTCGAGCAGGTAGCCCATCCGATCGGCGTGCGTCCAGAGCGCGAGCTCGAGCTGGTTCGACGGCAGCGTATCGTAGTAGTTGGTGCGATCGAACGAGGTCGACGCGTTCGAGTCGGACGCGCCGGCGGCTTCGAGGAGCTTGTCGGCCAGCCCCCGCGGCACATGCTTGCTCCCGGTGAACATCATGTGCTCGAACAGATGGGCGAATCCGGTGCGGGTGGGCTCCTCGTTCGCCGCGCCGACGTGGTACCAGATGTCGACGGTGACAAGGGGCAGCGTACGATCCTGTGAAAGGATCACTTCCAGCCCGTTCGGCAGCCGGTATTTTTCATACGGGATCGTGGGCGCTGTTTCCAGCGCGGCGAGCGGAGCGCTCAGCATCGATGCGAATCCGGCGAGACAGAGAAGTCTAAGCATCGGGAACCTCGAAAACGACCGCCAACGGGCTTTGGGCGGCGCGGATTGCGGGACAGTCGAGTGAGACTTCGCATCGGCGGACCTGCCGCACGACTGCGGCGCCGTTCGCACGGCCAAGAAGGCGGCGTCAGAGATTCGGCCCGAGCTCGCGGCGCAGGAACTCGTGGAAGTGCTGCATGCCGTCTTCCATCGGAGACTGGTAGGGCCCGACCTCGCTGCGCCCGGCTTTGTACAGCGCACGCCGGCCGGCATCCATGCGCTCGGCGATCTCGTCGTCCTCCGCGGCCGTCTCCATGTAGGCCGCCTGCTCGGCTTCGACGAATTCGCGCTCGAACAGCGCGATGTCTTCGGGGTAGTAGAACTCGACGTAGTTGGTCGTCCGGTCGACGCCGCGCGGAACCAGCGTGCTGACGATCAGCACGTGCGCATACCATTCGATCATGATGTTCGGATAGATCGTCAGCCAGATCGCGCCGTGCGCCGGAACCTCGCCCCGGTAATAGTCGAGCACCGCCTTGTGCCAGCGCTGGTAGCTCTTGGTGCCCGGCCTCGCCAGCGCATTGTTGACGCCGACCGTCTGCAGCGAATAGCGATCGCCGAACTGCCAGTCGAGATCGTCGCAGGTCACGAACCGGCCGAGTCCCGGATGGAACGGCTCGACGTGATAGTCCTCGAGGTAGACCTCGATGAATGTCTTCCAGTTGTAGTTGCATTCCTTCGTTTCGATCCGGTCGAGCACGTAGCCGGAGAAATCGAGCGAGCTCGCCGCCCGCAGCCCGGCCAGATCGGATGCGACGTCGCGCGCGCCGTCGAACAAGAGCCCGTTCCAGCGCTTCAGCGGAGTGCTGTGCAGTTTGGCGCACGGTTGCTCGGCAAAATGCGGCGCGCCCAGCAGCTTGCCGGAAAGGTCGTAGGTCCAGCGGTGGATCGGACACACGATGTTCGGCACCGATCCGCGGCCGTCGAACATGATGGCCTGCCGATGGCGGCAGATGTTCGACAACAGCTCGACGCCGCCGTCGTTGCGCACCAGCATCTGGGCATTGTCCCGCCAGGGCAGGGTCTGATAGTCGCCCGGATTGGGAACCATCAGCTCATGCCCCACGTATCCGGGGCCGCGCGCGAACAGCAGATGCTGCTCGGCCGCCAGGACCTTCGGATCGCAATAGGAAGAGACGGGCAGCTGCGACGTTGCCGAAGCAATGTGCAGCCGATCCGCAGCAGCGAGATTCGACATCAGCCTACCCTTTTTCGTGAACCGCCAACCCAACAAACAATATAAGAGGCGAAAATTCCGCCCCCCAACCGCTTTGCTAAGTCAGCCCGCTACGAAAGGCTTCGTATCAAGGCTGCGTCGTCAAATGAGGTGAAGATTATAGCGATATTGCCTGCTCCGGGCAAACTCGGCTCGCGACCGGATGCACGCGTTTCACCGACCACCCAAATCGGGTATTCTTGAGCACTTTTCAAGAGAGCGCGCTGCATTTGTTTCATTGCGCCGCTCATCCGATCCGATGTCCAAGTCCATGTCTGAGACCACCGCCGCGCCGCCGAGTTTCGAGGCTGCAATGGCCGAGCTCGAAAATATCGTCGCGACGATGGAAGGCGGCCAGCTGCCGCTCGCCGATTCGCTGGCTGCCTACAAGCGCGGCGCGGAATTGCTGCAATACTGCCAGGCGGCACTCAAGGACGCGCAGCAGCAGATCCAGGTGCTCGAGCGCGGCGTCCTCAAGGCTTTCGCGCCGGACGCATCGGGTCCCGCCGCGGACGATGAACCCTGATCTGGCGTGGGAAGTCTGGTCGGGCGAGCGCAGCCGACGCGTCGAGAGCGTGCTCGATCAGGCATTGGCCACCGCGGACGGCTCGCCGGGTCGGCTGCAAGAGGCGATGCGCTACGCCACGCTGGGCGGCGGCAAGCGGGTGCGGGCGCTGCTCGCCTACGGCGGGGGCGAGCTCGCCGGCGCCGATCCGGATGACGTCGACGGCGCCGCCGCGGCGGTCGAGCTGATTCACGCCTACTCGCTGGTGCACGACGATCTGCCATGCATGGACGACGACGTCCTGCGCCGCGGCAAGCCGTCGTGTCATGTCGCGTTCGGCGAGGCGATAGCGCTACTCGCCGGCGACGCGTTGCAGAGCCTGGCCTTCGATCTGCTCGCACGCACGCCGGCGCGCGATCCCGCGGCGCAGGTGGCACTTCTTGCGTATGCTTCCGGCGCCTCGGGCATGGCCGGCGGGCAGGCGATCGACCTCGCGACGGCGGGCGAAGCGATCGCGCTCACTGAACTCGAACGCATGCACGCCCTCAAAACCGGTGCGCTCATCCGGGCGGCGGTTCGCCTCGGCGCCGGCTGTGGCCGGCCGATGAGTGCCGACGAGAACGACGCACTCGACCGTTACGCGTCGGCCATCGGTCTCGGCTTCCAGATTGTCGACGACGTACTCGATGTCGAAGGCACGGCGTCGAGCCTGGGCAAGACCGCGGGCAAGGACGCGATCCAGCGAAAGACGACTTACGCTTCGCTGCTGGGCCTGTCCGCCGCGCGGAAGCGCATCGAAGCGCTGCGCGGCGATGCGCGCGCGGCGCTCGCTCCGTTCACGACAGCGCGACGGCTGCTCGAGCTCGGCGACTGGGTCATGGCGCGCACCCACTGACAGGCGGACCCGCCAATCTGGTCGTGCCTCACGCCGCGACGCCGGGGGATCACGGCATCGATCGTGCCCTCGCTTCCGTGCAAGGAGCCGCGATCGCACATTAGCTGCTGTGAGACAATGACAGGCTCGTCGCCACGCGCCGCGCTCAACGCAAAACCGCCGCAATGAACCGCCCCGAGACACCGCTGATACCGGACGTCCAGTCGCATCCGGATGTGCGCAAGCTGCCGATCGACCGCGTCGGCATACGAAATCTGCGCTATCCGATTCGCTTCGTCGACGGAAGCGACCCGCCGCAATCGACGATCGCCGTTTGCAGCGCGTATGTCGGCCTGCCCGCGGATCGCAAAGGCACGCACATGTCGCGACTGGTCGCGGCGATCGACGAGCTCGCCGCGCCGCTGTCGCTGGCGACGTTTGCGGACTTCCTCGACGCCCTGCTGGTCCGGCTGGAAGCGGACGCCGGCCGCGTCGACATCGCCTTTCCGTGGTTCAGGCGCAAGAGCGCGCCGGTGACCGGTGCGCAAAGCATGATGGACTACGAGGTGAAGCTGGTTGCCGACGCGGCGCCGGGCAAGCGCTCGGTCGAGGCGACGCTCGTCGTACCGGTCATGAGCCTGTGCCCGAGCTCGAAGGCGATTTCCGACTACGGCGCGCACAACCAGCGCTCGCATCTGACGCTGACCGTTCGGCCGAAACCGGGCGCCGCGTTCACGCTGGCGGAGCTGATCGCGCTGGCCGAAGCCGAAGCCTCCTGCGAGCTTTATGGTCTGCTCAAGCGCGCCGACGAGAAATTCGTCACCGAGCGTGCCTATGAGCGCCCGCGCTTCGTCGAGGATCTCGTTCGCGGCATCGCGGCGCGGCTGGTCGACGACGCCCGCTTTCTCGGCTTCAGCATCGCCGCCGAGAATTTCGAGTCGATACACAATCATTCGGCGTACGCCGAGATCGTTCGCGGCTGAAGCCTCGTTCGGACGCCGGCCAGGCGCGCGAAACAGAGAAGGCGTTTTCTCGAGAGCGACGCGGCAGCGCGGCAGCTAGTGCACGGCGTAGCTGACCTGGGTTTCCGCCGGCGCGGGTTCGGCCGCGGTTCCCATCCCTACCAGCCTGCCATTGGCAAACGACAATCGGCTGGCCCCGCCCATCCGCCAGCGATAGATCCACTCCTCGTACCAGACCCGGTTCGCCTTGCTGCGCGTGATCGTGCTGGGCCTGCCCCAGGCCGGCAGGTTCAGGACCTCGTCGTCGGACATGCCGATCGCGATGCTCGTGCGCCAGAAGACGCGCTTCGAACTGGCGCCCGGCTCTCGCCGCGCCGGCGCCGCCGGCGCGGCGGCGGCAGCGGCCGACTCGGTGCGCACGCTGCCGAGGCTTGCAATCACGACGTCACCGGCGCCGGAAGCGCAAGGCATCGACTGGTAGGCGACGCCGTCCGGCGCCAGGCACTTGTGGATGGCTTGCGCGTGTCCCGCCAGCGGATACGCGATGCCGCAGCAGCTCAAGCACAGGATCAGGACACGCATGGCGGCACCCGGAGAAAGGGCTACGGTGCACAGCGTGCCCGCCGGATCAAGGACCCGCCATCAGCGGCGGTCTGATCTTGTTGTAGGAATCCTGCCCGTCAGGCGGACGGTTCGACTGCCACCCAGGCGCCGCGGCGCTGCGATTCCATGCACGCTTCGATGAACGCCATCGTGTGCGCGCCTTGCTCGATCCGCGGATACGGGGCGTCGGGGCTGGCTTCCCCCAGCGTACGCGCCATGCGCTCCTGCGCGACTTCGCGGTAGATATTGGCGAACGCCTCGCGCAAACCCTCGGGATGGCCGCGCGGCGTGCGGCCGAGTTCGACGATCTGCGGCGGCAGCCCCGGATCGCCGCGGCCGATGACGCGCGCCGCCTCGCCTTGCAACGCCAGCCGCAGATAGCTCGCCTCGCGGTGCCACCACTCGAGCATCCCCTTTTCGCCGTAGACGCGAAGCCGGATATCGTTCTCCCCGCCGGCGGCCGCCTGGGTCACGGTCAGCGTACCGCGCGCGCCGCCTTCGAACTCGATCAGCGCCGACGTGTAATCGACGACCTTGCGGCCGGGCACCAGCGCGCGGGCGTCGGCGGCGACCCGGGCGATCGAAAGTCCCGAGGCGAAGCACGCCAGATGCTGCGCGTGGCAGCCGATCGCGCTCATCACCAGCGACAGCCCGCTGCGCTGCGGGTCGAGGATCCAGGAGAGACGATTGCTCGACGGGCCATCCTCGAGGCGCGTCGCCAGTCCGCTCTGGATGTATTCGACCTGCACCAGGCGCAGTGCGCCCAGCGCGCCGTCGCGGACCAGCTGCCGGGCATAACGGGTCATCGGATACGCGGAATAACCGTGAGCGATCGCGTAGATCCTGCCGTTCTTCTTCGTCCGTGCGACCAGATCGCGCGCCTCACCCGCGTCGTGCGTCACCGGCTTGTCGCCGACGACGTCGAGTCCCGCGTCGAGTGCGGCGACCGCATACGGGTAGTGCGTATCGTTCGGCGTCATGATCGCGACCGCCTCGGCGCCATCGGGCCGCTGCTTTTCGCGATCGAGCAGCTCGGCGAGGTCGCCATAGCTGCGCGCCGCGTCGAAGCCCATCGCGACCCCGCCGCTCCGGGAGCGCGCAGCGTCGCTGGAAAACACGCCGCCGACCACGCGCCAGTGCCCGTCGAGCTCGGCCGCCGTGCGGTGCACTTCACCGATCCACGCGCCCGGCCCGCCGCCGATGATCGCCAGGCGCAGCGGACGGCCGAAACGGGTTCGCAATTCATTCATCGTTTGATCCCTCGATTTGCCCGGTGAACGCAAGATCCGCCTCATTGGCGGTGCGCCCCAGCTGCTAGAATGAGGCATTGTAACGGCGCGCGTCGCCGACTCCCATGCGTCCCGTCGCGATTTTCCGCTTCTCACCGACCGAAGGGCCGGGCCACTTCGGCGAGTGGCTCGAGCGAGAGCGCGTGCCGCACCGAATCATCGCGCTCGATCAGGGCGAAGCGGTTCCCGGCGACGTCGGCGCCTTCGCCGGCATCGGCATGATGGGCGGCCCGATGAGCGCGAACGATCCGCTGCCCTGGAATCCGCCGCTGCTCACGCTGCTCAAGCAGGCAGTGGCTGCCGATATTCCGGTCATCGGGCATTGCCTCGGGGGACAGCTTCTGGCCAAGGCGCTCGGCGCGCGCGTCGCACCCACGGCAACGCCGGAGATCGGATGGGGCGAGGTGAAGGCGCCGGATCGCGCCGCGACCGCATGGTTCGGCGGCCGCGACAAGTTCACGACGTTCCAGTGGCATTACGACATCTTCGAGCTTCCGCCGGGTGCGGTTCGGGTGCTGACCAACGCATTCAACCCGCAGCAGGGATACGCGCTGGGCAAGCACGTCGGCTTCCAGTGCCATATCGAAATGACGCGCCCGATGGTCGAAACCTGGGCGGGCAGCGGCGCCAACGAGCTGCCGGCGCAATCGAACGGCGCGAGGCAGAGTCGAGACGACATGTTTCGCGATCTGGATGCGCGGCTCGCCGCCCTGTCGCAGGTCGCCGACGATGTCTACGCGCGCTGGGCGATGGGACTCGTGCGCTGATGCCGGCGATTCGCCCGCTGCCCGATCAGCTGATCAACCAGATCGCCGCCGGCGAAGTCGTCGACCGGCCTGCCGCGGCGCTGAAGGAGATCCTGGAGAACAGCCTCGACGCGGGCGCACGGCAGATCGATGTCGATCTCGCCGGCGGCGGGATCAAGTTGATTCGCGTCGCCGACGACGGGGATGGCATCGGGCGCGAGGACCTGCCGCTGGCGCTGGCGCGGCACGCGACATCCAAGATTGCCACGGCCGGCGACCTCGAGGCGATCACGACGCTGGGTTTTCGCGGCGAGGCGCTGGCGAGCATCGCCGCCGTGTCGCGTCTGACGCTGACCTCGCGCCTGCGTGGCAAAGAGCACGCCTGGCGCGTCGAGGTCGACGGTGGCCAGATCAGCGCGACGCTGCCGGCGGCGCTCTCCGACGGCACGACGGTGACCGTGCACGAGCTCTATTTCAACACCCCGGCGCGCCGCAAGTTCCTTCGCACCGATGCGACCGAATACGGCCACTGCGAGGAAGCGTTCCGCCGCGCGGCGCTGTCGCATCCCGATGTCGGCTTCACCTTGCAGCACAACGGCAGCGTCAAGCATCGCCTGCTGGCGCAGGGGCGGCGGGCCCGCGTCGACGCGCTGCTCGGCGAGGCATTCGCCGCGCATGCAGCGCCGGTCGACGAGCCGGGTCCAGGCCTCAATCTGGCGGGCTGGGTCGTGCGTCCGGCCTACGCGACGGCGACGCGCGAGGCGCAGTACCTGTTCGTCAACGGACGCTATGTGCGCGACCGCATCCTGTCGCATGCGCTGCGCGAGGCCTTCCGCGACGTGCTGCATCACGACCGGCAGCCGGCGTACGCGCTCTGGCTCAGCATCGACCCGCGCATCGTCGACGTGAACGTGCATCCAACCAAGAGCGAAGTGCGTTTTCGCGACAGCGGTGCGATCCATCAATTCGTCCGCCGGGCGGTGGAAAAAGCGCTGGCGGCCACAGCGGCCGAGCAGCCTGCCGTCTCCGCGGCCGAGCGCCTCGGCGCGGCTGCCGCGCGGATCCCGCCGCTCGCGCGCACGGGCGAATCGCCGTCGGGCGACTGGCGCGCGGGCAGCCAATCGACGCAGGCGGTGATGACCCTCGGCACGGCCGAGCCTGCGGCGTTCTATGCGCGGCTGTTCGGGCAGCGCACGCCGCCCACCGACCGGCCGGATCTCCCCGACGGCAGCGAGCACCCGCTGGGCTTCGCGCTGGCGCAGCTGCACGGCATCTACGTATTGGCGCAGAACCGCGACGGCCTGGTCCTGATCGACATGCACGCGGCGCACGAGCGCATTCTCTACGAACGGCTGAAGACGGCGCTCGACCGCGCGATGCCGATGCAGCCGCTTTTGGTTCCGGCGACGTTCGCGGCCGATCCGCTCGATGTTGCGACCGCCGACGAAAACGCCGAGATCCTGTCCGCACTCGGATTCTCGCTGTCGGTGCTCGGCCCGTCGACCCTCGCGGTGCGCGGTGTTCCGGCGCTGCTCGCCGATGCCGATACCGTCGCGCTGGCGCGCGCAGTGCTCGCCGACGTGCGCGAATACGGCGGCAGCCGCGTGCTGACGGTGCAGCGCGACGAGCTCTTGTCGACGATGGCCTGCCACGGCGCGGTGCGCGCGCACCGCGCCTTGGGCATCGCGGAGATGAACGCGCTGCTGCGCGAGATGGAAGCGACCGAGCGGGCGGGGCAGTGCAATCACGGGCGGCCGACCTGGTACCAGCTGACGCTGGCCGACCTCGACCGCCTGTTCATGCGCGGCCGATGACGCCGGCGGTTTTGCTGATGGGCCCGACCGCATCGGGCAAGACGGCGGTCGCGCTCGAGCTCGCGGCAAAGCTGCCGGTCGAGATCGTCAGCGTCGATTCGGCGCAGGTCTATCGCGGCATGGACATCGGCACCGCCAAGCCCGACGCCGCGACCCGCTCTCGGGTCAGGCACCATCTGCTCGACCTGATCGACCCCGACGAGCCCTACTCGGCGGCGCGCTTTCGCAGCGATGCGCTCGCTGCCATCGCCGGCGTTCGCGCGCGGGGACGCATTCCGCTGCTGGTCGGCGGCACGATGCTCTATTTCAAGGCGCTGCGCGAAGGCCTGTCGGATTTGCCGCCGGCAGACGCCGCGGTCAGGGCGCGGCTCGACGCCCGCGCGGCCGACGAAGGCTGGCCGGCGCTGCATGCCGAGCTCGCGCGGGTCGATCCCGCGACGGCGGCGCGCCTCGGCCCGGCCGACGGCCAGCGGATCCAGCGCGCACTCGAGGTCTACGAACTGTCGGGCCGGCCGATCTCGGCGCTCCGAGGCGCGCGGCAGAGTCCGGCCGAAGGAGGACTCGTATCGCTGGCGCTGGTGCCGAACGACCGGGCAGAGCTGCATCGGCGCATCGCGGCCAGGTTCGATGCGATGCTCGCCGCCGGTCTCGTCGACGAGCTGGCCGGCCTGCGCCGACGCTTCCGCCTCGACGCATCGATGCCGTCGATGCGTTGCGTCGGCTATCGGCAGGCGTGGCAATTCATCGATGGCGACGGCGACCGCGACGCGCTGCGCGAGCGCGGTGCCGCGGCGACGCGCCAGCTCGCCAGGCGCCAATTGACCTGGCTTCGCTCGCTCGACGTGCCGACGTTCGACGCCTACGCAGCCCGGGTGGGGGCCGACATCGCCGGCTGGCTGGCGGCCAAGGGCGTCGCCGCCTGACCGCCTCCGCTTACCGCCGCGTTGCTGCTGTGCAATAATTCAAAGTTCACCAATCCGCTACGCGTCCGCCGATGACCGCCCGTACCCTCTACGACAAGCTGTGGGACAGCCATGTCGTTCGCCGCGAAGCCGACGGCACGGCGCTGCTCTACATCGATCGCCACCTGGTGCACGAGGTGACGAGTCCGCAGGCGTTCGAGGGTTTGAAGCTTGCGGGGCGCAAGCCGTGGCGCGTCGGATCGATCGTGGCGACCGCCGATCACAACACGCCGACGCAGCACTGGGATCGCGGCATCGAGGACCCGACCTCGCGCGTGCAGGTCGACGCGCTCGACGCCAACATGCGGCAGTACGGCGCCAAGGCCTATTTTCCGTTCCGCGACCGGCGGCAGGGCATCGTGCATGTCATCGGACCCGAGAACGGCGCGACGCTGCCCGGGATGACGGTCGTCTGCGGCGACTCGCACACCAGCACGCACGGCGCGTTCGGCTGCCTCGCCTTCGGCATCGGCACCACCGAGGTCGAGCACGTGCTGGCGACCCAATGCCTGCTGACGCGGCAGTCGAAGTCGATGCTGGTCAGGGTCGACGGCGCGCTGCCGTTCGGCTGCACGGCCAAGGACATCGCGCTCGCGGTGATCGGCAAGATCGGCACCGCCGGCGGCAGCGGCTACGCGATCGAGTTCGGCGGTCCGGCGATCGAAGCGCTGTCGATGGAAGGGCGGATGACCGTGTGCAATATGTCGATCGAAGCCGGCGCCCGCGCCGGGATGATCGCGGTCGACGACAAGACGATCGCCTATCTCAAGGGACTGCCGTTCTCGCCGTCGGGCGAAATGTGGGAACGCGCGGTCGCGTACTGGCGCACGCTCAAGTCCGACCCGAGCGCGAAGTTCGACCGCACCGTCAGCATCGATGCCGCGACGATCGCACCGCAGGTGACCTGGGGCACGTCGCCGGAAATGGTGACGACGATCGAAGGCCGCGTGCCCGACCCCGACAAGGAGCGCGATCCGACGCGTCGCGACGGCATCGAGCGCGCGCTGCTGTACATGGGGCTCGTCCCGAACACGCCGATGACCGACATACGCATCGACAAGGTTTTCATCGGCTCGTGCACCAACTCGCGCATCGAAGATCTGCGCGCGGCCGCCGCGGTCGTCAGCGGCCGGCACAAGGCGGACAACGTCAAGGTGGCGATGGTCGTGCCCGGCTCCGGCCTGGTCAAGGCGCAAGCCGAGCGCGAGGGGCTCGATCGCGTGTTCATCGCCGCCGGCTTCGAATGGCG
>Ga0207657_10002515_pt1 | contig 19822 bp, 19 predicted proteins | sample KBSC33metaG_FD_184316 | JGI IMG/M metagenome (GOLD analysis project Ga0207657, IMG submission 184316) | Corn rhizosphere microbial communities from Kellogg Biological Station, Michigan, USA - KBS C3-3 metaG (SPAdes) (version 2) | ecosystem: Host-associated > Plants > Roots > Rhizosphere > Soil ... | reverse complement strand
GGCGAGGTGCTCGAGGTGAACCAGAAGGCGATCGACGAGCCCGAGACCGTCAACGAGGACCCCTACGGGGAGGGCTGGCTCGTCCGGATCCGGCTCGCCGACCCGGGCGAGGCCGACCAGCTGCTGGACGCGGGGGCATACCAGGCGCACATCGCCGAGCTGTAGCGCATGAGCACTGCCGGATATCTCTCTCTTACTGACGCGGACCTCGCTGCGATGCTCGACGCCATCGGCGTCGACTCCATCGACGACCTCTTCGAGCAGATCCCCGAGGGGGTGCGCTTCGGGCGCGCGCTCGACGTCCCGGAGGCGCTGCCCGAGGCGGCGCTCGTCCGCCACCTCGAGGAGCTCGCCGAGCGCAACGCCGACACCTCGCGCGAGCTGAGCTTCCTGGGGATGGGGATCTACGACCACTACGTCCCTGCGATCGCCGACACCTTTCTCTCCCGCGGCGAGTTCCTCACTGCGTACACGCCATACCAACCGGAGATGAGCCAGGGCGTCCTGCAGGCGATCTTCGAGTACCAGACCGCGATCTGCGAGCTGACGGGGATGGACGTGTCGAACGCGTCGGGCTACGACGGCGCCACGGTCGCCGCCGACGCATGCTTCATCGCGCGCCACCACACGGGTCGCACGAAGGTCGTGCTCGCGGAGACGCTCAACCCGCAGGTGCGCCAGGTCGTGAAGACCTACGCGCCGGGGTTCGGCATGGAGGTCGTCGAGGTCCCGCACGATGGCGGCACGACCGATCCCGCAGCTCTTGCGGACGCCGCGCACGATGCCGCGCTCGTGATCTTCCAGCAGCCGAACGCCTTCGGCTGCCTCGAGCCGGCGCCTGAGCTCGCCGCGGCCGCGGCCAACGCCGGGGCGCTCCCCGTCGCGCACGTCGACCTCGCCTCGCTCGGCCTGCTCGAGGCGCCCGGCAACTACGGCTGCGCGATGGCGATCGGCGAGGGGCAGTCGATCGGCAACTACCAGTCCTACGGCGGGCCTCACTACGGGTTCCTCGCCGCGCGCACCGAGTTCATCCGCCGGATGCCGGGTCGGATCGTGGGCGAGACGACCGACCTCGAAGGGAAGCGCGGCTTCGTTCTCACGCTGCAGACCCGCGAGCAGCACATCCGCCGTGAGAAGGCGACGTCGAACATGACGACGAACCAGACGCTGCTCGCGCTCGCGGGTCTCATCACGCTGTGCTGGCTCGGCCCGGAGGGCCTCCGCGAGCTGGGCGAGACCTGCACCGCGCTCGCCGCGTACGCGAAGGAGCGGGTCGGGCTGCCCGTCGCCTTCGAGCGTCCGCACTTCAAGGAGATCGCGTTCCGCACGCCGATCCCCGCGCGTGACGTCGTCGCCCGCGCCCGTGAGCACGGCGTCCATCCGGGCTACCCGCTCGGGCGCGACTACCCCGGGCTCGACGACGTGCTCTTGGTCGCGCTCACGGAGAAGCGCACGCCCGCCGACGTCGACCGGCTGGCCGAGGTGCTGGCGGAGGTGACGAGCTAGTGGAGCTGATCTACGAGAAGTCCCAGCCCGGGCGCCGCGCCGGCCGCGTGCCGTCGTACGACCTGCCCGTGCCGAAGATTCCGGCGGAGCTCCTGCGCGAAGCGCCGCCGCGGCTCCCCGAGGTACCCGAGAACGAGATCGTCCGCCACTTCACCGCGCTCGCCGACCGCAACTTCGGGATCGACACGGGCTTCTACCCGCTCGGGTCGTGCACGATGAAGTACAACCCCCGCGTCAACGAGCGTGTCGTCGGGCTGCCCGGCTTCCGCGACCTGCACCCGCTGCAGGAGGACGAGGGTGCGCAGGGCGCGCTCGAGCTCATGTGGGAGCTCCAGCAGATCCTCGCCGAGGTCGCAGGGCTCCCGGCCGTGACGCTGCAGCCGGCGGCGGGCTCCCAGGGAGAGCTCACCGGCCTGATGCTGATGCGCGCCGCCTTCGCCGACCGCGGCGAGCCGGGGCGGAACGTGATCATCACCGCCGACACGGCGCACGGCACGAACCCGGCCAGCGTGACGATGGCCGGCTTCGAGCTCGAGAAGGTCGCGACGACCGACCGCGGCAACCTCGACCTGGACGACCTGCGCGCGAAGGTCGACGACCGGACGGCCGGGCTCATGCTGACGAACCCGTCGACGCTCGGCCTGTTCGACGAGGGCATCCAGCAGGTCGCCGAGATCTTCCACTCGCGCGGCGCGCTCCTCTACTACGACGGCGCGAACCTGAACGCCGTCGTCGGCCGCTCGCGGCCGGGCGACATGGGCTTCGACATCGTCCACTACAACCTTCACAAGACGTTCTCCCAGCCGCACGGCGGCGGCGGCCCCGGCGGCGGGCCGGTGGCGGTGCGCGCGGAGATCGAGCCGTTCCTGCCAGCGCCGTCCGTCGTCCGCGACGGCGACGCCTTCCGGCTCGATCACGACCGGCCGAAGTCGATCGGCAGGGTACGCGGGTTCGCCGGCCCGTTCGGCGTGTTCGTCCGCTCGTACGCGTTCATGCGCGCGTACGGCCCGGCGCTCCAGGACATGTCCGAGGTCGCCGTGCTCAACGCGAACTACCTGCTTGCGCAGCTGAGGGACGTCTACGACCTGCCGTACGACCGCCTCTGCATGCACGAGTTCGTGCTGTCCGCGCGGAGCATGAAGCGCGAGCACGGCGTCACGGCGCTCGACGTGGCGAAGCGCCTGATGGACCATGACATCCATCCGCCCACGATCTACTTCCCGCTCGTCGTCGCCGAGGCGCTGATGATCGAGCCGACCGAGACGGAGACGAAGGAGCGGCTCGACGAGTTCGTCGACGCGATGCGGTCGATCGCCGCCGAGGCGGCGTCGGAGCCGGAGACGCTCAAGGCCGCGCCGCTCACGCGACCCGTCCGGCGGCTCGACGAGGTGAAGGCGGCCAAGGAGCCGGTCGTCCGCCACGCGTTCGACACGCCCCGGGCCGTGGATAGGATCGAAGCCGGATGACGACGACCGCTGTCTCGCACGAGCTGATCGAGCTCGCCCACGATCTCGCCCGTGCCGTCTCCGAGCACGACGTCACTCGGCTGGAGGAGCTCCTCGCCGACGAGTTCACGCTCCAGGGCGCCGCCGGCCAGCTCGACCGGGCGGAGTTCGTCGAGGCAGCGGCCGGCCCGTACGAGATCGACGAGTTCGCGTACGAGGAGATCGACCCCGAGATCTACGGCAACACCGCGGTGCTGGTCTCGCGTTACAGCCAGGTAGCGCGGCTCGACGGCCGCGACCTGACCCACCGGATGCACGTCACAGACATCTGGACGCGCCGCGAGGCGCGCTGGCAGATCGTGCGGCGCCACGCGACGATCGCGGACTGATGGCCAGCACTGCCGACAGCGTTCGGGGCGTTAGGGGCGTGGCTTCAGCCTCGCCCCTCTTGGTTGACATCCGTGCCGCCCCACAAGAGGTGGGAACCGTCGAGCTGATGGTGCGCCGGCCGGCGGTCGACGAGCGCGAGGTCGTCGACGAGGCGGAGCTCGACCTCGAGGAAGGTCTCGTCGGTGACAACTGGCGAGCGCGCGGCCGCTCCGGCGGGCGACGCCCGGCGAACCCCGACGCCCAGATCACCGTGATGAGCTCCCGCGCGATCGCGCTTGCCGCAGGTGACCGCGACCGGTGGGCACTCGCAGGCGACCAGCTCTACCTCGACCTCGACCTCTCGGGCGACAATCTCCCGCCGGGCACGCGGCTCGAGGTCGGCTCGGCCGTGATCGAGGTGACGGCGGAGCCTCACACCGGCTGCAAGAAGTTCGCGGCCCGGTTCGGTCTCGAGACGCTCGAGGTCTTCAACTCGCCCGAGGGTCGCGCGCTGAACCTGCGCGGGATCAACACCCGCGTCGTTCGGGCAGGCGCCGTCCACGTGGGCGACGCCGTCCGGAAGATCTAGCCGGGGTTCGGCGGACCGGTCGCCCGGCCCGCCGATTTGCAGTCTCAGCTCGCGGTGAGGTTGGCGACCTTGATCGCGACGATCCGGACCTGGGCCACCGTCTGGACCCCGCCGGTCGAGCAGCGGAAGTCGACGGTCCCGGCCGCCGCGAACTCGTGCGTGAGCGAGTTCGCGAGCGTGAACTGGAGGCCGTTGGCAAGCGAGTCGTCCTGATCGGTGCCCGCCACGAGCCTGCAGAGCGCGCTCGCCGCGGCCGCGCCCGACACGATGGCCTTCGAGCTGATGACGTACTTGCCCGCCTCGGGGATCGTGAGGTTGACGATCGTGGTGCCGATGCCGGGGATCGCGATCGGCCCGCCGAGGAACCGCGCATAGGCGGCGCTCGGGCCGACGGCGCCCGCCGGACCCGCGGGGCCGGCGGGGCCGGCCGCGCCGGCCGGGCCTGCGGGACCGGCCGGGACCTGGTTCGGCTTGAAGTCGGCGCGAAGCAGCGTCCCGTTCTTGACCTTCGTCGTGGTGACCGAGTTGTTCTTCAGCTGGCGCGTGCCGACGCTGTTCGGCGCGAGGGCGACCGAGGCGGCGACGGCCGTGCCGGAGAGGGCGATGCCGAGCGCGAGGCAGGCGACGACCATCGACGGTGAGGGGCGGCAGATTCGAAGCATGCGAGAGACCTCCGTTGACGAGTGAGGGCTCTTTCTCGTTCGGCGTCGGGGGGCGTGGTCATCCCCGCGTCGCGACGTGGCGCGGGGCTGCCGGAGGCGGCGGCGAACAGACCTAGGCGCGAACGCGCGGCCGCGCAGGAGCGGCTAGCTGGCCGCACGCGGCAGCGATGTCCTGGCCGCGTGTCAGCCGGACAGTTGACGGGACGCGGGCGCGATCCAGCTCGGTTTTGAACGCGGCGATCACTGAGCGCGAGGAGCCGTCGTACATGCCGGTTGGGTTGTACGGAATGAGATTCACCTTGAACGCGTCTCGCCCGAGGAGGCCTGCGAGCGCGCGCGCCTGCGCCGGCGAGTCGTTGACGCCCGCGAGCATCACGTACTCCACGAACACGCGCCGCTTCGTGCGCTCCCAGTGCGCGCGGCACAGTGCCAGTACGTCGGGGAGCGGGTACCGGTCGTTCACCGGCATCAGCTCACTCCGCAGACCGGGGTCGGCCGCGTGCAGCGAGAGCGCGAGGCGGATCGGCTCGTCGACCTCCTCAACGAATCGTTGCAGGCCGGGCAGCCAGCCCACGGTGGAGATCGTCGTCCGCCGGTGTGTGATCCCGATGTCCGGGAGCCGCCGTGCGGCCTCCAGCACTGCGTCCACGTTCATCAACGGCTCGCCCATCCCCATGAAGACGAGGTGGTTCAGGGGCTCCGAGCGACGGAAATGGAGCACCTGGTCGAGGATCTCCCACGGGGTGAGGTTGCGTCCGAACGCCATCTGGCCCGTCGCACAGAAGGTGCACGTCAACGGGCAGCCGGACTGCGACGAGACGCAGACCGACCGCCGGCCGTCGCGGTAGCGCATGAGCACAGCCTCGACGGGGTGCCCATCGTGCGTTCGGAAGAGCGTCTTCACCGTCCCGTCGCGCGAGCGCTGCTCGGACTCGGGCGCGAGGGTCGAGAACGGGACGTCCGCCGCCAGCGAATCGCGGAGCGTGCGCGGCACGTTCGTCATGTCGTCGTACCCCTCGGCGCCGCGCGCGGTCCACTCCCAGACCTGCCGTGCGCGGTACGCGGGCTCGCCGAGCTCTGCGACACGCTCCTCGAGATGTTTCAGATCCACACGAGCAAGGTACCCAGCGACCAAGCCGGCAACGAATGTGCCCCCCACACAGGAGGATGTCGATGTTCGCACGTGTGACGACGTACGAGCTCGCGGAGGGACGCGCGTCCGAATCGATCGACGCGTTCCAGCCTGCGATCGATCAAGTTCGGGGCCTCGAGGGGCTCGTGGACGCGTACTTCATGGTCGAGCGCGACGGTCGCCATGCCATGACGATGACGCTGTGGGAGAGCCTCGACGCGATGGAGCGAAGCCGCGTCCCCGCGTCGACGGCCCGGACGGATGCAGCGAGCATCGTCGCGGCGGAGGTGACGAGCACGTACGAGTTCGAGGTGGGTATCCGCGCAGGTGCCGCCGACGAGATGCTGCTCGGAGGTCGCGGCACGGCGTAGGTGGTTGATCGGCAATTCGCGCGAACCGGATGGCGCCCAGGCACGGCGTCCGGATGACCCCGGCCTGCTCTGGGACGCGCCCGGACGTCACGCCAATTACCGAACAACCACCTAGCGATAGGGTGCGGCCGTGATCGACCTCCGGTCCGACACGGCCACCCGTCCGACTACCGGCATGCGCGCCGCGATCGCCGCGGCGGAGGTCGGCGACGAGCAGCGCAGAGAGGACCCGACCGTCAACGAGCTGCAGGAGCGCGCCGCCGCCCTGCTCGGGCACGAGGCGGCGTTGTTCCTGCCGACCGCCACACTCGCGAACCAGATCGCTCTGAAGCTGCACTCGCGCCCGGGAGACGTCCTCGTCGCGGAGCGCTACGCGCACGTTGTGATCTACGAGTACGGCGGGGCCGCGGCGCACGCGGGGCTGATGGTCGAGACGATCGAGGGGCGGCAGGGGCGGTTTGGCGTGGACGAGCTCGAGGCCGTCACTGTCCCGAGCACGAAGTCCGCCGACCAGCGACCGGCCGTGCTCGCGGTCGAGAACACGCACAACTCCTCCGGCGGCCGCTGCTGGCCACTCGCCGACCTGGAGGCGGTCACCACCGCCGCCCGCGAGCGTGAGATGCGAGTCCATCTCGACGGCGCCCGGCTGATGAACGCATCCGTCGCGGCAGGGGTCCCCGCAGCGCAGATCGCGGGCCTGTTCGACACCGTCACGCTCTGTCTCTCGAAGGGCCTGGGCTGCCCGCTCGGAGCGCTGCTCGCCGGCTCGACGGAGACGATCGAGCGGGCATGGCGAGAGAAGCACCTGTTCGGCGGGGCGATGCGCCAGGCCGGGATCGTCGCAGCGGGCGGTGTGTATGCACTCGAGCACAACATCGACCGCCTGTCCGAGGATCACGCTCGCGCGCACCGGCTGGCGGAGGGCTGGCATGCGGCCGGGCTGCCGGTCGACCTCGATCAGGTGGAGACGAACTTCGTCCAGCTCGACGTCGGTGCGCTGGGATTCGACCGCGACGAGGCGCTCGCGCGTCTGCGCGAGGCCGGCGTGGGTCTCTCGTCCACGATTCACCCGACGGTGATCCGGGCGGTAACGCACCTCGACCTCGACGACGACGCGATCGACCGGGCGATCGACCTGGCACCGCAGGCGCTCGGGGCACGTGTCGCTGCCTGACGGTCTTGCCGGCCGGCTCGAGCGGCTCGTCGCCACCGCTCAGTCGGAACAGCGCATTCCCTCAGTCAGCGCAGCGGTCTTCCGCGACGGCGATGTGCTCTGGCGTGCGGCACTCGGGTCGGCGGACGTCGAGCGCGGGGAGGACGCGACACCCGCGCACGCCTACCGGATCGGCTCGATCACGAAGACGTTCACTGCGGTCTGCATCCTCCAGCTGCGCGACGCGATGGTGCTCGACCTCGACGATCCGCTCAGAACGCACATTCCCGAGGCGCCTCCCGGGCCGACCGTCGCCGACGCGCTGTCCCACCTGAGCGGCTTTCAGCGCGAGCCGCCGGGCGAGATCTGGGAGACGATGACGCCGCCGACGCGCGAGGGGCTCCTCGGAGGCCTCGAGGATGCGGAGCGCGTCCTCCGGCCCGGCGAGGCATGGCACTACTCGAATCTCGCCTTCGGGCTGCTCGGCGAGATCGTCGCCCGCCGGAACGAGGGCGAGTACGCGCCGGCGCTCCGGGCACATGTGCTCGAGCCGCTCGGGCTCACCCGCACCGGTTTCGACCCGCAGTCGCCGAGCGCGACGGGCTACTTCGTCGACCCGTACTCGGACCGCGTCACCGTCGAGCCGGACCCGGCCGTGGAGGGCCCGGTCGCCGCGATGGGATGGCTCTGGTCGACGGTCGACGACCTTGCCCGCTGGGCGGACTTCCTCGCGACCGGGCACGACGGCGTCCTGTCGCGCGAGACGCTCGACGAGATGGCACGCGCGCGCACGATGGCCGACCAGGGGGCCTGGAAGCTCGGCTGGGGGCTCGGGCTCGAGCTCTACCGGCGCGGCGACCGGGTCTTCGCCGGCCACGGCGGCGCAATGCCCGGGTTCCTCGCCGGCGTCTGCATTCACCGGCCCGAGCGCACAGGCGCCGCGGTGCTCTGCAACACGAGCGCAGGGGCGGGCCCCGAGAAGCTCGCGCTCGACCTCGCCGAGGCGGTGCTCGACGAGCTGCCGCGCGCACCGGAGCCGTGGCGCCCGGACGGCGGCGCGCCCGACGACGTCACGCCGCTGCTCGGCCGCTGGTGGTCCGAAGGTTACGAGCTCGTGCTGTCCTGGCAGGGAGGACGCCTGCGGCTCGAGGTCGTGGACGGGCCGCCGGGCCGAAGCATCTCCTGGCTCCGGCAGGAGGGCGACGATCGGTGGCGCATCGAGGAAGGTCGCGAGCTCGGTGAGCTGTTGCGCGTGGTGCGCGACGAGAACGGAGCGCTGGAGAAGCTCTACGTCGCGACGTATCCGCTGACGAGGGCGCCGACCGCGTTCGCCGACGCCTCCGGCTGATCGCTCCGGTCGCCTGCGACCCAGAACATCGCGACGATCACCGCGTACGCAATCAGGAGGACTGCGCCGCGCGCCGAGGACGCGCGGCCGCCCCAGAGCGTGATCACCGTGACGACGAGCCCGCCCGCGAGTGCGAGCATCTCGACCTCGCGGAAGCCGAGCGCGAGCGGATCGATCAGCCACGAGAGCAGGGCGACGGCCGGGATCAGGAAGACGGCGACCTGCGCCGCGGAGGACAGCGCGATCTCCGCAGCGAGCCTCACCTTTCCACGGCGGGCGACGACGACGGCGCCGCCGTGCTCGGCGGCGTTCCCCACGATCGCGACGATCACGGCCGAGACGAAGAACTCGCTCAAGCCCGCCTTGTGTGCGAACTCCTCGAGCGAGCCGACGAGGATCTCGGCGACCAGCGCGGTGATCACCGTCGTCGCCCCGAGGACGAGAAGCGCCCTGCGGAGCGACCAGGCGCCGATGGATGCGTCGCCGGCGACGTGCATCCCGCGGTGCCGGCGCAGCGAGTAGAGCGTCACCACGCCGTAGACGACGAGCAGCACAAGCGAGACGGGCACGGAGATGACGGCGATCTCGTGGCGGTCGGGGTCGCCGTGCCAGGACGGGATCGCCGGGATCAGGAAGAGGAGGACGGCGATCGCGATCGCCCCGAACGAGAGGAAGCTGGAGACGCGATCGAGGCTGTCGCGCGGGCCTGCCAGGAGCGAGAACCCGAGGACGAGCAGCAGGTTCCCGACGACGGAGCCGGTGAGCGATCCGCGCACGACCTCGGTGAGGCCGTCGTTGACGGCGATCAAGGCGATGATCAGCTCTGGGGCGTTCCCGAACGTCGCGTTCAGGAAGCCGCCGATGCCCGGCCCCGTGCGCTCGGCGGCGTGCTCGGTCGCCTCTCCGATGAGCCAGGCGAGAGGAATCAGCGACGCTGCGGCGAGCACGAACTCCGTCGTCGCACCAAAGTCCGTCGCGTAGTGGAGGACGATGGTGAGTGGCCCGAGCAACAGGCCGACGAAGAGAGCGCGACGAACCACGAGCGCGAACCCTAGAGGCTCCGCATGGCCGTCCACTGTGCAGCGGGCGCCGCGGGACTACCCGTTTCGCCCACCGGCGTCAAGTCTTGCGCAAGGCGGCCCGGCCTTGACACGATTCGGTCATGCACGAGCTCGTTCCGGTCAAGGAGACGCCCGCGGACATACCCCTGCGCCCGCAGGACGAGCTCGAGTGCCGCCGCTGCGAGGTGCACTGCGACCGGGTCGTCTATCCGGGCGCCTGCATTGCCCGCGGGTGCCCCTTCGTTTACGCCTACGAGGCGTGGGGCCACACCTTCATGGGGTGCCTCCACAAGGTGTTCGACGTCGAGATCGACGTGGACGTGCTCAGTGAGCTCGAGGGTCGTCGCGACGGGTTCGGCGCGGTGAAGGCGCGGAGAAGCCCGCTGCCCATGTGCCACTCGGAGATCTCGGCCTGTTACGAGCATCGCCTCGACGAGCTCGGCTGCCGGAACCCCGAGTTCCACGAGCTCCCGCTCGAGCGGCCGAGCTTCCGCGTGTTCGCGCACGTCGCGGACTGAGATCGGGGACCGGCGCCGAAGGTGCCTGTCTCCCGTGACGCGTGGTCTTCCTGGGCAGTGTGGAGGTGGCAGCGCCACTGGGGTCAGGCACCTGACGGTGCCACACCCCTGGAGTGCAGCGCCGCGAGCAGCGCGAGCTCGCCGGTGTAGCTCCCGTCCGCGCCGGGAGTCTCGAGGATCGCGGGGATCTCCTGGAACGCCGGGTGCGCGAGGAACATCGCCATGCCGTCGCCGATCGTCCCCTCGCCGAGGGCCGCATGCCGATCGCGGTTCGAGCCGAGGCCGACCTGGGCGTCGTTGATGTGCAGGCAGCGCAGCCGGTCGAGTCCGATGCGCGCGCCGAGCTCGACGAGCGCGGCGTGGAGGACCTCGGGGTCGGTCACGTCGATCCCGGAGACCCACCAGTGGCAGGAGTCGAGGCAGATCCCGAGGCGCGGATGGCCGTCCAGCTGCTCCAAGATCCTGCCCAGCTCGTCGACCGAGCGCCCGATCGTTCCGCCCGCGCCGGCGGAGTTCTCCAGCAGGAGCCAGAGCCTGTCGTCGGTCAGCTCGAGCAGTTCGCGCAGCGCGGGCACGACGAGGGCAAGGCCCGCCTCGAGACCGGCGCCGAGGTGCGAGCCGACGTGGAAGACCACCCCCTCGGCGCCGATCGCCGCCGCGGTCTCGAGCGACGCTCGCATCGCCGCCACCGACTTGGCGTGGATCTCGGGATCGGGGCTTGCGAGGTTGACGAGGTAGAGCGCATGGCAGACGACGTACTCGATTCCCGCCTCCTCCCGACGGGTGCGAAACCGCTCCACCTGCTCGTCGGCGTGCGCGGTCGGCTTCCACATGCGGGGGCTCTGCGTGAAGACCTGGACGGCGGTGCAGCCGAGCTCCTCTGCGCGGTCGATCGCGCTCGAGATGCCTCCGGCCGAGGACACGTGGGCGCCGTACAGCACGAGGCCAACGCTACCCGGGTCGCCCGCCGCGCCCCGACTGCGACCTCTGTGGACGACGTGGCACGAAATCGGCACAGCCCGCCCTTGACGAAAATCGGTGTCTGACACCGCAGCGTGTCCATCGCGCGCCCCCACGCGAGCCGTCGGTCGGAGGACATGGCGATCGGTGACAGGGGAGCCTGTGGACGGCGGGGATCGGGACAGCGTCCGCGTCCGCACGGGTGCGAGGAACCCGTTTCCGCGGCCGTCCTGTGGACAGATCGGCACACATCTGGCCGTCGCGCCCCTTGACAGGAATCGGTGTCTGACACCGCTCTCTGTCAAGTGCGCTTCGGACAGGTGAGTCTTCCCCAACCGTCTAGCCTGCCGCCGTGGCAATGCCGCTCAGCAAGGGTCTGGGCGCCCTGCAGGAGCGCGACTTTCGGCTGCTCTTCGCCGGGACGACGATCACGACGATGGGCGATCGCCTCGCCGGCATCGCACTCGCGTTCGCAGTCCTCGACATGGCCTCCGCGACGGCGCTCGGGATCGTCTTCGCCGTCCGGCAGGGCGTCCAGGCGCTCGTCGTCGTCGGCGGGGGAGTGCTGTCCGACCGGATCCCGCGGAACCTCGTCCTCGTCGGCGCCTCGCTCGTGCAGGGCACCGCGCAGGCGGCGACAGCCGCGTGCGTCCTCACCGGGACGGGCGGGGTTGAGGCCATCGTTGCGCTCCAGGCCGTCTACGGCATCGGTCTCGGCCTCGTGTTGCCTGCGGAGGTCGGTCTCGTCCCGCAGACCGTGAGCCCGGCTCGACTCCAGCAGGCGAACGCCCTCCAGGGGCTGTCGCGGAACATGATCGGCGTGCTCGGTCCCGCGGTCGGGGGCGTGGTCGTCGTCGCCTCGAGCCCGGGGATCGCCCTGGCGATCGACGCGGTCAGCTTCCTCTTCTGCGCCGACCTGCTCCGCCGCATCCGCGTTGCGCCCCGCAACCCCTCGGGCTCGCACGGCTTCGTCCACGAGCTCCGGGAGGGTTGGCAGGAGTTCACATCGAGGACGTGGCTCTGGGCCTCGGTGCTGCTCTTCGGGGTCGGCAACCTCGCGTTCGCCGGGTGGATCGTCCTCGGCCCTGCAGTCGCGGACGAGCGCCTCGGCGGCGCCGGAGCGTGGGCGGTGATCCTGACCGCGGGCGGTGTCGGCGCCGTGATCGGCGGCATCCTCGCCATCCGGATCAGGCCCCGTCGTCCGCTCGTCGTCTGCGTCCTCGCCGCGACGCTCATCTCCCTGCAGACGCTCGCCCTCGCCCTGAGCGCGCCGACCGCGCTGATCGCGGCGGCCTCGTTCGTCGGCGGCATCGGGATCGCCGTCCACCTGACGCTCTGGTTCACTGTCTTCCAGCAGCAGGTGCCGGAGCACGCACAGTCGCGTGTTGCCTCCTACGACACGCTCGGGTCGTTCATTCTGATGCCGATCGGGATGGCGCTCGTCGGCCCGCTCGCCGACGCGATCGGCATCGTCGAGACGCTCTGGATCGCGCTCGTCGTGATGTGGGCGTCGTGGGGGGCGATCCTGCTGCTGCCGTCCGTCTGGGCGATCCGGCGGTCAGCGGCAGTGCCGGCGCCGAGCCCCGCTTGACCCCGGATAGCATCCGGGACCGATGAGCGTCCGCGTCCGCATGGCACCGTCCCCCACGGGGCTCCTCCACATAGGCGGCGTGCACACGTTTCTCTTCAACTGGCTCTTCGCGCGAGGCAAGGGCGGCGAATGCCTGCTGCGGATCGAGAACACCGACACGAGCCGCGAGGTGGAGGAGGCGACGGAGCAGATCCAGCGCTCGCTGACCTGGCTCGGCATCGACTGGGACGGGGCGATCACCTTCCAGCTCGACGCGATGGACCGCTGCCGTGAGCTGTCGGCCCGCCTCGTTGCCGACGGGGCGGCGTACGAGGACGAGGGCGCGATCCGCTTCCGGATGCCCGACGAGGGCGTCACTGGCTGGGACGACGCGGTCCGAGGGCGCATCGAGTTCCCGAACGAGCAGCTCGAGGACGTCGTCATCGTGCGCTCCGACGGCCGCCCGACCTACAACTTCGCCTCGCCGGTAGAGGACATGGACGACGCGATCACCCACGTGATCCGCGGGGACGACCATATCTCGAACACGCCCAAGCAGCTCCAGATCCTGCGCGCGCTCGGCCACGAGCCGCCGGTGTACGCGCACATCGCGAACATCCTGGGCACCGACGGGAAGAAGCTCTCCAAGCGCCACGGCGCGGTCTCGGTGGAGGAGTTTCGCACCGCCGGCTACCTGCCGGAGGCACTCGTGAACTTCCTCGCGTTGATCGGCTGGGCGCCGGACGGCGAGACCACGATCCTCTCGCGCGACGAGATCGTCGAGCGGTTCACGCTCGAGGTGGTCAGCGCGAGCCCCGGGACCTTCGACTATGCGAAGCTCGACTGGATGAACGGCGTCTACCTCCGGGCGCTGCCGACCGGGGAGTACGCGGAACGCCTCGTCGAGTTCGTGCACGAGTGCGGCACCGATTGGCCCGACGACGGGATCCGGGCGGCGGCGCCGCTCGTGCAGGAGAAGATCGGACGCCTCGGCGAGTTTCCCGACCTTGCCCGCTTCCTCTTCGAGGACGTCGCACCGCCGGCCGACGACCTCGATCCGCGCATCCTCCGCGCCGCGGACGACGCGCTGGTCGCGACCGAGCCCTGGACCGCGGCAGCGATCGAGACGACGCTCAGGGAGCTCTGCGACGAGCTCGGCGAGAAGCCGCGCACGGTCTACGCGCCGATCCGGGTCGCGATCACCGGCTCGCGCGTCTCACCGGGCCTCTATGAGTCGCTCGAGCTGTTGGGGCGCGACACGTCGCTCGCCCGCCTGCGACGGGGCGCGGAGGTCGCGGCATGAGCACACTCGACCCGCAGCCATTCCAGCAGCGGCTCGATACGTACCTCCAGGAGCGCTCGGAGGAGGCGCGGGCGGTACGCGTGGGGGAGAAGGAGACCTCCGAGCAGGCAGCGATCGTCGCGCGCTACGCGGACCTCTTCACCCGCGAGCAGCTCGAGACGCTGGCCGGGGCCGAAGCTGCGGCGAGCGGCGACGGCCGCGAGGAGATCGCCCGCCTGCGCCTCACTTGCCAGGAGGGAATCGCCGACCGCGAGCTGGCCGAGCGCGAGGATGCGCTCGAGAACGCGCTCCTCGCCGCCCGCGTTCCCTGGGGCGACGACGAGCTTCCGCTCCGCTCCGCCCAGGCGCGGCTCGCTGTCGAGCCCGCCTATGCCGACCGCGACGCCCTCGGCGCCGCCGTGCTCGAGGTGTCGGCGTCCTTCAACGACGAGCGCCGCTCGCTCCTCGCCGCCAGGAACGAGCTCGACGCCGACGTGACGGGGGTCGCCAACCCCGTCGCACGCAACGAGGCCGAGAAGGGCGTCCCGCTCGGCCCGATTCTCGACGCGGTCGACCGAGCGCGGGTCGAGGGCACGCCGGCGTTCACGCCGCAGCGGGAGCGGTGGCTCGACCGCCTGCTCGGCCCGAACCGTGAGCAGACCCCCGCGAGCGCGCACATGGCGTGGATCCGGCGCCTTTCGCCGCTCGAGGCGACGTACACGAAGGAGCGGAGCGTGCCCGTCTGTCTCGCGACGCTCGCAGCGCTCGGCTTCGACCTCGAGGCCGAGCGGGGCATCCGGCCCGATCTCGAGGACAGGCCGCAGAAGTCGCCGCGCGCCTGCGTGATCGCCGCCGACCCGCCTCGCGTCGTCCACCTGATCACGCGCGCGCAGGGCGGGCTGCACGACTACGAGGCGTTCCTCCACGAGGCTGGGCACGCGCTCCACTACGCCGGCTGCGACCCGACGCTGCCGCTCGCGTTCCGCCGCCTCGCGCGGGACCATGCCCTCTCGGAGATCTACTCGTTCCTCCTGGACTCGATCTCGGGTGAGCCGGGCTGGCATGCCGAGCACTTCGGGCTCTCGGACGAGCAGGCGCGTGAGAACGCCGACGCCGCGCGGTTCTCGAACACCATTCTCTTCCGCCGCTACTCGGCCAAGCTCGGGTACGAGATGGACTTCTGGACGCGTTTCCCGAGCGACGGCGGCACACCGGACGGGTACGAGGAGCGGCTCACGGCCGCAACGGGTGTCCGGTACCCGGCCGCGAACCATCTCGCCGACATGGACGCCGGCTTCTACTCGGCCGACTACCTCCGTGCGTGGATCCGCTCGGCCCAGCTCCGCGCGCACCTCCGCCGCGAGGTGGGGGAGGACTGGTGGCGCCGGCCCGAGACGGGGGCGCTCCTGCGCGGCCTCTTCCGCGAGGGCACACGGCCGACGACGGAGCAGATCGCAGAGCGGATCGGCTTCGACCCGCTCGACACCGCGCCGCTCGTCGCCGAGTTCAACACCGCCTGAGGGCGACGCCCGCCCGGCCCCAACCGCACGCCGCACCCGTCGTCTCAGTGTCTGATGCCGTCGGCGGCCGGGCACGACGGGTGCGCACCACACCCTTGCCTCCGCTGCCGATGCGCGCTATAAGACACCTGAATCGGGTCTCAGGTTCTAGATCCGGACACGTCCAATGGAGGACCACATGCAGCGGTGGTACAAGCTCGTCGCGCTCGTCGTGGGGGTCGCGGTGCTGGCAGGAGCCGGCGCCACCACGCGGGCAGCGGACGCGGCTCCGAGCGCGTCTGCGCCGATCCAGGTCGGCATCGTCTACTCCCGGACGGGGCTTCTTGCCTCGTACGGCGCGCAGTACATCCAGGGCCTCCGATACGGGCTCTCGTACGCGACGAAGGGCACGAACGCGGTCAACGGGCGCAAGATCGAGCTCACGCTCGTCGACGACGCCACGGACCCGGTCAAGGCCGTCGCGGGCGCAAAGGACCTGATCGGCAAGGGGTACAAGATCCTCGCCGGCAGCGTCTCGTCGGGCGTCGCGCTCCAGATGGCGCCGCTCGCCGAGCAGAACAAGGTTCTCTTCATCTCCGGCCCCGCCGCGACCGACGCGATCACCGGGATCAATCGGTACACGTTCCGCTCGGGGCGGCAGAGCTACCAGGACGTGCTCGCGGCGAGCTCGTACCTCGGCGGCGGCGGCGGCAAGAACGTCACCGTGTTCGCGCAGGACTCGGCGTTCGGCCTCGGCAACTTCCTCGCCGTCCAGCAGGTGATGGGCAACCTCGGCGGCCAGAAGGTGAACCGCATCCTCGTGCCGCTCTCGGCGCAGGACTTCACCCCGTTCGCCCAGCAGATCAAGCAGCAGAAGACCGACCTGCTCTTCATCGCGTGGGCCGGCACCACGGCCCCGGCGATGTGGCGGTCGCTCGAGCAGCAGGGGATCTTCCAGTTCGTCGACAAGGTCGTGACCGGTCTCGACCAGCGGTCGACCTACCCGACGTACGGACCGGTTGCGTCGAACATCTCGTTCCTCTCGCACTACGTCTACAACGCGCCGAAGAACAAGGTGAACGACTTCCTCGTCCGGTCGATGCGCAAGCGCAGCCAGGTGCCTGACCTGTTCACTCCGGACGGCTTCGTCGCCGGGCAGATGATCGTCCGCGCACTGACGAAGGGCTCGCCCGGCGATGTCAGCAAGATGATCACGGCGCTCGAGGGCTGGAGCTTCACCGGCCCGAAGGGCCAGGAGACCGTCCGCGCGTCGGACCACGCGCTGCTCCAGCCGATGTTCCAGGTCAAGCTCGCCCAGAAGAACGGGAAGTGGAACTCGGTGCCGACCAAGGCGCTCCGCGCCCGGTACACAGCGCCTCCGGAGAAGAAGTTCGGCTAGGTCCATCCAGAGGGGATCGTGTCCACGCAGGCTCCGATCCTCGCCACCCGCGACCTCGGGCTCGACATCGGCGGCGCGCGCATCGTCGCCGATGTCTCGCTCGAGGTCCGGGCGGGCGAGCTCGTCGGCATCATCGGCCCGAACGGGGCGGGGAAGACGACGCTCTTCAACCTGCTCTCCGGGACGGTCCGCCCGACGACCGGAAGCGTCGAGCTCGACGGGAAGGATGTCACCCGCGACCCGCCGCACCGGCGGACGCAGGCCGGGCTCGGCCGCTCGTTCCAGGTCTCGAGCGTCTTCCCGCTTCTCTCCGTCGGCGAGAACGTCCGACTCGCGGCGGAGGCGAAGCTCGGCGGGACGCTCAACGTCGTGCGGCGAGCGGCCCGGTACCGGCCGGCGCTCGAGCGCGCCGGCGACGCGCTCGGCAAGGTCGGGCTGGCGTCGCGCACGGCGTGGCCGGCCGGGATGCTGTCGCACGGCGACAAGCGCAAGCTCGAGCTCGCGATGCTCCTCGCCGGAGACCCGCGCGTGATCCTGCTCGACGAGCCGATGGCCGGCGTCTCCGTGGAGGACGTCGAAGGGCTCGTCGAGGTGATCCGCTCCGTCCATGGCGACGAGGGCCGCACGGTGCTGATGGTCGAGCACCGGATGGAGGTCGTCGTCGGGCTCGCGGAGCGGATCGCCGTGATGCACCACGGGTCGCTCCTCGCGTTCGACACGCCCGACCGCGTGATGGCGGACGAGACCGTCCAGACCGCCTACCTCGGGGAGCCTCTGTGACCGACACGACACCGGCCACGGCGGAGCGCACCGCGCTCTCCGTCCGCGATCTCCATGTCTACCTCGGCGAGTCGCACATCCTGCAGGGGATCTCGTTCGACGTCCCCGCCGACGGCGTCACGGCCGTGCTCGGCCGCAACGGCGTCGGCAAGACGACCACGATGCGAGCCCTGATGGGGCTCGTCCCGAGGTCGCGCGGCACGATCGAGCTGGACGGCGAGGACGTCACGCGGCTGCCCACGCACGCCGTCGTGCGGCGCGGCGTCGGCTACGTGCCGGAGGACCGCGACGTCTTCGCCGGGCTGACCGTCGAGGAGAACCTCCGGCTCGCGGAGCGAGGCGGCGACCCACGGTACGACCTCGTCCACGAGCTCTTTCCGGAGCTCCGCCAGCGCGCCGCGCAGCGGGCCGGCACGCTCTCGGGCGGGCAACAGCAGATGGTCGCGATCGCGCGGGCGCTCCTCAACCGCAACGATCTCTTGCTCGTCGACGAGCCGACGAAGGGTCTCGCGCCTCTGCTCGTCACCGAGGTGGCGCAGGCGCTCGAGCGCGCGGCCGAGCTGACGACGATCGTGCTCGTCGAGCAGAACCTCTCCGTCGTGCAGCGGCTCGCGCGCGACGTCGTCGTCCTCGACGGCGGCCGCGTCGTCCATGCCGGCCCGGCAGCGGAGCTCCTCGCCGACCCGGAGCACGTCCGGCGGCTGCTCGGCGTCCACGGAGGCGGGCATTGAGCACGTTTGTCCTGTTGACGATCACGGGTCTCGGCCTCGGCGCGATGTACTTTCTCGTCGCCTCGGGTCTCTCGCTCATCTACGGGCTGATGGGAGTCCTCAACTTCGCCCACGGCGCGCTGATCACCGTCGGCGCGTACGCGGCATGGTGGTTCGGCGACCAGATCGGCGGCGGCGCGTGGCAGCGACTGCTGATCGGAGGCCTCTTCGGCATCGTCGCCGGCGGCGTCGTGGCGGCGCTGATCGAGCTCGTCCTGATCCGGCCGCTTTACCAACGGCCGGTCGAGCAGGTGCTCGTCACCGTCGGGCTGGCGCTTGCGCTGGGCGCGCTCGTGCAGGGCATCTGGGGCGCCGACTCGCAGCCTTTCCCCCTGCCGGGCTGGATGATCGACACGACGAGCATCTTCGGCGCAAGCGTGCCGAACGACCGGTTCGTCGAGATCGGCGTCGCCGCGGCCGTGCTCCTCGGGCTCACCGCGTTCCTGCGCTACACGCGCTTCGGGCTCGTGATCCGCGCAGGGGTCGAGAACCGCGCGATGGTGAGCGCGCTCGGGATCGACGTGCGGCGTGCGTTCACCATCGTCTTCGCGCTCGGCGGAGCACTGGCCGCGCTCGCGGGTGTCCTCTCCGGCGTCTACTTCGGCGTCGTCGACCCGGGCCGCGGCACGTCGCTTTTGATCTTCGCCTTCATCGTCGTCGTGATCGGCGGGTTCGGCTCGATCGGCGGCTCCGCGATCGCCGCCGTCGCGGTGGGGCTCATCCAGCAGTACGCGAACTACTACAGCTCGAGCGGCACCGGTGACCTCGCCGTCGTCCTGCTGCTCGCCGCCATCCTCCTCGTCCGGCCCGGAGGGCTCGCCCCGAAGGTGGCGCATTGAGGCGCGTCCTCGGTATCGCGATCCCGGCCGCCGTGCTGATCGTGCTCGCGTTCGTGCCGAAGCTCTCGCTCGACATCCCCGTAATCCTCAACGGGCCGCTCGACAGCCCCGGAACGCTCCAGCTGCTCGCGCTCTGCCTGCTCTTCGCGGGGATCGCGCTGACCTACGACGTCCTCTTCGGCTTCACGGGCCTGCTCTCGTTCGGGCACGCGCTCTACGTCGCCGTCGGCGTCTACATGACCGCGATCGCGCTGACCCGCTGGGAGTGGGGCCTCTGGCCGACGATCGCGTTCATCCTCGCGCTCGGGATCGCACTGCCGCTCGTGCTCGGGGCGGTCAGTCTTCGCGTCAGCGGGATCGCGTTCGCGATGGTCACCCTCGCGTTCGCGCAGGCGGGGAACGTGCTCGTGCAGAAGAACCCGTACGGCTGGACGGGCGGGGAGGAGGGGACGGGGTTGAACTACGACCACGTCCCCGACGCGTTCGTCGGCGTCCTCAACACGAAGAACCTCTACTGGCTCGCGCTCGGCTATGCGGTGCTCGTGTTCGTCGTCGTCCGTCTCGCGGTC
>Ga0207657_10002514_pt1 | contig 19834 bp, 19 predicted proteins | sample KBSC33metaG_FD_184316 | JGI IMG/M metagenome (GOLD analysis project Ga0207657, IMG submission 184316) | Corn rhizosphere microbial communities from Kellogg Biological Station, Michigan, USA - KBS C3-3 metaG (SPAdes) (version 2) | ecosystem: Host-associated > Plants > Roots > Rhizosphere > Soil ... | reverse complement strand
ATCAAGGTGTCTGGCGCATCGGAAGAGGCCATCACCGGCAAGCACATCATTGTCGCTACAGGCTCCAATCCTCGCGCGCTCCCGAACGCATCCTTCGACGAGAAGCTGATCCTTTCCAATGCTGGTGCGTTGGCAATCGATGCCGTGCCGAAGAAGCTGGGTGTGATCGGTGCCGGTGTGATCGGTCTGGAGATGGGCAGCGTATGGCGCCGCCTCGGCGCGGAAGTGACGGTGCTGGAAGCACTGCCTGCCTTCCTTGGCGCTGCTGATGAGCAAATTGCGAAGGAAGCACACAAGCTCTTGGTCAAACAAGGTTTGTCCATCAACCTTGGCGTCAAGATCAATACCATTACTGCCGGCAAGAAAGACGTCACAGTGGAGTACACCGACGACAAGGGCAATGCACAAAAGGCTGTCTTCGATAAGCTGATCGTCTCCATTGGTCGTGTGCCGAACACGATTGGCCTTAATCCGGAAGCAGTTGGCCTCAAGCTTGATGAGCGCGGTTTTGTGGTGGTCGATGATGAGTGCAAGACTAACCTGCCGAATATGTGGGCCGTCGGTGACGTAGTGCGTGGACCGATGTTGGCGCACAAGGCGGAAGAGGAGGGTGTGGCAGTGGCGGAACGCATTGCCGGCCAGCATGGCCATGTGAACTTCAATACGATTCCCTGGGTCATATACACTTCGCCGGAAATTGCGTGGGTTGGCAAGACCGAGCAGCAATTGAAGGCAGAAGGCGTGGCATACAAGGCTGGTACTTTCCCATTCATGGCAAACGGTCGTGCACGTGCGTTGGGCGATACTTCCGGCATGGTCAAATTCTTGGCTGATGCGAAAACGGACGAAATTCTCGGTGTGCATATGATCGGTCCGATGGTATCGGAGTTAATTTCCGAGGCGGTCGTGGCAATGGAATTCCGTGCCTCGTCGGAAGACATCGCGCGCATCTGCCACGCACATCCGTCCTTATCAGAGGCGACCAAGGAGGCTGCTCTGGCGGTCGACAAACGTTCGCTCAATTTCTAAGGAGCATGCCATGCGCCGTTTAATCCTGCTGTTGCCTATCGCGCTTGCCGCGTGTGCCACGGCGGGGTCGAGCGGCGAGAGCAATGTTGTGGTCGAGACGTATTCTCGTGGCCAGCCGATGCCGGGCGCGAATTGCTTTGTCAGCACCGGCTCTGGCAGCTGGAACGTCGTTACGCCGGCTACTGTGCCGATCGGCAGTGCGAGCGGCGACTTGCGTGTTGTGTGCAATAAGGCCGGTTATCGCACTTCCGAGTTGCTGTTCAGGCCGTCGAGCGTTTCGGGTTCCAGCATGGGTGTAGGTGTCGGCGGTGGAAGCGGGCATGTCGGAGTAGGGGTAGGCATGAGCGTTCCCATTACCTTGGGACGTGGCGGTTATCCCACGCGCGTCTCGGTTGACATGAATCCGCAATAAGCGAGCTACCGACGCAGCTTCGTCAAGCAGCTGGGCATGGCTCGGTCCACAACACCACGAACATGGGCGAAGAAATTTCGCCCATTTTTTCGCGATGCCAGGCAGTAATCAGCAAAAGTAAAAACATGGATGTCAGGGAGTTTTACGAACACGCGTTGTCCCAACGAGGTTATCGATCCGACGAGGCTCAGTGCCGCGCGGTAGACCGCCTGCAGCAGGCTTATGATGGTTGGGTAACTTACAAGGCGCAGCGCTCGAATCGTTTGATGCGCCTCATCAGCCGTCCCAATATTCCGCGCGGTGTTTATATGTGGGGTGGAGTCGGACGCGGCAAGTCCTTTCTGATGGACAGTTTTTATTCGGTCGTGCCAGTGGTACGCAAGGTACGACTGCACTTCCATGAATTCATGCGCGGAGTGCATCGTCAACTGGATGATCTCAAAGGCGTGGCCGATCCGCTCGACGAAGTCGCGCGGCGTATCTCGAAAAAATATCGGCTGATTTGCTTCGACGAATTTCACGTGTCGGACATCGCCGACGCGATGATTCTTTATAACCTGCTCAAGGCCCTTTTCGACAACGGCGTATCCTTCGTCATGACGTCGAACTATATGCCCGACACGCTTTATCCAGAGGGTTTGCATCGGGATCGTATTATCCCCGCCATTAATCTTCTGAAGGAGAGGCTCGATGTGCTGAATGTAGACGCCGGCGTGGATTATCGCAAGCGGGCGTTGGAACAGGTGGCAGCCTATCACACACCCTTAAGTGCAGCGGCAGACCAGGCGCTACGCGATGCTTTTGCGCAGGTGGCGGAAACGTCGGACGAGGATCCTCGCATTCATATCGAAAATCGGGAAATCCGCGCTTTGCGCCGTGCAGGCAGTGTCGTCTGGTTCGATTTCGCAACCTTGTGCGGCGGACCTCGTTCGCAGAACGACTACCTGGAAATCGCGAGCCTTTTTCATACCGTGATTCTGTCCGATGTGCCTCGCATGTCCGCGGGCATGTCGTCGGAGGCGCGACGTTTCACATGGCTGGTCGATGTTTTGTACGACCACAAGGTCAAACTGCTGATGTCGGCCGAGGTGGAGCCGGAAGAACTGTACACCGAAGGTATGTTGGCAAATGAATTTCATCGCACGGTATCACGAATCATCGAAATGCAGTCGTCCGAATACATGGAAAGTGAACGGCGCAAGGTTGCCGGCTCGCTTACTTGAATGGGTGAGGGCATGACGACCGTATCGGAAATACTTTTGCAAGGGATGCGTCGTACCTTGTCGGGACTGACGGTAGCGTTCGTCCTGGTGCTGCCTGCATATGCAGAGTCCAGTGGGACTGGTTTAGCCATGCACTATCCTGCAGGGTCGATATCGACAAACGATAATGCGGAGCAGGCACTTGCAGAGGCGGCACTCGAACGCAACGCGGTCGAGCAGCGTTATGCATTGGAACAGGAAGATTGCTACTCTCACTTCTTTGCTACGGCTTGTATGGAGGATGCCAAGGAACGTCGGCGCAAGGCTTTGGCAGAGGTCAGAGCAGTGGAGGTCGAGGCTAACGAATTCAAGCGCAAGGCACGAGTGGTTGAGCGTGACCGCGCATTGGCAGAGCGGCTCGCCGATAGTGATGCCAAGCGGGCCGAAAATGAAAAGCGCATGCAGAATGCGGGCAGTACTTCAAGCCAGAAGCAAGAGGTCAATGTGTTGAGCACTGCCGCTGCCCAGGCATCATCCCATTCCAGTATGTATGCCTCTCCACGCGTTGTGCGACAAGCGGTAAAGATGCAGCGTATTCAGGCGGAAGAATCGGCTAATGCAGCCAAGCGGACCGAAAATGTCGCTGCCTACGAAAAGAAACAGCGCGAAGCACAGGAGCGCCAGAAGGCAGTGGAAAACAGGAAGGCTGAGAAGGAACGAGAACGTTTGCGAAAGCAGGCACCGAGCCTGCCTTCGCAATAACGACGAAAGCTTTCCTTGAATCGGGAATGTTATGAGATCTTTGCTTGCGATACTGCGTGCTATATCTGATGCTGTATCTTCTCGACGGCATGACCTTTTGTCTCGGCCGAGGCTTCTACTACTTTAACGATCGCAAGCGTGCAGTTGTCGGCTGAAGATCTTTTTGCACGCTCACGTGCTTTGTGGATCAACATCTCTGAAGCTAGTCGTGGCGAATTCATTGCGATCGCCGCGCCAAGCTCGGCTTCGGAAAAATAATGCCACAAGCCGTCAGTGCAAAGGAGAAAGGCATCCCCGGGGCGTAGTCCTGTGTAATGCTGCAAGGTGACTCGAGGTTCTGCATCCCGGCTGCCAAGTGCGCTGAGCAGCACATTGGCAAGCTTGTGTTGTTCTGCTTCATGCCGGTTCAGCCTGCCTTCCTGAACCAAGCGTTCAACATAGGAATGATCGATTGTGCGCTCGACGAAATTCGGGCCGGAGAACCGATACAAGCGTGAATCGCCGACATGGGCCCAGATGGCATTACGGTCTGGCGTGATAACGAGGATGACCATCGTGCTGTGAGGCTGTTTTTCCGAAGTGATCGCGGTCAGTTTGATAATGGTATGTGCGTCGTAAGCGATAGTCTGCAGCATGCGGACGAGCTCGTCGGTTTGGGGGGAAAACAGATCGAAGGCTTGTTTTGCGGTCTGGATTACCTGTTCTGCCGCAAGTGCGCCGCCACTAAGTCCACCCATGCCATCGGCAATAACGGCCATCATGTATCCTGGTGCGCGTGCGGCGGCAAACAAGGCGACACGGTCTTGCTGTTCCTGTCGGTCACCAAGATATTGACCGGTTCCCGCTTCGATTTTGTATTGCCCCATGGCTTTGCTCGGATTAAACAGTGCCTTGAAAAATCAATTATTGCATGCAGGTCTTTGTATCAGCCGGTTCATGAGCATTTGTTACGAGTATTAATTTGCGGCAAGATCGCTCGTCGATTTCTGTCGCTTAAGATGTAAATGTATAGCAATACACTGGCCGGATGGCTTATTCGCTTTTACAATACCGCATACAATATTTCTCAAAACAGCTCATGATCTCATCCGAAGAAATCAGGCAGCGTATTATCGAGCTTGAAGTCGAGCATCGCGATTTGGATGCAGTTATTGAACTGTTGGCGCAGGACGTCAGACATGATGAGCTGCAATTGCGCCGCTTGAAGAAACGTAAACTCCAGTTGAAGGATCATTTGACATTATTGAAGATGCAACTGATCCCTGATATTCCTGCCTGACTTCTTTAGTCAGGGTAGTTGCCGCCCTGGAATTCTGCTGCCTTGACAGAACAAACCGTTTCACCCGACGTTGATCACGCGCATGACGCTGAGATCGAAAAGCTGTTTAGTGCCGATGGTCCGCTGAGCCAATCGATCGGTGGCTTTCGTCCGCGTCAGTCGCAGACCGACATGGCCAAAGCCATTGCCGCCGCGATCTCACAGCAGAAGACGCTGGTCGCGGAAGCTGGAACCGGCACCGGCAAAACCTTTGCATATCTTGTGCCTGCCTTGCTCTGGGGGGGCAAGGTCATCATCTCTACGGGCACTAAGAACTTGCAGGACCAGTTATACCTGCGAGATATTCCTACTGTGCGCAAAGCACTCAATGCACCGATGTCCGTTTCCTTGCTCAAGGGACGTGCCAACTATGTATGCCATTACCATCTCGAACGCACGCTGCAAAACGGGCGGTTGACTGCGCGCGAAGATGTTGGGTATCTGCGCGAGATCTCACGTTTTATCAAGACAACCAGTGCCGGCGACAAGGCGGAGCTTTCGCGTGTGCCGGAGGGGGCAACGGTATGGAATTTGGTGACGTCCACACGTGATACTTGCCTCGGTACGGAATGCCAGTATTACCAGGACTGCTTCGTGATGAAGGCGCGCAAGGAAGCGCAGCAGGCTGACGTGGTCGTGGTCAATCATCATCTGTTCTTCGCTGACGTGGCATTGAAGGATACGGGGATCGCCGAGCTGCTGCCGTCAGCTAATACCATCATCTTCGACGAAGCGCATCAATTGCCGGAAACCGCCACGCTCTTCTTCGGCGAAACCATATCGACATCCCAAGTGCTGGAACTGTGCCGCGACGTGCTTGCAGAGGGCCTCGCACATGCGCGCGATGGTGCGGAATGGCCGAAGGTGGTGGCGCCGGTCGAGCGGGCGGCGCGCGATTTGCGCTTGGCTTTTCCGCAGGATGTCGTGCGGCTATCCCTGAATCAGATTGCACCGTCCAGCCCTTTTTTCCCGGCTCTGCAAGCGCTCAAGGATGCGTTGGCAGACATGATTCCTACGCTGGAAAAACAGGCAGAGCGTGCGGACACGATTGAGCAGTGTCACGTGCGTGCTACAGAGCTTTCGGCGAAGTTGGAGCGATGGAATGTCGCCGATGAACAAGCCGAGCCTGGTCAGGAAAAGGTGCTGTGGGTCGAGGCTTTTACTACGTCCTTGCAACTGCACCAGACTCCGCTGTCGATCGCCCCTATCTTTAGCAAGCAGCGCGAGGGGACGGCGCGTGCGTGGATTTTCGCTTCAGCGACACTAGCAGTGAAAAATGATTTCAACCACTACATGTCCCAGATGGGCCTGTGGAACGAGATCGCGATGTCGTGGCCGAGTCCTTTCGACTATGGTCGACAAGGGTTGCTATACGTCCCGGAGAACCTGCCGCAGCCTAATGCATCGGACTATACCGATGCCGTGGTGGATGCAGCATTGCCGCTAATAGAAGAGGCGGGCGGGCGTGCCTTCCTGCTTTGCACAACCATCCGTGCGGTCAATCGTGCTGCAGAACGCTTGCGCGAGGCTTTCGAACGGTTGGGACTGCGCTTTCCCATGATGGTGCAAGGCGAAGCCAGCCGCACTGAATTATTGGATCGCTTCCGCGCTGCTGGCAACGCGGTTCTCGTCGGCAGTCAGAGTTTCTGGGAAGGGGTTGATGTGCGCGGCGAAGCGCTGTCGCTCGTCATCATCGACAAGCTGCCGTTTTCCCCGCCGGACGATCCGGTTTTGTCAGCTCGTATCGAGGCCCTCGAACGCAAGGGTTTGAACGGTTTCGTCCATCATCAGCTACCGGAAGCGATCATCAACCTCAAGCAGGGAGCAGGGCGCTTGATTCGTGACGAAACCGACCACGGTGTGCTCATGATCTGCGACCCGCGCTTGATTTCGAAACCTTATGGCCGCAGGATTTGGCAGAGCCTGCCGCCTTTCAAGCGCACCCGGGATGCAAGTGTTGCGCTGGCGTTCTTCAGGGAGCGAGAGAATGTTAAAAATGGCACGACAGAAACCTGAAATCGCTTGTAGCCGTGTATCATGCGAATGAAGTGCAGAGGATGCAAGTCATGAAGGGGCTGCATGACTGAACCCGTCATTCCTTTTGAGCCGATACATGACGTGAACCTTTGTTGGATGCATGCGTAGATGTTATCGCTGCTGCCGCTTCTGGGACAATGCAAACGGACAGCGCCTGGAATGATCATTGATCTCGGCATTCTCGAGAGGGGATCGCCAAATAATGGAACGGACGTTTTATTTTCATTTGTGCAGAAAAATGTCGCTCGTTTGGTGTAATGGGCTTCGGTTAAAATCTTGACATGAAAATTCTAGTCAGTAACGATGATGGTTATCTTGCGCCGGGGATCGTCGCATTGGCGAATGCTTTGAGCGCAATTGCGGAAATCATGGTCGTCGCGCCTGACAGCAACCGTTCGGGAAGCTCGAACTCTCTCACCCTCGATCGTCCGCTCACCGTACATCGGGCCGAAAACGGGTTCTATTTCGTGAATGGTACGCCGTCCGATTGCGTGCATATTGCGCTTACTGGCGGCCTGTCTTTCCGGCCCGATTTGATCGTGTCAGGGATCAATCAGGGGCAAAACATGGGGGATGATACGTTGTATTCCGGTACAGTGGCGGCGGCAACTGAGGGCTATTTGTTCGGCATTCCCTCCATCGCCTTTTCACAAGTCGAGAAAGGATGGACGCATCTCGATGCTGCAGCACGTATCGCGCGTGATATCGTGGAGCGCGGGTTCGGTATGCTGCAAACCCCCTATCTGCTGAACGCTAATATTCCTAACCTGCCATATGGTGAAATTCGCGGCATTCGTGCCGCACGTCTGGGAAAGCGGCACGAATCCGAGCCAGTGATCCGAACACAAGACCCGCACGGCAGGGAAATTTTCTGGATCGGCCCTGCCGGCAAGGCAAAAGATGCGGGGGAAGGCACCGATTTCCATGTGGCGGCCAATGGCTATGTTTCGATTACGCCGCTGCAGATTGATCTCACCCATGCCTCGCAGCTGGAGATACTGAAGAAGGGCTTGCAATGACGGAGCAAGAGAAGCGCTTTCCTTTGCCGCTTTCTTTTGTGGTCGACAAGTCGTCCAAAGGGGCATCTTTATCGCCTCGTATTGCAACGCCACAGACGGCAACGCAAAACGCAGCACGTCATGTACCACGTACCCCTCAGGTGGCAGACCCAGCCACGCGCAGCATGCCTGCTCCTGCTGCAACGCCTTTCGCCTCGCCGCTGGTGTCAGATGCGGTACGTAGTGCAATGGCGATGCGTATTGCGAAGCAAGGCGTACGCGATGCCACGGTACTGGCAGCGATGGAGGCAGTGCCGCGTCATATGTTTGTTGAACCCGGCTTGGCAGGCCAGGCATATGTGGATGCATCGCTGCCAATCGGCCATCATCAAACAATTTCACAGCCTTACATCGTCGCCCGCATGATCGAAATTTTGCGAGGCGCTGGCAATGGGGGCTTATTGAACCGAGTGCTCGAAATCGGCACTGGATGCGGATATCAGGCCGCAGTACTGTCGCTGGTCGCACAAGAGGTGTATTCAATCGAGCGCATCAAGCCCTTGCATGAGCTTGCCAAGACCAATCTGCGGCCGCTGCGTATTGCCAATATCCGCTTGCATTATGGAGATGGTATGCTTGGCCTGCCGCAAGTTGCACCGTTCGACGGCATCATTCTTGCTGCCGCCGGACTCGAAGTCCCACAGACATTACTAGAGCAGATGAGTATCGGCGGCAGGCTTGTTGCCCCTGTCGGTGGAAAGCACCAGATGCTGCAACTCGTCGAACGCATAGATAAATTCGAGTGGACGAAAACGACGTTGGAGGAGTGTCATTTCGTCCCCCTGTGCCCCGGCGTGGTATGAACCGTTCCGCGTAACCTATCGGGGTGCACTGCAGCCAAACGATTAACTGAATTAGAATGAATCACACACGTTTTACTATTTTGTTTGTTGTTTTGTCCGGCTTGCTCGTAGCGTGTACCACCACGCGTCACGGCGCGCCGGTTGTCGACCGCACGCATGCTTCTACGAGATCATCGGCCGAAAGTGCCAAATCTTCCGTGCAGCAAGCACCTTCTGCGCCCAAGCAGGTGGAGCGGGGCTATTACATTGTTCGTAAAGGCGATACGCTGATCCAGATCGCGCTTGACTTCGGGCAGAATTACCGCGACCTCGTGGCCTGGAACAATCTTTCCAATCCCAATGACCTCAAGGTTGACCAGGTTCTGCGTGTGTTGCCTCCTGAGGGGGCGCCGCAGACAGGCAGTGTCGCAACCTCATCCGGTGTCGAAGTACGCCCCTTGACGCCTCCGGCTTCGAGCCCGGCCGCAACACTGCATAAGACTGGTCCACGGGGGGAAAAGCGACCGTATTCCGAAGCGGCGTTGGCCGAACTGCAAAAACAAGATGGAGTTGCATCAACAACTGTGCCGTCAAAAACGGAACCGGCAAAGAACGCAGAAAAAGCTCCTGATGCCACGTTAGTTCCAGATGATGAAAACATTTCCTGGATGTGGCCTGCAGAAGGCAAGGTGATTTCCACCTTTAGTGACGGCAAAAGAGGCATCGATATTGCCGGCAAGCTTGGTCAGCCGGTACTTGCGGCGGGGGCGGGCAAGGTACTATATGCCGGTAGCGGCATCCGCGGTTATGGCAATTTGGTGATTGTCAAACATTCGAATAACTTGTTGTCGGCGTATGCGCACAACAAAACCATCTTCGTGAAAGAGGATCAAACCGTCGCCAAAGGTCAGAAGATTGCTGAAATGGGCAATTCCGACAGCGATTCCGTGAAGCTTCATTTCGAGATTCGTCAGCAGGGCAAGCCTGTTGACCCATCAAAATTTTTGCCAAGCCACTAAACACGAATGACACGCACTCCACATACTCCGCTCGACGATGACTCAAGTTCGGACGACTTGTCCGATGACATGTCGCTGAATGCATCGGAAGGTACGGTGATCGTCGAAGATGGCGAGGGTGGAGCGCTCGTCGATGGCGCCGTGACGACAGTTGTCGATCCGGTTGATGAATTGAAGACGGTGCTTGCTGCCGAATTGTCTACCGATACGACCCAACATTATCTGAATCAAATCGGTGCGCGCCCGTTGCTGTCGGTTGAAGAAGAGGTCCGCTATGCAACGCTGGCCAAGCAAGGTAATTTCGAAGCGCGGCAGAAGATGATCGAACATAACCTGCGCTTGGTGGTGTCGATCGCAAAGCATTACATCAATCGCGGTGTCGTCTTGCTTGATCTGATCGAGGAGGGCAACCTTGGGCTCATGCGCGCCATTGACAAGTTCGAACCGGAACGCGGCTTTCGTTTCTCCACCTATGCGACTTGGTGGATTCGTCAAAGTATCGAACGAGCCATCATGAACCAGGCGCGTACTGTACGGTTGCCGGTACATATGGTGCGAGAGCTGAACCAGATCCTGCGTGCGAAGTATCATCTGGAAGCGCAGCATCACGACGGCAAGGAGGCGACTGCGGAAGATATCGCGCATCTTGTCGATCGGCCAGTGGAAGATGTGCAGGACATTCTCGCGCTGTCCGAGCATGCGACCTCGCTCGATGCGCCGCTGGATAACGACCCACAAGCCAGCTTGATGGACATGCTGCCGGGAGATACCGAAGATGGTCCGGATTCTCGCGCCGAACAGCACGAGATGACCGTACTGGTGCATGATTGGCTCAAGAAGCTTCCGGATAAACAGCGTGTAGTCATCATACGCCGCTTCGGGCTCGATAATGACGACCCGGCTACTCTTGAGGAGCTGGCCGCCGAGATGAGCGTTACTCGCGAGCGGGTGCGCCAGATCCAGCAAGAAGCGCTCGTCAAGCTCAAGCGCGCCATGACTGCGCGCGGTGTCGGTAAGGATGCCTTGTTGTGATTCCTGTTCTGGTGTTCGACATCGAGACGATTCCCGATGTCGCAGGACTGCGCGTCCTGAACAATCATCCTGAAAGCATGCCCGATGCCGAGGTCGCTGCTGCGGCATTTACAGCGCGTCGCGAGAAAACAGGTTCTGACTTCCTGCAGCATCACCTGCATCATGTCGCAGCCATTTCTTGTGTGTTTCGCGATGATGAAGGCTTTCGCGTACGCTCTCTTGGTACGTCGGAAGACCGGGAGCAGAAGCTGATTCATGACTTCTTCCGGATCATCGACAAGTACACTCCGCAACTCGTTTCGTGGAACGGGGGCGGCTTCGATCTCCCTGTGCTGCATTATCGCGCCATGATCAATGGCGTAACTGCGTCTCGCTACTGGGAGATGGGAGAGGATGATCGCGACTTCAAGTGGAACAACTACTTGAGCCGTTATCATACGCGTCATCTCGACCTGATGGATCTGCTGGCGCTCTATACAGGCCGTGCGAATGCGCCGCTGGATGAGCTTGCAAAACTATGCGGATTTCCCGGTAAGCTGGGAGTTGACGGCTCACAGGTGTGGACGTTGTATCAAGAGGGCCGCCTCGGCGAAATCCGCGATTATTGCGAAACCGATGTGGTCAACACCTATCTCATGTATTGCCGCTTCTTGCTTATGCGCGGCGTATTGACGCCAGTGGCGTATGAAGCGGAAATGGAGTTGGTCAGAAATGCCCTGGCTGCGCTCGAAGGTCAGCACTGGACGGAATATCTGGCTGCATGGCAGCCCCATCGATCCGTATAATGGCGGGTTTAGCTGCGACTGACCCAATGGTCGCGGACCCTACATCCTGTTATCTATGCAGCAAACTGTTATTGAAATTGAATCCCTCGACATGGAGGGGCGCGGCGTCGGCCATCTGCAGAACGAGGATGGCGCCCAAGGCAAGGTCATTTTCGTCGAAGGTGCACTGCCGGGGGAGCGTGTCAGCTTCCAGTCTTTTCGAAAGAAGCCAAAGTGGGAAGCGGCGACACTGACCGAATTGCATTGCGAATCCTCGTTGAGGGTCGAGCCTAAATGCGCTTATTTCGGCATCTGTGGTGGTTGCGCGATGCAGCACCTCGATCCGGCGGCGCAGGTGGCAATCAAACAGCGTGTGCTCGAAGATAACCTGTGGCACATCGGCAAGGTGCGAACGGAAACGATGATGCGTCCTATCCATGGGCCGACTTGGGGGTACCGTTATCGCGCCCGCTTGTCAGTGCGTAACGTGCAGAAGAAGGGGGGCGTACTGGTCGGGTTTCATGAGCGGAAATCGTCCTACATTGCCGACATGAAGACCTGCGAGATATTGCCGCCACATGTGTCAGCCATGCTCGTTCCGCTGCGCAAGTTGGTCGAGTCGTTGTCGATTTTCGAGCAGATGCCGCAGATCGAACTGGCAGTCGGTGAAAGTGTGACGGCGCTGGTTTTGCGCAACATGGCGCCTTTGACGGTAGAGGACCAGGACAAGCTCAAGGCGTTTGCGGACCAATATCATATCCAATGGTGGCTGCAGCCGAAAGGGCCGGACACGGTCTATCCGTTCTATCCTACTGGCGTAGAACTACACTACGTGCTGCCGGAGTTCGGGGTGAAAATGCCCTTCAAGCCGACTGACTTTACCCAGGTTAACCATCACATCAACCGGGTTCTCGTAGCGCGAGCACTCAGACTGCTTGATGTGCAGCCTGAGGAGCGTGTGGCTGATTTGTTTTGCGGCTTAGGAAATTTCACCCTGCCGCTCGCAACTCAGGCGCGTGAGGTTGTTGGCATCGAGGGAAGTGCTGCGCTGACCGAGCGCGCACTCAGCAATGCGCGAGTCAATGGGTTGGCGCAGAAAACGACCTTCCACTCCCGCAATCTGTTCGAGGCGACAACCGAGGAATTCAGCCTCTTGGGCAAATTCGACCGCATTCTGATCGACCCACCGCGCGAAGGTGCGATCGCGGTATGCCAAGCGATTGTCGGACTCGCCGAGCAAAATCCGGATCTGATGCCGAAACGTATCGTCTACGTCTCATGTAACCCGTCCACACTGGCGCGGGATGCTGGCTTCCTGGTGCATCAAGGTGGTTATGTGTTAACGCAGGCAGGGGTGGTCAATATGTTCCCGCATACTGCTCACGTTGAGTCGATTGCGGTATTTGACCTGCCGTGAATTGGAAGGGGGGAAGCTGACTTGCAGGTTGCAGGTCAGCTTTAGGCATAGCGCCGGTCAGTCGCGTTCGCCGCCAACGATGCCTAGCAATGCCAGCAGGTTGGCGAAAATGTTGTAGAGATCGAGATAGATGGCCAGCGTTGCAGTAATGTAGTTCGTCTCGCCGCCGTTGATAATCTGTTGTACGTCGAACAGGATATAGGCAGAGAAAATCGAGATGGCCAGCACCGACACTGCAAGATAGAGTGCTGGAATTTGCAGGAAGATGTTCAGCGCAGCCGCAATCAGCAGCACGAGCACGCCAGCAAACAGCCACTTGCCAAGGCCTGAGAAGTCGCGTTTTGAAAATGTTGCGATACTTGCCATTACGGCAAAGATTGCTGCAGTACCGCCGAATGCGGTCATGATCAGTGATGCTCCATTGGTCAAGCCGAGCACTTGTCCGATCAGGCGAGATAACATCAGGCCCATGAAAAACGTAAAGCCGAGCAGGATGGCGACCCCGAGGCCGGAGTTTTTTGTTCGCTCTATCGCATAGAAAAAACCGAAGGCAATTGCGAGAAATAACATGAAGCCGACGAACGGGCTGCCGGCGAAGAACGAAAACTTCAACCGGACACCCAGCCATGCACCAAGAATCGTCGGGATCATCGAAATGGCGAGCAGCCAGTAGGTGTTGCGCAATACCCGATTGCGCACGACAAGTGCATTAGCGGATGTGCCATAGGAGGGGTGCAGATTCTGATCCATGATTCCTCCGAGGAGTGGATGAGTTTGAACTACGCAAGAATATCATGCACATATTTGGGATACGCGTGGTCGAATGCAGAGTTTGTCGCGCCCGGAGTTTCGTGCTCGTGCTGCTTATTGGCATCCCTTTGAATAAGTCTTTCATGCTAGAATAGAAGGTTAGTTGATTTCTTAATGACTAATCTTAACCCTTTATTTTTATTGGAGTTTTTACAGATGGCAATCGAGCGCACCCTGTCGATTATCAAGCCGGACGCAGTCGCGAAAAACGTGATCGGCCAGATTTATACCCGTTTCGAAAACGCTGGTCTGAAGATCGTTGCTGCCCGCATGGCGCAACTGTCGCGCGCAGAGGCGGAAGGCTTCTACGCTGTGCATCGCGAGCGCCCCTTTTTCAAGGATCTGGTCGACTTCATGGTTTCCGGTCCGGTTATGATCCAGGTTCTCGAGGGGGAAAATGCGATTGCCAAGAATCGTGAATTGATGGGTGCCACCGATCCGAAGAAGGCTGAAAAGGGCACGATCCGCGCTGACTTCGCGGATTCCATCGATGCCAACGCTGTTCACGGCTCTGATGGCATCGATACTGCTAAGGTCGAAATCGCCTACTTCTTTCCGGCACTCAACGTTTACTCACGTTAATCAATCCGCCGTTCAGCTTGATCATCTCTAATGATGTCAAGCATGAACGGCTTCATGAAAAGTTGTTATGACGGCTCTCACCAATCTGCTGGATCTCGATCCCGCGCAGCTCATCGCTTACTGTGGTGAGTTGGGTGAAAAGCCATTTCGCGCCAAGCAATTGCAGCGCTGGATTCATCAATTCGGCGTAAGCGATTTCGACGCGATGACCGACTTGGCGAAGTCGCTACGCGATAAACTCAAGACGCGCGCGACTATCGCCGCTCCTGCCGTGATCAGCGATCACACATCGTCTGATGGCACGCGCAAGTGGTTGCTCGACGTAGGGCAGGGTAATGCAGTCGAAACGGTCTTTATTCCTGAAGAAAATCGCGGCACGCTATGCGTTTCCACACAAGCGGGCTGTGCTGTAAATTGCCGCTTCTGTTCCACTGGCAAGCAAGGCTTCAGCCGCAATCTCACTGTTGCTGAAATCATTGGCCAGCTTTGGATGGCTGAGTTCAAATTGCGTCGCTCCAAGGGCATTGAGCCCGGCCCCAAAGGTGAGAGGCAGATCACGAATGTCGTCATGATGGGCATGGGCGAGCCGCTGCTCAATTTCGAGCCAACGGTGACAGCTTTACGGTTGATGCTTGACGATAATGCTTACGGCTTGTCGCGCCGCCGTGTAACGGTGTCAACCAGTGGTGTGGTTCCGATGATCGACAAGCTATCACGGGAGTGCCCGGTAGCACTGGCCGTGTCGCTGCATGCATCGAACGATAAACTGCGCGATGGCCTCGTGCCACTTAACAAGAAGTATCCATTGGTTGAACTCATGTTGGCGGTGCGACGCTACCTCGAGTTCGCGCCACGTGATTTCATCACTTTCGAATACTGCATGCTGGATGGTGTCAACGACAGCGACGAGCATGCGCGGGAACTGGTGTCGTTGGTGAGGAACAGTGCAAACCCGGTGCCTTGCAAATTCAATCTGATTCCTTTCAATCCTTTCCCGGAATCGGGGCTCATCCGTTCCAACAATGTACGCATCAAGGCATTTGCGCAAATCCTGATCGATGCTGGCATTGTCACGACAATCCGTAAGACGCGCGGCGATGACATTGACGCAGCCTGCGGTCAGCTTGCGGGTGAGGTGCAGGATCGCACACGAGTACAGGAACGGATGCAGAAAATGGAAGAATACCGGAAGAAATTCGGCAAGAATTTCGGTCGTATCGTCGAGGTAACTAAGTGAAGAGGAAAACACTTCAGACTTGGCATGCTGTTGGTGTGATATTGCTCATCTTGTTAACTGGTTGCGGATCCAACCCCGTGGCTGGCGGACAGAGCGATTTGCCCACCAGCTCCGACCAGACCGAGAGCCAGAAGCGTGCACGCATTCGTCTCCAGTTGGCGATCGGTTACTACGAACAGCGCCAGATGTCTGTGGCGTTGGACGAAATCAAGCAGGCGCTGCTGGCCGATCCCAATTTGGCCGATGCCTACAGCGTGCGGGCGTTGATTTACATGGATATGGGTGAGAACAAGCTGGCCGAGGATAACTTCCTGCAGGCGCTCAGGCTGGCACCCAACACGCCGGACTTCAGCAATAACTATGGTTGGTTTCTCTGCCAGACCGGCCGCGAGCGTCAGTCCATCCAGTATTTCGAGGCGGCGTTCAAGAACCGGGCTTACCATTCGCCGGAGAAAGCGCTGAACAACGCTGGCATCTGCAGCTTGCGTCTGAAGGACAAAGCTGCGGCGGAAAAATATTTCTCGCAGGCGTTTCAGTTCGATCCGGGTAATCCTTCGACTAATGCCAACTTGTCAAAAGTTTACTTTGACCAGGGCGACTACGAGCGCGCACGTTTCTACATTGGACGGGTAATGAAGGCTGATGTGATGACGGCAGACGTGTTGTGGCTAGCTATCAAGATCGAACGCAAGCTTGGAGACCGTGCCGCGGAGTCCGGACTGGTGGCGCAACTGAAACGTCGTCATCCTAACTCACAGGAATTTGCGGCTTATCAACGTGGGGCATTCAATGAGTGAAGCGGAAACGAACAACGTCTCAACGTCTGAAGGCATGCGGCAGCAAGAGACGTCGCTGTCTGCATCAGCAGGAGCGCAGCTTGCCGCTCGCCGGCAGGAGCGCGGTTTGACTATCGAGCAGGTTGCCAGCCAGTTGAACTTGGCGCCACGTCAGGTTGTGGCGCTTGAAAGCGACAATTATTCTGCATTGCCTGGCATGCCAATCGTGCGTGGTTTCATCCGTTCCTACGCCAAATTGCTGAAGATCGATCCGGCACTACTGCTGACTTCGATTGGTGGTGAAGTCGGGATGGCACATGAGACCTTTGAGCCACGCAAATCGCTATCGACTCCGTTTTCCGAAGCCAGCACGCTTTCAATGGCGGATCGTCCAGGTTTGTCGTCGAAGTGGGTTGTTGGCGGACTGCTGGCTGTGCTGCTAGGGGTTGCCATCTGGGCGGCACAACAGTCGTCGGAATTGAATGTGCTGCAAAAGGTGGCCGCCAGTCAGGTAAAGAATAGTCTCGTTCCCTCATCAGCTTCGGATGCCATGGGGGCTACCAATGAAAAGCGGCCTGAATCATCTGCGCCTGCCTCAATGCAGCCGGGGTCGCAGGCGATCACCACCCCTGTGGCGGTAAATGCAGGTCAACCAGAAGAAACGAAGGTTGAAGTCGCGAAGCCCGTCGAGAACATCTCGACTGCTGAAGTTGCAAAGCAGGCAGCAGGCGCGCCGGAAGCGGGGTCAACGCAAGCGGCATTGAAGCCGGCAACTACAATCAGCGCCAGCGAAACGGCGGCGTCTGGAAAAGATGCGCTCGTGTTCACTATTCGTGAGGATTCGTGGGTAGAAGTTCGGCGTGCCAAGGATAAAAAAGTTTTGTTATCGGGCTTGATGAAGGCGGGAGCGACAGAGTCAGTCGAAGTGACTGAGCCGGTGTCAGTTGTCGTTGGTCATGCTTCGGGTGTTAGTGCAAGTCTTCGAGGTGAGCCGGTTGAGTTGAAGTCGGACGGTAATGTCGCCAAGCTTGTCTTGAAGTAAGGGTGTTCATGTCCTTCACGAACTCACCGATTCCCTCCGGGCCGTTGATGCGGCGCAAGACACGTGGCGTGTCGATTCGTTACGGTATGCGCGAAGTGATTGTTGGTGGTAGCGCCCCGGTGGTGGTGCAGTCAATGACCAACACCGATACTGCCGATCCCATCGCCACGGCGATTCAAATCAAGGATCTTGCTCGTACGGGCTCTGAACTGGTACGTATTACCGTCAATACACCAGAAGCTGCTGCAGCTGTGATCGCAATCCGCGAACAGCTCGACAAGATGGGGGTTGATGTACCATTGGTCGGCGATTTTCATTACAACGGCCACAAGCTTTTGACCGAATTCCCCGACTGTGCGCAGGCGCTTTCCAAGTACCGTATCAATCCAGGAAATGTCGGTCAGGGTGCTAAACGAGACACACAGTTTGCGCAAATGATCGAGGTCGCCTGCAGATATGACAAGCCGGTTCGCATCGGTGTCAATTGGGGCAGCCTTGACCAGTCATTGTTGGCACGGATCATGGATGAGAATGCGCAACGTATCGAGCCTTGGGATGCCCAAGCGGTCATGTACGAAGCACTGGTGACCTCCGCGATTGAAAATGCGCAGCGCGCGGAAGAGCTTGGGTTGCCTGGCAATAACATCATTCTCTCATGTAAGGTATCCGGCGTGCAGGATCTGATCGCGGTGTATCGCGAACTTGCCCGTCGCTGTGATTATCCGTTGCATTTGGGATTGACCGAGGCGGGTATGGGCAGCAAGGGTATTGTCGCTTCCACCGCCGCGTTGTCCGTCCTGCTACAGGAGGGAATCGGCGATACGGTTCGTATCTCGCTTACTCCCGAACCCGGCGGAGACCGCACGAAAGAAGTGGTGGTGGCGCAAGAGATTTTGCAGACCATGGGCTTGCGTAAGTTTACACCTATGGTCATTGCCTGCCCGGGGTGCGGGCGTACGACATCAACCGTGTTCCAGGAATTGGCAGACAAAATTCAGACCTATCTGCGAGAACAGATGCCTGTGTGGAAGACGCAGTATCCGGGCGTCGAAAACATGAATGTTGCTGTCATGGGTTGTATTGTCAACGGTCCGGGCGAATCGAAGCACGCGAACATAGGCATCAGCCTTCCTGGCACCGGCGAATCGCCCGCTGCACCTGTGTTTGTCGATGGCGAGAAGAAGATTACGTTGCGTGGCGAGAATATCGCCGAGGAGTTTCAGGCCATTGTGCTGGACTACGTGAAAACGCACTATGGAAAGAAATCGGTAGCGGCATGACCGCTGCCATAGTTTTGAGTCGAGCATGTCAGAAAGCAAGAAAGCAGAAAAAATCGTCGGTGTGAAAGGGATGAACGACATCCTGCCCGCCGACGCACCGCTGTGGGAACTCTTTGAAAACACGGTGCAATCCGTGTTGAAGAGCTATGGTTATCAGCAAATTCGCACGCCCATTGTCGAGCCGACCGCGCTGTTTGCGCGCGGCCTTGGCGCAGTGACCGATATCGTCGAGAAGGAGATGTATTCCTTCGTCGATTCGATGAACGGCGACCAGCTTACCTTGCGTCCGGAAAGTACAGCCGGCGTGGTACGCGCGGCGATCGAGCACAATCTCACTTATGATGGTCCGAAGCGGCTTTGGTATTTCGGCCCGATGTTCCGTCATGAGAAGCCGCAACGCGGCCGCTACCGGCAGTTCCATCAGGTTGGCGCCGAGGCGCTTGGTTTTACCGGCCCGGATATCGATGCAGAACTGATTATGCTCTGCCAGCGGCTATGGGATGATCTTGGTCTGCAGCATATACGGCTCGAACTGAATTCGATCGGTAATGCGGATGAGCGCAATCGTCATCGCGCCGATCTCGTTGCCTATTTTGAGGAACATAAGGATCAGCTTGATGCCGACGCGCAGCGTCGCTTGTACTCTAATCCGCTGCGTATTCTCGACACCAAGAATCCTGCAATGCAGGCACTGGTTAACGAGGCGCCGAAGCTGCTCGATTATCTCGGCGAAGAGTCTCGTGCGCACTTCGAAGGTTTGCAGAAGATCCTTCGCCACAATAGCATTCCATTTACGATCAACCCACGCCTGGTGCGGGGCATGGATTACTACAACCGAACAGTGTTTGAGTGGGTGACTGATCAGCTCGGCTCCCAAGGCACGGTATGCGGCGGTGGCCGTTATGACCCGTTGATCGAGATGTTCGGCGGTAAACCGACCCCAGCTTGCGGTTTTGCACTCGGCGTCGAACGCCTGCTTGAATTGCTGAAGGCAAGCGGTGAGCAATTCGCGCCGAATGAGTGCGATGTGTATGTCGTGCATCAGGGCGAGGAAGCGAAACTGCAGGCTTTCGTCGTAGCAGAACGTATGCGCGATGCCGGGCTGGATGTTGTTCTTCACTGCGCATCGGCAAACTCCGGCGGCAGCTCCGTTGAGCGAATCGCCGCCGCGGCGGCCGCGACGTCGTACTCGACGCGGCGGAACGCGACCTCGCCGTTGTCGACGATGGTGTAGCACGCCCGCCAGTTGCCGTCTTTCGGCTTGCCGACCGAACC
>Ga0207657_10002512_pt1 | contig 19848 bp, 24 predicted proteins | sample KBSC33metaG_FD_184316 | JGI IMG/M metagenome (GOLD analysis project Ga0207657, IMG submission 184316) | Corn rhizosphere microbial communities from Kellogg Biological Station, Michigan, USA - KBS C3-3 metaG (SPAdes) (version 2) | ecosystem: Host-associated > Plants > Roots > Rhizosphere > Soil ... | reverse complement strand
CGTCCGCGAGCACACGTGCCTCGACGGCGCCGTCCGGCACGTTTGCCCGATGCAGTTCGAGCTGACGCGGTGAGATGTCCGCCGCGACCGTTCGCGCGCCCAGCTCCGACAGGGCGAGCGTGAACCGCCCGGGGCCGCAGCCGATGTCGAGCACGCGGTCGCCGGCGCCGACGAAACGGCGGAGGTAGTGCAGGTGCGTCGTCAGTGAGATCGAGGACGTGCGGCCGTCCTCGAACCGCGTCCATTCCCGTTCGCCGTACTCGTCGTAGAACGCCGCCGCGGCGGCGGCGTCGTACTTCACCCGGACCCTCGCCGCAGCACCTCGGCGAGGTCCTTGTCGCCGCGGCCGGAGAGACACACGAGCACCAATTCGGCGCCGCAGTCGAGCGCGCGCGCGAGCGCGTGTGACGACTCGAGCGCGGGGACGATGCCCTCGGTCTCGCACAGCCGGTGGAACGCCGCGACCGCTTCGTCGTCGGTGCAGGCGACGTACTCCGCGCGTCCGGTGTCGCGCAGCCAGGCGTGCTCCGGGCCGACACCCGGGTAGTCGAGCCCGGCGGAGATCGAGTGCGCGTCCATGATCTGCCCGTCCTCGTCGGCGAGCAGCGACGAGCGGGCGCCGTGCAGGACGCCGCCGCGCCCGGAGCCGAGCGACGCGGCGCCGGCCGCCTCGACGCCGATCAGGCGCACGCCGTCGTCCTCGATGAAGTCGTAGAACATGCCGATCGCGTTCGACCCGCCGCCGACGCACGCCACGACGGCCTCGGGGAGACGGCCCTCGACGGCGAGGAACTGCTCGCGCGCCTCGCGGCCGATCACGCGCTGCAGCTCGCGCACGAGCTCGGGGTACGGCGCGGGGCCCACGCACGAGCCGATCACGTAGTGCGTCGTCTCGACGTTCGCGATCCAGTCGCGGATCGCCTCGCTCGTCGCCTCCTTCAGCGTGCGCGTGCCGAAGTCGACTGGCCGCACCTCGGCTCCGAGCAGGCCCATCCGCTCGACGTTCGGCGCCTGGCGGCGGATGTCTTCGCTGCCCATGTAGACGATGCACTCGAGCCCGAACCGCGCGCAGACCGTGGCCGTCGCGACGCCGTGCTGGCCCGCGCCGGTCTCGGCGATGATCCGCGTCTTGCCGAGGCGCTGTGCGATCAGCACCTGGCCGAGCGCGTTGTTCAACTTGTGCGCGCCGGTGTGCATCAGGTCCTCGCGCTTCAGGTAGACGCGCTGGTCGGGCGCGAAGCGTGAGGCGAGCGTGATCGGCGTGGGGCGGCCCGCGTACGTCTTCCGCAGCTGGTCGAGCTCCGTCTGGAACGAGGCGTCGTCGCGCAGCGACTCCCACGCCTGCTCCAGCTCGTCGAGCGCCGGAATCAGCGTCTCCGGGACGTACCTGCCGCCGTAGTCGCCGAACGTGCGCGTGGCGCTCATCCTCGGGCCGCCTGGACCCAGCGTCGCACCGCGTCGTGGTCCTTGATCCCGGGCGACGACTCCGTCGACCGCGCGGAGTCGACCGCCCACGGGCTCACCGCCGCGACGGCGTCACGCACGTTGTCCGGCCCGAGCCCGCCGGCGAGCATGACGCGTCCTGCGGTCGCGCGGGCACGCTCGACGTGCGACGGGTCGTCCTCGAGCCACGGCAGGTCGACGACCGAGCCGACGCGCTCGCCGCGCCGAAGCAGGCTCGCGTCGCGCGCGCGGTGGCCGTTCTCCCGCGCGTAGAACTGGACGAGGTCGGCGTCCGTGTCGTCCTGATCGCCGACGAAGACGGCGACGCGAAGCACCGTGTCCGGCGCGTCGAGCAGCGCGTCTGTTCGGCGCGGGCTCTCCGACGCGAGGATGAAGCCGACCAGGTCGGCGCCGGCGTCGACCGCGACGTCGACGTCCTCCTGGCGCGTGAGCCCGCAGACCTTGACGAGAGGCCGCTGCACGAGCTCACGCAGCTTCGCGCCCGGGTCGGTCGCGCGCATCAGCGTCGAGCCGACGAGGACGGCGCTCGCGCCGGCGAGCTCCGCGGCGGCGGCCTGCGCGCGCGTCTCGATCCCGCTCTCGGCGATCACGATGCGATCACGCGGTGCGCGGGCGACGAGCTCGAGCTGCGCTGCGCGGTCGACGTGGAACGTCCGGAGATCGCGTGCGTTGATCCCGACGACCGGCGCGTCCAGGGCCACGGCACGCGCAAGCTCTTCGGCGTCGTGCGCTTCGACGAGCGTGTCGAGCCCGAGTGCCGCCGCTGCTCCCATCAGCTCGCGTGCCGTGGCGTCGTCGAGGTCGCGCAGGATGAGCAACGCCGCATCTGCACCTGCCTCGCGCGCGTCGCGCAGGTGGTCCGGTGTCGAGAAGAACCCCTTGGCGAGCAGCGGCACGTCGGTGGCCGCGCGGGCCGTACGCAGGTCGTCCCAGGAGCCGTCGAAGCGTGCGTCGACGAGCACCGACATCGCGCGCGCGCCGCCCGCCGAGTAGCCGCGCGCGACCGCCGCGACGTCGCCGCCGGGACGAAGGGACCCCGCGGACGGAGACCGCCGCTTGAACTCCGCGATCGCGCCGAACCCCGGCGCAGCGAGAGCGTCGCGGAACCTCATGATGCCGCGACTCCCTGCGAGAACGCGATCAGTTGATCGAGCCGTGTCGCCGCAGCTCCCGAATCGAGCGCTTCGCGCGCGAGCTCGAGCCCGTCGCGGAGGTCGGCCGCGCCGCCGCCCGCGGCGATCGCTCCCGCCGCGTTGAGCAGGATCGCGGAGCGCGTGCCGCCGTCGCCGCCGTGGAACACCTCGCGGATTCTGGCGGCATTCGCGGTTGCGTCGCCGCCGCGCAGCTCGGCCGGGTCGCACCGGGGGACACCGAGGTCGAGCGGGTCGATCTCGCGGCGGGTCACGTCCCCGTCGACGACCTCGCACACGAGGTTCGGTCCGGCCGGCGACAGCTCGTCGATGCCGCCGGCGCCGTGCACGACGAACGCGCGCCGCGCGTCGAGCTGCGCGAGCACGTCGGCGATCACGGGCACGAGGTGCGCCGAGTAGACGCCGACGACCTGTGCGCGCGCCCCCGCCGGGTTCGTCAGCGGGCCGAGCACGTTGAAGACGGTTCGCGCCGCGAGCTCGCGGCGCACCGGGCCGGCGTGCTTCATCGCCGGATGATGCACGGGCGCGAACATGAAGCCGAAGCCGAGCGTGTCGATCGAGTCGGCGATCCGCTCGGGCGTGAGGTCGAGCTCGAAGCCGAGCTCCTCGAGCACGTCGGCGCTCCCCGACTGCGACGAGACCGACCGGTTGCCGTGCTTCGCCACACCGGCGCCGGCCGCGGCGGCCACCAGCGCGGCGGCGGTCGAGATGTTGAACGTCTTGCCGCCGTCGCCGCCCGTGCCCGCGGTGTCGACGAGGTCGTCGCGCTTCGGTCGCACCATGATCGCGTGGGAGCGCATCGCCTCCGCCGCGCCGGCGATCTCCGCCGGCGTCTCGCCCTTCAGCCGCAGCGCGACGAGGAAGCCGCCGATCTGCGCCGGCGTCGCCTCGCCCGCCATGATCGAGCCCATCACGTCGCGCGACTCCGCCCGGCTCAAGTCCTTGCCGTCGAGCAGCCGTGAGAGCGCGTCTTGAATCATTGGGAGAGGAAGTTCCTCGCGATGTCGCGGCCGAGGGGGGTCAGCACGGATTCGGGATGGAACTGTACGCCGTCGACGGGGAGCGACCGGTGCCGCACCGCCATCACCTCGCCGTCGGGCGCCGTCGCCGACACCTCGAAGACCTCCGGCACGGATGTCGCCGCCAGGGAGTGATACCGACCGGCGAGGAAGTCCTCGGGCATCTGCGCGAAGATCCCGCGGCCGTCGTGCGCGACCGTCGTGGCCTTGCCGTGCACGAGCTCGCGCGCCTGGTCGACCGTGCCGCCGTGCAGCTGCACGAGCGCCTGGTGGCCGAGGCACACGCCGAGCGTCGGAACGCGCGGGCTCAGGCGCTCGAGGATGGCGATGGAGGCTCCGGCGTCCTCGGGGCGGCCGGGGCCGGGGGAGACGACGAGATGCGTCGGCGCGAGCTCGTCCGCCTCGTCCGGTGTGATCGCGTCGTTGCGGCGGACGATCACGTCGGCGCCGAGCTCTGCGAACAGGTGGACGAGGTTGTAGGTGAACGAGTCGTAGTTGTCGACCATCAGGAGCTTCATGCGCCACCCTCCGCGAGCTCGATCGCAGCCTCGAGTGCCGCGAGCTTACGCAGGCACTCCTCGTGCTCCGCCCGGGGGTCGCTCTCGGCGACGATTCCCGCGCCCGCCTGCAGGAGCGCACGGCCCTCGTGCAGGACGACGGTGCGGATCGCGATGCAGGCGTCGAGCGGGCCGCCCGGCAGCGAGTAGAGGACCGCGCCCGCATACGGCCCGCGGCGGTAGCCCTCGAGCTCGGAGATGATCTGCATCGCGCGTACCTTCGGCGCGCCCGAGACGGTCCCGGCGGGGAACGTGGCGCGCAGCAGGTCGAACGAGGAGACACCCGGCTGCAGCTCGCCGGCGACCTCGGAGACGAGGTGCGTGACGTGCGAGAAGCGCTCGGCCTCGAGGAATCGCTCGACCTTCACCGTGCCCGGTACGCACACGCGCGAGAGGTCGTTGCGACCGAGGTCGACGAGCATGATGTGCTCGGCGCGGTCCTTCGCCGACGCGAGGAGGCGCTCCGCGTCGCCTGCGCCGGGGCTCGTCGAGCCGGCGATCGGGTTCACCGACGCGCGCTGCTCTTCGCGCTTGACGAGGGTCTCGGGCGACGAGCCGACGAGTGCGATCCCGTCGAGCTCCAGCAGGAAGAGGTACGGCGACGGGTTGACGCGCCGGAGTGCGCGGTAGAGCTCGACCGCCCCGACGTCGGTGCGTTTCTCGGCGCGCTGGGAGAGCACGATCTGGAACGCGTCTCCCTGGCGGATGTGCTCCTTGCAGCGCTCGACGCCGCGCATGTACGCGGCGGCGTCGGGGGAGCGGAGCGTCTCACCCAAGGGCCTCACTCCGGACGGGGTCAGACCCCGGTTCACGAGCTGCAGGTCGGCGGGTCCCGCGAGCACCTCCGCGACGCCGAGCAGGTGGTCGAACCGCAGCAGCACGTCCGCGACGACGAACCGGCTCTGCGGGAGGCCGGAGCCGTCGTCGGGGAGCTGCACCGTCGGCTCGAGCTTTGCGACGTGGTCGTAGGCGAGGTAGCCGACCACCGGCTCCGCGAGGCGCTCCGCTTCATCGAACGAGACGAGGCGGTCGCCGCAGCCGACGAGCGAGTAGCGACCGAGGCGGCCGCGGTCGACGGACTCCAACAGGAACGCCGCGCGGCCGCGCGTGCGCAGGTCGAGGTAGGCCGCGAGCGGCGTGATCAGCGTGGTGTCGACGGTCTCCGTCATCGGCTCCTTGGGTAGTACCAGTCTTGCTTCAATGCGCAAGCCGTGGCCGTCCCCGACCTTCTGCGCGCGCTGCTCGTCGCTCCCGGCCCGTCAGGGCACGAGGAGGAGGCGACGCGCGTCTGGCGCGAGGCGGCCGCCGAGTTCGCGGAGGTGACGTCCGACACGCTCGGCACGTCGTACGCGCGGGTCCGCGCCGGTGACGGCGCGCCGACGCTCGCGATCGTCGGCCACATCGACGAGATCGGGATCGCGATCACGAACATCGAGGCGAACGGGCTGCTCTCGTTCGTCACGGTCGGCGGGATCGGGCCGGAGACGCTCCACGGCCAGCGCTTCGAGCTGCTCACCGCGAACGGCCGCATCCCGGCCGCGCTCTCGCGCAAGCGGCTCTATCCCGAGCAGATGCGCGACCGCGGGCGGCTCGAGCACACCGACCTCCATCTCGACATCGGCGCGAAGAGCAAAGAGGAAGCCGAGCAGCTCGTGCGCGTCGGCGACGCCGGCGTGTGGGGCGGACCACCGGCCGAGCTCCCGAACGGCCGGTTGTTGTCGAAGGCGCTCGACAACCGCCTCGGCTCGTACATCGCGCTGGAAGCGGCGCGCCGAATCGGCCAGAGCGACGTGCAGGTCGACGCGGTTGCAGTCGCCGCGGTGCAGGAGGAGCTCGGGACGTACGGTGCGCGCGCGGCCGCTTTCGGCCTTGCGCCCGATATCGCGATCGTCGTCGACGTCTCGCCCGCGACCGACGTGCCGGGCGGGAACGCGCAGCGCGCCGGCGCGATCGAGCTCGGGATGGGCGCGATGATCGCGCGCGGCCCGACACTGAACAAGAAGCTCACCGACTTGCTCTCGGAGACCGCCGAGGCCGAGGGCATCGCACACGGCTTCGAGGTCTACTCGCGCACCACGCAGACGGACGCAGACGAGTTCCACCTCGCGCGCGAGGGCATCCCGACGGGATTGATCTCCGTGCCGACGCGTTACGTGCACTCGCCGAACGAGATGTGCGACCTCGCCGACGTCGAGGCGATCATCGCGCTGATCGCCGCGTTCGCCGGACGCATCACGAACGAGGTGTCGTTCCTCCGCTGATGGCGAATCGCAGCGTCATCGTCAGCGCGGTGCGGACGCCGTTCGGCAAGCTCGGCGGCGGCCTCGCCGGGCTCGAGGCGACCGATCTCGGCAGCATCGTGATCAAGGCGGCGCTCGAGCGCATCGGCGTCGAGGCGCACGAGCCGCAGTACGTGATCATGGGCCAGGTCCTGCAGGGCGGTGCGGGCCAGGCGCCGGCCCGTCAGGCGGCGATCAAGGCCGGGCTGCCGAGGGAGACGCCGGCCGACACGATCAACAAGGTCTGTGCGTCGTCGATGCGCGCGATCGAGATCGCGGACTCGATGATCCGCGCCGGCGACGTCGACGTTGTCGTGACCGGCGGCATGGAGTCCATGTCGAACGCGCCGTACGTCTTGAAGAAGGCGCGCTTCGGCTATCGCCTGGGCGACGGCGAGCTGATCGACTCGATGATCTGGGACGGCCTCAGGTCGACCTTCGACGGCCTGCACATGGTTCAGCAGAACTCGCTGGTCGCACGCGAGCTCGGAATCTCACGCGAGCTGCAGGACGAGTGGGCCGCGCGCTCGCAGCAGCGCGCCGCGGCCGCCCGCGACGGAGGCCGCTTCGACGACGAGATCGTCGCGGTCGGCGACGTCACTGCGGACGAGGCGATCAGGCCCGGCACGACCGTCGAGACGCTCGCGGCGCTCAAGCCGGTGTTCGACCCCGACGGCACGACGACCGCGGGCAACGCACCCGGCGTGAACGACGGCGCGAGCTGCGTCGTCGTCTGCTCCGAGGAGTGGGCGGCGAGGCGCGGGCTCGAGCCGCTCGCGACGATCCTCTCGCAGGGCTACGTCGCCGACGACTTCGCGTACCTCGTTCGCACACCGGCGAATGCCGGGCGCATGGCGCTCGAGCGCGCCGGGAAGTCGATCGACGACGTGAAGCGAGTCGAGATCAACGAGGCGTTCGCCTCCGTCGCATCGAGCTCCACGAAGCTGCTCGGAGCCGACGAGGAGAACGTGAATGTGAACGGCGGCGCGATCGCGCTCGGGCATCCGATCGGCGCCTCCGGCGGACGCATCGTCGGGACGATGGTGCACGAGCTGCGCCGGAACGGCGGCGGGCTCGGGCTCGCGGCGATCTGCTCGGGCGGCGGCCAGGGCGACGCGCTGCTCGTCGAAGTGTGATCCGCGCCGCCGGAGGTGTCGTCGTCCGGGACGGCCGCGTGCTGATCGTGCACCGCGCGCGGTACGACGACTGGTCGCTGCCGAAGGGGAAGCTCGAGCCGGGGGAGACGTGGGAGGACGCTGCGCTCCGCGAGGTGCGCGAGGAGACGGGCCTACGTTGCGCGCTCGGCGAGTTCCTCGGCTCGTCCCACTACACACCGGGCGGGATCGAGAAGGAAGTGCGGTGGTGGGCGATGACGTCCGGCGACGAGGCGCAGCCGACGGACGAGGTCGACGCGGTCCAGTGGGCCACGCCCGGCGAGGCGCGTCAGCTGCTCTCGTACGACGGCGAGCGTCAGCTGCTCGACGCGCTCGGCTGACGACCGGCGCTCGAGCTACCCCAGCTCCGGACGGCGTCCATCGCGGACGACACGCCGCCGAGCAGCCGGAACCCGCCGATCATCAGCACGTATCCGATCGCGATCAGGATCCATCCGACCATGTGCCGAAGCTTACGTGTCGAAGGTCTTGTGGTAGCGGCAGACCTCGGTCGGCTCGCCGCCGAAATGCGGCTCGACGAGCGTCTCGCCCAGCTGCCAGCCGTTGCGTTCGTAGAAGCGGCGGGCGCGGGCGTTCACGACCATGCAGGTCAGCGACGCCGCCGTGCACGTCTCGGCCAGCTCGGCCTCGGCTCGCTCGAGCAGCGCCTGCCCGACGCCGGTTCCCCAGTGGTCGGGGTGGACGTAGATCGCGTAGAGCTCGTCGTCGCCGACCGTCAGCAGGCCGATGACCGAGCCGTCGTCGTCCTCCGCCAGGAACGGCCGCGTCCCGCTCTCGTCGAAGACGCGCTCCGATGCCGCGAGCCGCCGCTCGAGTGGGTCGTCGCGGCCGTAGGCGGTGTTCGCCGACAACCAGTGCAGGCGCCCCATCGCCTCCGCGTCCGCGCGGACGGCGGGACGGACGATCACGCGAAGTCCTTGCGGTAGCGCACCTCCGCCGCGCGGACGCCGAAGCGTTCCTCGGCCTTGCGCACGCCGTCGGGCGCCCAGCCCGAGCGCTCGTAGAAGCGGCGCGCCCGCGGGTTGTCGTCGAGCACCCACAGGAGCGCGGCGCCGTACTCGGCAACGAGCGCAGCTTCCGCGGCAGCCATGAGGGCACGACCCGCGCCGGTCGACCACGCGTCGGGGTCGACGTAGATCGCGTAGAGCTCACCGAAGTCGTCTTCGTCGCGGCTCGGGCCCGTCGAGGCGAAGCCGACGACGTTGCCGTCGTCCTCGCACACGATCGTCGTCCAGCCCGGCGGCGGAACGGCCAGGCGCGCGCGCCACCGCTCGGGGTCGATCGGCAACCCGTCGAGCTCCGCGGCCGGGAACACGTGCCGGTACGCGGACCGCCAGCCGCGCACGCGGATCGTCTCGATCGCGAGCGCGTCGGCCGGAGAAGCGGGACGGATGTCCATGAGCGAAGGGTAGGCTGCCGCGCCGTGGCCTTCGAACATGTTCTCGTCGTCGGTGCGGGGCAGATGGGGGGCGGCATCGCGCAGGTCGTCGCCGGGTCGGGGCGGCGCGTCTCCCTCCACGACCCGTTCCCCGGTGCGGTCGAGCGCGGTCTCGGGACGGTGCGGCGAAGCCTCGAGCGCCTCGCAGAGAAGGGCGGGGCGGATCCGGACGAGACGCTCGCGCGCATCACGCCCACCGATCGGCTCGTCGCCGCCGATCTGATGATCGAGGCGATCAGCGAGGACGCGGAGGCGAAGGAGGACGTGTTCCGGCGCGCCGACCTGGCGCTGCCGCCGGACGCCGTGCTTGCGTCGAACACGAGCTCGATCCCGATCACGTCGCTCGCGGCCGTCACGAGGCGCCCCGACAAGGTGATCGGCATGCACTTCTTCAACCCGGTGCCGATGCTGAAGCTCGTCGAGGTGATTCGCGCGGTTCAGACCTCGGACGAGACCGCCACGGCGATCGTCGAGCTCGCGCGCGACCTCGGCAAGGAGCCCGCGGAGGCGAACGACTTCCCCGGCTTCGTCTCGAACCGGATCCTGATGCCGTTCATCAACGAAGCGGCGTACGCGCTGCTGGAGGGCGTCGCGGAGCCGGACGCGATCGACACGATCGCGAAGCTCGGCTTCGCGCATCCGCTGGGGCCGCTCGCCCTCGCCGACCTGATCGGGCTCGACACGTGCGTCGCGATCATGGACGTGCTGCACCGCGGGCTCGGCAACCCGAAATACGCGCCGTGCCCGTTACTGCGCCAGTACGTCCAGGCCGGCCGGCTCGGCCGTAAGAGCGGTCGCGGGTTCTACGACTACTCCTCGTAGCGCCGCGACCGCGTCGAGGAACACGTCGTCGCCGAGCGTGTAGGTCGAGTTGAAGTCGACCGCGCCGTTGACCTCGAGCACGACCCACGTGCCGAGGTCGGCGGGTAGGAGGTCGATTCCGACGAGCGCTCCCTCGACGGCGCGCGCGGCGTGGAGCGCGACCTCGCACGCTTCGGGCGGCGGGACGACCGGCTCGCGCCGTGCGCCGAGCGCGACGTTCGTCCGCCACTCGCCCGGCGCGGCGACGCGGCGAACGGCGCCGACGACACGCCCCGCGGCGACGACGAGCCGCAGGTCGTAGCCGCGCGGCGCAACGAGCTTCTGCGCGACCGCACCGGTCGCGTGGAACCACGGCCGCTCGTCCAGCTCACGCAGCGCGCGCTCGATCGACTCGTCGTCGTCGCAGCGGATGACGTCCTCGCCCCACGAGCCGAACCGGGGCTTGAGCACCAGCGGCGGCTCGAGCTCGGGCAGCGGCTTCCACGAGGCGACGTGGACCGTGCGGGGGTGTGGGACGCGGGCCTCGAACAGCGCGGCGGCGGTCATGAGCTTGTCGTGTGCGGCGACGAGCGTGCGGCGGCCGTTGAGGACCGTGACACCCGACGCGGCGAGCCGCTCGAGCGCCCAGAGGCCGGGCTCGACGCCGTCGAGCGTGGGGAGGACGTCGAGGCGGCCGACGGCGATGTCCCCCGGGCGCAGGCGCGCGATCGCCTGCGCCGGCGAGACGACGGCGCCGAGGCGGGTGTTCGTCGGCGTGACGCGATGGGCGACTACGGCGAAGGTGCTCATTTGCGGGAATGTTCAGGGCGCGCCGCAGGAAACGGAAGGGTCGGCGGCCAGGCCGCTGCCGGACTGTTTCCGCCTCGTAACCGCGGGCTAGAACGTGGCGCCGCGCCAGCCGCTCGCGATCACCACGACGATGAACACGGTGACCGCGAGGCGGTACAGCACGAACGGCGAGTAGTTGTGGCGCCGGATGTAGCCGAGGAGCACGTCGATGGCGACGAGCCCGACCGCGGCCGACGCGATCGTGCCGACGATGAACGGGCCGGTCGAGCCGGCGGGGAGCGGGTTGAGCACGACGTGCTTCAAGCCCTTGTAGAGCACGGCGCCGAGCACGATCGGGATCAGCAGCAGGAACGAGAAGCGCGCGGCGGCGTCGCGTGTGAGACGCGAGAACCGTCCGGTCGTGATCGTGATCCCGGAGCGCGACACACCCGGCATCAGCGCGAGGATCTGTGAGATCCCGATCAACACCGAGCGCCGGAGCCCGAGGTCCGAGATCTGCACGTCCTCGGGCGTTCGGTCGGCGTACCAGAGCAGCACGCCGAACACCGCGAGGAAGATCGCGATCTGCCACGGCTGGCCGAGCTTCTGGTCGATCTTCGACTCGCCGAGCGCGCCGACGATCGCGGCGGGAATCGTCGCGATCGCGATCCCGACGGACAGGCGCTCGTCGTCGGTCCGGATGACGCGCTTGCGCACGACGACGACGAACGCCGCGACGTAGCGGACGACGTCGCTCCAGAAGTAGGCGACGACTGCGACGAGCGTGCCGAGATGGAGGGCCACGTCGAAGGTCTTGTTGAACGACTCGTGGTGCTCGAGGTACGTCCAGTTCGCGAGCCAGGGGACGAGGATCAGGTGGCCGGACGACGAGATGGGGAGGAGCTCGCTGAATCCCTGCGTCGCCCCGAGCGCGAGCGCCTGCCAGTCGGACAGCCGGCCCGCCTTCTCGCCGACCCTCGACGCGGCGACGATCACCGAGATCGCGAACAGGATCCCGGCCGACCCGTAGACGAGCGGGCGGGACACGGCCTTCAGCTCGCGTTCGTCGTCCGCGGTCACGGCGCCAGATCCTAGTCACGGTTCGCGTGACTATCTGGTGAACGAGTCTGGTAGAACCGCCGCGATGCCTCTTCGCCTGACGCCGCAGAAGCGCGAGTTCTTCGATCTGTTCACGGCGGCGTCCGCGAACGCTCGGGAGATGGCGCATGCGCTCGTCGACCTACTGGCGGAATGGCCGACGAGCCGCGAGCGGCTGCGCGACATCCGCGAGCTCGAGAACGAGGGCGACCGGCTGACGCGCGAGGTGATCAACCTGCTGAACCGCACGTTCGTCACGCCGCTCGACCGCGACGACATGTACCGGCTCGCGTCCGCGATCGACGACATCTGCGACTACATCGACGAGGCGGCGGACAACATCGACGCCTACGAGGTGCGCGAGGTGCCGCGTCGCGCGCAGGACCAGGCCGAGGTGATCCACCGTGCCGCGGCGAGGCTGCACGAGGCGGTCGGCCTGCTCGAGGGCTTCCGCGACTCGCAGAAGCAGCTGGTCGCCGTCCGCGAGCTCGAGGACGAAGGCGACCGGTTGAACCGCGAGGCGATCGCCGAGCTCTTCCGCACCGGTGCGGACCCGCTCACGATCATCCGCTGGAAGGACATCCACGAGCAGCTCGAGGAGGCGGTCGACGCGTGTGAGACGGCCGCCGACGTCCTCGAGGCGATCCTCGTGAAGAATCGTTGACGCTGCTCGTCGTCGTCATCGTCGTCGCGCTGGCGTTCGACTTCACGAACGGGTTCCACGACACCGCGAACGCCGTCGCCACATCGGTGTCGACGCGCGCCCTCTCGCCGCGACTCGCGGTCCTGATCGCAGCGCTCGCGAACCTCGCCGGTGCGTTCGTCACGACGGCGGTCGCGAAGACCGTCGGCAAGGGGATCATCGATCTCGGCCACATCACGAACCAGACCCTGCTCGCGGCGCTGCTCGGGGCGATCACCTGGAATCTGATCACGTGGTGGCTGGGGCTGCCGTCGTCGTCGTCGCACGCGCTGATCGGCGGGCTCGTCGGCGCCGCGCTCGCGCAGGCCGGCGAGAAGGGCGTGCTCTGGCACGGCGTCGCGCACAAGGTGGCGATACCCGCCCTGTGGGCGCCCACGCTCGCGTTCGGCGCGGCGTTCCTGCTCCTGCTCGGGATCTACTGGGCGTTCCAGTGGATGACGCCGGGGCTCGCGAACCGGTCGTTCAGGCTCGGCCAGCTCGTGACCGGGACGTGGGTCGCGTTCACGCACGGCGCGAACGACGCACAGAAGACGATGGGCGTCATCGCCGCCGCGCTCGCGATCCACGGCGGGCATCCCGATGATCTCGTGATCGACAAGTGGGTGATCGTCGCGGCGGGGCTCGCGATCGCGGCCGGGACGTACTCCGGCGGCTGGCGCATCATGAAGACGCTGGGCCAGCGCGTGTACCAGATGGAACCGCCGTCGGGCTTCGCCGCGCAGGCGAGCGCCGGCGCCGTCATCTACGCCTCGACCAAGTACGGCTACCCGCTTTCGACGACGCACGTCGTGTCGGGCGCGGTCATGGGCGCCGGCGCGACGAAGCGGCTCTCCGCGGTGCGGTGGGGCGTCGCCGGGAACATCGTCTTCGCCTGGGTGCTGACGCTGCCGGCGGCCGCCGTCGTCGCGGCCGGCATGTGGTTCGTGGTCGAAGGGATCTTCTGATGAAGCGTTTCGGCCTCGGCCCGTCCAGCGGCGAGATCCACAAGCTGCTCGCCGAGGCGGGCGAACGGGCGGCGGCGGTGACGCGGCTCGTCGAACGGCGGTTCGTGGAGTGGCCGTCGGGGCCGGCGCAGGAGGAGGTGAAGCAGCTCGAGCACGAGGCGGACCAGGTCGTCTCGTCGCTGCTGTCGTTGTCGAACACGATGTTCGTGACGCCGTACGACCGCGACGACATCGTCACGCTTGCGTTCGCGGTCGACGACGTCGCCGACGAGGCGGAGAACGCGGCCGAGCTGCTCGGCCTCTACAGCATCGAGATGCCGACGAAGCAGTCGTTCGCGCTTTGCGCGCTGCTCGTTCGGGCTGCCGACGAGCTGGCGGCGCTTCTCGGGGAGCTGCGCGACTTGCGGGGATCGTCCGACCGTATCCGCGCGATCAAGGAGATCGAGGACGAGGCAGACGACGTCGCGCGCGCCGCGCGCGCGAGCCTGTTCAAGGACGATCGCATCGATCCCGTGATCGTGATTCGCTGGAAGGACATCTACGAGGCGCTCGAAGATGCGATCGACGCCTGCGACGCGGCTGCGGCCCGCGTCGGAAACGTCCTCGTGAAGAACGCGTGAGGCGCGCGCGGCCGCCTAGCGCCAGGCGAGCAGCACGACCACGGTCGCCGCGCCGAGCACGACACCCGCGGCGGTCAGCGTGGCGGTGACGCGGTCGGCCAGCGGAGCGAACCCGCCCCGGTCGAGGGCACGCTCCACATCTCTCGTGCGCAGGTAGGCCGCGGCGATGAACGCGATCCCGAGCAGGCCGTAGCCGACTCCGAGCGCCTCGTACGGCCAGCGGGTGGTGTGCGACACCGACGGGACGAGCCGCCCGACGCCGATGCAGACGGCGAGCGAGGTCAGCCCGGTGCGCCACCAGGCCAGATACGTGCGCTCGTTCGCGAGCCGCGTGCGGCGCGTTGCGTCCTCGACTCCCGGCTCCGTCATGCGTCAGGAAGGTGCCAGGCACGTGTGCCTGGCACCTTGGTTACGTCGTTCGGGCGATACCGCACGCGCCGGGGCCGAGTGATCGTCGGCGGATGCCTCGGCGGCCACGTATCTCGCAGCCGGACTCGATCCATCACATCACCTCGCATGGCGTCGATACGCGAGCCTTGTTCAGCGATGACCTCGATCGCGGACGGTTCGTGAATCTCCTCGCGGCGCTCGCTCGCGTCCATGACTGGCGCTGTCTTTCGTTCTGCCTCATGACGACGCACTACCACCTCCTCGTCGAAGAGCGCCACGCTCCGCTGTCGAAGGCTATGCATCTCCTGAACAGCCGGTACAGCTGGCACGTCAACACGCGCTTCAAGCGACGTGGACACGTTTTCGAGGGGCGCTACCACGACCAGATCGTGACGGGCGAAGCCCATCTCTTCGGAGCTGTCCGTTACATCGCGCGGAACGCGTGCGATGCCGGAATGTGCGACACGCCGGAGGAGTGGCGGTGGAGCAGCTATCCGGCGCTGATCGGCCTCGCTCCGGCGTGGACCTTCATCGACTCCGCCCGCGTCCTGTCGTTGTTCGGCCAGGAGCGTGGGCGCGCGATCGAGCGTGTGCGGGAGTTCGTCGACAAGGTGCCAGGCACAGTGCCTGGCACCTTGGTCACGCCGGATGCGACGCGTCGCTGAACTCGCGGAACTCGCCCGTCACGAGGTAGGCGACCTGCTCGCCGATGTCGACGGCGTGGTCGCCGATCCGCTCGACGCACCGCGACACGACCAGCATGCGCAGCCCGTACTCGCGCTCCGCCGCGGAGTCGCCGAGCGACAGGACGTCTTCGGTTGCGTTCCGGTTCGCGCGGTCGATCAGCTCGTCCAGCTCAACGAGCGTCTCCGCCTTGTCGGCGTTACGCGACGCGAACGCGTCCATCGCGACGCGGATCATCTGCTCGCACCGCTGGCCCATGTCCTCGATCGACCGGTTGATACCGTCGTCCGACACACCGAGGTCGCCCATCAGCTTCGTCAGCTTCGCGACCGTGACGCAGTAGTCCGCCATCCGCTCGAGGTGCAGGTTGATGCGGAGAACCGCGAGGACGAGCCGCAGATCGGCGGCAACGGGCGTCTGCCGCGCCAGGAGCGATTGCACACCGGTCTCGATCGCCATGTAGCGGCGGTCGACCTCGTCGTCGAAGCTGATCACCTCGTCGGCGAGCTCCTCGTCACCTCGCGCGAGCGCGTTCAGCGACGAGCGAAGCGCGCGCAGGACGAGGTCGCCCTCCTCCTGCAAGCCCGCCTCGAGCTGCGCGAGCTCCTCGGTGAACGAGATCCTCATCCGAAGCGCCCCGTGACGTAGCCCTCCGTCCGCTCGTCGGACGGCTGGGTGAAGATCTTCTCGGTCGCGTCGTACTCGACGAGGATGCCGTTGCGCGAACCGTCCTCCTTCACGTCGAGGCTGAAGAACGCCGTCATCTCCGCGACGCGCGCGGCCTGCTGCATGTTGTGCGTGACGATTACGAGCGTGTAGTCGCGCTTCAACTGGTGCATCAGGTCCTCGATCGCCGATGTCGAGATCGGGTCGAGCGCCGATGCAGGCTCGTCGAGCAGGATGACGTCCGGCTGCACGGCGATCGCGCGGGCGATGCAGAGCCGCTGCTGCTGGCCGCCGGAGAGGCCGAGCGCCGAGCGCTTCAGGCGGCTCTTCACCTCGTCCCACAGCGCCGCGCTCTTGAGCGCCTGCTCGACGCGGCCGTCGAGGTCGTCCTTCATCCCGAGGATCCGCAGGCCGTAGGCGACGTTGTCGTAGATCGACTTGGGGAACGGGTTCGGCCGCTGGAAGACCATGCCGATGCGGCGGCGCACCTCGATCGGGTCGACGTCGCGGCCGTAGAGGTCTACGCCGTGGTAGAGCACGTTTCCGTCGACCCGCGCGCTCGGAACGAGGTCGTTCATGCGGTTCAGACACCTGAGGACGGTCGACTTGCCGCATCCCGACGGCCCGATCAGCGCCGTGATGGCGTTCCGGTGGATGCCGAGCGAGACGTCTTTGACCGCGACGGTGGTGCCGTAGCGCACGCTGAGATCCGTGATGTCGAACACGGTCTCGCGCGGGATCGCCGAGACGTCGGTTTGCGAGACGGAGATCGTTGACACGGCGCTCACCTGTGGAGTCTCTCCGTGCCGTTCCGGGCCAGGGGTACACGGCGTGTGAACGTCGTGTGTCGAAGTGGTGACCGGTCCTCCACCGGGCTGCGGACGCTGGAATGCTGGCGCGCGTGGAAGCCGCATCGATCCCGGCAGGGCCCCTCCCGCGCACGCGCCGCCTCGGCGACCGGATCGGCGACGGGTTGCTCTACGGGCTGACCGCCCTCGCGGCGATCCTCGGCGTCCTCGTCGTGTTCGCGATCATCTGGCGCGTCGCCGACGGCGCGTGGCCCGCGATCAAGTTCTTCAAGCTCGGCTTCGTCTACCACAACGTGTGGAACGTCAACCTGAACGGCGGCTCGTTCGGCGCGCGCGACCTGATCATCGGCACGGTGGTCACGTCGTTCGGCGCGATGCTCCTGTCCGGGCCGATCTCGATCGCCATCGGCCTCTTCCTCAGCGAGCTCGCGCCGCCGGCGGTGCGAGCGCCGGTCGGGACGCTGATCGACATGCTTGCCGCGGTCCCGTCGGTCGTGATCGGCCTCTGGGGGATCTACGTCCTGGCGCCGTTCAACGCCGACCACATCGCGCCGGCGATCCATGCGGTGCTCGGCTGGATCCCGATCTTCGGCGGCGACCCACACACCGAGTCGACGGTGTTCACCGCGATCATCGTGCTCACGATCATGACCATCCCGATCACGTCGTCGATCTGCCGCGAGCTCTTCATCGGGGTGCCGTCGGAGCTCGAAGAAGGGTCGATCGGGCTCGGCGCGACGCGGTGGGAGATGGTGAAGACGGTCGTCGTGCCGTCGGTACGCGGCGGCGTCGTCGCGGCGATCATCCTCGGCCTGGGTCGCGCGCTCGGCGAGGCAATTGCGGTCACGCAGGTGATCGGCAACTTCATCCCGATGGGACGCAGCCTGTTCGCGCCCGGAGACACCATGGCGAGCCGCCTCGCGAACCAGTATCAGGGCGCGAGCACGGACCGGCAGATCGCAGCCCTGATCTACCTCGGTCTCGTGCTGCTCGTGATCACGTTCATCACGAACTACGCCGCGCAGCGCGTGGTGAAGCGCTTCGAGTTCCAGCGGACGGGCGGCGCGTGATGGAGCCGGGCGCCATCTCGCTCAGGGCGACGGGCCGCGGGCGCCGGCGCCTGCTGGTCAATCGTGTCGCCGAGAGCTCGGCGGTGCTCGCCGCCGTGCTCGCGATCGCCGTGCTCGCGGTCGTCATCTGGTCGGTGGGCAGCCGCGGCGTCGGCGCGATCAACCTCGACTTCTTCATCAAGGGCCCGAGCTCGGACTTCTTCGGGGGCACCGGCGGCATCGCCCCGGCGCTGGCCGGATCGCTCCTGCTCGTAGCTGTCGCGACCCTCATCGCCCTGCCGATGGGCGTCCTCACCGCGATCTTCGTCAGTGAGTTCGCACCCGTTCGCGCAGGCCGGCAGATCAGGTTGTGGCTCGACGTCCTGAACGGCTTCCCGTCGATCGTGATCGGCATCTTCGTGTTCACGCTCGCCGTGAAGACCAAGGTGCCGCTGCTCGGAATCGGCCACCACCAGAGCGCGACCGCCGGCGGCTTCGCGCTCGCGGTGATCATGCTGCCGCTCGTCGCGCGCTCGACGATGGAGGTGCTGCGGCTCGTGCCGAACGAGTTGCGGGATGCGAGCTACGCGCTCGGCGTCTCGAAATGGCAGACCGTCATCCGGGTCGTCCTCCCGACGTCGTTCGGCGGCATCCTCACCGGAACGACACTCGCGGTTGCGCGCGCCGCCGGCGAGACTGCACCGCTCCTCTTCACCTGTGCGATCGCCGGTCAGGTCGTCGACTGGAATCCGACGCACTCGGTGCAGTCGATCCCGCTGACGATCTATCTCGACTCGGAATCGGCCGACCCGGCCCTGCACCAGCAGGCCTGGGCGGCCGCACTCGTGCTGATCCTCTTCGTGCTGGTGACGAGCCTGACCGCCCGCCTCCTGCTCGAGCGCTCGCGCAAGAAGCTCGGTCTGCAGCGGTAGTCACCACTTCGTAACTCCGGTGTCACCGGTCCGCTGCCCACACTGCCGGGGACAGGCGCGAGGCTGCCGCCATGACAAAGCGACTCATGATTCTCATCGCGGTCGGCGCGGCCGTCCTCGTCGCCGCAACCGCAGCGACAGCAAAGAGCACCGACACGACGATCACCGGCGCGGGCAGCACGTTCGTGCAGCCGCTCGTTGCAGCTTGGACGCCCGCGCTCGGTAAGGCGTTCGGCTACACGGTGCAGTACAGCGGCGTCGGGTCGGGTGCCGGCATCGCGGCGATCACCGCGAACCAGGTGGACTTCGGCGCGTCCGACGCGCCGCTCAACTCCGCGCAGCAGTCGGCGTGCCCCGACTGCATCCAGATCCCGTGGGCGCTGTCCGCAACCGCGGTCGCCTACAACGTGCCGGGTGGTCCGGCGCACATCAATCTGGACGGCACCACGGTCGCGAAGATCTTCCTCGGCACGATCAGCAACTGGAACGACCCCGCGATCGCAGCGCTCAACAAGGGCGCGAGCCTGCCCGACCTGAAGATCACGCCGGTCTTCCGCTCGGACGGCTCGGGGACGTCCTACAACTTCACCGACTACCTGTCCTCGGTGAACGCGACCTGGAAGAACAAGATCGGCACCTCGACGCAGCCGGCCTTCCCCGCGGGGCAGGGCGCCAAGGGCTCGTCCGGCGTCGCCGGGCTGATCTCGAGGACGAGCGGCTCGATCGGGTACGTCGACGTGGCGTACGCGATCAAGAACCACATCAAGTTCGCGGCAGTCCGCAACAAGGCCGGCAAGTTCCTCTACCCGAGCCTCCGGCGGATCGAAGCAGCGGCGCTCGCCTACAACACGGTGCCGGCGAACAACGAGCTGCACATCGTGAACCCGCCGAAGTCGGCGGCGCTCGCCTACCCGATCAGCACGTACACGTACGTCATCGTCCACAAGAAGAGCGCGCACGCGGCCGAGCTGCGGAAGATGATCTTCTGGGCGCTGACCCAGGGCCAGGGCTCCCAGTTCGCAGCGAAGCTCACCTTCGCGAAGCTGTCGACGAACAAGAAGGTCATCGTCGCAGCCGAGAAGACGTTGAAGCAGATCCAGGCGACCGGAAACTAGCCGGGAAACGTCGCGCGGATACGGAGGCCCCGGCCGGGGCCTCCGTCCGCGTCTATGTCCCCGCCTGCGGCGACGACGATGTGCTTCACGATCGCGAGACCGAGACCGGTGCCGCGTGTCGTACGGGCCGCGTCGGCGCGGTAGAAGCGCTCGAAGAGTCGCTCG
>Ga0207657_10002509_pt1 | contig 19862 bp, 21 predicted proteins | sample KBSC33metaG_FD_184316 | JGI IMG/M metagenome (GOLD analysis project Ga0207657, IMG submission 184316) | Corn rhizosphere microbial communities from Kellogg Biological Station, Michigan, USA - KBS C3-3 metaG (SPAdes) (version 2) | ecosystem: Host-associated > Plants > Roots > Rhizosphere > Soil ... | reverse complement strand
ACGTCCTTCTCGACGACGACGTAGCCATCCTCCCGAGCCACGACCTCACCGAGCGGTTCCTCCGCCTTTTCATGGCCGGTGACCGTGAAGAAGTGGTTCGAATTCACACGCACCGCTTCGTAGTCGCTCGGAATCATGCGCACGATCGTGGTGCAGTCCAGGTCCGGGCACTCACAGAGAAACGGGATCCGTTCCATCGGCTCGTCGTATTCGGCCGCCTTGGCCCGGATCCTTTCGTTGGCAGCGCGAAAGGTCACATTGTTCTGCACGATTCGTTCTTCGGTCTCGCCCATGGGCTGCGCCTGTTCTGCTCGGCACCTGCGTAGTTAAACGTTGCGCGGCTTGAGGGCATCCGGCAGAACTTCGATCAGCTCGGTCGGGAACTCCTTGCCCGGACGGATCTCTCGAACAAGGTCGTGGAGCTTCATGCGATGCGTGCGGGCTGCGCGCCTGATGATCTGAAAAGCCTCCTCAGGGTCCAGGCCGTAACGCTCGGCCACGACTCCCTTGGCCTGCTCGATCGCGACGCGGGACTGGAGCGCGTGCTCGAGTTGTGCGCGCCGCTCATAGGACGCCTGGGTGACGGCGAGGAGCCGGCCGATCGCCGCGGATGCCTCGTCGCTCGTACCGACGCCGAGAGTTTCGATCGCCTGCATGTGGGCCCGATCTTGCAAGGCGACGATTTTAACCCCGATCTCCGACCGTCTGCGAATGCCGGACCAAGCGCCACCTCGCGGCTCGAATCGTCGAGCAAGCTCAGGCGGGCTAGCGACGCGGCTTCAAGTCGACGACAAGCTCGCAGTCAAGCGCGTCGGCGATGCGAAGCAGCGTGTCGATGCGCGGAGGCCTCCCGCCACGCTCGAGCCGGGCGATCGCGGACTGCGTCGTGCCGACCAGCTCGGCCAGCTCGCGCTGCGAGAGTCCGCGTTGCTGGCGCCGCTCGGCCACCTGATCTGCCACTGCAGCGAAGAACCAGCCGCGGTCGGCCGTCCGAATCCGTTCCTGCAGGCGCTCGAGGGCACCCTTGCTGGTACTACGCGGCATCGCAGGGATGCTATGTCATGCGGATGAAATCGACGCCCGCAAGACACGGCAGGAGGGCTAAGCCAGGAGTTTGCGGTGCCGCTGGAGAGCCGCCAACACGATGTCTACGTCTTCAACGGTGTTGTAACAGTGCGCCGAGATGCGCAGGTTGTCGTCACGGTCCGACGTGACGATGCCTTCGCCGCCGAGCTTCGAGACGAGCTCCCTTGCATCGGTGGACTTGACGCAGATGAGCGCGCCGCGCCGTTCCGGAGCGCGCGGCGTCACAACCTGTGCATCGAGCTCGTCGAGGCCGTCGATGAGGTGGGCGTTGAGGCGCAGCACGTGCTCACGCGTCTCTGCGACACCGATCTCCTGCATCAGCTCGATGCCTGCGATGCCCGCGTAGATCGCGGGGATCGGCGGCGTGCCCGATTGAAAGCGCGCGGCGGTGTGCGCCGGTGAATAGTCGGTGTGATCCATGGCGAAGATGTTTTCGTCGGCGAACCAGCCGGTCTGCGTCGGCCGCACACGTTCGACGAGGTCTCGACGGCAGTAGAAAAATCCGAGCCCTGCCGACCCGAGCAGATACTTGAGCACGCCTGCGCCGAGGAAATCGACGCCGAGCTCGGCAACGTCGACCGGAAGCGAGCCGATCGCCTGGAAGGCGTCGAGGAGGACGAGCGCGCCGCGCTCGTGCGCGAGCTCGACGACGGCGGGCACGTCCAGCATCGCGCCGTTTCGGTAACAGACCTGCGTGAGAGCGACGATCAACGTGTCGTCGTCGATCGCATGCTCGAAGTGCTCGATCGGGATCGTCCTGTCTTCTGCAGCCTTGACGTGCATGACACGCGCTCCCCGCGCCTCTTGCGCGTGCCAGATCTGGCCGATCGTCGGGAACTCCCAATCCGTGAGGACGACCTTCGACCGCTGCGTGAAACGGAGACCGCTCGCCAGGGCGCTCACTCCCGCCGAGAGCGAGGTCGTCACGGCGATCTCGTCGGCACCCGCGTTGACGAGCCCGGCGAAGGCGGCGCGGGCGGTTTCCTGCCGCTCCACCCAGTACTCCCACGGCGCGCCCTTGTCGTCCCAGTCCTCGAGGTACTGCTCGTAGGCTGCGCGCACCGCGTCGGACAACGCCCCCTGCGAGCACGAGTTGATGTACACCTGCCGCTCGAAGATCGGGAACCGGTGCCGGCACCGAGCCGCGAGCGAGGCGGCCTCAACGGCCAAGGTAGGCCTTCCTCAAGTCCTCGTGAGCAAGCAGTTCCTTTGCGGGGCCTTCCAGCACCAGTCGCCCGGTGGAGAGAACGTAGCCGCGGTCTGCGATCGAGAGCGCCATGTTTGCATTCTGCTCGACGACGAGCATCGCGACGCCGGACTGATGCACCTGCTGGATGATCTCGAAGCTTCGCTCGACGAGGATCGGCGCCAGCCCCATCGACGGTTCGTCCATGAGGAGCAGCTTCGGGCGCGACATCAGAGCGCGACCCATGGCGACCATCTGCTGCTCGCCTCCGGAGAGCGTCCCCGCGAGTTGCGCGCGTCGTTCGTAGAGCAATGGGAAAAGTGTGTAGACGCGCTCGAAGTCTTCCTTCCGGCCCTTCGTGTCCCGGATCAGGTACGCGCCCATCTCGAGGTTCTCGAGCACCGTCATCGGCCCGAAGAGCCGGCGGTTCTCCGGGACGATCGCCATCCCCTTCTGGATCCGATAGCTCGTCGTGCGGCCGGTCACCTCCTCGCCGCGGAACTCGACGGCGCCGTTACGGGGCTGCACGAGCCCGAGGATCGTCTTGAGCGTCGTGGACTTTCCCGAAGCGTTACCGCCAAGGAGCGACACGAGCTCGCCCTCGCGCACGTTCAGGTCCAGGTTCTCGAGGATGTGGATCTCTCCGTAGTAAGTGTCGATATTCGTCAGCCTGAGGAGATCCGAGGCGCCGTTGGTGCTCATTTCGTCTCCGCCGTTCGCAGGCCGAGGTATGCCTCGACGACCCGCGGGTCGGTCGCAACTGCCTCGAACGAGCCTTCGGCGATCTTGACGCCGTGATCGAGGGCGACGACCCGGTCCGAGATACCTTCGACGACGTGCATATCGTGTTCGATCACGAGGATCGTGTAGCCGCCGACGTCGCGGAGCGTTCCGATCAGCTCGGTGATCTCGTGCGTTTCCCGCGGGTTCATGCCGGCGGCCGGCTCGTCGAGCAGCAGGATGCGCGCCTGTGTCGCCATGGCGCGCGCGATCTCGAGTCGTCTCCGATTCGCGTAGGAGAGGCTGTAGGCAGGCTGATCCCAGCGGTAGCCCATCAGCCTGTCGCCGAAGAACGACAGCTTCTCCTCCGCGACGCGATGGATCTCCTTTTCCTCACGCCGCGCGCCGGGCGTGCGCAGCATCGATCGGACCACCCCGACCTTCGTGTGGCCGTACTCCGCCGCCATGACGTTCTCCTTGACCGTCATGTTCAGGAAGAGACGCAGCGTTTGGAATGTGCGGGCGATACCGAGCTCGGTGATCTTGTGCGGAGCAAGCCCGACGATGTTCCTGTCCTGGAAGCGGATCTCACCCGAGTCAGGGCGGTAGATCCCTGTGATGAGATTGAAGAGCGTCGTCTTGCCGGCGCCGTTCGGGCCGATCACGCTCACGATCTCGTGCTCGCGCACGACAAGGTCGAGCTCGGCGATAACTCGGAGACCACCGAAGGACTTATCGACTTCCTGCAGCTCGAGCAGCTTTGAGTCGCTCATCAAACGATCTCGACAGTTGCGGTGCCGAAGAGGCCCTGCGGCCGAACGTTCATCAGCGCAACGAGCAGCGCTCCAAGCAAGACGAGTCTCGTCGCCCCGCCGATTTGGACGAGCAACAGATTCTCCCAGACGAACATCACCAGGTATAAGAGCGGCGCAAGCAGCAAGGCTCTCCAGAGACGGCTGAGCTGGGGATAGACCACGACCGCAGCGATCAGCGAGATGTAGGCGAAGTCTGCGATCTTCACGGGGTGCTGCGGTAAGAGCATCCAGTGGTCCAGGGCGTGCGCGACGGTGCCGGACCCCAGCGCCTTCCCGTCGACAAGGCGTGGGTATGCCGCCTCAGCGATCGCGTGCACCACGAACCCGAAGGCGACCAAGCCGCCGAGCTCGGCAGCGAGGAGACGCCACGGGCGAATCTTGACGAGTAGGGCAAGGAGGATCGCGCCGTAGAAAAGCGGCCGAGCGTTCGCCGAGGAGCGGAGCAACTCGGGCACGCTGCTGACAATGATGGCGCCAACGACGATACCCATGATGCTGCCGAAGCCGCCGAGGATCATGATCGCGTAGATCGTGATCAGCAGGCCGACGTCGTAGTCTCCCGGCAGCGCCGCCGTGGCGATCGTGCCGTAGATCGCTCCAGTAAATCCGGCCGCGGCTGCCCCGCAGACGAACGCAAGCAGCTTCAGTCGATTGACCGGGATGCTCATCACCTCAGCGGCCAGAGGATCCTCTCGCAGCGCACGCCAGGCACGCCCGGTCCGGGAGTCGTTGACGAACATGAGCAAGACCAGGAAGACCGACACTCCGATCAGCAAGAAGTAGTACTGCTGCCTGGTCGTGGTGATCTTGTAGCCGAAGAAGTTGAACGGGTCGATGTTCGCGATTCCATTCGATCCACCCGTGAGATCGGTATGCCCAACAAAGGGGAAGCTGATCCGGTTGGCGTTGTTGACGAAGATGACGAAAGCTTGGCCGAAGAAGAGCGTCAAGATCGCGAGGTAGTCGCCGAACAGACGGCGCGACGGCAGCCCGACGAGTAGGCCCACGATTGCCGTACCAAGTACGATCACGGGGATCGCCGCCTCTGCCTGCCAGTGGTAGCCGAACTGAGGCGAAGCCAGGATCGCGTAGAGATACGCGCCGCAGCCGAAGAAGGCGATGTAGCCGAGGTCGAGAAGGCCTGCAAACCCGACGACGATGTTGAGGCCGAGGGCCAACAGCGCGTATATGAGCGTGAACAGTCCGTACCGGAACAGGTTCCCTTCGGTCGTGACGAGGGGGAAGATGGCGGCCGGAATCGCAAACACCAACACCCGCGCGGGAGGCGGGAGGTGGTCCCACTCCCGCGTCAACCTGCCGCGCAGACCTGTGTAACGCTCGCGCTTTCCCTCGACGCTCGCGACCCACTCGTCGACGCCGATCCTCGGGCTGTCCGGCGCGTCCGCTGGCCCGGAGCGATCGGGAGGAACGCCGCTGCCGCCGCCCGCGGCCATCAAACCTTCTGGATCGCGGCCGTGCCGAACAGACCGCTTGGTCGAATGAGGATCACCGCGATCAGGAGCGCGAAGACATAGAGGTTCTGAAACGTGGAACCTTGTGGGAGGTAGCCTGTTGCATACGACTCGGCAAGACCGACGATGAGCCCACCGACCATCGCGCCGGGAATACTGCCGATTCCGCCGAGCACGGCCGCGGTGAAGCCCTTGAGTCCGGCGATGAACCCCATGTAGTGGTAGATCTGGCCGAACACCAGGCCGAACATCACGCCCGCTGCCCCCGCGAGCGCCGACCCGATGAAGAACGTCACCGCGATGACGCGGTCGACATCGATGCCCATCATTGATGCGGCCTCTCGGTCGAACGACGTCGAGCGCATGGCCTTACCCAACCGCGAGCGCGCGACGAAGATGGTCAGCGCGACCATCAAGAGGACCGCGACGACGACGGTGAGGAGCTGAGTGACAGAAAAGAAAAGCTGGCCGACGCTGAAGGTCTTCACGCCGATCAGATCGAACGTGTCGTAGTCCCTGAAGCTAGCGCCGAAAATCAGCAAGGCGCTGTTCTGCAGGAAGATGGAAACACCAAGGGCGCTGATCAGCGGCGCGATCCGCGGGGCATTCCTGAGCGGCCGGTAGGCGAAGCGCTCGATCGCGACGCCGAGAACGCCGCAGCCCAGCATCGAGACGATGAACATCACGAACAGGACCGCGGCCCCGCTGATCGTCGGGTTGAGCGGCCCACCCAGGGCATGCAACGTGTACCAGCCGACGAATGCGCCGATCATGTAGACGTCACCGTGGGCGAAGTTGAGCAGCTTGAGGATGCCGTAGACCATCGAGTAGCCGAGGGCAATCAACGCATAGAGGCTCCCGAGCGTCAGCCCGCTGACCGTCAGGTCGAAGAACAGGCTCCAGTTCACAAAACGAAATGTCTCACAGACGAGGTGCGGCCCGTCGGGAGACGGGCCGCACTCGTCGAGATGGAACTTTCTCTCCTCTTAGCCAGGGATCGGAACGAAGTCCTTCCCGTTCGACTTGTAGAGGCCGAACCCGTGGAGCGTCGACAGATCACCGTTGCGGTTGAAGCGGAGCGCAACCCCGATCAGTGAAGCCTTGGCGGGGATAGCGGTGGTCCTGATCGCTGCACGGACCTTCGCCCGCGTCGTCGTGCCCGTCTTGCACGCGCGGTTGATCGCGGTGGCAGCGACCTGCGTGGCCGCGTACGACGGTGCGCCGAAGTACTCGCCGTCGCCCCCGTGCTGCTTCTTGAAGCCCGTGATGATCTTGGACTTCGGGTTCAACGGGAAGTTCGTGTCGTAGACGTGCGCCCCGACACTGGCGAACGACGAATCGAAGAGGCCATCCGACCCCATCAACTTGATGCTTCCCTTGCCGGCAGCCTTCATCTGGTTGCCGAACGCCTGACCCTTGGGCGGCAACTGCCAGGGGATGTAGACGATCTGCGTGTCACGCGCGATCTTCGCAATCAGCGACGAGAAGTCCGACTGCTGCTGGCTGACGCCGTCTCGCCCGACGGTGGCACCAGCTGCCCTCAGCTTCGCCTGGACAGCATCGGCCAAGCCGGTGCTGTAGGTCTCCTGGTCATCGATGATGTACACGCGCTTGTACTTCAGCTTGTTCGAGATGTAGTTCGCCACCGTGGTGCTCTGAACTGCGTCCGGCGGCACGGTACGGAACATGTAGCCGGTGCGCGTTCCGTCGGTCGTGAGCGTCGTTCGGGTGGATGAACCGGACACCCATGCGAGGCCCCCGTCCATCAGGGTCTTCGTCACGCCGACGATCTCGTTGCTGCCGGCAGGACCGACCACTGCGAGGACGTTAGGACTGCCGGCGAGTGCCTGCGCGCCCTTCAGAGCCTCCGCAGTGCCCGTCGGAGCACCAAGCTGCGTGTCCTCCGTTTGAAGCCTGAACTTCGTCCCTTTGTGCGTCTTGTTGTACGTCGAGACGTAGTACTGCGCCCAATGCTGCTGCTGGATGCCGATCGACGCCGCGGGACCGGTTACCGGAACCATGAACCCGATCGTTCGCGTCTTGCCACACTTGACTGACGCTGCGTCGCTACCCGATTGCGCTGCCGGTGCGGCAGCCCGCTCCGGGGTTGCGTACGCCCCGGCCACGATCGCGAGTGCGGCTCCAAGCGCCAGCAAGGCCGCAGTCGCAGATGCCCTTCTCCTCATTCGATTCCTCCTTGAGTGTCTACCCCGGTCTTCCCCCACATGTGACGCCTTTCGAGCCTACTTGTTGTCGGGATACGATCGATTCGCCGGACTGCCCGCAGGATGGAACACCCCGAGGATCCGCATGGGCCCGGATCCGCTGTTCTCAATGCAGTGCAGCTCGTCCGGCGGAAGGTGGAAGCAAGATCCTGCCTGGAGCGGGATGGAGCGCCCGCCGACGTGCGCGGTTCCCTCGCCCGAGACGATGTATCCCACCTCGTCGTAGCTGTGACTGTGGAAGGGAGCCTTGCTCGGCTGGACGATGCCCATGAACTGGGTCACGTCGAAGCAGCCGACGTCCTCATTGACGAGGTACCGGAAGGTCCGCTCGCTCGAGGCGTCGAGCTCGGGCTGGTCGGCGAAGCGAACCGTCACCTTGCGCTCGCCGCTCGCCGCCTCTCGGTCCTCCGGGGCGAGAACCGAGAGAACGTGCAAGTCCTCCTGGTCCGTGTTCTCGACTGCATAGCTCTCTCCGGGCGCGATGAACACGCCCATTTCCGGTTCGAGAGCGTGCGTGTCCCCGCCCAGATGAAGCTGTCCTCGCCCGGCCACGACGAAGAGCACCTCCTGCTGCCCTTCGAGCTTCCGGTCGGTCGAGCGGCCCGGGCCGAAGTGGATCAGCCGCTGCTCCAGCCGCTCACAGCCGTTAGCGGCGTCGAAGGCGATCCGAACGCTCGCCGTGTCCCCGTCCTCGCGGGACGGCTCCAGGTCGTTCTCGTCGACTACGAAGCTCGTGACGGCGGCCATGGTGGAATTGTGTCAGGGCTAGGAGGTTTGGTCGAGGAGGCTCAGCTCGACGACCTGGACGGCGTCGCCAATTGTGACGCGACCCGGCTCGGTGACCTCGCCGTAGATCCCGAACGGGATGTGCCTGCTACCGGCCTCGTTCTCGGTGAACGAGCGGTAGCCCGAGATCGTCCGCAGAGTGTCGAAGTCGGGCTCGCCTGTCTCCGGGTTCTGAGTCGTGATCGCGCAGCGCCCGACGTCACCGCGGATTCTCACCAGGGCCTCGCCGATCCGCAGGTGCCGCTTCACCCACCCGTCCTCCTCATGCGGGTCGCACCCGTCGAGCTCGAAGAGCATGCGGAAGCGGCGGCCGTCGACCGGTTCGTGCTTATCGCCCTGGCGACCGAGCTCCTCCAGCGACGCGGTGGAGATGAGCGAGACGTGGCCCAGCCCACGGTCGACAGCGAGGCCCGGTTCCGACTGGATCAGTCGGAGCGGACGGCCGAGCCAGGTGGAGAGCGCATCCGACCACGGGCCTTCGACGGCGTTGCCGGGGACGGGCCGGCCGTAGAAGTCGGTGGTGATCTCTTCGCCAAGGGCGACGCGGCCCTCGGCGACCGTTCCGTCCGGAAAGTGCAGTGCGAGCCGCTCGGTATCGGCGTCGTACTCCGGCCGGACCTGGACGAGCGTTCCGTCCCGCAGCTGGTTGAAGCGCCGTCCGTCTTCGTCGACGATGTGAAAGCGGCGGTTCTCGCGAACGCCGGTGTCCTCGAGCATCACCGCATCGGGGTGGAGCAGGCCCAGCCCCTTGACGGGCGCGATCGAGATCCGGCTCACCGCAGGCACGTCCTAAGCCTACGTTGCCACTCCGGCCACGGCCCGGTGTCCGACATGGTGTCGGGACTGTGACGCGTTACGTCAGAAGTAGATCTGCGACCAGGCCGACCACCAGTCGTCCGCTTTCGACACGAGCGTGAGATCGTCGACTTGTTCCGTGCCACGCCTGTTGCGGTATTCAACGAGGCGATCCGGTGTGGTGAACTCGATGCGAATCTCTACCGGCCGGCCCGGGTCGTACGGCTTCACGGCCGAAAGATCCTTCAGCGAACGCTTCGCTCCGTCCTCGATCACCTCGCGAGCCTTCAGCGGGGTCAGCTGCCGGGCGCTGAAACGGCCGAGCCCTTTCTTGACCGCGACAGTCGTCAGACCGGCGCCGAGCAGCTCGGTCGCCTCCTTGCAGACCGCCTCGTCGCCGGTGACGAGCACGACGGGGCAGCCCCACTGGCCGCAGAGCGCCGCGTTGATTCCTGTCTCGCCGACGGAGACCCCGTTGAACTGAAGGTCCCGCCAGGCCTGGCCCGAGACCGTGTGCGACAGCACGCCGTCCGGCGTTCCCGCCTTTGCGTGCATCGCGACGAAGAGTGCCGCGTCGCAGCCCTGCTCCAGCATCTCCGTGTACTCCGTCCAGTCGTTTTGCACGACGTACTCGCAGTCGGGATCGAGCTTGTCGGGAACGAGCGAGTTGAAGGTCCACTCCTCGCCGGCGCCGTGGCAGTCCATGACGACGATCTCTGTCGCGCCCGCGGCCTTTGCGCCGCGCACCGCCGCGTTGATCTCTTCGGTGTAGAGCTCGCGGCCCTCGTGGTACGAGCGTTTTTCCTTGACCCCGTCGACCTGCTGCCACTTGACGATGCCGGCCACGCCCTCCATGTCGCTGACGATGAAGACCTTCACTGGAGCACCGGCGCGGCTGCGCTCCACGGGAAATTGATCCAGCGCTCGGTGCGGCGCCAGACGAAGTCGCATCGCACCACGCTCTGCGGCTTCTCGTACAGGACGGCCGTCCGTACCTCGAGACCGTGCTCTGCGCACAAGTCGCGCGCAAGAGCCAGCGTCCGGCCGGTGTCCGCGACGTCGTCGACGACGAGCAGGCGTTCGGCGCGCAGCAGCGCGAGGTCAGGCACGGGTGGAAGCAGAAGCGGCTCGGCCAGGCGTTCGTCGACGCCGGTATAGAACTCGACATTCAAGGTCGCCATGTTCTTCACGCCGAGCGCGTACGCGAGTGCGCCTGCGCACGGCAACCCGCCTCGCGCGAGCGCGAGCACCGCATCCGGACTAAATCCATCGGCGTGAATCTGGCTCGCGAGATTTTCGACGGCGCTGCCGAGATCGTCCCAGGTCATCCGCTCGCGCTCCACAACAGAGAGAATCCCACAGATGGAAACAGGGCTGAAGGGGAAGCGCGTGCTCGTGACCGGGGGCTCGGGCGGCATCGGCTCTGCGTGCGCCCGCGCATTCGCCGCCGAAGGCGCACAGGTGGTGGTGCACTTCCACCAGGGCCGCGACCGCGCCGAAGCGCTCGCGGCGGAACTGGGAGGCTCGACGCACGTCGTCGGAGCGGACCTGACCCGGGAGGCAGAGGTCGAGAGCATGTTCGCCACCTCGGGCGCGCTCGACGTCTGCGCGGCCGTCGCGGGAGCGTGGCCGCCCGAGGACTTGCCGGTCTGGGAACTGCCGCTCGAGCGCTGGCGCGGAACGCTCGACGCCAACCTGACTGCGACCTTTCTCACCGCGCGCGGCTTTCTCCGGCAGCTCGAAGGGGACGGCTCGTTGATCCTCGTCGGGTCGACCGCCGGCATTGTCGGCGAGGCAGGGCACGCGGACTACGCCGCGGCCAAGTCGGCGATCCTCGGCGGACTGCTGCTGAGCCTGAAGAACGAGGTCGTGCGCAAGAGCCCGCTCGCGCGGGTGAACGCCGTGGCTCCCGGTTGGACCGAGTCCCCGATGACACGCGGGCACGTGTCGGAGGAGCAGGTCCGCCGCGTCTCGCGCACGATGGCTCTCCGCAAGGTCGCGCAGCCCGAAGACGTGGCTGCCCAGGTCGTCGTCCTTGCCTCACCCGTTCTTTCAGGCCATGTCACCGGCCAGGTCGTGACGGTCGCCGGCGGCATGGAAGGCCGAGTGGTCCACGACACCTAGAAAAGAGGCGGCGGCGGAGTCCTCGTCCGCCGCCGTAAGGCTCCGCAGGCCGCAGGAGTGATTGCCGTCAGTCCCGAGCCCCTGGAGTCAAGACGGGCATCGGCAGCGAGGCCTTCCACCTTGAACCGGGCCTGAAAAACGCAGGAGGGGCCGCCGCCTGGCCCCTCCTGGGTCTCCTTGGAAGGAGATTCTCCGAGGTTGCCCCCGCCGCATCGGGGCCTCACTCGGTATGCCTTCCAACTATCGCTAGGAGGGGTCGCTTCATCCATCACCCGTTCTCGGTTGACTTGGCTACTTCACGGAAGATCGGGTGCCTATACTCCGTCTCGGTGGCGGGCATCGTCCCGCTCCGCATCGAGAGAGGCTGAGGGATCCGGCCCTGTGAAGCCTCGGCAACCTGCCTCCAGCGGCAAGGTGCCAATCCCGGCCGGGCGGAAGCCCGGGTGGATGTGTCGAGCGAGTTGGAAGGAGACGATGTGCCCGCCGAAGTACAGACTCGGAACCGTTTTCTGGAGCGCCTCGAGCAGGGCCCGGTCATCGTCGCCGACGGCGGCATGGGCGCCCTGCTCTCGGCCGCCGTGCCGCGTCTGCGAAGCCCCGAGGAGGCGAATCTCCGGGCGCCCGACGCGGTCGTCTCACTCCATGTGAGCTTCATCAACGCCGGCTCGGACCTGATCGAGACGAACACATTCGGTGCCAACCGCCGCAAGCTCTCGCACCACTTCCTCGAGGACGAGCTCGAATCGATCAACTCCGCGGGGGTCAAGCTCGCGCGCGATGCGAGAGAGATGACCGGCCGCGACGTGTTCATCGGCGGCTCGATCGGCCCTCTGGGTGAGCCGGCCACGTCGCGGGTTCGCCGCGAGCTCTTCGCCGAGCAGGCGGCGGTCCTCGACGGGCGCGGGGCCGACGTCTTCATGGTCGAGACGTTCTACGACCTCGAGGAAGTCGTCGACGCGGTCGAGGCGGTGCGAAGCGTGTCGAGCCTGCCGATCGTCGCGCTCCTGACGTTCGACGAGAGCGCCGAGACGCTTGCGGGCGTGACCGCGGCCGAGGCGGCAGCTCGGCTCTTGGAGCTCGACGTCGCCGCGATCGGCGCCAATCACGGCGCCGGCCTCCTTGCCGCGCTCGCCGCGCTCGAGCAGATGGGTCCGAGCGAGAAGCCGCTTGCGGCGCTCCCGAACGTCGGGCTCGCGAGCATGACGGGCGGCCGGGTCATCTATCCACATGCGACACCCGAATACTTCGGCGAGTTCGCCGCGCATGCACGGAACCTCGGCGCGAAGGTGATCGGTGGCTGCTGCGGCACGACACCCGCAGAGATCACGGCCATCCGCTCTGCCGTCGAGGACGAACGCAAACCGCGAGCGCCGCTCGTCTTCGACACGCCCGAGCTCGTCGTGGCGCTCGGCGAGGAGCAACGTGAGACCGGGCTCTCGCGAGCGTTCAGCGCCGGAGAGTGGGTCGTCTCCGTCCAGCTCGACCCGCCGCTCGGTGGCAACAGCGCCGGTTTGATCGAAGTGTCGGCGGCGCTGAAGGAGTCAGGTCGTGTCGGCTGGGTCGACGTCAACGACAACGCGACCGCGCGCGCAGGCATGAGCTCGCTGATGGTCTCCGCAACGATCGAGCGCCGTGCGGACATCGAGACGATTCCGCACCTGACGACCCGCGACTGGTCGGTGATGGGACTCGAGTCCATGTTGCTGGGTGCGCACGCGGAGGGTGTCCGCAACGTGCTCGCCGTCACAGGCGATCCACCGGAGGTCGGTGACTATCCGGGAGCCCGTGGGGTGTACGAGATCGACTCGATCGGCCTGACGCAGCTGATGACGAACCTCAATCGCGGCGAGGACTTCAACGGCCGGCCGATCGACGCGCCGACGTCCTTCTTCCCGGGCGTCGCCGTCAACCCGACGCCCGACGACATGGACGTGGAGCTCGAGCGGTTCGAGAAGAAGCTCGAGGCGGGAGCGAAGTTCGCGATGACGCAGATCGTCTTCGACGTCGACTACCTCGACGCGTTCGTCGAGAAACTGGGTGGCAAGTGGCCGATCCCCGCTCTTGTCGGGGTCTTTCCGCTGACGAGCCACCGGCTCGCGCTTCGGCTGCACAACGAGGTGCCCGGCATCCTCGTCCCGGAGTCGCTGCAGAACGCATTGGAGCGCGCGGGCTCAGATGCTGCGGACGTCGGCTTTCAACACGCGCGCGAGCTGATCGAGGCGTCGCGGGAGCGCGCCGCCGGCGTCTACCTTGTCGCGCCGTTCCGGCGCCCGCTGCGTGTGTTGGAGCTGTTGGGCTAGGGAGCGCACTTGCCGGCAGAGACCGGCGCCGCATTAGCCGAATCGAGATCGTCGCGCACGACGTCGATCGGAACGCCATAGCCCCCGACCGCGCCGATGCGCGCTGCGAAAACCATCGCCTCGACGGCACCGCGCGAGTTGACGGCGGGCGCCCCGGAGTCTCCGTGCCGAACGAGCCCGCGCAGCGTGGTGATCGATCGCGTGACCGGGCCGGACCCGTACGCATCGTCCGCGCGCACGACCGACGTGCGACCGATCCGTGCGGGAGTGATGGTAAAGGGGCCGTTCTCGGGAAATCCGAGCACGGCAACAGGAGTGCCGGCCTTGCCCGTCGCGAGCGGCAGGCCGCGCAGCCCGAGATTTCCCACTCGAAGGACGGCGACGTCGTTACGAGTATCGAACGCCACGACGTCCGCCGCCAGGCGTCCTCCGGACCGGAGCTCGACGACGGTGTCCTTCTGGCCGGCGACGACGTGAGCCGCAGTCACGACGAGATCCGGCCGCGCGGCCCAGCCGGTCCCCTCCACTCCGACGTCGCAAGCCGTTCCAAGCACGCGCACCACACTTGGTGACGCTCGACGCACTCCGACTGCACGCGCAAGCCGAGGGTCAGGCGGGGCGACGGGCCCGCCCGGGCCGGCAATGGTCGGGAACGGATCGATCCGTGCAAGCACGTCTAGGACATCCGTCGGCGAGACCACCTGATTCAGCCGCTGCAGAAGCGCCGAGGACTGCGCACCGCGGCGAAGGTCCGTCTGCCCGGGCAAGAGCAGGGCGACCGCCCCGAGCACCCAGACGATCGCAAGCCCGCTGAGCGTTCCGAGCACGAGACCGCCGGTTGCGTCGAAGGTGGTGAGCTTCGGCCTCCGCACTCTGGAACGAAGCGCCGACCCCGCCAGCGTGCCTAGCGTCTCGAGCAGGATCGCGCCGACGGCCGCGCCCACCAGAGCCGCGAGGGGTGTATAAGGCGAGTTCTTGCCGCCCTGAAGGAGCTCGGGAGCCAGTCGCGAGCCGAGCCAGGCGCCGAGGACAATCCCGACCAGCGAGAGGGCGGTCGAGATGAGCCCCTTCTTCCAGCCGATGAAGGCCGTCAAGGCGACGAAGCCGAGCGCGATCAGGTCGACTTTGGTCATACGGTCGAGAGGCTACTCGCGTCCTCGGATTCCTGGCTCGCCGCTAGGCAGGGCGCCTCCCTGACCGGCCACGGATGCGAGGTAGACTGGCTGCCCCTGGGGGCGTAGTTCAGTTGGTTAGAACGCCGGCCTGTCACGCCGGAGGTCGCGGGTTCGAGTCCCGTCGCTCCCGCTCTCTCCTCGCAAGTCCGGCCGCTCCGCGGCCATGATGACTTGCGAGGATTCGCGTTGCGATCCGATGCCGTAGCGGCCGGGGGCGCGCGGGTCGCCCGGCGGCGACGTCATCGTCTGCGCCGGATCCACGGCCGGATCTCTGGTCGCGGAAGCGTCGAGGAAGGAGGCCGCCTACCCTCCCACAACCTCGAGCACCGAGAGCAGGCCGACGCTCGTCAGGACGAGCGTGACGCCACTCACGACCCACGCGCGTCGCGACGACAGTGCTGGCCTCATTCGCACGCTCCAAGCGAGCCAGGTGCCGGCGACGACGATCGTCATCTCGAACGCCGTTGCCAGCGAATCCGCCAGGCCGATCGGCTCTGGTGTGGCCGGCTCCGGCCCGACGATCGTTCCGAATGTGCGCGTGACGATCCAGAGCACAACGATCGCGGCATTGCCGATTACGCCAAACCAGATGAGGAGCCGCGAGCGTGACGCCACAACTACCACCGCCCAGACGAGCTGCGCGACGGCGCTCGCCACGAAAAAGAGCCCGAAGCCCCACCACTCGTCGAAGTGTTCGGCGACGACGGCGTAATGGATGGCCGCCGCACCCGTCGAGGCGGATGCAACCGAGTAAGTAACCAGACAAGGGCGGCGGCGTTCCGCAAGCGGCACGACCGCCACGGTGATCGCGGCGACCGTCGCTGCGGCGACGATCTGCGCCGCCGTCGAACCGACATCCATCCCGATGCCGAGTGCGGTCGCCGTGGCTGAAGCGACAATGGCGACGGCGCCGGCCGAGGGGCGCGGCAGACTCGGCGCCGCGCCCCTTTCGATCCTGCCTACGGAATGTTCGGGCATTCCGCCGGCTGCGGTTGATCGACTCTGATCGCCGCGTTCGACGTGCCGGGCGGCAGCGCGTAGAACGCCCACAGCACGAGCGGCGTTGAGCCCTCGTTCCTCATGTTGTGGACCTCCGTCGGAGGCTGCATGAACCCTGCGCCGACGCCGTACTTCGTCGCCGGGCAGCCCGACATGGCGTGGTACAGAGTGCCTTCCCCCTGCGCCACCGCAACGAAAGTCGGGCCGGGATGCGTGTGCCACCCCGTGCGCCCACCCGGCTGGATCGTCAGCTGCTGGTATGCCGTATCGCACGCCGTCGCGCCGCACGTCATCATCGACGACACCGTGTCGTAGGTGAATGACACCCGCCGAGTCACCGTCTTACGTCCGACACGTACACGCACCGTCTTTGTCGCCGTCTTCGTCTCCGGCACACCGATCACGACCGACTGCGATACCGGGCCGCGCGCGACGTAGCTGCTCACCGCCCCCGAACCCGCCGTTGCAAGCGCCTGCGCGACGACCACCGTCGCAGCCGCACCGCTCACTAGGCCGGCGGCAACCGCGAACCGCTTTTTCCCTCCAGTCATGCTTTTCTCCTCTCGTCGGATCTTCCGCCGCCCGACGGTAGGACGTCGCTACCGCGTGGACTACCGTGGCCGCAGGCAAGTGGTTGGGAGGCTGGCCTCCCAACCAGAGGGAATGCTGGGCCCCTTGACGCCCGCAGCCCGGTGACGGACTAATTCGTCAGTCACCCTTAGGAGGCGATCAACCTGCAGGCCAAACAGCTCGACGTGCAACGGGAGCTCGAGCAATTGCGCGTCGAGGTCGAGGAGCTGCGCGCAGCTCTGAAGCGGCTCGTTGTCGCCTCGGATGCCGACCGACGCATGATCGAGCGTGAGCTACACGACGGCGTGCAACAGCACTTGATCGCGCTCGCGGTCAACTTGCAGCTTGCCGGGCAAGCGTCGGGCTCCGACGCGGCGGCAGCCAGGAAGCTCCTCGAAGAGATGGGCCGCGATGTGCAGCAGGCGCTCGACGAGACGTCGCTGCTTGCGCTGCGCATCTATCCGGCGACACTCGAGGCCGGCGCCCTCGGAGCATTGCTTCGCTCGGCTGCGGTGAGTGCCGGCCTCCCTGCCTCCGTCGACGTCGACGCTCCCTCGAACCACCCGCCAGAAGTTGTGATGACGCTCTACCTGTGTTGGCTCAACATGCTTGCATTCCGGAGCGTCGAGACACGCGCGAGAATCAGAGTCCGCGAGAGCGAGGATGTGCTCGCATTCGAGCTCGTCGGGAACGCCGCTTGCTCGGATGCGGATCTCGACTACCTACGGGACCGCGTCGAGGCCCTGGGTGGCCGGCTGGTTGTCACCTCGGGATCTGATGGCGGCACTCGCGTCTCCGGCTCGCTGCCGCTGTCGCGATGAGGCTAGTTGCTCTCCGCGAGGTAGAGGACGACGGCCTTCACCCGTTTGTGGACCGCCGGCTCCCAAGTCAGCCCGAGCTTGAGGAAGATCGAGTGGATCACCTTCTCGACCGACCTCTCGGTCAAGAAGAGCGCAAGCGCTATCGCTGCGTTGTTCTTCCCTTCGGCCATCTCGCGCAGCACATCTCGCTCACGAGGCGTCAACTCGTTGAGTGGCGAGTCCTCGCTCCGCGCGTTCTCGGCCACCAGGGTTTCCACGACCTTCGGGTCGAAGACCGAGCCGCCTTCCGCGACGGCCTGGATCGCAGCAACGAGCTGCTCGAGATCCTTCACGCGTTCCTTCAGGAGGTACCCGCGCCGCTCACTGCCGCCGTTCAGGAGCGCGAGCAGGTAACCAGGAGTCGCATACTGGCTGAGGACGACGACACCGACCTCGGGGTTCGTCTCGCGAAGTCGGGTCGCCGCCTGGATCCCCTCGTCCGTGTTTCCCGGCGGCATGCGGATGTCCGTCACAACGACGTCGGGGCGTTCTGCAGCGACGGTGGCGAGCAGCGAGTCGAGGTCGCCGCACACCGAAACGACCTCGAGCCCATCTTGCGTCTCGAGCACATGCCGCAGCCCCTCGCGGACGAGGTACTGGTCTTCTGCGAGAACGATTCGGATAGGCACTGCTTGAGGATACGGCGATGACGTCTCGTTCTCCACAAGCGCGCAACAACCGACGGCCTGGTGATCCGCCCCTCGTACTGATCGTCGATGACAGCGAGAAGAATCGGAAGCTCGCCCGGGAAGTGCTTCGCGCGGCCGGGTTTCGAACGCTCGAGGCCGCCAGGGGGGACGAAGCGATCACCGTCGCGGCCAAGCGCCGGCCTGACCTCATCCTCCTCGACCTGCGGCTACCCGACATGGAGGGAACGGACGTCGCACGCAAGCTTCGCGGCGGCGCGGAAACTGGACGGATACCGGTCGTCGCGCTCAGCGCGTCGCCCCTGGCCTGGGGCAGCGACCGGCTCCTGGCGACGGATTTCGACGGCTATCTGCAAAAGCCGATCGACGTCCGAGCGTTTCCCCAGCAGGTGCGCCGCTAGTGCCGGACGGACCGTCTCTGAAGCCCTAGGGTCGCCCGCCGGGTGTACCGGACCACCGTGCCAGCATCCCCCCGAAACCCCGGCGGACATGGTTGGCAGGCACGTCTCTGCGTTCCATTCTTCTCTGCGAAACCTAGACGGACGTTCCCAAGCATGTGAACATCGTCACGCCCAGGTCGTCGAGGCGATTGGGAGGGAAGGAGGCAACAGAGAAATGCGGACACTCTTGACCGGAGGCGCACTCGGGGCACTCGTCCTCGCTCTGGCGGGCTGCGGAGCTTCGAGCGTCACGTCGGGTGACAAGGCAACTCAACGTCGCGTCGACCTCTACGAGATCAGCCAACTCGAGCGGTCTTTCCACGAAGCGATATCCAAGAAGAGGATCGACCAGATGGCGAATCTGTTCGCACCGAATGCGACCGGTACGTTCGGCCCTGGGAAGACGGTGGCGGGAAGGGAGCAAATCCGGCAGGTCTGGTTGAAGTCGAAAGCGTTCAAGCCTGAAACGCACTGGCTGTCGGACCACCCCGCATACAAGCTCAAGGCCACGGTCGACGGAGATCGCGGCACGCTCCACTTCGAGTGCCACTTCATCGACGTGCACACCCGCAAGGTTGCGCAGATCACGGCGGGAAATCTCGACGTCGCGAGGATCGATGGCCGCTGGATGATCACGAACTTCGTAGGAAGCACGTCAGAGCTGACGATCTGAGCACTTGTCGGCGGAATCCGCCCCGCAGCAGGACCCGGCAGCCGGTGCCGCGAAACCCCGGCTGCCGAAGCCCGCCGACAACCTGCTCGTCCGAACTGTTGGCCGCGTGCCGGCCGGGGTCCGCGTCAAGCTGCTCGTCGCGTTCGTCGGCACAGCCCTGCTCGTCGTCGTGCTGGGGGTGCTCGGGCTCCGACTTCTCGGCCAATCGAACGAGCGGCTGGAGACGCTAGGGAAGCTCCAGGTGCGAGCCTTCGCCTACGGCAAGCTCCGCAGCGACGCCCAGCACGTTCGTCTCCTGCTCGCCCAGAACGTCGGGGGAGACTTCTACAAGAACTTCCCTGACCTCAACAAGCATGAGGTCGGCGCAGGCGGCCTGGCCATCGACCGGGCGATCGCGAGCGCGGTCGCACAGATTCCCGCGTCGACCTTCCCCGACAATCTCCTATTCCGGCCGCCACCCGAGGACGAGCGGTACTTGAGCAGGATCCGAGCGACCGGCGGGCAGCTCACAAACGTGGTACGGGAGATCGTCGAGGCCGGTGGCACTGCTCCCGGACGAGTGCCGTCGCTACGCACGAGGGCCGAACTGCTCGCCATCGACCTCAACCAGCACGCGACGGAGCTCACCAACGCCATGACCGCCAAGACGGACGCCGTCATCGCCCAGAACGCTCGCACATACGAAAACTCGCGCGATCTCTTCATCGGAGTGGCCGGAGGAGCCATCGTCCTCGCGCTCCTCCTCGGGTTCGTCCTCTCGTGGTCGGTAACCGGACCCATCCAGCGCATCGACTCCCGGCTGGCCGCAATCGCTTCGGGCGACTTCTCGGGACACGTCGACGCCACGAACCGCGACGAGCTAGGTGCGCTGGCGGCGAACGTGAACCGCATGAGCGATGAGCTCAGTCGCCTCTACAGGGAGCTCGAGACGGCCAGCCAGCACAAGTCGGACTTCCTCGCCAACATGTCGCACGAGTTGCGGACGCCGC
>Ga0207657_10002506_pt1 | contig 19866 bp, 19 predicted proteins | sample KBSC33metaG_FD_184316 | JGI IMG/M metagenome (GOLD analysis project Ga0207657, IMG submission 184316) | Corn rhizosphere microbial communities from Kellogg Biological Station, Michigan, USA - KBS C3-3 metaG (SPAdes) (version 2) | ecosystem: Host-associated > Plants > Roots > Rhizosphere > Soil ... | reverse complement strand
CCCCACGGAGCGCTGGGCCATGGACTTCGTGCACGATGCGCTGGCTGACGGCCGCCCGTTTCGGATCCTGACCGTGGTCGATCAGTGGAGTCGCCAGAGTCCGATCTTAGAGGTCGCCTCACGCCTGTCTGGCGCGACGGTCGGCCTCGCGCTGGATCGCGTGCTCCCGACGGCGCACGGCCTCCGGTCGATCACCGTCGATCACGGCACGGAATTCATGTCACGCGCGTTGGAAGATTGGGCGTATCAACGCGGCGTCCAGCTCGATTTCATTCGCCCGGGAAAACCCGTGGAAAATGCCTTTATCGAGTCGTTTAACGGACGGCTCCGCGACGAGTGCTTGAACTTGCACCAATTCACCTCGATCGAGGACGCGAGGGCGAAGATCGAAGCCTGGCGAGTCGACTACAATCAGCGCCGTCCGCACAGCTCGCTCGGGCATCTGACACCGAACGAGTCCGCACAGCTTCTGTTCGCACTTGGCGATTCGAGGGGCGTCGGCGCGAGCGATTCAGGACCTGGCGGGGCATCAGGATCTGATGACGACGCAACGCTACATGCATCTGAGCCCAGCAGCGATTGACGCCGCGATCCGGCTGCTCGATCAGCGCGCTCCACTGCCGCCGAGTGGAGACATTCTGGAGACGGATTCCTGAGCTGATGAAAACTGGAGGATTTCGAGGGAAAGTTGGTTGCGGGGGCAGGATTTGAACCTGCGACCTTTGGGTTATGAGCCCAACGAGCTACCGGACTGCTCCACCCCGCGCCACTTCACGAACGGAAACCTAATGCTAGCATAGGCGCTTCACCATCACCAAGGAGCTTCGATGACGCGTCAACGTGCGGCCATCCCATTCCTGCTGTTCAGCAGCGTCCTCATCCTTTCGTTCAACGCCCTCCTCGACGTTTCTGCCGCCGCTCAATCGGTCGTCCGCACGGCGGACCCGGTCAAACGCGGCATGAAGGAGGGTGACATCCCGCGGACGGTGAAAGTCACCGACAACGTCTACACGTACGAGGATTTCCACGCGGGCGACGAGAAGTTCACCACCACCAACATGTTCGTCGTCACGCGCGACGGCGTGCTGCTGTGCGACGCGCAAGGCAACGTGCCGATGACGAAAGGCCTCGTGGACGCGATCAAAAAGATCACGCCGCAGCCAATCAAATACGTCGTCATCGCATCGGATCACGGCGACCACACGGGCGGCAACGCCGCGCTGCCCACGGGCGTCACCTACATCATCCATCCGACGTCCAAAGCGATTCTCGACAAGCAAGCGGCTGCGCCCAATGCGCGCCCCGGCGCGTGGACGTTGCCGGCCAACGCCGAGCTCGTCTCGGACCACAAGACGATCACGATGGGCGGCGAAACATTCCAGATCCTCTTTCTCGGCCGCGCGCACACCGGCGGCGACCTGGCCGTGTACCTGCCGAAGGAAAAGATCCTCTTCATGAGCGAGATCTTCCTCAACCGCGTCTTCCCCGCGATGCGATCGGCGTATCCGTCCGAGTGGCTCGGCGCCCTCGCCAAAGCCGAGAAAATGGACGTGAAGACCTACATCCCCGGCCACGGATTCACCGAGGACTCCACGGTCTCGAAGGAAGAACTCCACAATTACGACAAAGCGATGCACGCCGTGATCGCCGAAGCGACGCGGCTTCACAACGCTGGCGTGCCGGTCGACGACGCGATCAAGCAGGCGAACTTCGGCGAGTACGGCTCATGGACGCTCGCCAAGTCGCAGGCACCGATCGCGATCCGCAAGGTGTACGATGAGCTCGACGGAAAGCTGAAATAGCGCCGGTGACGCTTCCCACATTCGCCGACGTGCAAGGCGCGGCGCAGCAGATTGCCGGCGTCGCGCACCGCACGCCGGTCATCACCTCGCGGACGGTCGACGCGCGGACCGGCGCCCGCGTGTTCTTCAAATGCGAGAACTTCCAGCGCGCGGGCGCTTTCAAGTTCCGCGGCGCCTACAACGCGCTCTCGCGCCTCTCGCCAGACGAACGGCGGCGCGGCGTGGTCACCTTCTCCTCCGGCAATCATGCGCAGGCGATCGCGCTGGCCGGTCAGGTCCTCGATATCCCGCGCGTGATCGTCATGCCATCAGACGCGCCGGCGGTGAAAGTCGCCGGCACGCGCGGGTACGGCGGCGAGGTCGTGCTCTACGATCGCGAGCGAGAGGATCGGGAAGCGATTGGCAAGCGCCTCGCCGTCGATCGCGGCCTCGTGCTGATTCCGCCATACGACCACCCACACATCATCGCGGGCCAAGGCACGGCCGCGCTCGAGCTGCTCGAGGACGCTGGACCGCTCGATCTGCTCTGCGCGCCGTGCGGCGGCGGCGGACTGCTCTCGGGCACCGCGCTCGCCGCCAGCGGCCTTGCACCGGGCTGCCGCGTCGTCGGCGTCGAGCCGGCGGCCGGCGACGATGCGACGCGATCGTTCAAGACGAAGCAGCTGCAGACCGTCTCGAATCCGCAAACGGTCGCCGACGGCGCGCGCACGCCGTCGCTCGGATCGCTCACCTTTCCGATCGTGCTGCAGCACGTCAGCGACATGACGACCGTTACCGACGATCAGCTCCTGCGCACGATGTTCTTTCTGTGGGAGCGGCTGAAGATCATCGTCGAACCGACCGGTGCCCTTGCGGCGGCGGCGATTCTCGAGGGCGGGCTCGCGCCGCGCGGATCGCGCGTCGGCGTCATCCTGAGCGGCGGCAACGTCGACATGTCGCAGATCGCCGCGTGGATCCCGGCGCGTTGAAATCGAAGGCGCCGCACACGAAGTGCTACGAAACGGCGCCTGCCGCGAACCATCGACGCACGTGCGAGCCAACCTCCGCCGGCGCGCCCACCACGTCCCGCTCGAGACGACGCAGGTCGGCGATCGTGTCGATGTCGTAGCCGCTGCCGATGAATCGCGCCTCGGCGCCGATGCGATCCGCGATGCGCAGCGTATCGGTCAGCACGCTTTCGGTGCCCCACGCGACGTCCACGAACAGCTCGCGGCGCAGGCGGCGCATGCCAATGAGGTAGTAGCCGCCGTCATCCGCCGGTCCCAGTACCACCGTGTCGTCGTGGAGCAGATCGCGCGCGCCGGCCAGATGATCCGGCGTCATCAAGGGGTTGTCGGCACCAACGAGGATTGCGGCATCGTAGCCGCGACGCTCGAGCAGATCCTCCAACGCCGCGCACATGCGGACGCCGAGATCGCCGTCGCATTGCGGGACCAGCGGCAGGTCCGGTCCGGCGAGGGGTCTGATGTCGTCGGCCGCGGCGGCGTCGGCGGGCGTGTAGAAGAGGAACGGATCGACGCCGGGTGTGCGCGCAAGGAGCGCGATCGCGTCGCCGAGCAGCGCGACGCGCAGCGTCGCGAGTCGGTGCGGCGGCACGTCGGCGCTCAGTCGCGTCTTGCCTCCGCTGGCCGGCGCGCGGGCCAGGAGGCCGACCGCGACGCGGAATTGGGGACGGGAGTCATTCTCCGCGTCCGCCAAGCTTTGCGATTTCACGCTTAAAACCGAGTCAATCTCGCGAACAAAAGGGACAGGCCTGCCCTTCTAGACGGCCGGAACCCGCCTGGAAACAAAGACTCCCGTCCCCTTTTTCCGCCGCCACACGCGGAATCCGAGGAGGAGGGAAACCACGACGGCGTACAGGATCGGGCTGCGCACGTCGGCCTTGACCAGCCACCAGTAATGGATCACGCCCAACACCGCGGACGCATACACGAGCCGATGCAGCGTCTGCCACTTCCGCCCCAGACGCCGAATCATGCCGGCGGTCGACGTCGCCGCGAGCGGCACCATCAGCGTCAGCGCCGCAAAGCCAATCGTGATGAACGGCCGCTTGTACACATCGGCGCCGACCGACGCCGCCAGATTGCGCAGCGTCGACACCGCCACGATGCCGTCGGGAAAATCGAGACCGGCGAACCGATCGACGATGACGTACGTGAGAAAGTGCAGCGAGCCGTAGAAGAACGCGAACAGCCCCAGCATCCGGCGAAACTTGATCGCCCCGTTCCACCCGGTCAGACGCCGCAGCGGCGTCACCGCCAACGCGAGGCAGAGGAACCGCAGCGTCCAGAGGCCGGTCTCGTTCGTGATGTCGCTGAGCGGATTGGCACTCAGATTCCCGGTCAGCCCGGCCCACACGAGCCAGGCGGCCGGACCGAGCGCCGCGAGAAATACCAGGGGCTTGAGAACGAACCGGAGGGTGCGATCCGACACTCTCATCGCTGCGAAGGCTCGCGCGCGGCGGCCGGACGCTGAGCGTGGCCGCGTCTGACCGCCGTCAGAAATTCTTCCTCAGATCCATGCCCGCATACAGGCTGGCGACCTGATCGCCGTAGCCGTTGAACATCTGCGTTTTCTTGCGGAAGAATCCGCCGCCGATCACACGCTCGGTGGCCTGACTCCATCGCGGATGATCGACCGACGGATTGACGTTCGCGTAGAACCCGTACTCGTTCGACGCCTGCAGCTGCCAGGTGTTCATCGGCTGCTTTTCGACGAACCGGATCTTCACGAGTGACTTCGCGTGCTTGAACCCGTACTTCCACGGCACCGCGAGCCGCAGGGGGGCGCCGTTCTGATTCGGCAGCACTTCGCCGTACAGCCCGACGACCAGAATCGTGAGCGGATGCATCGCCTCGTCCATGCGCAGCCCCTCGACGTACGGCCAGGTCAGCACCTGCGAGCGCGTGCCCGGCATCTGCTTCGGATCGTCGAGCGTGGTGAACTCGACGAATTTGGCTTTCGACGTCGGCTCGCACTTCTTGATGAAGTCCGATAGCGGGAAGCCGACCCATGGAATCACCATCGACCACGCCTCGACGCAGCGATGACGATAAACACGATCCTCGAGCGTCTGCCCTTTCAGGATGTCTTCGAGATGCCACGCCGCTTTCTTGTTGCACTCGCCGTCGACGGTCACCGTCCACGGCACCGTCTTGAAGTTTCGCGCGTTGGCGGCCGGATCGTCCTTGTTGGTGCCGAACTCGTAGTAGTTGTTGTAGGTGGTGATGTCTTTCCAGCTGTTCGGCTTCGCGTCGGTGCTCAACGGACTGCTCTTCACGCCGTCGAACTTGCGCCCGTGAGGCGCCTCCTGCGCCTGCAGTGACACCTCACCCGTGGCGAGACCGCCCGCCGCCAGCGCCGCGGCAGCGCCGGCGACACCGGCAGCCCGCAGGAATTCGCGGCGATTCAGGTACTCCGCCTTGCTGGTGATTTCCGAGCTTGCGATATCCGAGGCGCGTTTGATTACCATACGTGTGTCATAAGACGTTCGCAGCCACGCGCGGGGTACAACTGTCTCTATATTATACGTAATCGATCAACGGTCAGCGCTTTGGACGTGCTCTGCGTCGCGCACCGTCGCGAACGCGCGCGTCCCATCGAGCGAGCGTCGTGTGGCTGACGCCCGCGTAGTACATCCCGATCAGCACGACGTTCGCGATCGTCCGACGGATCCAGCCGTCGCGCCGCCAGCGTCGGGCCGAAGTGACCGCCCTCAACGGCGATCGCATGATGCCGCCGTGCCGCTTCAACCGCCGTACGAGATCGACGTCTTCCATAATCGACATCACCGTGTAACCACCGAGCGAGTGGAACAGGTCGCGGCGCACGAACAGCGCCTGGTCTCCGTACGGCAGACCGAATATCGCGCAGCGCAGGCGCACGCCCATCGCGATCGCGCGCGCGGCCAGGCCCGGCGCGTCGAGGCCGAATCGAAAACAGCCGGCGGCGCGGCCGTGCGTCTCGGCGCTGTCAATCGCATCGCGCCACGCGGACGGCAGCTGCGTGTCGGCATGAAGAAAGATGATCCAGTCGCCGGACGCCTGCGCCGCCGCCGTGTTCATCTGCAAGGCGCGGCCACGCGGAGCCGTGACCCACGTCACGGTCGGATACGACGCACGCAGCGGCGCGATCGCCGTCTCGTCCTCCTCGATCGAGGCGACGAGAACTTGCGCGCCGGCCAGGACACCTGACGCCAGCGTACGCGCGAGCGCCGACGCATCACGATAGACAGGGATGACGATCGAGATCCGCGAATGAGGTGCGATGGACGATTTTACGCCGGCTAGTAGGTCTTTCGCAGCACGGCGGCGAGGCCGAACAGCGTGGTGCCAACGAGCAGCAGCTTGGCAGCATCCGGCAGTGGTTTCAACAAGGCGCCGAACGAGGACTGGCCGCCGACGAACATCACCGGGACGACGCCTGCCGTCGCGGTGGCCGCGCCGCTATGCGCGCGTGGAGACGGATCGAGCGAAAGCGCGAAGCCGACCGGCACGATGAAGGCGGCGACAATCGCCGCAAGCAAGAGGACTCGAAATCGTTTACGCATCACCCGCATGTCGCCAACTCTTTCACCGGACCTGGAACAGTTCGCCTGCGCGGCAGGTGAGTCTCGTCAGGTCGACCGTTGTACTCGGATATCAGGGCTTCAAGGGATGTGCCACACTGCATGTAACGCTGTCCGCATGCCTTCCGGCAAGCGGATGCGCCGCGGCTCGCGCGAACGGAACGCGTTTTCTCAAGTTGAGACCACGAGCAGCCCGGATGCCGTGTTACCCTCGACTGATTGCGCCTCTGACTCGAGGACCCAAAAGCGTTCGCGGAGCGCCAGCTGACGACGATGAAGCCAGATCACACCTCGTATCCACAACTGCTCTCGCTGGCGGTGCACGAGCTGCGCACGCCCGCCAGCGTCGTCGGCGGCTATCTGCGGATGCTGCAGCGCGACACTGATTCCTGCCTCAACGAGCGCCAACGGAAGATGATTGAAGAGGCGGAGAGATCGTGCGCGCGCCTGGTTCAGCTCGTCGCCGAGCTCAGCGACCTCTCGAAGCTGGATGCAGGACTCGTGACGATGGCGCAGCAGCCGCTCGACGTCTTCGATCTTGTGGGGGAGGTGGCCAACGATGTGCATGAGGATGGCGATCGGGACGTGCGACTCGAGGTTCGGGGAAACGCATCTGGAGCGCCGATCACCGGCGATACGGCTCGGCTTCGTACAGCATTCCATTCAATTTTTCGAGCGATTTTGCGCGAACAACCCGCAGCCGGTGTCGTAATCGCCGAACGCCGGCTCGAGGCGTCCGGTGGAATCACCTCAGCGGTCGTCGTCGTGGCAGAATCTCGACACGTACAGTCGGCATACAGCGCACCGGCCGGGCCGTTCGATGAGAAACGCGGCGGGCTGGGACTGGCGCTGCCGATCGCACGCCGGGTGATCGAAGCGCACGGCGGACGCATCACCTCCCCCTCGACGCCGGACGATGGTGATTCCATCGCCGGGCGGGGTGCCGCGGTAATCACACTTCCCCTCCGGAGCTGATCGTTGAAAAAACCTTTTGTGGCGATTGTCGACGATGACTCGGGGTTCGCCAATTACCTGCGGACGTTCCTTTCCTTGCGGGGATACGAGACCCGCTCGTACTGTCGCGGCGACGAGATGCTGGCGGCGGTCAAGCAGGGCGATCCGCCGGACATCGTCCTGCTCGACGTGATGATGCCGGGGATGAACGGCCTGGAAACACTGCGCGCGCTCAAGGCCGCCAAGCCGGATCTCCAGGCGATCATGTTGTCGGGGCGCGAGCAGGCGTCGACGATCGTCGAAGCGGTCCGGCTGGGCGCCGCCGACTACGTGATCAAGCCTGACGACCCCGAGGGGCTCGGCGAAATCGCGCTCGACGCCGCCATCAAGAACGCGATCGAGAAAACGCGTCTGGTGTCGGAGATTACCGAGCTGCGGCGGCAGTTGAGCGACGATCAGGATCGCGCGTTCCTGTTCTGGGGCGACAGTCCCGACATGCAGACGATCGCGTCGGTCATCGACCAAGTGTCCGATAGCGACGTCACGGTGCTGATCCGCGGCGAGAGCGGCGTCGGCAAGGAGCTGGTCGCGCGCGCGATCCACAACCGCTCGTCGCGCAAGGATCGCCCGTTCGTCAAGGTCAATTGCGCCGCCCTTCCAGGCGAGCTCCTCGAGAGCGAGCTGTTCGGCCACGAGAAAGGCGCCTTCACCGGCGCGGCCACCACCCGCATCGGCAAGTTCGAGCAGGCGGACACCGGCACGATCTTCCTCGACGAGATCGGCGAGATGAAGGCGGCGCTGCAGGCGAAAATGCTGCACGTCCTGCAGGACGCTCAATTCACCAAGCTCGGAAGCAACAAACAGATCAACGTCGACGTGCGCGTCGTCGCCGCCACGAACCGCGATCTCGAGGCGATGATGATTCGCAACGAGTTCCGCGAAGATCTCTACTATCGCCTGAAAGTGATCGAGGTGACCGTGCCGCCGCTGCGCGAGCGCCGCAACGAGATCTCGCACCTCACCGATTTTTTCATCGATCGCTACGCGAGGCGGTACAACCGGCCGGTGCGCCAGCTCTCCGAACAGCTGCTGCAGCTGTTTCAGAGCTACGAGTGGCCCGGCAACATCCGTGAGCTCGAGAACATGATCAAGCGGATCGTGATTCTCCAGGACGAGTCGCTCGTCGTGCGCGAGATGACGCGGACGCTGCGGCCCGCGCGCGCGTTTGCCGCCGCCGGCGTCGGCGCACTTGCGCCCGCATCGCCCGGCGGGACGGCGGAAGAAGCTGAAGAGATCGATGTCGTGGACGACGAACCGCCGGCCGACGACGGCGCGACGGCGCCGGCGCCGCTTGGCTCGCGCCTCGCGGACGTCGCGAAGGCTGCCGCGCTCAAAGCCGAGCGCGCGATCATCGAGGACACGCTGGCGCAGGTGCATTGGAATCGACGGCGCGCGGCTGAGCAATTGGGCGTCAGCTACAAGACGCTGCTCAACAAAATCAAAGAGTGCGGGATCAGCAGAAGATAAAAAGCAAAACGTAGAGGCAGAAGTAGAAGATCGAAGTGGAAGCAGAAGAAAGAATCTAGATCCAGTACGCGAGTGGGCTGGCGCGCGAAGCGCCGGCCTACATAGAAATAGGTAACTCCCTTCCTCGGGTCTTCGGATTTTCGCGCGCCGAAGACGCTGCTCTTCCCAAAAGTCCCCAATTCTCCAATCGCGCCAGAAGTTTTCCGCTCTGGCACTCGCATTGCTCAACAGGTCTCTCGTGGCATTGATGGCTCATCCGGACGAACAGGATCGAGGGCACGCACGAGGTATGAACGGCAAGACCCAGGTCATGGTGGTCGACGACGATCCCGCGATGTGCGCGTTCCTGCGCGCCTTTCTTTCTGAACGCGGCTACGCCGCGATGACGATGCCGAACGCGGACGAAGCGGTGAAGCGTTTTCACGCCGAGCGGCCGGCCGCGGTGATTCTCGACGTCGTGATGCCGGGCCATATGGACGGGCTCGAAGCTCTCGCGACGTTCAAGAAGATCGATCGTGATGTGCCCGTGATTGTCCTGTCGGGTCAGGGGCGCACCACCACCGTCGTGCAGGCGATGAAGCTGGGCGCGTCGGACTTCGTCAGCAAGCCCTTCAAAGAGGCCGAGCTCGAGATTCCCCTCACCAATGCGCTGCGTCAACATCAATTGAACCAGGAAGTGTCGCTGCTGCGCGAAGAGCTGCAGTCGAAGTCGAAGTACATGATGTTGTTCGGTCATAGCGAGCGAATGGCCGAGGTCCAGGACCTGATCGAGCGCGTCGCCGACACCGACGTCACCGTGCTCATCCGCGGGGAGAGCGGCACCGGCAAGGAGCTGGTGGCGCGCGCCATCTACGCCTCGTCGCTTCGCCGCGACAAACCGTTCGTGAAAGTGAACTGCGCCGCCCTCCCCACCGAGCTGCTGGAATCGGAGCTCTTCGGTTTCGAGCGCGGTGCTTTCACCGGCGCGATTCAGCACAAGCCGGGCAAGTTCGAGTTCGCCAACCACGGCACGATGTTCCTCGACGAGATCGGGGAGATGAGCCCGGCGCTGCAGGCCAAGCTGCTGCAGGTGCTGCAGGACGGCGAATTCTCGCGGCTCGGCGGCAAGCACGACGTCCACGTCGACGTCCGGATCATCGCGGCGACGAATCGCGATCTCGAAGGCGCCGCGGCCGACGGCCACTTCCGTGAAGATCTGTTCTTCCGCCTGAACGTCGTCAGCATCATGATGCCGCCGCTGCGTGAACGGCGCGAAGAGATTCCGATCCTCTGCGATCACTTTCTCAAAAAATATTCGGTTCAGTACCACAAACCCTGCACCGCCGTCTCGGACGAGACGATGCAGCTCTTCATGGAGCACGACTGGCCGGGCAACATCCGCGAGCTCGAGAACCTGATCAAACGCGCCGTCGTCCTCGGGACGGAGCTGCCGATTCGCAAGGAGATCAGCCACAGCATCGCGATGGCGGCGCACCGTGTGCACGCATCGGTGGTTGGTCTGCAGGCGCCCGCCGGTCGAGGCCGCGCCGCCGCGGCCACGACGCCGGCTGCGGCGTCCATGATCGCCTCGAGCCCGACGTCGATCGCTGCCGCCGCGGCCGAGGCGGGAAACTATTCGCTGAAAGACATCTCGCGGACGGCCGCGCGGGAGGCCGAACGGGAGCTGATCTTCAAGATGCTGCAGCAGACGCGCTGGAACCGGAAAGAGACCGCTGAGATCCTCGGGATCAGCTACAAAGCGCTGCTGTACAAGATCAAAGAAAACGGTCTGGACAAGGCCTCATAACCGTCATGACGAGCAGCTCGTTCTACGAAGAGGGCAGCAAGCTTCTGACGCCCGGGGCCTTTGCGTTCGTGCTCGAGAGCGAGCTCAAGCGCGCGGTGCGATCGCAGAACTTTCTGACGCTCGTCACCATCGAAGCGAGCCGCGAATGGGAGGGCATGACCGTGACCGCCGACGACGGCACGGTGCAGCAGGTCGCGCAGATCATCGCGAAGGAAGTGCGCGACACCGACCTGCTGGGGCACACCGAGAAAGGCACGCTCGCCATCGTGCTGCTCGACGCCGATTTCGAGCACTCCACGCGGGTCATCGATCGCCTGGTGTCGCGGATCGAAAACTACGAGTTCCCCACCGTCCTGCGGATCGCCGTCGGAGCCGCCTGTTATCCCACGCACGCCGTCGACGCCGACTCGCTGAAGCGCCAGGCCCTTTCGCGGCCGATCGTGAACTGGCGCGGCGGCATTCGCTCATCTGCCGATCAGAACTGAGGATCACGCCATGAAGCACACCACTTCGCTCGTTGCTGTGACGCTGGCCTGCGCGCTCGGCGTCCTCGCTCCTCGCTCCGCTGCGGCCGGCGCGCGTGCCGAGTCGGACAAGAAGACCGGTCAGCAGGCGCCCGCCGTCGCCGAGGAATATCGGCTCGGGCCCGGGGACAAGCTGAGGATCGAGGTGTACAAGGACCCGCAGCTGTCGCAGTCGGCGCAGATCCGGCCCGACGGGAAGATCACGCTGCCGCTCATCGGCGACGTGGAAGCGAGCGGCCAGACGCCGCTCGAGCTGCGCGACTCGATCGCGGCTTCACTCAAGGAATACATCACCAACCCCACCGTCACGGTGATCGTCGTCGAGGCGCTGGCGTCGCAGGTATTCGTCATGGGCGAGGTGACGCACCCCGGCCCCGTGCAGCTGCACGGCCCGACGACGATCCTGCAGGTGCTGGCGGTCGCCGGCGGATTCAAGGAGTTCGCGAACACGAAGGACGTGCGCGTGATGCGCTCGACCGCCAACGGCGTGCAGACGCTGCGGTTCAACTACAAGGAGGCCGTCAACGGCGACGCGAAGCCCCTCTACCTCCGCTCGGGAGACACGGTGATTGTGCCGTAGCCCGGCACAAGAGGCTGTCATGAAGCACTTCATCATCGCGCTCGCGGTTGCCGGTGTCGCGGCGCTCTCGGCGGTCCGGGTGCTGGACGCTCAGGAGCGCCTCGGCAGCGGCACGCCGTCCGAACCGCCGAAGGGGCCGGGCTGGACGTTCACGCCGACGGTCGGCGTCTCCGAGACGTACGACTCGAACGTGTCGCTGTTCGGCGTCGGCACGACGGCGCCCACCTCGGACTACATCGCGAGCGTGTTTCCCGGCGCCGACTTGAGCTACGGAGGCCGTCATACGCGTCTGAGCATGGGGTACTTCGGCAGCTTCCTCGACTACCGGACGTTCAGTGAGTTGAACCGGTGGGATCAGCACGCCCGCGTCGATCTCAAACGGCAGGAGACCGCGCGGCTCGCGTGGTTCGCCGGCGCGAACCTCGCGTTCGTGCCGTCGACGGACCTGATTGACTTCGGCGGCATTCCGTATCGCCACGTCGGCGCGAGGACATTCGATACACGGGCCGGAGTCAGCTACGACCTGAGCGCGCGCAGCTCGGTCACGAGCTCGGTCTCGTATCAGGACATCCTCTTTCAGAACTCCGAGACGTTTCGTCCGTTTCTGCGCGGCGGGCACATCGGTGAATCGCTGACGACGTATCGCTACCGTCTCAACTCGCGGCTGAGCGTCGGCGGCGACTATTCGTTCCGCCTGGCGTCAGTGCTCGGCGACGCGGAGGCCTTCAACATTCACACGGCGGAAGGCGCGGTCGATTATCAGCTCTCGCCCGCCTGGTCGCTGAGCGCGGGCGGCGGCATCGTCTATCTGCAGGCGACGACGATCACGCCGTCGCGCAGCGGCCCGGCGCTGCGCTTCACGTTGAATTGGCACGAGGAGCGGAGGACGTTCCACGTGGGCTATCTGCGCTCCTATCTCCCGTCGTTCGGCTTCGGCGGAACGACTCAGAACCAGGAAATCGGCGTCGGGTTCCGCACGCCGCTCTTCCACAACCCGCATTTCTACACGGATCAATCGGTCGTGTTCCGCGACGACAAGCCGTTGACGTTTTCCGTCGAGCAGCTGCCGCTGCGATCCCTGCTGACCTATTCGATCGTGGGCTGGGAGCCCCAGAACTGGGTCCGCCTCGAAGCGTTCTACGCCCGCACGCAGCAGTCGACGCTCCGCCCCGGCGGTGAAGTCGAACGCAACCGTGTGGGATTCCAGATTGTGACTTCCAAGCCGATGAGGGTGCAGTAATGGACGAACCGCGTTTCGACCCACTCGATTACGTCTCGGTGTTCAACCGGCGGAAGTGGTGGTTCATCGTGCCGGTAGCGTTGTCGCTGATCGTGGGGCTGCTGCTCGTGTGGAAGCTGCCGCGCGAGTATCAGGCGACGGCGACGGTCGCCGTCTCCGCGGCGCGTGTCCTGGCGAACGTGGGAGGTAACGTCGAGATCGATCGCCAGGAACGCATGCGCGCGGTCTCGCAGCAGCTGCTCAGCCGCGACGTGCTCGAGAAGACCGCCCGCCTCGAACACCTCGATCAGCGCGACGGCTCGATCGACAACGCGGTGAACGGCATGCGCGGGAGCATCAGCGTCACGCTTCCCGATTCGATCACGGGATCGGGTTTGCCGCAGCAGCTGTCCCCCGACCAGAAGGCGCAACTGGACAGCTACATGATTTCCTATTCGGATGCCACCCCCGAGGACGCGCGCCGCATCGTCAACCGCCTGGCGCAGGTGTTCGTCGAGGCGAACGGCAAGTTCCGCGAAGTGCGCGCGCAGGATACCTCCGAGTTCATCGCCGCGCAGCTGAAATCGAGCGAAGACCGGCTGCAGACGCTCGAGACGAAACTGCGCGACATGAAGGAATCGTACATGGGCCGGCTGCCCGAGCAGACGAGCGCGAACCTGCAGATGGTGAGCGGCCTGCAGCAGCAGCTCGAGTCGACGGCCACGGCGCTGCGCGGCGAACAGGATCGGCTCTCGATGATCGAGCGCCAGATCGAATCGATGCAGCAGGGCGCCGACGACACCCTCGCCGCGGCGAAGGGCACGCCGGGAGAGACGGCGCAGATGCGCGTCCTCTCGCTGCGGCACCAGCTCGCCGACGCGCAGCTCACCTTCACCGACAAGCATCCTGAAGTGCAGCGGCTGAAGGAGGAGCTCGCCACCGCGGAACAGGCGGCCGCGAACGAACGGCAGCGCCCCGCGGCGGATCGGCTCTCGCTGCTGCAATCGAGCCCCGACTACCGTCAGCTCGTGAAGGATCGCGATGCGACGAAGATGCGGATCGCCGAGCTGCAGCGGCATCAGGGGCAGATCAACAGCGCCATCGCCAGCTATCAGGCGCGCGTGGAAGCGGCGCCTCGCGTCGAACAGCAGCTCGTCTCGCTGCAGCGCGAATACGACCTCGAGCGCGGCGCGTATGCGGATCTCTCGCAGAAGAAGCAGGCGGCGCTGCTCAACGAGGACATACAGCGGAAGCAGGGCGGCGAGCAGTTCCTCGTGCTCGCGCCCGCGAGTCTCCCGACCGAGCCCTCCAAACCGAAGCCGATGCGCGTGCTGATCATGGCGCTGGCGGCAGGCTTCGTCCTCGGCGGCGCCGGTGTGATGGGCCGTGAATACCTGGACCGCTCGGTGCACGACGCGCGCGGACTGCGCGACGAATTCGAGCTGCCGGTGCTGGCCGAAATTCCACGGATCGACCCGGTACTGTCGTAACGAGCAGGAGAGATTGTCATGAGCCGCATTCAGAACATCCTCGACAAGGCGGAACGCGAGGGGGCCGCCCTTCGCACCAGCGGCCTCGACGCGCCGGCCACGGCGACGGTGCCGATCACCATCGAGATCCCGTCGCGTCACGCGCCAGTCGACACCGCCGCGACGATCGTGCCCGCCGCGCCGAGCAACGCGCACGCCCACTCGGCGTCGGCGCCGCCGCTGAGCGACGCCATCGAGAGCTTCAGCGTGCGCCTGAACCCGGTGCTCATCGCGGGACTCTCGCCGAAATCGCTCGCCGCCGAACAGTATCGTCAGCTCCGCACGCGGCTCTCGCATGCCGAAGGCGCCACGGCGCTGCGCACGATTCTCATCACCAGCCCGCAGAAGGGCGAAGGCAAATCGGTCACCGCCGCGAACCTGGCGTTGACGATGGCGCAGGAGCTCCAGCGGCGGGTGGTGCTGGTCGAAGCCGACCTGCGGAAGCCGTCGCTGCAGCAGCTGTTCGGTCTGCCGGCCGGCCTCGGTCTCGCCGAATATCTGGCAGGCGCGTGCGAGCTCCGCGATGCGCTGAAGTTCCTGCCGCAGCACAACCTGACGGTGCTGCCGGCGGGCACCATGCCGGCCAACCCCGCCGAGCTCCTCGGGTCGACCGCGATGCGGCGGATGCTCGACCAGCTCCGCACACGCTTCGACCGCGTGATCCTCGACACGCCGCCGGTCCTGCCGCTCGCCGACGTCGCGGTGCTCGCGCCGATCGTCGACGGGACACTGCTCGTGGTGCGCGCGGGCGTCACGCCGAAGCCGGCGATCGAGAACGCGCTGCGCGCGTTCGACTCGTCGCGCCTGCTCGGCATCGTGCTGAACGAATCGGGCCTCGAGCAGGACTATCGCTACGAGGACACCAGGAACTGACGCCGATGCAGGTGTTCAACAGGAATGTGTCGGTTCGCGGCCTGACGGTCTTCGGCTTCGAGGTCGTGCTGATCTCGGGGTCGATGGCGCTGGCCCTGCAGCTACACGGCGCATTCACGCCGGGGAGCACGGTCTGGCAGATCGTGCTCGTCACGGCGCTGTGTCAACTCTGCTTCTACTACAACGACCTGTACGACCTGACCGTCGTCCACTCCAACCGGGAGCTGGTCGTCCGGCTGCTGCAGGCGGCCGGCGCGGCGGCCATCGTCCTGGCCCTGGCGGGCGTCGCGGTGCCGTCGCTGACGCTCGACTCGGGCACCTTCGTCACGGCGCTCGGTGTATTCGTCGTCGCGGTGCTCACCTGGCGGATCGCGTTCAACTACTTCGCCCACGATCCGCACCTCGAGGAGCGCATTCTCATCGTCGGGACGGGCCAGATCGCCCGGATGCTCGCGCAGCAGATCGGCACGCAGCAGGACTTCGCCTATCGGCTCGTCGGCTTCGTCGAGGAGAGCGACGACACCCCAATCGTTCGACAGCACGACATTCTCGGCAGCGCGTCGGATATCGGCCGCATCGTCGCGGATCGACGCGTCGACCGCATCGTCGTCGGTCTGTCGGACCGCCGCGGGCATCTGCCGATCGAACAGCTGCTGCGCGCGAAGGTGTCCGGCGTCCGCGTCGAAGATGCGACGACGACCTATGAGCGGCTCACGGGAAAGATTCTGATCGACGACTTGAAACCGAGCTGGCTGATCTTCTCGGACGGCTTCCGCGCCTCGCGCGCGACGCGCGTCGTGAAGCGGATGCTGGACCTCTCCTTCTCGATCATCGGCGTCGTGTTGTCGCTGCCGCTGATGGTGTTGACCGCGATCGCGATCCGCCTCGACTCGGCGGGACCGATCCTTTACAGCCAGACGCGCGTCGGCGAGAACGGGCGCGTGTTCAACGTGTACAAGTTCCGCTCGATGCGGCCCGACGCCGAGTCCAAAGGGACGCCGGTGTGGGCGCGCGACAAGGACGATCGCGTCACGCGCGTCGGCCGGTTCATTCGCACGACGCGGCTCGATGAGCTGCCGCAGTTCTGGAACGTGCTGCGCGGCGACATGAGCTTCGTCGGTCCGCGGCCCGAACGCCCCTTCTTCGTCGAACAGCTCGCGCGCGAAATTCCGTTCTACGTGCAGCGCCACTCGGTGAAGCCGGGGCTCACCGGCTGGGCGCAGGTCAAATATCAGTACGGATCGACGGTCGAAGACGCGATGGAGAAGCTGCGGTACGACCTCTACTACATCAAACACCTGTCGATCGTCTTCGACCTCACGATCGTGCTCGACACGGTGAAAGTGATCCTGTTCGGAAAGGGCGCGAAGTGACCTACGGCGCGGATCAGGCAGACACCGTCTGGGGCGACGACGACCAGCAGCTGGTGACGGTGGCGCGCAACGTCACCACACGCTATCTCTCCATCGCGACCGATGCGGTGATCGGGCTGATGCTGCTGCCGTTCAACGTGCGGCATCTCGGGCCGGCGGCGTACGGCTTGTGGATGCTCACGGCGTCGATGACGACGTACTTCTCGGTGCTCGATCTCGGCTTCGGGGGATCGATCGTGAAGTTCGTGGCGCACTACCGCGCCAAGCGCGACATCAGGGGTCTCAACGAGATCGCGAGCACGCTATTCGTGATCTTCGCGTCGGTCGGGGTCGTCGCCTATCTCGTCTTCGTGGTCCTCGCATTCAATCTGACGCGCGTGTTGAACATCACGCCCGACCAGGCAGCCACCGGACGATGGCTGATGCTGACGATCGGCGTCTACGTGTCGCTCGGATTTCCGTTCAGCATCTTCGGCGGCGTCATCAACGGCTTTCAGCGCTACGACCTGAACAACATGGTCGGCGTCGGCAGCAGCGTCGTCGTCGCGATCGTCAACGTCGTGATGCTCGTGATGGGCTTCTCACTCGTGGCGCTCGTGATGACGACCACGGGCATCCGCGTGGTCGCGTACTTCATCTATCGCCGGAATGCGTACGTCGTGTTCAACGCGCTGTCGCTGCGACCGTCGCTGTTCCGGTGGGCGCGCGTACGGGAGCTCTCCACGTTCAGCGTCTACGTGTCGATCATCGACTGGGCGAACAAGCTGAACTACTCGATCGACGCCGTCATCATCGGCGCCTATCTCTCCGCGTCGGCGGTGGCCGTGTGGACCGTGCCGCAGCGGCTCGCGGAGATGCTGCAGCGGATGACGAACCAGTTGAACGGCGTCCTCTTTCCCGTCGTCGTCGACAGCGACGCCGGGCAGAAAGCGGAGCGGCTGCGCGCGATCTTCATCCAGGGCACGCGCCTGTCGCTCGTCAGCGTCGTGCCGCTTGGCGCGTCGCTGTTCCTGCTCGCCGCGCCCCTGATTCATGCGTGGGTCGGTCCCGCATTCGACGAGAGCATCCTGGTCACGCAGATTCTCATCCTCGTCGTCGCCGTCCGAGTAGGCAATTCGACCGCCACGACCGTGCTGAAAGGCGCGGGCTGCCACCGACTGCTCGCGTTTTCGAACGCCGGCGCGGCGCTCGCCAACGTCGGCCTGAGCCTGCTCTGGATCCGGGACTACGGTCTGCTCGGCCAGGCGATGGGCACGCTCGTTCCGGTCGCGTTCACCTCCATCGTCGTGCTGTGGCCCGCGGCTTGTCGACGCGTGGGCATTGGGGCGGGCGAAGCGTTCATCAAAGCCGTCTGGCCGGCGCTGTGGCCGGTGGCCGTGATGGCGCTCGTGGTCGTGCCGGTGCGCGACGCCCTGCCGGCGCGGTTGTATGCGGTCGGCCTGGCGGGCGCCGCAGGCGCGCTCTCCTATCTCGCAACATTTCTGGCATTCGCTGTGAAGAAGGATGAACGGCGCAGCTATCTCGCGAAGGCAGGCGAATTGGCGCGCAGTCGTCGGCGCGTCGCGGCGGCGGCTTGATCGGGTTCATGGGTTCGAGAAGGTTCGTTAGGTTCGAGAGTTCGCGGGTTCGCCGGTTCGAGATTCGCGGGTTCGCCGGTTCGAGATTCGCGGGTTCGCCGGTTCGAGGTTCGAGGGTTCGCCGATTCGAGAGTTCTCGAATTCTTGCATGTTGGGAGGTTGACGTTTGAGAGGAATTATTCTCGCCGCGGGCAAGGGCTCCCGGCTGAACGGGACGGCTGGGGACAAACCAAAATGCCTGCTCCGTGTAGGCGGGACGACGCTCGTCGAGCGGCAGATCGACACGCTGCGGGCGACCGGCATCGATGAGATCGCCGTGGTCGTCGGCTGCCAGGCCGAGAGCGTTCGACGCACGTGCGGCGCCGGACTGCACTTCATCGAGAACACGCGGTTCGCGCAGACCAACAGCCTCTATTCCCTGTGGCTCGCGCGGCCGCTGCTGCTCGACGGCTTCGTCGTCATGAACTGCGACGTCCTCCTGCATCCGCAGCTGCTCGCGGATCTGGTGACGTCGCGCCACGAGGACGCGCTGCTGCTCGCCTACGGCGACGGCCCGCTCGGCGACGAGGAAATGAAAGTGCAGGTGCGCCGCGGGCGCGTCATCGCGATGTCGAAAACGATGTCCGCCGACGACGCGGACGGCGAGAACGTCGGCGTCGTGCGATTCGGCGCGGATGGCGCGCGGCGGCTCGCCGAGCTGCTCGACGCGCGCGTGGCGGCCGGCGGCCTGCGCGACTGGGCGCCTCGCGCATTCGACGACTTCGCGAAAGAACGGCCGCTGCACGCGATCGGCACCCGCGGTTATCCGTGGACCGAGATCGATTTTCCCGAGGATTACCACCGCGCGATCAACGAGGTGCTGCCGGCCATCGAACGAGACGCTGTGGGCCGGACGCGGCCGGGCGTCGCCGCCGTCACCGTTCGCACGGCCGTTCGTCTCCCCGCCTCGCGGGACGGCCAGGCGGATCGCCGCGGCACCGCGGGCGATGCTCGAACCGACAGGCGGGACGGCCCGCTCGACGCGGAACTGATCGCGGTCTCCCGTGGGGCTGGCGAGTAACGGAGAAACTCATGTACGAACGCTTCTATCACCTGCGCGAGCGCCCCTTCGCCCTGACGCCCGACCCCGACTACCTGTATCCGAGCCGCGTCCACAAGGAGGCGCTCAGCTACCTGCGCTATGGTATCGAGAGCCACGCCGGCTTCATCGTCATCACCGGCGCGATCGGGTCGGGCAAGACGACGCTGCTGCAGACGATGATGCGCGGGCTGGACGGGCAGACGACCGTCGCGCGGCTGATGAACACGCTGCTCGATCCGCGGGAGCTGCTCGAGTCCGCGATGATCGATCTCGGGCTGGATCCCTCTGTGCAAGACCGGCTCGCCCGGGTGCAGCGGGTCGCCGGGCTCGGGCGCGGAGTTCTGGCAGACGTTGTCGGCGACGTCGGTGACGTTCCCGACCACGACGAAGAACGTCGGCCTTCGTATCAAGTTCATCTGGTCGGGAACAGATTCGACCCTGGCTTGCGGGAGCGGACAGCTCGTCGACTGCTAC
>Ga0207657_10002505_pt1 | contig 19866 bp, 19 predicted proteins | sample KBSC33metaG_FD_184316 | JGI IMG/M metagenome (GOLD analysis project Ga0207657, IMG submission 184316) | Corn rhizosphere microbial communities from Kellogg Biological Station, Michigan, USA - KBS C3-3 metaG (SPAdes) (version 2) | ecosystem: Host-associated > Plants > Roots > Rhizosphere > Soil ... | reverse complement strand
CACCTGTTCTGTTCCCTCGATGAAGGCCGGATCACTTCCCTCGACCTCGTCTGCTCGGGCTTTCGTCCCGAGTGATGGCAACGTAGTGAGCGTCCTGCCTGATGGCGGGGCGCTCGCGGCGTCAAATGGAGGCGTGATGGCGGTTTGATGCTGAACTCGATGTCAAGCTCGCGCGGTTGATGGGCGGCGTAGGCTCGATTCCAGTTCCGCGCTCGCTTTGCGCTCGATGGCTGCATGCTGGACACGATCGCAGGCTTACTCCCGGCTGGCGATTCTCTTCGCAGGTTGTTACGGGACAACCAGCACGTTCAGCAGCAGTCGCAGCTTTCCCGCGCTAGGCGCCGCGCGCGGTCCTGAGCTTTCTCAGCCAGAACCGGTTCGCCGGAATCGGCACTGCCAGTCGCTCGCGGTCGAGGTGGCGGCGCCATTCGCCGCTTCGTGGGGCAGCGGCGGCAGCCGCGCTACGCCGCCGACCGATGAGCCCCTGGGCGCCGTGAGATAGCTCCGCGAAGCCCGACGAGCATCGCCGCAGGCTTGGACAGCTGCGGACCGTTGAACCCGTACCGGTTTGCGCAGTGTCAGTTATGGGCGCACCTGGGATCGAACCAGGGACCTCTCGCGTGTGAAGCGAGCGCTCTCCCGCTGAGCTATGCGCCCGGAAGAGGCTGCAAACGTAGCAAGCGAAATCCACGCGGCTCTGAGTCGGAAGCCACTCGACCGGCGGTTCGATACGCGCCGGACGCCCTCGCGGCACCCGCCGGCACCCATACCCACGGGACGCTCGCCATCCGAGTCGCGTGAACCCGGTCAGCCTGCTCGGTTGCCGTCGTTGACGGCCCCGATCCGTCGTGGATCGAGTCGTACCGCAAGGCCGGCAGCCGCACCGATCTTTTCGACGACGACGTAGTTCCCGCCGTCCTCGACGACGCGTTCGAAGGCGTCCGCTACGTGTTCGGGAGCGAGCACGAATCTCGTCGGGAACCTCCGAACGGCCGCGTAAACCTGCGACGGGATCTGGAGCGCTGCGAGACACTCCGAGTTCACGCACTCGCAGATGATGCTGCACCTGCCACCCTCGGACGTCCACTCTGGATCGAGTCGGTGGATCTGTTCGTTCACTTCGCGGATCAACGCCTGTCCCCTGACGTAGAGGCGCGCGCGAACCTCCTCGGCGTTGTCGATCTCGTTCGCTACCGACTGAGCAGACACGAGCCACATCTCCTCGCTGAGCGATCAAGCCGAGGGATCGGGCGTGAACCGCTGAGGATCCGCGCCGCTCCTGTCGTCTAGTTCCAGTGGCTTCGGGGCAGTCGACCCGACGCCACCGGCCAGATTCTAGCCCTGAGAAATACAGCACCGCAACAGAATGCTTACCCCTTGGCAACCGGGCGGTCCACTACCGTGAAGCGACCCCACGAAAGGGAGAACCCATGGAAGGGATCGAGACGAACGGACCGCACCACCAGCTGCTCCACCTCGTGGAGGCAGCGCAAAACGCCGGCTACTCAGAGCGCGAGATCGTCCAGATCGTCGAGGCAGAGCTCGAGACCGACGCCGAGCTCGACCAGGCTGCCTAGTACCCGCCGCCGCCCTTGCCGCACGCGGTGAGGATGACCGGCAGGGCTGCGAGCGTCACAAGCAGGATGCGTGTGTGTAGGAGTGACCGCATGACAGGGAATACGCAGCCGCTCCGCCACCGGTTTCCCGAAAGCTAGAGTCGCCTGATGGCCAGCATCGGGATCTATTACTGCCCCGTCTGAAACGGGTACGACAAACGCGCCGCGAGTCTCGTGGCGGAGTTGAACGGCCTCGGCCACGACGCCGAGATGATCGCAGGGGAGAAGAGCCAGTTCGACGTGGTCGCCGACGGCGAGACGATCTGGTCGAAGCAGCAGGCCGGGCGCTACCCGGAGCTGCCTGAACTCCTCGCGCGCCTGAAGAGCTAAAGCCGCGGCACCGGTGAGGGATCCTTAGGGCTGCTTCCTCCCGGATCTGACCCGGTTCGGAACCTCACCGCGCCACGGTTCACACACTGTACCCTTGGTCTTTCCCGGCGACGAAGGAGGTGCGGAGACATGACGACTGTGACGAGCGCGATCACCGCACCCTGCGCCGCCTCCCGCCGCAGCGTCTCCTGAGACGTGCGTGACGGGCGCGACGCCCGTTCATTCACGCGCAAAGGAGCTTTTGGTTGACACTTCCGTCCACGGGAACGCTGTTGCACAAACTCGGGTGGGACGACGGCTGGGAAGCCTCGTTCGCCGACCACCGCGCCGCCGGGCTCGTGCCCGCCCGCGTCGCGATCCAGCACAGGGGCGCTTACGACCTGATCGCCGACGCGGGCGAGCTGCGCGCGAGCGCGACGACACGTCTCTACAAGAGCGACGAGCTGCCGGCCGTCGGCGACTGGGTCGGGTTCGATCCGGCGTCGAACCTCGTCGAGGCGGTGCTCGACCGGCGCACGCACATCTCGCGCAAGGAGGTGTGGCAGGCGGCGCGCGAGCAGGTGCTCGCCGCCAACATCGACGTCGCGTTCCTCGTCCAAGCGCTGCCGCTCGACTTCAACGTGCGCCGGCTCGAGCGCTACCTCGCGATGGCCTGGGAGTCGGGCGCGCAGCCGATCGTCCTACTGACGAAGACCGACCTCGTCGACGACATCGCGCCGTACCTCGACGAGGTCGAGGCGGTCACGCTCGGCTCGTGCCCGGTACAAGGCGTGTCGGCGAAGACCGGAGCCGGGCTCGACGAGCTGCGTCCCTGGCTCGAGCCGAACAAGACCGCAGTCCTGCTCGGCTCGTCGGGCGTCGGCAAGTCGACGATCGTGAACGCGCTCGTCGGCGAGGAGGTGCTCGCGACGAACGAGGTGCGCGCGGACGACCACGCGGGCCGTCACACGACCTCGCATCGCGAGCTGATCCTGCTCGACGCAGGCGGCGTCATCCTCGACACGCCCGGGATCCGCGAGCTTCAACTCTGGGATGCCGACCTCGAGCAGACGTTCGGCGACGTGGAGGAGATCGCGGGCAACTGCCGCTTCTCCGACTGCAACCACGACCAGGAGCCCGGCTGCGCGATCCGCGCCGCGCTCGCCGACGGCTCGCTGTCGGAGGAACGGTGGCAGTCGTATGTGAAGCTGCAGCGCGAGCTCTTGGCGATCGAGGCACGGCGGAACCACCTACTGCGACACGAGCGCGTGCGGGAGTACAAGATCCGCGCACGTCAGAACCGACCGAAGAAACAGCGCTGAGCCCGCCCCGCGTCCGCGAGGACGCGGTCGAGTTCGTCGTGCCCGACCCCGACCGCGGCTACCGCGAGGTCGTGCTTGCGCAGGAAGTCGCGCGCCCGCGCGTCGGCCCGCCGTTCGAGTGGCGCGACGGCTCGTGGCGGCTCGAGTTTCAACGGCCGGACGTCGACCGCATGGAGTACCTGCTCGGGATCGACGGGCGTTTCCTGCCCGACCCGGCAAGCCCGTTGCGCGCCCGCGGGCCGTTCGGCGACAAGTCGGTTGTCGAATGGCCGGAGTACAGTTCACCGGCGTGGGTCGACTCGGTCGCCGACGCCGGTCCGACCGAGCGCCTCGAGATCCGCTGCCGCCGGCTCGTCGCCCGCGTCCACGTGCTCCTCTACGCGACGCCGGATCCGCCCGGGGTCGACGCGCCGCTCCTCGTCGCCCACGACGGTCCCGAGTACGCGGACTACTCCGGCCTCACGCGCTTCCTCGACGTGATGAGCTGGGAGGAGCGCATCCCGCCGCTCCGCGCCGCGCTGATCCAGCCCGTCGATCGCAACGAGACGTACTCCGCCTCGGCGCTCTACGCCGCCGCGCTTGCGCGCGAGTTGGTGCCCGAGATCTCGAGGCACGTTCCGCACAAGCGCCGCATCGGGATGGGGGCGAGCCTCGGCGGCCTCGCGATGCTCCACGCGCACCGCCGTCACCCGAAGCTCTTCGACGGCCTGCTCCTGCAATCCGGCAGCTTTTTCCGGCAGCGCTCCGACAAGCAGGAGAGCACGTTCCCGCGCTACCGCCGGATCACGCGGTTCGTCGGCACGGTCCTCCGCGGGCTCGAAGGCGCGCGGCCGATTCCCGTCGCGATCACCTGCGGAACGGCCGAGGAGAACCGCTCCAACAACGAGGCGGTGGCGGAGGCGCTTCGCGCTCAGGGCTACCCGGCTTGGCTGGCGCACGTGCGCGACGCACACAACTGGACCTGCTGGCGCGACGCATTCGATCCGCACCTGCCGGCGATCATCGAGGCGGCCGCATGAATCGACGCACGGTCGAAATCGACGGCGGCTCCGTGCTCGCGTACGGGCACTACGGCCGCCCGCTCGTCGCGTTCCCCTCGGAGAACGGCGAGCCGCACGACTGGGAGGACCGCGGAATGGTCGAGGCGATCGCGCACCTGCTCGACGACGGCAAGGTGAAGCTGTACTGCGTGCCGTCGTTCGACCGCGACAGCTGGACGCGCGCCGACCTGTCGCTCGAGGAGCGCGCGCGGCGGCACGGCCACTACGAGTGGTGGGTGCTGACGAAACTCGTGCCGTTCGTGCAAGCCGATTCGCAGACGCACGAGCTGATGGCCGCCGGCGCCTCGTTCGGCGCCTACCACTCCGTCAACTTCTGCCTGAAGCGCTCCGACCTGTTCCCGCTCGCAATCGGGATGAGCGGCGTCTACGACGTGGCGGTGCAAGGCGGCGGCGAACGGGGGGAGGCCGTCTACTTCAACAACCCGGTGGACTACGTGACGAACCTCCACGGCGACCACCTCGACTGGCTGCGCCGGCAAGCTTCCGTCCTGCTCGTCTGCGGCCAGGGCCAGTGGGAGGACACGACCGGCGCGCTCGACTCGACCAAGCGGTTCGGCGCGCTGCTCGCCGAGAAGGGCATCCCGCACGAGGTCGACCTGTGGGGACACGACGTCCCGCACGACTGGCCCTCGTGGCGGCGCCAGCTTGCGCACCATCTGCCAAGGTTCCTCTCGTGAGCGACCGCGTCATCGGGCTGCTGCTCGGAACCGAGGAAGACTGGCCGGCAGCGTTCGAGGCACTCGTGTCGCGGCTCGGTCCGGTCGACGGCAACGTGCTGCGCACCGAGCGCATCGTCAACGAGCCGTTCGACCTGCGCTACCGCCCTCGCTATTCGATCGTCATCGACCGGCTCGCGTGGTGGTACGACCTGCCGCGCGCGTGGTTGAAGAAGGTCTCGCTGATGGACGACGTCTATCTGCTGAACAACCCGTTCACGTTCCAGGCGATGGAGAAGCACTCGGCGTACTGCGCGCTGATGCGCCTCGGCATCCGCGTGCCGGAGACGTGGCTGATCCCGCACAAGGTGCCGCCGCAGAACCCTCGCTTCCAGCCGACCGCCGAGCGCTACAACGCGCCGTTCGACCTCGAAGCGATCGGCGGCCACATCCACTACCCGCTCTTCATGAAGCCGTTCGACGGTGGCCAGTGGGTCGGCGTGTCGCGCGTCGGCTCGCCGGAGGAGCTACGGGCGCGCTACGACGAGTCCGGCGAGCGGATGATGCACTTGCAGACCGCGCTCGAAGACTTCGACGTGTTCGTGCGCTCGCTGTCGATCGGTGCCGAGACGATGTCGATGTGGTTCGACCCGTCGCGGCCGATGCACGACCGGTACCAGGTACGCCACGACTTCCTCACCCCGGAGCTCGGCGAGGAGGTGATCACGATCTCGCGGCTCGTGAACGCCTTCTTCCGTTGGGAGTTCAACTCGTGCGAGACGATCGTCAAGGACGGGGTCGCGTACCCCATCGACTACGCGAACGCGTCGCCCGATGTCGCGCTCACCTCGCTGCACTACTACTTCCCCTGGGCGATCAAGGCGCTCGTCAGCTGGTCGGCGTTCTGCGCGGTCACCCGGCGCGAGATGCTCGTCAACCAGAACTCGCGCGACTACTTCGTCTGGGGTGATCGCGACGACCTGAGCTACGAGGAGAAGCTCGAGAAGTACCGCGAGCTCGCCGACGCGTACTTCCAGGTGCCGCAGTACGACGAATTCTGCGCGACGCACCTCGGGCATCTCGACGAGATCGCACACGAGTGGTTCACCTCGCCCGAGTTCGACGACGTGCTCGTCCAGACCGTGCGCTCGACGTTCCCGGCGCACGAGCACGACCACTTCGTCGCGCACTACCGCGGCCTGCTCGCAGCCTGGGCGCGCGACAACGCCACGGTGTAGATTCACCCGGTCGCTGCGGCTCCGTCCCTAGAGGAGGCCGCAATGGCAACCACCGAGATCGCGGCGCGCAAGCTCGGCAAGATCACACCGCGCGTCGACGTCCGCACGCTCACGCTCTCGCGTTACGTCGATCGGGCACAGCTGCCCGACCCGCCCGAGACAATCGACCTGACCGGCCGGGTCGCCGACTGGCCGATGTACGCGAACGACCGCATCGGCGACTGCACTACCGCGGCGGCAGCGCACATGATCGAGGCGTGGACGGCGGAGGCGCACGGCTCCGCCGTCGAGGTGACCGAGTCGGCGGTGCTCGCGGCGTTCGACCGCGTGAAGATCGTCGACCCGCAAAGCGGCGAGGAAGGTGCCGTCGAGCTCGACGTGCTGCGGGACTGGCGCAAGCACGGCGTCGGCCGACACCGCATCGGCGCGTTTGCGCGCGTGTCGACGAGCGACCATCGGCTCGTGCAGGCGGCGGCCTGGATCTTCGGCGGTCTCTATATCGGTCTCGCGCTGCCGCTCTCGGCCCAGTACCAGGAGACGTGGGACTGGAACGGCTCGCTCAGCGGCGACGACCGGCCAGGGTCGTGGGGCGGGCACGCCGTCGACGTCGTCCGCTACGGCGCCGCCGGCCTCACGATCGTCACGTGGGGAGGCCTCAAGGCGATGACGTGGTCGTTCTGGGACCGCTACTGCGACGAGGCGTACTGCATCCTCTCGCGCGACTTCCTCGACGGCGACCGTGCGCCGAACGGCTTCGACCTCGCGGCGCTACGCGCCGACCTGGAGCTCGTGACCGCGTAGCTCGACCGGGCGTAACACGAGGAGCGCGCCGAAGGCGAGCTGGAACACGAAGATCCCCGGGCTCAGGAACCCGATCCACTGCGCCTGCGACGCTCCGGCCACAAGGCCGGCGGCGATCTGCACCGCGTAGAGCTGCAGCACGACCTGCGACCGCGTTCGCGCGACCAGCCAGAGGCCGACGACCGCCTGGAAGAGGAACAGCGCAACGCTCGCGACGATGTGCGCGACGTAGAAGAACTGATCGATCGAGTCGGGTGTCAGGAGGATGAAGACGAGCAGCACCACGTTGATCCGCAGGCAGCGCGCGAGCGTCGGGTCCTCGTGTGCGAGCGCGTCGGCGGCGCGCCAGATCAGCACCGCCGCGGCGGCGATGCCGACCGCCCAGGGCAGGAGCGTCGTCCATCTCCCGCCGTAGACGCTGAAGCCGTGGTTGTGCCCGAGCCCGCCGCCGGTCACCGCGAGACAGAAGAGGACGCATGACCAGAACGTGAGCTGTGCGAGCAGGAGCAGCCGCCGCGCGCCGTTCATCTCCGAACTGTACGCGCGCTCAGCAGGTGGAACGGACCGGGTGCCCGGCGCGCGAGATCGCGACGTGCTCGCTTCGCGCGAGGGCCGCGAGGCGAGCGCGATACGTCGTCATGTCTACATGCGTCCAGTCTGCGTGGGTCTGGCAGCGCCACGGGGCGTAGCGCTCGCGGTGGTAGGCGCTCGTGAGGCTCTCGCTGTGCCCGATCACGTTCGGCAGCGAGATCCCGTAGCGGTGCATGAGCCAGAGCGTGAGCCGGAGCGACGCCGCGAGCTGCTTCCGGTCGGACAGGATCTGCGCGTCGCTCGTGCCGACGTGCTCGATTCCGATCGCCGTCCAGTTGAGACCGACGGTGTGCCGGCACATCGTCGTGAGCGGCACGAGCTGGTAGATCGTCCCGTCACGGTCGATCACGAAATGCGCGCACGTTCCCGGAAGCTCGTGCAGTTCGACGTCCGGCGTGTCGCTCGCGAACGTGTTCCAGGCGGAGGCGAGCCCGGTGCTCGCGGTGTAGTGCTCGACGATCACGTGCGGGTGGTTCAGCCGCCATGTGTGGAGGCCGTAGTGGCGGCTCGCATAGGCGGCGGTCTCCGCCCGCCTCGCGGCGTCGAACGGGATCGGCTTCTGCACGATCGGCGGCTGCGCCGGTACGGCGAGCGCGATCAGAAGGGCGGCGAGGATCCGCATGCCGCGGATCCTCGCCGAAGTCGCGTCACGCCGGCGGCGGGCCGCCGGCCCCGGGCGGGGGTCCGTCGGGGCGCTGTGGCAGCGTGCCGTTCACGAGATCGGTGACTCTCGTGTCGATGCTCGAGGCCAGGTCGTCGGCCTGGGACTCGGTCAGGTGGCCGTCCTTCACGGCCTGCGCAAGCTGTGACTTCTCGTCGGTGACGAGCGCCTCGATCAGGCCCGCCTTCGACTTGCCGGCGGCGGCGTCGGCGATCTCGCCCAGCGTCTTCCCCGATTGCAGCTGGGCCTGCAGCGCGCTGTCCGAGAGGCCGAGGTAGGCGGCGGCGGCGTCGAGCCCGCCGTGCGGGCCGCCGCGGCCGTGTGGTCCGCCGGGCGGCCCGGTCGAGTTGACGCGTGCGGTGATGTGCTGCTCGAGGCTCGACAGGATCCCGTCGGCCTGGGACTGCGTGAGTCGACCGCTCGAGACGTCGCTCGCGATGCTCGCCTTCGCCGCGTCGACGAGGGCGTCGACGAGGCCGTCGGCGGACTTGCCGTCGGTCGCGTTCGCGACTGCCGCCAGGGTCGTGCCGCTCCGGAGCCTCGCCCGGAGCTCGCTCTCCGCGAGGCCGAGGTACGTCGCGGCGACCGACAGCTCGTCGTACATGCCGGCCGGCCCGCCGGCGCGGAGGCCGTGCGAGAGCGTGGCGGAGCCGGTGTGGCTCGACTCCGCGACCGCTGCGCCTGCCCCCGCGAGACTTGCGGCGGCGACGGCGATCACTACGTGGGACTTCCGTGATTTGGTCATGGGGAGCAGTCTTCGACCGCTCCCTAAGACCGGATTGTGAGACTCCTAGGAGTTCGCCTCGAGCCGGGCGCGGATCGCGCCGCGAACGCGTGTGGCGACCGACGGCATTTCGCGTTCCATCTGGCGGAACTCGCGCTCGAACATCACGATCAGCTCCATCGGCGTCGTCGCGACGACCGTCGCGGTTCGCCGCTCCGTCTCGAGAAGGCCGATCTCGCCGAAGAAGTCGCCTGCGCCGAGCTCGGCGATGCGGTCGCCGTTCACGACCACCGCCGCTGCGCCGTCCTCGATGATGAAGAACTCGTGCGCGAACTGCCCTTCGCGAGCGAGCTCGTAGCCCGCGGGCACCGAGACCTCGTCGGCCCAGCGCGAAACGCGTTCCAGCTCGCCCTTCGTGAGGCCGGAGAAGATCGCGACGCCTTCGAGCCGGGAGGGATCCATGCGCTAGATCATTGCACGACCGGCGCCGCCGGAGAAATGTGCTCAGCGCGGCGGTCGAGTCGTGCCGCGGACGACGAGATCGAGCGGCAGCGTCTCGACCTGGACCGGCGCCGGCCGGCCCGCGAGCGCCTCGAGGAGCAGCTCTGCGCCGCGCCGGCCGCTCTCGAACAGCGGCTGCCGTACCGTCGTGAGCCCGACGTAGCTCGCGATCTCGATGTCGTCGAAGCCGATCACAGACAGCTGCGCCGGCACCTCGATCCCGAGCCCGCGCGCCGCCTCCAGCACACCGAGCGCCTGGACGTCCGACGCGGCGAACACCGCCGTCGGCGGCTCCGGTAGCCGCAGCAGCTCGTCCGCGATGTTGCGCGCGAGGTGGCGGCTCTGCGTCCCTTCGCGCACGTATTCGCGGCGCACCGGGATCGAGGCGGCCGTGAGCGCGCGCTCGTAGCCGATCGTGCGGTCGCGGCTCGACTGGCGTCGGAACGGGTCGGCCGGCTTGTCGCCGATGAACGCGACCCGCCGGTGACCGAGCTCGAGCAGGTACCGCGTCGCCAGCTCGCCGCCGGCGATGTCGTCGATCACGACGCTCGGCAGGGCGTCGTGATGCGCGTCGATGAGCACGCACGGGATCGAGCCGGCGCCGAGTCGCCGCACCTCTTCGTCCGGGGGGACGAGCGAGACGACGAGCAGCCCGTCTGTGCGGTGTGCGTCGGCAAGCAGGCGGAACGCGCGCTGCTGCCGGTCGGCCGACTCGACGTCGTAGAGCGCGATGTCGTACGGCGACGTGGCGAGTGCCGTGACGACTCCGCGGATGCGCTCGATCGGCGACGCCTCGGTCAGGAACGGCAGCACGACGCCGATGACGAGGGTCCGCTTGAGCGACAGCGCCTGGGCGACGGAGCTCGGCCGGTACTCGAGGACGCGGATCGCCTCGAGCACGCGCTCGCGCGTCGCCGTGGCGACGCTGCCCCGGTCGTTCAGGACCCGGGAGACCGTGGCGATGCCGACGCCGGCATGAGCGGCGACGTCGGCGATCCGGGCCGGCGTGTTCGGAACCGCTTCCATCCGAACCTACGTTGTGCCTGCCGGAGGGTGAGAAGTCAAGTCGCCTCTTTCTTGAAACGCTCAGGTAAACGCGGTATTCTCGCCGCCCGTGGTCGATTGGAAGCGGTTCCAATGAAGGACGAAGGAGGGGAACTCTGAAGTGAACGCGCAACGGACCACCCGTGGTGTGCGCCTACAGCTCTCGCTGGCGCTCATCGCGGTCTCCGCTCTTGCCCTGACCACCGGCGTCGCGCTTGCCGGCCAGCAGAGCCACAAGGCCGGCGTCACCGTCACGGCGCTAATCGGGAGCTCAGGCCCTGCGGAGACCTTTGCTGTCAACAACGCCGCGCGCGCCTGGTCGAAGCAGACCGGCAACACGGCGAAGGTGATCGTGGCCTCCGATCTCGGTCAGCAGCTCGCCCAGGGATTCGCGTCCGGCAGCCCGGCCGACATCTTCTATCTGGGCAACGACCAGGTCGCCACGTACGCGAAGGCGGGCGACCTTGCCCCGCTCGACAACCTGAAGAACGTCAATTCCTTCTACCCGTCGCTGAAGTCGGCCTATACGTACAAGGGCCACCTGTACGCGGCGCCGAAGGACTTCTCGACGCTTGCACTCATCATCAACACGGCGTCGTGGAAGGGCGCGAACCTGACGAACAAGGACCTGCCGAAGACGTGGAACCAGCTCGCGTCGGTCGCCAAGAAGCTGACGCGGAACGGCCAGGTCGGCCTCTGCACCAACCCGGAGTTCCACCGGCTGGGCGTCTTCATGCTGCAGGCCGGCGGCTGGATCGTCTCCAAGGACGGGAAGACCGCCACCATCAACAGCGCGGCGAACGTGAAAGCGTTCACCTTCGTCAAGTCGATGCTCAAGAACGGCTCGATGAAGCTGACGAACCAGATCGGCGCGGGCTGGGGCGGCGAGGGCTTCGGCAAGAAGGAATGCGCGATGACGATCGAGGGGAACTGGATCTCCGGAGCGATGTCGCACGACTACCCGACCGTCGGTTGGCGTGTCGCCGAGCTTCCCGCCGGCCCGACCGGCATCAAGGGAACGCTCCAGTACGACGGAGGCTGGGGCCTCGCGGCGGCGTCGAAGAACAAGGCCGAGGCGATGGCGCTCATCACGTACCTGACCCAGACGAAGGTGCAGATGGGCAACGCGAAGGCCTTCGGCGTGATGCCGTCGGTGAAGGCGGATCGCAAGCCGTGGAGCAAGCTCTACCCGAAGTTCGCGCCGTTCCTTGCCGGCGCCGACTACTCGAAGAGCATCCCGACGGTCCCCAACATCGGAACCGTCCTCGGTGACTTCAACCAGCAGCTGCAGGGGTTGCCGAACACCGATCCGAAGACGATCCTGAACCGCGTTCAGGCTGAGTTGCAGCAGACCCTGAACTCGGCGTAAGGATCGACGTAGCTGCAAGCTCGCAGCGGGCGTTTCGTGGCATCCCAGAGTCACGAGACGCCCGCTCGGGCGTTCGTGTGATCGTCCAGAGGAAATGAGGGAGGCGACGGTGGTGACCGAGTGATGAGTCGCTTCATCCGGCTCCGCGAGCCCGGAATCCGCGGCCACGAGGCGGCGGCCGGCTGGCTGTTCCTCCTGCCGGTGATCGTGATCCTCGGCCTGTTCCTGGTGCTGCCGATCTTGATGGCCGCGTGGGTCAGCATCTCCGACTGGAACGGGAACGGCAGCCCACTCGGCGCGAACGCACATTACGTCGGGCTCGCGAACTACCGCCACCTGCTCACCGAGCCGGGCCTCGACCAGAACAACTTCGGCACCGCGCTCCGCAACAACCTCTATTACGTGATCTTCGTCGTCCCGATCCAGACGGCGGTCGCACTCTTCCTCGCTGTGCTCGTCAACCGGCGCGTCAAGTTCGTCGGCTTCTTCCGGACGGCGTTCTACTTCCCGTCGGTCACGAGCTCGGTCGCGATCACCGTTCTCTTTCTGTTCCTCTTCGATCCGTCGGGCGCGATCAACAAGCTGCTGTCGTTCGTCGGCCTGAACGGCCCGGCGTGGTTCTACGACCCGGACGGGCTCTTCCACATCATCATCAAGCACTTCGGAGTCGACAACCCGCCGTCCGGCCTCGCGAACCACTTCTTCCTCGGCGTCAGCTACTGGGACTGGCTCGCCGGGCCGAGTGTTGCGATGTGCGTCTTCGTCATCATGGCCGTCTTCACGACGTCGGGGACGTTCATGTTGCTCTTCCTCGCCGCGCTGCAGAACATCGACGACTCGATCAACGAGGCTGCCGAGCTGGACGGCGCGAGCGAGTGGCGGAAGTTCCGCCACATCACGGTGCCGATGATCCGGCCGACGATCTTCACGATCGTGACGCTCGGGCTGATCGGCACCTGGCAGATCTTCGACCAGATCTACGTCGGCACGAAGGGCAGCCCGTTGAACACGACGCTCACGCCGGCGTTCCTGTCGTTCAACGCGTCGTTCAACAGCAACGAATGGGGCGTCGGCGCTGCGCTCGCGTTCATTCTGTTCGCGATCATCGTGTTCTTCACGATCATCACGCGGATCGTCACGCGCGATCGAGATACGGTCCGTAAGACGCGCTTCCGCGGCGCGCTTGCGTTCGTGGGCATCAGGAGCGACAGGTGAGCGCCACTACCGGTGTGAGCGGCCCGCGCAGCCTGCCGACAACGGAGCAGTCGATCCGGCGTCAACGCATCGCGCGGACGCTCACTTACAGCTTCCTGATCGCCGTCGCGATCGTCTACATCTTCCCGTTCGTCATCGCCGTCGTCACCTCGTTCAAGACGGAGCCGAACGCGACCGCCGATCCGCTCGGCCTTTGGCCGTCCCCCGTGTCGACGGCCGCGTTCCACGACCTCTATACGGGTCAAGACTTCCTGCGCTGGGTCAAGAACTCGGTGATCGTCACGCTGAGCGTCACGTTCCTGCGGGTCTTCCTCGACAGCCTGGCCGGCTACGCGCTCGCGCGGCTTCGCTTCAAGGGGCGAGGTCTCGTGTTCGCGGCGATCGTCGCAGTCATGGCCGTCCCGGGTGTCGTCCTGCTGATCCCGAAGTTCCTGATGATCCGGCAGCTCGGCATGTACGACCACTACTCCGGGATGATCGTCCCACTGCTCGTCGACGCCGCCGGGGTCTTCATCATGAAGAACTTCTTCGAGTCGATTCCGGCGAGCGTCGAGGAGTCGGCGCGCATCGACGGCGCGAGCATCTTCCGGATCTACTGGTCGATCGTCCTGCCGATGGCGCGGCCCGCGCTCGTGACCATCTTCATCCTGTCGTTCCAGGGCTCTTGGAACGAGCTCGCGCATTTCATCATCAGTGCGCAATCGAGCTCGTTGAACACGCTGACGAAAGGCGTCGCGCAGCTCGCATCCGGCCAGCTCGGCTCCGGCAACCGCTACCCGCTGAAATTGGCGGCGTCGTGCCTGATGACGATTCCGGTCGCCGTCCTGTTCTTCTTCTTCCAGAAGCGGATCATGAACGTGCAATCAGGAGCATTGAAGGAGTAGTGCGCGACCGCGAGCCCACAGCGACGTCTCTCGTCCGCGCTCGTCTGGCAGATTTCGGCCCCGGCGATGGGGAAGCGGCCGGTGCGTTCCGCCGCGACTTCGACGACACCACCTGGCTCGAGGTCGCGCTCCCGATTGATGTCCACACCGCCCTGGTCGACTCGGGATCGATACCCGAGCCCTATGCCGACGCGAACGAGTCTCGGGTTGCGTGGGTCGCCGAACGAGAGTGGTGGTACCGCTGCGCGTTCGACGACGTCGGCGATCCGCCCGAGCCGGGGGAGCGCATCAGCCTCGTCTTCCACGGCCTCGACACCGAGACGACGATCTGGCTCAACGGCGCCCAGCTCGGTGAGCACCAGTCGATGTTTCGCCCCGCCGAGTTCGACGTCACCGGCCTGCTCGACCATGGCGGCCCCAATGTCGTCAGCCTCCGCTTCGCGAATCTCGTCCACGGCGGCGACGACGTCTCGGACGTCGCGATTCGAGACTCGCTGCGGCTTCGCCGCCGCAAGATGCAGGTTGCCTTCGGCTGGGACATCTCCTGCGTCCTGCTGACCGTCGGCGTCTGGCAGCCGGTCGAGCTGAGACGCGAGATGCGGGCGACCCTCGGTGCGCTGCACTTCGCGACCGCGCACCTCGAACCGGGACACCGTCGCGCGATCGTCCGTATTGCGGCCGGCCTCGACCTCTTTGCGGCCGCCCCGCACGAGATCGAGGTCGCCTACGAGCTTGTCGACCCGGACGGGGCGGTTGTCGCAGGCGGCCCCCTCCTTCTCGACGATGACGGCGCCGAGGCTGCGACGGTTGTCGTCGTCGACCGGCCGCGGCTGTGGTGGACGCACGACCTCGGAACCCCGGACCTGTACCGCCTGGCCGTCACGCTCCAAGTCAACGGGCAGGTGCAGGCGGTGCGCCACGCCCAGGTCGGTATTCGGACTGTCGAACTCGACCAGGATCCGGATCCGGACGAACCTGCGGCGCGGTTCTTTCGCTTCGTCCTCAACGGTCGGCCCATGTTCGCGCGCGGCGCGAATTGGGTGCCCGAGGATCTCCGCCTCGGCGTCGTCGCGCCCGCCGTGTACCGCGAGCGGCTGGGGCAGGCCGTCGCGGCCAACATGAACATGATCCGCGTCTGGGGTGGCGGCAGTTACGAGCAGGACGCCTTCTACGCCGAATGTGATCGGCTCGGCGTCTTGATCTGGCAGGACTTCATGTTCGCGTGCCTGCGCTATCCGGATGATCCCGATTACCTCGTCGAATGCGACGCCGAGGCCCGCCACCAGGTGCGTCGCCGCCGGGCGCATCCCAGCCTCGCGCTGTGGTGCGGCAACAACGAGGCGCATATGGACGACGATCCGCAGGCCGGTCGGGCGCTCTTCTCGAGCGTCCTGCCGCGGGCGGTCGCCGAGGAGGATGGAAGCCGGCCCTATTGGCCCGGCAGTCCCTACGGCACCGGCGGGTTCAACAGCAGCGAGGACGGCGACACACACGACTGGCGCGGGTTCCACGGCACCGGCGACGGGCAGTCGGACCCCTCCGGAGCGGGGCGCCACTGGCGCCGGTATGCGACCGGCGTCGGTCGCTTCATCAGCGAGTTTGGGTTCGCGAGCGCGGCGACTCGCGCGACGATCGAGCACTGGGTCGGCGAGGCGCCGTGGGATCACCGTGCACACGTTTGGCAGGACCGCATCCGCTACGTCCCCGGAGACAGTCACACCGTCCTGTTCGAAGAGATCACTGGGCTGCCTCGGACCACCGAACAGTGGATCGACTACACGCAGCTGATCCAGGCGGAAGGGCTTCGCTTTGGGATCGAGCGGTTTCGCGAACGGACGCCGCACTGCTCCGGCGCGTTGCTCTGGCAGCTCAACGACTGCTGGCCCGGCTTCACCTGGAGCATCATCGACTTCGACGGCCGGCCGAAGCCTGCGTACTACGCCGTCCGGCGAGCTTTCGCGCCCGTGCTCGTCACGGTCAAGCCGTGTCGCGGCGGGCAGTTCGAGGTCTGGCTCGTCAACGACTCGACGGACGACGTGGACGACGTGATCGCCTTGCGGATACAACGCTTCGACGGCACGCTGCTCAGCGAGCAGCGGTTCCCGGTCCGCTCCGCGCCCGGCTCGCCGGCGACGCTCGTCCGGCGCTTCGGCTGGGGCCGCATCGTCCAGCCCCGCAGCACCTACGTGACGGTCGAGTCGGAGCGGGGAAGCTTCCCGTCCGCGCGCCAGGTGTTCGCCGATCCTCGCGCCTTGGAGCTACCGCCCGTTGAGCTGACCCTCACGGCCCGTGCGCTCGACCAGACAGCGGTCGACGTCACCCTCGAAGCGGACGCGTTCACGCTCGCGACCGCGATCGAGCATCCGCACCCCGGACTCGTCTACGACGACAACTATGTGAGCCTCGATCCGCGTAAGCCCCGAACGATCCGAGTCACCCACCCGCACGACGTGGTCGATCCAGATCTCTTCCACGCGAGAGTCGTGTACGGCGAGGACGAGACTTTCGCCGGCGACCGCAAACACGTCGGCGCATCGACAAGGAGCTAGCCCATGGCCGGCATCACCCTCACCGACGTGAGCAAGATCTACGACGACGGCACGCGTGCCGTCTCCGACCTCAACCTCGACGTGGAGGATGGCGAGCTGGTCGTCTTCGTCGGCCCGTCGGGGTGCGGAAAGTCGACGGCGCTGCGCATGATCGCGGGCCTCGAGGAGATCAGCGAAGGCGAGGTCAAGATCGGTGACCGGGTCGTCAACAACCTGCGGCCGCGCGATCGCGACGTGGCGATGGTCTTCCAGAACTACGCGCTCTATCCGCACATGACGGTGGCGGAGAACATCGGCTTTGCCCTGCGGATGCGGAAGGTGCCGAAGGACGAGGCGCGCCGCCGCGTCGAGGAGACGGCGAAGATCCTCGGTCTCGCCGAGCACCTCGGCCGGAAACCTCGTCAACTCTCCGGCGGCCAGCGCCAGCGAGTCGCGATGGGACGCGCGATCGTGCGGGAGCCGCACGTCTTCCTGATGGACGAGCCGCTCTCGAACCTCGACGCGAAGCTCCGTGTGCAGATGCGCGCGGAGATCTCGCGCATCCAGCGGCAGCTCCGAGTGACCACCGTGTACGTCACTCACGACCAAGTCGAGGCGATGACGATGGGCGACCGCGTCGCCGTCCTCCGCCGCGGGCTTCTGCAGCAGTTCGACGCTCCGCAGCTCCTCTACGAGCGGCCGGCGAACCTTTTCGTCGCGAGCTTCATCGGCAGCCCCGCCATGAACATGCTCGAAGGCACCCTCGAGCGGGACGGCGATGACATCGTCTGCCGGCTCGGCTCGGCCTCTTTCACGCTCCCGGCAGAGGTGGTGAAGGAACGGCCTGCGCTCGCGAACCACCTCGGCAAGACGATCGCGGTCGGCATCCGCCCCGAGGCGCTCGAGGAGCCGGGAAGCCGGAACGGGGCAGCGGCCACCCTCCGGGGCCGCGTGCGCGTGATCGAGGCGCTCGGCCCCGAGCAGCTCGCCTACGTCGACATCGAAGCGAGCCCCGTCCTCGTCGAGGACGTGGTCGAGGGGATCGTCGACATCGAGGCCGCCGACGACATCGCGGAGATCAAGGGCGGCGCGGAAGGGACACACGCGGCGGTTGTCGCCCGGCTCGATGCGTCGGCGCGGGTGCATCCCGACGATGCGATCGAGCTCGCCGTCGACCTCCGCCGTCTCCATTTCTTCGACCTCGACAGCGGCGCCACGATCGGATCCTGAACCCGCGATGAGGATCACGCTCCTCGACGGGTCCAGCTTCGTCGTCTGCGACGAGCGCGGCGACCTCGGCGCCGACGTCGCTGCATCGGGGTTCTTCGCAGCGGACACGCGCTTTCTCTCGCGCTCGGTCCTCACGATCGACGGCGAGCGTGGTGAGGCGGTGTCGTTCGAGCAGGGTGCGCCGCACGTCGGCGTGTTCGACCTGCGCTGGCCGTCCGGCCTCGAGGTTCGGCGCGAGCTGTTCGTCGGGCGCGGGCTCGAGGAGACGGTCACCGTCGCGAATCGCTCCGAGCAGGAGGTCGACGCGGTGCTCGCACTCGAGCTCGCCTCCGACTTCGCCGACATCTTCGCCGTCAAGCGTGTCGAGGACCTGGGCGCTCCCGGCGTGTCCGAGGTTGCGCCCTCGCGGCCCGAGCACTGGAACGGCACAGGCACCGTCGAGTTCGCGGACGACGGCTTTCCTGCCCGAACGCTCGTCCATCTCGCTCCGGCGCCCGACGAGGCGGAGGGTGCAGTTGCGACGTGTCGCCTGCGGCTCGCGCCCGGCGAGCAGTGGCAGCTCGTGGTCGCCGTGCAGTGGCTCTTGAACGGAACGCCCGAGCTCGACGCGGCTGCCTTCGCGATACGGCTGCAGGAGGACCGCCGCGAGCGCGACGCGTCGCTCGCAGACTGGTGGCGCTCGGCGCCGACGCTCAAAGCGCCGAGCGAGCCGGCGCTCGAGCGCACCTGGACGCACTCGCTCGCCGATCTCGCCGCGCTCCGGCTGCGGTGGGCCGGCAGTGAGATGGTTCCCGCCGCCGGCTTGCCGTGGTTCATGACGCTCTTCGGCCGCGACACGCTGATCACGTCGTTCCAGGAGCTCGTGCTCGGGCCGGGCCCTGCGGCGGCGGCGTTGCGCGCGCTGGCCGACGACCAGGCCGAGGTCGACGACCCCGAGCGCGACGCCGAGCCGGGGAAGATCGTGCACGAGCTGCGCCGCGGCAAGACCGCGCTCGTGTGGACCGACCGCTACTACGGCACGGTCGACGCCACGCCGCTCTTCCTCGTCCTCCTTTCGGAGCTGTGGCGGTGGAGCGGCGACGACGCGATCGTGCGCGAGCTCGAGCAGGCTGCGCGGAGAGCGCTCGGCTGGATCGACTCGTACGGCGACCGCGACGGCGACGGCTTTGTCGAGTACCTGCGTCGGGGGACGCACGGCATCGACAACCAGAACTGGAAGGACTCGTGGAACTCGATGGTGTTCCACGACGGCTCGCTCGCGGCGGCGCCGATCGCGCCGGTCGAGGTGCAGGGCTACGTCTACGACGCGAAGGTGCGCGTCGCCGAGCTGGCGCGTCGCGTCTGGGGCGACGGCGAGACTGCCGCGCGGCTCGAGCGCGAGGCGGCCGAGCTTCGTGAGCGGTTCAACGACGCCTACTGGCTCGAGGAGCGCGGCTGGTACGCGCTCGGCCTCGACCGCGACAAGCGCCCCATCGATGCGCTTGCGTCGAACATGGGCCACCTGCTGTGGAGCGGGATCGTCCCGGCCGAGCGGGTCGCGCAGGTCGCTGCGCGTCTGACGTCCGGTCCGCTCTGGTCGGGGTGGGGGGTGCGCACGCTGGCCGCGGACGAGGGAGCGTTCGACCCGGTCGAGTACCACAACGGCACGATCTGGCCCCACGACAACTCCCTGATCGCGCTCGGCCTCGCGCAGGCCGGCCGGCGCGCGGAGGCGAGCCGGATCGTGCGGTCGCACCTCGACGCGGCGCCGTTCTTCGAGTACCGGCTGCCCGAGCACTTCGCCGGGTTCGACCGGCACGATCCGGAGGCACCGGGCGTCGTCCCCAGCTCGGCGCGACCGCAGGCGTGGGCGGCGGGAACGCCGTTGCTCCTGCTGCGCGCCGAGCTCGGGATCGAGCCGGATCCCGACGCGCGCGTGTTGCGCGTGACGGACGCCGAGCTGTCCCCATGGATCGAAGGGCTCGCGCTCGAAGGTGTTCCGGCGTTCGGCCGACGCTGGTGCGTCCGCGTCGAGAGCGGCCGCGCATCGGTCGAGCCCGAATAGCGCCCCGAGTTGGCCGACGGAACCTCGGGAAGCCTTGCTCGAGATCGTCCGGCCGAGCGCCCTCCTCGACCC